>JAAUYD010012627.1_pt1 | contig 20555 bp, 26 predicted proteins | sample 7278101 | NCBI WGS metagenome assembly JAAUYD01 (sample SAMN14350128, study PRJNA611818) | marine sediment metagenome | isolation source: surface marine sediment (0.6m) | place: French Polynesia: Moorea | collected 2018-08
AGGCGCAGCTTCTGCAGCGCTTCGCGAAAACTCTCGTAGTCGTCCGAACTGATGGGGAACAGGCCCGCAAACACTCGCGGCTGTACCTGTTTGAAGCCCGGTAGCGCCTCCGCGCACGGTGCACGTGTGTTCGTCAGCGTGTCGCCGACGGGCGCTCCATAAATGTCCTTGATGCCAGCGATGACAAACCCGACCTCGCCCGTCCGGAGCTCGTCGCGATCTTCCATCTTTGGCGTGAATACGCCAACGCGATCGGCATTGTATGACGTACCAGTCGACATCACCGTGATCTTGCTGCGTTTCTTGAGCGACCCGTTGACGACTCGCACCAGCGATACGACGCCGACATAGTTGTCGAACCAGGAGTCGATAATCAACGCCTGCAGCGGCTCGTCAGGATCGCCTTCGGGCGAGGGAATGATCTCGATAAGCTGTTCGAGAAGCGCGGGAATACCGCTGCCCGTCTTGGCACTCACCCTGACGGCGTCCTGCGCATCGATTCCGATGATGTCCTCGATCTCCGCGACGACCTTGTCCGGATCGGCCGCAGGCAGGTCAATCTTGTTGAGGACCGGCAGCACTTCGAGACCCTGGTCGATTGCCGTGATGCAGTTGGCCACGCTCTGGGCTTCCACGCCCTGCGCGGCGTCGACGACGAGCAAAGCGCCCTCGCAGGCCGCAAGCGACCGCGATACCTCGTAAGAGAAGTCGACGTGTCCCGGCGTATCAATGAAATTGAGCTGGTAGGTCTCGCCGTTTTCGGCCGCATAGTCGAGCGACACGCTCTGGGCCTTGATTGTAATGCCGCGCTCCCGCTCCAGGTCCATCGAGTCGAGCACCTGCTCAGCCATCTCGCGTTCGGTCAGCCCGCCGCACAGGTGAATGAACCGGTCTGCCAGCGTGGACTTGCCGTGATCAATATGTGCGATGATCGAGAAGTTGCGTATGTGCTTCATTGCTAAGGGATTTACGGCGCCAGAGATTCGCTGCCGGATGGCAATCAGCCGCGAAGTATACCTGTAATCGCGACGCGGTCGAGAAAATGCATGCAGACGACTTGATCCTCGTACTCGACGACCGGGATATCGGCGACCCAGCGCTCATGCCAGTCCGGGTTCGAATCGATGTCGCATACCTCGAGTTCGAGCTTGCCCGCAACGAGTGGCAGCAGCTCTTCGATCAGGACCTCGCACAGATGACAACCCTGGCGGCTGTAGACCTTGAGCGCGCTCACCGGGTGGCGCCTGCCGGCTCGCTGACGACCGGCGTGAACTGTTTGAGGCAATTCGTCCGGCGCAGGCGCGACCGACCGATCGTCACGCCTACGAGCCCCCCGGCAATCATCCCGAACGTGACTTTCAGGTCGGACCAATCGAATAACAGTGCCAGGACCCCAATGGCCGCAATTGTCGCAAGCGGGATACCATAGACGATCAGGGCCGCGTGCAGAACACTCTGCGGCGCCAACTCTAACGTCACCTGGTCACCTGCACTGAATTCACCGTGCCGAGGCAATGGCACGTCGACCTGTCGTGGGCCGCGATCGGCACCGAGTAGTGCCGCGCCACAGCCTTTTCCGGCCGCGCAGCGGGAACAGAAGGAAGCCGTATTCACCTCAACGGTGAGGTGATCGTCGTGCACGGCGGTTATGCGGCCACTGGCCCGTTCCATCGCATCAGTCTACTTGAATCGCGCGTCTATGGGCGCGTCATGGACCGGGCGATCTGCTCGACCGTGATGGCAGGAACCTCGCCAACCGCCGTGACCTGGAACCCGTCGACAACTGCCTGGAAGGAATTCGATCCACCGACCCGCCGCGCTCCGGACCGCCCTTGCTCTTGCGCGCTCGCAATGAATACGGAGACGTTGGCCAGGCCATCGCTGTAGAGGATGTGAGTAACGACTTCGTCGCTGCCAGGCAGTTTCTCGCCGTGGGTTGCGACCGCACGAAAACCCGGCGGGAGGTCACTGCTCTGCCAGTCGGTTTCGACCTTCTGGCTTTCGTGTCGTGCAGGCTGGGAAAGAAAGCGGAAATTCTCTGTGCTGTATGACGGCGCGAGCGCACTCGCCTGAATTTCGCCGTTCAGTGTGATATCGGCGAACATTACCTGCTCCAGCGCCGTGCCATCGTCGCCGATCAGCTTGGTCTGCAGGGGAAATGCCGTTTCAACATCGAGCCAGATACGGTGCCCGTAGCGGTAACCATCGTGCGGACGAATTGCGACGAGAATCGCCTGACGACCGGCAACGCGCTCCTTGCGCACAATCGAAACATCGTATTCACTGCCAAAGCGAACCTCGCTCGATGGCAACGTCGAGAACAATGTGGACTGGTCGTCCCATTCCTCGACCAGCACGGATTTGCGATCCGGGAGGATGCAATGTACTTCGTTGCCGTTGCGAATGATTTCCAGCCCGCTGCCTTCCTGCGCGACCACTTTTTCTCGAATGACGCCGTCGGTCACCGTATGTGCGACCTTGAGCGCCTCGGCCTTGCCATCCTGGATGCGGATGACGGTGCCTTCGTAGTTGGTTGCCTGGACGGCAACGCCCATGCGGTTGAGCCAATCGTTGGGTTCGACACCTTCGGCGAGCGCCACCGCACTGCAACTCAGCTGGCCGACAAGCAGTGCCGGCCAGACCAGGATCTTGATTGCGTTGTGTCGCATCAGGGCTGCGGTGTGTCTTCTTCTGTCGCCGCTTCCTCATCGTCGGCCTGAGCGTCTTCACCTTCAGCGTCGTCCTCTTCGACGACCTCACTGCTCAGCCGCAGATTGACGAGTCGCGAGTTCATGCCGTTCGCCCCAAGCTCGGATGCGGTCGCATCATGTATCTGCAGATACTGCTCGAGCTCGTCATTGACAGCTGGCGGCACCGTGTAGGTGGAGTCCTCAGCCGTCTCGGCAAGCGTATTCTGCCCTGCGACCGGCGCATCGGGGGCACCGCCAGTGAACTGCAGGCCGACGAGCGCCAGCAGCGCGACCGATGCAGCCAGTGCCATACCGACCAGCGGCCGGACGGCGCGACTCGGCGCCGGCTCCTCAATCGCCTCGGCAATCGAGGGCTCCTTGTCCTCCAGGGCCGCCGCAATGCGTTCCTGCAAGTGCTCAATGCCCGGAATTGCCGCCTCGCCGCGCATTGCGCGCCCAATCTCGAGGTACTCCGCCGCCTGTCGGCGCAACGTGGCATCCTGGCTCATTCGTCTCAGCAGCAGATCTGCTTCCGCATCCGGCAGTTCGCCGTCAACAAATGCCGATATCTGCGTTTTTATAGTGTCATTCATACTCCACCCGCATGGGCCTTCCCGCCCGAGTTTATCGGGTCAATGGCCCGACTTTCTTCCCAATTGCGTCTCGCGCCCGGAATATCCTCGATCGGACCGTGCCGACCGGACATTCCATCGTCTGGGCTATTTCTTCGTAGCTCATACCTTCCAGTTCGCGCAGGATGATCGCTGTCCTGAGATCCTCCGGCAGCGCCGCAATGGCACGTTCTACCGTTTCCTTCAATTCGTTGCCCAGGGTCACTCCCTCGGGAGTGTCCGTCTCCTTGAGCTTGGCATGCAGGTCGTATTGCTCCGGGTCCTGCAGGTCGAGCTCAACATCCATCGGGCGGCGTCGCTGCGCCGCCAGGTGATTCTTCGCCGTATTCACCGCAATGCGGTACATCCAGGTATAGAAGGCGCTGTCTCCACGAAAGCGCGGTAGCGCCCGGTATGCCTTGATGAACGCTTCTTGCGTGATGTCGAGAGCCGTTTCCGGATCCCGCACATAGCGCATCACCAGGTTCACAATTTTATGCTGATACTTCAGTACCAGCAGATCGAACGCACCCTTGTCACCTTTCTGGACACGTTTGACCAGTTTCTTGTCGGACGACTGGTTAGACATTCAGACTTGCTCGCCGGATGTTCCGCGCAGCCAACCGACACCGGGATAGACCGGCGCTGAGGCGAGAAGTTCTCGAATTCCTGCCTTATTCATCTTTATTCTGTGACGTCCTTAGCACCGGCCACCGAGGACGGCAGTTTTTCCTGATTCATGAGTATGTTAGCAGCTTCGAATGGAAGCTCAAACGTGGCGCCAGATTACGTGAAGCCGGCGCCAGTCCCGGTCCTCGCGGCAATGGCCACGGACCAGCTCGTAAACTCCGGTACCGTCGTCCGCGATGATACGCAGCCAGCCGCAGCGCCGCAGCAGCAGGCTCCCAGCGTCGAGACGTGCCGGTGCCCAGCCACCGGCACGGTCCCGGACTGCGATATCGCCGTTTCCAAGGAAGCGGATGCCGCTGCACCGCTTCCAGGCCCGCCGCCGCGCGACAACTTCGCGCCAACTCAACAGCGTCCACGCACCGAACGCCGGCCCCTTCAACCAGATCGGGACCGTCGCCAGCAGGACGGCAATGGCGCCTGCCAGGGCGACAGCCAGACCCGTAATCAACACAATATGGCGCAGCCGGGTTTCAGGGTAGATTTCGGCGGAGAATTCGGTCGATGACACGTGCGATTGGCTCAGCATCGGGCGTTTGCCGTTGCAACAGATAGCCGTTCAGCTCGGGGTCGGACAGTGCCAAAACCGCGCGAAACGCCGCCTTATCGGCTTCGCTGTCCTTTGCGTAGAATTCGTCGAGGTACCGAACCAGCAGTTCGTCCAGCTCACGCATCCCGCGCCGGCATTGCCACCTCAGTCTCGATTCGTTCATAGGCGTCTATCGGACCGGCACTGCCACCGGAGTCGTGCCAATTCGCTCAATACTTCCTTTCCGCGAGCATCTTCTTGGTTTCGGCAATCGCCTGCGCCGGGTTCAGGCCCTTCGGACACGTTTGCGTGCAGTTCATTATCGTGTGGCAGCGGTACAGGCGGAACGGATCCTCAAGTTCGTCCAGTCGCTCGCCGGTCGCATCGTCGCGCGTGTCGACGAGCCAGCGGTAGGCGGCCAGCAACGCCGCCGGGCCGAGGTATCGATCGGAATTCCACCAGTAGCTGGGGCAACTCGTGGAGCAGCAGGCGCACAGAATACAGGCCGATGGCTCGTTGATGAGCTCCTGGTCTTCCTTCGACTGCAGTCGTTCACGATCGGGCGGCGGTGGGGTGCGTGACTGCAACCATGGCTTGATTGACGCGTACTGGGCATAGAAGTTCGTCAGGTCCGGGACGAGATCCTTGACGACGCTCATGTGCGGCAGCGGGTAGATCTTGACGTCGCCACGAATGTCCTTGATGTCGCGCGTGCACGCGAGCGTGTTGCCGCCGTCGATATTCATCGCACAGGACCCGCAAATACCCTCGCGGCACGAACGGCGGAAGGTCAGTGTGGGGTCAATTTCGTTCTTGATCTTGATCAACGCGTCCAGAACCATCGGGCCGCAGCTGTCCATATCGACCTCGTAGGTATCGACGCGCGGGTTGTCGCCCGACGACGGATCCCAACGATACACGGCGAAGGTCTTCGTATTACCAGAACCATTCGCGGCCGCGAAGTGCTTGCCTTTCCTGATGCGCGAGTTTTTCGGGAGTCGGAATTCAGCCATGGTCGATCTCCCTAGTAGACACGCGCCTTGGGCGCAACGTAATCAACTTCATCCGTGAGCGTTTCCTCATGCACGGGGCGATAGTCGATGCGCACATCGCCGGGACCTTCGATCCACGTCAGCGTGTGCTTCATCCAGTTTTCGTCGTCGCGATCCGGATAGTCCTCGCGCGCATGCGCGCCGCGACTCTCGAGGCGATTCGCGGCTGACTCGATGGTGGCCGTCGCATTGAGCAGCAGGTTCTCGAGTTCGAGCGTCTCGACGAGATCGGTGTTCCAGACGAGCGAGCGGTCCGTGACCTTGACGTCGCCGAACGATGCGTAGGTCTTGCGCAGCAGCTCGACGCCTTCGTCGAGCACGTCACCGGTTCGGAATACGGCAGCATGACTCTGCATGATCTTCTGCATTTCCAGCCGAATCTCAGCGGTCGAGCGAGACCCGTCGGCATTGCGCAGCCGATCGATACGTTCGACCGAGTTCTGGCCCGCGTCTGCGGGCAGTGGTTTGTGGCGTGCACCCGGCTCCATCGTGTCCTCGCAAAAGTGCGCAGCCGCGCGGCCGAACACGACGAGGTCCAGCAATGAATTCGACCCGAGGCGGTTGGCGCCATGCACCGATACGCAGGCGGCCTCGCCTACGGCCATGAGCCCGTCTACGATCTTCTCGGCATCGTCGCCTTCCTTGGTCACAACCTGGCCATGAAAATTGGCCGGAATACCGCCCATGTTGTAGTGCACGGTCGGCAGGACCGGGATCGGTTCCTTGTTGACGTCGACGCCGGCGAAGATACGCGCCGACTCGGCAATGCCCGGCAAGCGCTCTTCGATGACCTCAGGTCCAAGGTGCTCGAGATGCAGGAAGATGTGATCGTTCTCGTCACCGACACCGCGACCTTCGCGAATCTCGATGGTCATTGAACGGGACACGACGTCGCGCGACGCAAGGTCCTTGGCGTTCGGCGCATAGCGCTCCATGAAGCGCTCGCCTTCGGAATTGGTCAGGTAGCCGCCTTCGCCGCGTGACCCTTCGGTGATCAGGCAGCCCGCGCCGTAGATGCCGGTCGGGTGAAACTGCACGAACTCCATGTCCTGCACGGGCAACCCGGCTCGCAGCACCATCCCGCTGCCGTCGCCGGTGCAGGTGTGCGCAGACGTGCAAGAGAAGTACGAACGGCCGTAACCACCGGTCGCCAGGATCACCTGGTGCGAACGGAAGCGGTGCAAGCGACCTGTCGCGAGATCAATCGCTACGACGCCGCGGCACTCCCCGGCTTCCATGATCAGGTCGATCGCGAAATATTCGATGTAGAACTCGGCATCGTGCTTGAGCGATTGCTGGTAAAGCGTATGCAGCATGGCATGGCCGGTACGGTCGGCCGCTGCGCAGGTCCGTTGAGCCGTGCCTTCCCCATAGTGTGTCGTCATCCCACCGAAAGGCCGCTGGTAAATCTTGCCGTCCTCGGTGCGCGAAAACGGCACACCGTAATGCTCGAGTTCGATGATCGCATCGGGCGCTTCCTTGCACATGTATTCGATCGCGTCCTGGTCGCCGAGCCAGTCGGAACCCTTGACGGTGTCGTACATGTGCCAGCGCCAGTCGTCCTCGCCCATATTGCCAAGCGCGGCGGATATGCCGCCCTGCGCCGCCACCGTGTGGCTGCGCGTCGGGAAGACCTTCGTAATGCACGCGGTCTGGAAGCCGGCATTGGCAAGACCGAATGTCGCCCGCAGACCGGCACCGCCGGCACCAATGACGACAACGTCGTAACTGTGATCGATAAATTCGTAATCGCTCATGCGCCGATTCCGAGTTTCAAAATGGCAAATACACCCGCCACTGCGAACGCGACATGCGCGAAGCGGGAAAGAACCAGCGAGGCAATTTTGAGGCCGTGACTATGCACGTAGTCCTCGATAACGACCTGGACGCCGAGATAGGAGTGATAGCCCATTGTCACAGTAAGCAACAACAGCAGCACAGCATTGACGGGTTCGCCGATGAACGCAACCGCACTGGCGTGATCGTAGCCGGGCAATGTTGCGATCGCCCAGGCAAACCAGAGCCCGAGAATCGCCAGGCCGGCACCGGAGACACGCTGGCCCCACCAGTGCGACGTGCCGTCTTTCGCTGTCCCGAGGCCGAGTACGCGGCCGAGCGGTGAACGCAGGCTCATAGTGCTATCCCCCAGAAGCCGGCCGTCAGCACGACCGACCCGACAATGACGATCCACGCCGACGCATTGGCCTGTGACTTCTCAAAGCCGCGGCCCGAGTCCCAGACGAGATGGCGGATGCCGTTGCACAGGTGATAAAAGAAAGCCCAGCTCCAGGCGATCAGCAGCAGCTTGCCGACAGTTGACGTGGCGAGGCTCAGAAATGCGTCGTAAACGTCCGGTCCGGAGGCTGCGTCAAACAGCCAGGCGACGAGAACGATGAAGCCGACCGCCATGCCGACGCCGGTGGCGCGGTGCAGAATCGACGTAACCATCGTTACCGGCCAGCGGTAGACGGACAGATGAGGCGACAGTGGCCTGTCGTGATTGGTCATGACGTTACTTCTTGATTAGAAATCGATACAGCGCCCGGCTTTTTCCCAATCGCCATAGCGTGTCGGGTCGAGCCCGCCGCGGCCGCCTATCTCCTTCGGCCGTTCAGCACTATTGGCATCAGCCCGATCCGTGTCAGAATCCGGCTTGGAATCGTCGATCTCGGCCTCATCCTTGGGGTCTGCACTGCTCATGTCGCGCAGTATGCCAGAGGCCCGGGAGCCCTGCATTACCACCAATTGACTAGAAACACATGCTTGCAATTTCAACTATCGATGTAACCGGCGATGACGCTCTCGAGTTCCTGCAGGGGCAGCTGACCAACGACCTGCGGCGTCTCGAGTCCGAGGCCGGGATACTCGCCGCATGGTGTAGCCCGAAGGGCCGCGTGATCTGGTTCGGCTCGGTAACCAGAAGCGCTGACGGCTTTGCCCTGTCAGCGCCCGCGGCAACGGCCGAATCGATCGTGAAACGTCTGACGATGTTCCGGTTTCGCTCCAAGGTCGAATTCGCAGTCAAAGACGATGGCCAGACCGTCGATCCCGCGTCCCTGATCGAGCGCGGCCACCCGTTTGTCGGCGCCGAACAGGCCGAGCAGTTCACGCCGCATATGCTGAATCTCGACCTGCTCGATGCCGTCAGTCTCGACAAGGGTTGTTATACGGGCCAGGAGATCGTCGCACGGACCCATTACAAGGGCGCGACCAAGCGACGGACGTTGCGTTTCTCGAGCCAGTCGCCGGTCAAAGTCGGCGACAAGATCATGGCCGGGGATCGCAGCATCGGTGAGGTGCTTAACGTTGCGGGCAACGAGCTGTTGGGCGTCGTGGCGGTGGACAAAGCCGACGCGAAACTGACTGTGGGTGACGTCGCGATCGAACGCCAGGACCTCGGCTATCTCTAGTCGAAGACCTCAGGCCGCATGTGCGGGAACAGCAGGACGTCGCGGATCGATGGCGAGTCAGTCAACAGCATGACGAGACGATCCACTCCGATACCGATGCCCGTTGTCGGCGGCATGCCGTACTCGAGCGCCCGAATATAATCGTGATCGTAAGACATCGCTTCGTCATCGCCTGCCGCAGCGTTCTCGACCTGCTGGCGAAAACGCTCGGCCTGGTCTTCAGAATCGTTGAGCTCCGAAAAGCCGTTCGCAATCTCGCGGCCCGCAATGAACAGCTCGAAGCGGTCTGTCACGAACGGATCGTCGTCATTCTTGCGCGCGAGTGGTGAAACCTCGGCCGGATACTGCGTAACAAACGTCGGCTGGCGCAATTTGGCCTCGGCGGTTGCGTCGAAGATCTCGGTCTGCAGCTTGCCCGCTCCGTAGTTGTCCTTTACGTCGACGCCGAGCTTGCCGCAATACCCGGCAAGGTAGCCGCGGTCGCGGACCTTCGACATGTCGAATTCCGGGTTGAACCTCGCAATGGCCTGCTCGACGGTAATACGCTCGAATTTGTTGCCGAAATCGAATTCCTCGTCCTGATAGTGGACGACCGTGGAGCCGTTTACTGCTTCGGCCATGCCGTGAAGCATCGCCTCGGTCGTATCCATCCAGTCGTTGTAGTCGGCGTACGCGCGGTACGCCTCCAGCATCGTGAACTCGGGATTGTGCTGGGTCGAAACGCCTTCATTGCGAAAGTTCCGATTGATCTCGTAGACGCGATCAAAGCCGCCGACGATGAGGCGCTTGAGATTGAGTTCCGGCGCAATGCGCAAGTACAGCGGCATGTCGAGCGCATTGTGGTGGGTCGTGAACGGTCGCGCGATCGCGCCGCCCGGCGTCACCTGCATCATAGGCGTCTCGACCTCGAGGAAATCAAGCGACTCGAGAAAACCACGCATGTAGGTGATGATCGCCGAACGCTTGCGAAACGTCTCGCGGCTCTTCTCGTTGATAATCAGGTCGACGTAGCGTTGTCGGTAGCGCGTCTCCTGGTCCGACAGCCCCGCCCATTTCTCCGGCAGCGGACGCAGCGATTTGGTCAGCAGGCGGACAGACTCAGCCATGACCGTAAGCTCGCCCGTGTTGGTCCGAAACAGGACGCCTTCGGTGCCGACGATGTCGCCAACGTCCCACTTCTTGAAGGCCTGGTAGATGCCCTCAGGCAGACGGTCACGCTCGAGGCGTACCTGGATCTGTCCAGAGCGATCCTGCAGCTTGATGAAACTCGCCTTACCCATGACGCGCTTCGCCATCATGCGTCCCGATACGGAGACGTGGATGTCTTCTTCTTCCAAAGCATCCTTGTCATGAGCATGGAAAGTCTGGTGCAGCTCTTCGGCTATCGCGTTACGGCGAAAATCATTAGGGAACGCATTACCCTGCTCCCTCAGAACATCGAGCTTCCCGCGACGCTCTGCGATGAGCTTGTTTTCGTCCGGCTTGTTCTTGTCGTGTGTCACTTGTCTTTTCGTCCCTAGAGTCCCTGCTTGAGACTCGCTTCGATGAAAGCGTCGAGGCCACCATCGAGCACTGCCTGAGTGTTACCGGTTTCCACGCCCGTGCGCAAATCCTTGATGCGGCTCTGGTCAAGAACATAGTTGCGAATCTGGCTGCCCCAGCCCACATCGGCCTTGCCCTCCTCTACCGCCGCAGCAGCGGCGCGGCGTTCCTGCAACTCCATTTCGTAGAGTTTCGCCTTGAGCTGGTTCATCGCTGTTGCCTTGTTCTTGTGTTGCGAGCGATCGTTCTGACACTGCACAACGATGTTCGACGGCAGGTGCGTAATGCGGACGGCAGATTCCGTACGATTGACGTGCTGGCCGCCCGCACCGCTTGCACGATAAACATCGATTCGCAGGTCCGACGGATCGATCTCGATGTCAATGTTGTCGTCGACCTCGGGCGACACGAATACGGAAGAAAAAGACGTATGCCGGCGATTGCCCGAATCAAACGGCGACTTTCGCACGAGCCTGTGAACACCCGTCTCGGTGCGTAGCCACCCGTATGCGTACTCACCCTTTACGTGCACCGTGGCGCTCTTGATGCCCGCGACCTCGCCCGCCGACGCTTCGATGACCTCAGCTTTGAAGCCATGCGCTTCGGCCCAGCGCAGGTACATGCGCAGTATCATTTCGGACCAGTCCTGGGCTTCGGTTCCGCCGGCACCGGACTGAATGTCGAGGTACGCATTGTTGGCATCCATCTCACCGGAGAACATGCGTCGAAATTCGAGTTTGGCGACACGACTCTCGTATCCCTCGAGATCGCTGACAACTTCGCTGACCGTGTCAGCATCGTTTTCTTCGACCGCCATTTCCAGCAGTTCGCCGGCGTCGGTGAGCCCGGTACTCAGTTCGTCGAGCCCGACAACAACCTGCTCGAGCACTGCACGTTCCTGGCCGAGTGCCTGGGCACGGTCAGGTTCATTCCACACATCGGGTTGTTCCAGCTCGCGCTGGACCTCCGTCAGGCGTTCCGCCTTGCCGTCGTAGTCAAAGATACCTCCTCAACGCATCGGAGCGTTCAGTGAGGTCGACGATCGTCTGTTTGATCTGGCTGGTTTCCATGGATTTGCGCGCTTGCTGGGGCGGAAAGGGCGCGATCTTATCACGCAGAAGAGGTTGATAAAGCGGCAATTTGCTCGACGACAAGTTGCGCGCTCTCGATACCGCGGTACTCGTTCACGTCGAGTCGAAACGCGAGCTGCACTGTGCCGCGATAGCTGGGTCCTGCCTGGTTGAAGGCAATGGCGTCGACGATCGGACCGCCACCGGCGGGACGGACACGCAATTTGAGATGGTTTTCCCCGACCACGCGTTGCTCGACCACCGAAAAATCGCCGCTCCACATCGGCTCCGGGAATCCTGAGCCCCACGGCCCGGCATCGCGCAATGAGCGAGCGAAACCGAGGTTTATTGCGTCGCCGGGCAGAGCACCGTCGGTGACGATGGCGCCGCTGAAGTCTGCGTCCGGATAGAGGCGCGACATCTGCTCGGCCACTACGGTCTTGAATTCTTCGAGACGCTTCTCGGCCAAGGTAAGCCCCGCTGCCATAGCGTGACCGCCGAACTTGACGATCAGGTCGGGCGCGACCGTATGCACGGCTTCCAGCAAGTCGCGGATATGTACGCCCTGAATTGAGCGCGCCGAGCCCTTCAGGAACTCGTCGTCCTCGCGTGCAAACGCGATAACCGGACGATGACAACGCTCGCGCACCCGCGCCGCGATCAAGCCAACGATCCCCTGGTGCCACTCGGGGTCGTAGACGCAGACGCAGGCGGGCCAGCGCTGCGCGCCGATCGAGTCGACGTACTTGAACGCCTGCTCACGCATCGTTGCCTCGATATCGCGGCGCTCGCTATTGATCTGATCCAGCATATTCGCGTATTGCCCTGCCGCATCGTGATCGTCGGTCAACAGGCATTCGATGCCGACCGAGATGTCTTCGAGGCGACCCGAAGCGTTAATGCGCGGCCCGACCGCAAATCCGAGATCGGTACTGACACAGCGCGCCGGTTGCCGACCCGATTGCCTCAGGATGGCCTGAATGCCGGGCACCGAATGACCCGCGCGAATTCTCAGCAGTCCCTGTTGCACAAGCACGCGGTTGTTGTGATCGAGTGGCACCACGTCTGCCACGGTCCCGAGTGCGACAAGATCAAGGTATTTGGCTGGCACCTTTGCCGCACCCGCAACACCCTGCTCCTCCAGAATGCGTCCGACGCGCGCCATGAGATAAAACGCGACGCCGACACCGGCGAGAAACCGGCTCGGGAAATTACTGTCGGGGAGATTCGGATTGATGATCGCCGCAGCGTCGGGAAGTGCCTCACCGGGTAAATGGTGATCCGTGATGAGCACGGGAATGTCGTGCGCATTCGCTTCTGCAACGCCAGACAGGTTCGCGATGCCATTGTCGACCGTGATCAACAGATCAGGTGAGCGTTCTGCAGCAACGCGCACGATCTCTGGCGACAGACCGTAGCCAAACTCGAAACGGTTCGGCACGAGGTAGTCAACGTCGCTAAAGCCGAATTGCCGCAGGCAACGTAAAACCAATGCCGTGCTGGTCGCACCATCAACGTCGAAATCGCCAATGACGATGATGCGCTTGTCCCGATTCGCAATGACCAGTTCTGCCGCAGCATCGATGTTTTCGAGCGACCCGACCGGCGCAAGATTCGCCAACCCGTAGTCCAGCTCATCGGCGACGGAAAGGCCGCGCATTGCGAAAAGACGGGCATGCAAGGGATCGATATCGCCAAACGCGGCGAGCGCCTCGGCGCTCGGCATGGGTCGGACGACGACAGGCCTGGTCGATGACATTCTCAGTCCAGCAGGTCCGTGTCGCGGCGCCAGAACTTGAGCGTCTGCGAACGCCGAACGTCCGCACGCAGACCGTCACGGAACAGCAAGATCAACCGGCTGACACGACCGGAACGCAACAGGCCGCGCAGTTCGTCGAGCCAGGCGACCAGGTGGTCCGGGTTGAAGTCGTGCTCCGGCGTTACCGCCACGAAGCCCTTGACCGACGCCTCGGCACACGCAGCGAAATTCCCAGGCCACAGGTCGGCTACTGCAGTCGCGCTTTCCCAGTAACCGAGAAGTAAGGGGTCGTCAGCGAACAACGGCGGTTGCGGCCTGACGATTTTCTCGGGCGCGACGCCGCCACCCCACAGCCACAGGGAGTTTACCGGCTGCTTGCCTTGGTCTACTCGACGCTGGTTGACCTCATGTTCATGCAACGCCATTTCGATTTCGCTCAGGATGTTGCGGTGCATCGCCGTATGCTCTCCGGACGGCAGAAACTCGCCGGGCTCGCGCTGGTCGACGACATACGACGGTACTCGCGACGTCGAAATAGGTGTTTCCGCGCGCAGGTAGCCGCGGTTGCCAAGCCGAGCGAAACCGAAGCTCCGGTCGGTAGCAAGCGTTGTCTGCAGGTGATCGAATAACGGCCGCAAATCGGACGGTGGAATGCCAGTTCGGCGCAACGCATGCAGGCACAGGTGATCCATGCGTGGCTCGAGGTATACGGGGTCGGCAGCTGCGATCCAGACGGTCGGCCGGTCGCCGGTCTGACCCCACATGCGCAGCGCACCCAGGCCATCTTCGGGGTACGGCAGCCCGATCTCGGAAGTAATCAGATCGAGCAACTCACGCGGTTCCTTGGCCAGACTCAGGTCTGCCTGGGCAAGCCAGGCGCGGAGTGTCTTGTCGGTGAGGCGCCCGTTGCATACGGGCGGCAGAACGACGAGTGCCGCAGAATTGTCATATGATTCGTTCACGTTGCGGCGTCGATGTTAAGGGATACGCGGTTGAAATTCACAAGAGAAACGTCAGCAAGATTCGTGGTACGGAGTGTTTCGGAGTCGACTATTCGCGTCAACGACGACGACTACTCGACCTCGATCGCGATGACGCCCGAGGCTGTTCTTGGCGAATGGCCGAACAAACCGATCATCGAACTCGTTGCGGAGGACTTCTGTGACATCTTCGACACCTCGCCGGAGCTCGTGCTACTGGGTACCGGCCCGACCAATATTTTCCCGCCGCGCGAACTCATGTTTGCGTTCGCGCGCAGGGGTATCGGCTTCGAGGTCATGGATACGCCGGCGGCCGCGCGCACGTTCAATGTGCTGGCCAATGAAGGCCGGCGCGTCGCAGTCATCCTGAGTATCTAGAGCAGCTCAGTCGAGCAGCGCGTCACCGGAAATGCCGTGGCTTTCGAGCATCTCGCGCAGGTTCTTTAGTGCATCGAGCTGGATCTGGCGCACGCGTTCGCGTGTCACGCCGATTTCGTCGCCGATCTGTTCGAGGGTGGCCCGACGATATCCATGCAAGCCGAAGCGCCGTTCGAGCACGGCACGCTGCTTATCCGACAATTCGTAGACCCAGTGATCGACGATGTCGTGTACGTCGTCTGCCTGCGCACAGCGTGAAGGCTCGGCAGAACGGTGTGCGCGCAGCAGATCGACAGGGCTCGCACCCTCGTCGTCTCTGCCATTGCTCCGCAGCGTGACGCGTTCATGCAATGCCATCAGACGCTCGACATCGGCGACGTCACGCTCCAGGTAGTCCGCAATCTCGGCCATGCACGGCGCCTGATCGTTCTCCTGCCGCAGGCGCCGTGCAGCGCGCAGGCAGGAGTTGATGTCCTTGATGATATGTATTGGCAACCGAACCGTGCGCGACTGGTTCATGATGCCGCGCTCTATGGTCTGGCGAATCCACCAGGTCGCATAAGTCGAAAAACGAAAACCCCGCTCAGGATCGAACTTCTTGACGGCATGGATGAGCCCGAGGTTGCCTTCCTCGATCAGATCGAGCAGTGGCAAACCACGGTTTATGTAGCGGCGCGCAATCTTGACGACGAGTCGCAGGTTGCACTCGATCATGCGTTGACGGGACGCCTCGTCACCGGCCTGTGCGCGACGAGCGACTTCCTTTTCTTCGTCCGCAGTCAGGAGTGGCGAGACGCCAATCTCGTCGAGGTATTGTCGTGTTGGATCCAGCAGCTGTCCCAAAACACTCTCCTCTCATCGCAAGAAGCGACTCGATAAGAGATCAGGGTTATCTCGCTGGCAGAAATTGTCGCGGGTTAACCGGCTTGCCGTTACGTCTGATCTCAAAATGCAGTCGCGGCTTGCGTTCCGGCCCCTCCCCCATCGTCGCTATGCGCTGGCCCTGGTTTACTTGTTCGCCCTCTTTGACCAGCAGCGACGCCGTGTACCCGTAGGCACTCAGGTAGGTGTCGTTATGTTTAAGAATAATAAGCTGGCCATATCCGATCAGTCCACTTCCGGCGTAGACCACTCGGCCGGAAGCCGCGGCAAGTATGGGCTGGCCGGCCTTGCCGTTGATCAGGACCCCGGTTCCGGGGCCTGGCTTTGCGCCGAATTCGACGTTGATCCTGCCCTGCACAGGCCAGGCCCACTTCGGCGACGGTCGAGCGGGAATCTGCGGCAGCGGACGGGCGGACGGGCGCGGCGTCGCGGCACTGCGGCTGGTGTTGCGGCTGCTGCCCGGTGGCGGCGTCAGGCGAATCACCTGGCCAGGGTGAATCAACGAGCCATCGCCAATGCGATTCCAGCGCGCGAGATCGTCGGGGTCGTGGCCGTAACGCCATGCGATCGAGAATAATGTCTCGCCGGTGCGCACGATATGCGTCGCTTCGCGCTCCTGCCAGCTTGGCGCGCTGCCGCAGGCTGCCAGCAGCAGCGCAAGCAAAATGGCGATAGACAGCCGGGCGTTCATCACTCCCGCATCATAAGCCACGCAATGACGACTGCCGTGACGACCACCGTAGCCCAGCCAATACGTTCGACGTGCCGACGCAGTGACGCCTCGAAGCGATCGCCACCCAGGCGCACGAGGCCGGCCACAAGGAAGAAACGAGCCGCACGCCCGACCAGGGAGCCAATGAAGAAAGCGGGCAGGTTCAGCGCGGCGACGCCCGCCGCGATCGTGAAGACCTTGTACGGTATCGGTGAGAAGCCGGCGACGAAGACAACCCAGACGCCGTAGTCGTCGAACCAGCGCCGCGCTGTCAGGTAGGCGTCCCAGTAGTGCGAGGTGCTGAGCCACGGCTCAATAGCCTCGAACATCCCCCACCCGATCGCGTATCCGGCAAGCCCGCCCAGTACCGAAAAGACCGTCGCGATCGTCGCGTATCGAATCCACCGTTCGCGGTCCGCAAGACACATCGGTGCGAGCATGACGTCCACGGGGATCGGGAAGAACGACGACTCGGCGAAACTCATAGCACCGAGATACCGTGCCGCATGCCGGTGCCGTGACCAGGCCAGAACCCGATCGTAAAGGGGGCCAAACAGCTTCATATAGAATTCCCTTTCAGTATGTTATTTATCATATTGATAAATATAACTTATCTTCCCTTAATCAGTGGCACGAAACTGACGGCACCGAGCGATTCCTGCTCATAGTGATCGTTGCAATTCGTGATCATCGCGAGATCCTGCACGCCCTGCGGGCCAACCGGAATGATCAGCCGGCCGCCCGGCGCAAGCTGGCCAAGCAGCTTCTCGGGCACCACGTCGGGCGCTGCCGTCACGATGATGCCATCGTATGGACCGTACTTCGGCCACCCTTCCCAGCCATCGCCAGGGCGAAACTGGACGTTGTAGATGTCGAGGTCTCTCAGGCGTTGGCGCGTCTTGCGCAGGAGTTCCGGAATCCGCTCGACGGTGTAGATCTTCTTGACCAGCGGTGCGAGCACGGCTGTCTGGTAGCCGCAACCAGTACCGATCTCAAGCACCGTCTCCCCGGTAAATCCGTCGAGCAACGCCTCGGTCATGCGCGCGACGACGTACGGCTGGCTGATGGTCTGGCCGAGGCCGATTGGCAACGCGGTGTCTTCGTAAGCGCGGCTTGCCAATGCCTCATCGACAAACAGATGCCGTGGCACATTGCGAATCTGTTCCAGGACGGCCGGGTTCCGGATTCCCTGGTCCCTGAGGCGCTGCACCAGACGGTCACGCGTGCGCCTTGAGGTCATGCCAATACCCTGGCGAACGTCGATCATCGCTCGAGCCAGTCTGCCAGGCCCGAGACGGCTTCGTGGCGCGTCAGGTCAACCTTGAGTGGCGTCACGGATGCGGCGCCCTGCTCAATCGCGTGAAAATCCGTTCCATCACCCGCATCCTGACCTGCGCCTGCCGGCCCCACCCAGTAGATCGGACGGCCGTAGGGATCCTTGTCCTCGAGAACATGCTCCGATTTGTGGCGAAAGCCGAGGCGCGTGGCACGCACGCCCGCCAGCGCGTCGAGCGGGACGTCGGGAACGTTCACATTGAGAACCGTGTCCGGCGCCATTGAGGCCCGTTCAATCTTCCGCACGAGATCGACCGCCACGCTCGCCGCGGTTGCAAAATTCTGCAGCTTGGCGCCTACCAGCGTCTTGCCTACGAGCGACACCGCGATCGTCGGCAAGCCGAGAAAGCGCCCTTCCATGGCGGCAGCTACCGTGCCCGAATAGATCACGTCATCGCCGAGATTGGCGCCGTGATTGATGCCCGACACTACGAGGTCGGGCTCCTCGTCGAGGAATCCGGTCAGGGCGAGATGCACGCAATCCGAAGGCGTACCGTCGACCTTGTAACGATTCTGCCCGTACTGAGAGACGCGCAGCGGCGTCGCCAGCGTCAGCGAATTGCTGGCCGCCGAACGATTGCGATCCGGCGCGACCACGACAACGTCCGCGACCTGCTCGAGAGCTTCGGTTAGCGTGTTGATTCCCGTGGCGAGGTATCCGTCGTCGTTGCTTACGAGGATTTTCATTCGTGTTATGGCGCGCGGAGTCTTGAATGGCGTGTACGACGCGCACACTATACCGGCTGTGAGCAAGAAAGACATCGACGAGTTCCAGCGCGCGATGCGGGGCACCAAGCCACTGCAGCATGAGGAGCGCGTGCCGGAAGCGAAGCCCAAACCGAAGCCCAGAGCGACGTTTTCCAGGGCTGACGAAAAGGATGTCCTCGTAGAGAGTCTTGCTGACGACATCGACACGATCGAGCACGGCTACGGGGCTGCCCTGCACTTCCGCCGGCCGCACGTCGGCAAGCGCACGATGCGCAAACTCCAGCGAGGCGGTTACAGCGTGCAGGCCGAGCTTGATCTGCATGGGATGACGCTCGAAGAGGCCAAGCCGCGACTTGCCGATTTCATCAACTACAGCGCGTCGCAAGGCAAGCTGTGCGTCCGCGTCGTTCATGGCAAGGGACTTGGCTCGGGAGATCGCGGGCCGGTGCTCAAGAACGCAGTAAATCGCTGGTTGCGCAAATGGGATTGCGTTCTGGCATTCATTTCGACCCGCCAGGTCGATGGCGGGACCGGCGCTGTCTACGTTCTGTTGCAGCGAACCTGACGAATGACCACCTGGGTTGCACTGCTACGGGGCATCAATGTCGGCGGCCGCAATCGCCTGCCGATGGCCGACCTCAAGCAAATCTTCGCTGACTTGGGCTGCGAAAAAGTGAACACGTATATCCAGAGCGGTAACGTGATTTTCGTGGCCACGATCGGTTCGGCCAATCGCTTTTGTGGCCGCGTTGCCGCCGCGATCGATGCGGATTTCGGGTTTCGGCCCGACGTTCACCTGGTTACCGGTAAGGAATTCGAGAAGGCAATTACAAGCAATCCGTTTCCGAACGCCGTCGAAGACCCGAAGTCGCTGCACGTCGCGTTTCTCGACGATGTGCCCGACGATGAGCACGTTGATCGTGCGAAGGAGCTACTCGCACCATCGGAGTCGTGCGAACTGATCGGACGTCATTTATACCTCCATGCTCCAGACGGAATCGCGCGCTCGAAATTTGCAGCTCGAATGGAGAAGACACTCGGTGTCGGCGCCACGGCCCGCAACTGGCGCTCCACAATGAAGGTAATGGCCATTGCCGCGGACATAGCTGACTAGTCCGGGTATGCGTCTGCTTGGTCGTGAAATTACCTTGATCCCCCGCGATGCGGGCCTGCCCTCATGTGGAGGCGGTTCGTTGCGGAAGTTAAAGTAGTTTCGAGGATATCCTCCACGTGGAGGATTCCGCTCGCGGCAAGTTAGGAGAAAGTAAGTCGCGTGGCCCGGTAGCCGATAATGCGGACTTTCGGCACCAATGGCTTTTGGCAGGCCAAACCGGCAAGCTGTCCGTCTTGGTCATCGAGGAGTACACCATGACGCGCTACATGTTGTTGCACTACGGATTCGAGAAACCCACACCCGAAATCATGGAAGCCTGGAAAGCCTGGTTCGGTTCCATCGCCGAACGTACTGTGGAGAACGGCGGTTTCCATGGCGCTGCAAAGGCGATCTCCGGAGACGGCAGTAAAGATCTCGTCATGGACATGGACTGTATCTCCGGCTACACGATCATCGAGGCGGAGAACATCGAGGAAGCCGAAAAGATCGCAAGCGAGAACCCGTTCATTGCAGGTATCCGCGTCTACGAGATCGTCAACCACTAGAAAGCCTCAGCCGCGGGCCCTCTGCGCTTGCATACGGACCGACTCTGTGGCATTTATTGCGAATGATTCTCATTTGCAATACTCAGGATTATGTCTACTAGCCAGCGCGGTCAACTTGGCCGTTATGAAATCAGCGTGCTCGACGGCCGCTACGGCCTGTTCGCAATTCGCATTTTCGATCGGGAGAGGCGCCACGACGTCGTCGCCTGGCACGGTGATACAGCCCGATACCTGCTGGCAGCCGGTGCCCTCCCCGATTACTACACGGCCAGATTCCTGGCCGACAAATCTGTGGTCTGGCACCTCGTGCTCGCAGCGGCGGCCTACGCAGCCAACGAAAAACTCGATACGCCGCCGATGCTCGCTGAGCGATTGGATCGGCTCGACCTTGAACTGACCGGCGCCGAAGCACGCCTCGCGCGGATGCTGTTCGAATACCCAGACCAGCATTTGTCGATCGACGACATTGTTTGCCTGTGTTCCCTGCGCTACCCGGCCACCGGCCATCTCGTTCCGGGTTTGCTTGAACAACTCGCGCGCAAGGGTGTCAT
>JAAUYD010025696.1_pt1 | contig 20555 bp, 22 predicted proteins | sample 7278101 | NCBI WGS metagenome assembly JAAUYD01 (sample SAMN14350128, study PRJNA611818) | marine sediment metagenome | isolation source: surface marine sediment (0.6m) | place: French Polynesia: Moorea | collected 2018-08
CCGGCCTCGAAAAGATCAGGATAATCTAACATGAGCTGTTGGGTGATGGCCCCCCCCAAGCTGATTCCGCATGGAATTATTTTTTTGATATCTATGGCATTGATAAAATTCACCACGGAACGGGCATAGTCCTCCACCCTATCATAGCCGGAGCCATCACTTTGGCCGTGACCGGGGAGGTCAATGGCAACTGTGTTGATCCGTCCGGCAAGTCCCTGGACCTGCGCAGACCAGAAATCACTGGATCCAGCGGCACCGTGAATGAAGACGAGAGTCGATTTCATTGAATCCAGCGGCCATACACCTGTTATATACCCGATTCCGTTTGCTGTTCGTTTCTCCATCCATTCCTCCCATGTGAATTTCCCAAATTGAATTCGATCGTCGCAGCTAAAAGCCGCTCCCACGGGGTAAGGTTCTTTGCCAGTGGAATCCGTATCGCTGCTGTACTCTAAAATCCAAAGAAATTAATCAACAATCAAATGCCGGCCGCAGACATGCAACATCACTTGACGATCCCATCACTTCTCAAGTTTTCGATTTCCGAATCTGAGAATCCCAACTGTTGGAGGATCTCTTCTGAATGTTCTCCCAGCTTCGGTGCCGCTCGCCGGGTACCGGCATTGCAGGCGCTGAATTGCACCGGATAACCCGGGATTGTGACCGAACCCTGAACCGGATGATCAAATGCGGAGAGATACCCGTTTTCCATTGCCTGTACATCCGTCGTGACTTCATGTATGTGCTGAATCGGGCAAAACATCAGTCCTTCTGCCTGAAAAATTTCCATCCATTCATCCCGAGACCTATCGGCAAACACTTCGTCAAATATCCGGTTCAACGCCACATAATCAGCAGGAGAGCCGGCATCGTTCGTATATCGGGAGTCCTCTAGCAAATCCTTCCGATCGGTGGCCTTGCAAAATCGCGCCCAATATTTTTCTTCCGGATGGTGGGTACCTAAAATCCATTTTCCGTCCCGACAGCGAAATCGGTTGCGCAGCGGGGAGTGTTGAGCTCGATTAGCGGGGATACAAGGATCAACGGAAAGCACACTGCTTGTCAATAAATTAATATACTGAACCCACAGCGCCGTGCTGTAAAGGGAAATATGTATTTGCTGTCCAATTCCACTGCGTTCCCGGTAAAGCAAGGCCGAAAGTATGCCATGACTCACAGTGATAGCCGTAGCTTGGTCCAAGATTCCCAGGTGAATCATGGTCGGTTCCTCGGAACCGGTAACAAACATCATCCCGGATCGGGCTTGTCCAAGGGGATCAAATGCCCCCAAATCGCTCATAGGTCCCTTGGGCCCGTAACCTGAGACACCGGCATAGACAATTTTGGAGTTCAGGCTGGATATAGTTTCATAATCAATGCCCAGTCTAATGGTCGTGGTTCCTCGCAAATTCGTGAGAAAAACATCCGCCTGTCTTATGAGGCGATCGAATATTTCTCGCCCCTTCTCCTGGTGAATATCAAGACTGATCCCCCTTTTATTGCGGTTGGAAGCTTCAAAAACAATGCTTTCTCCATTTTTTAGGGACAGGTCATAGCCGGCCACATCCGTCCAATAGCGCTCGGGATCACCGGAAGCCGTTTCTACCTTGATGACCTCCGCTCCCAAATCGCCCAGGATAGCATTTGCACCCGGTCCGGCATGAAAAAGACCGTATTCAACGATCCGAATTCCTTCCAGAGGTCGCGGTAATTCTTGCTGATCTGTGTTTGCATGATTCATTTCTTTGCTCAAACTCCTGTTTTGAAACCATCGATGTCAAATTATCGAAATGGTTGATTTCAAGATTGGCTAATCAAATGTGACCTGAAACACCATTTCCTTTTTTTCAACCAATTTTCGAATGTCTTTTTGAACCAGTTTATTCCGTATCGGATTCATTTTTGAAATATAAAAACCATTCTGATTTGTTTTGTATTTCCATTGTTTGACAAATCCCGCCACCAAAACATAGGCACAGCCGCTGACCCCGCAACAGGAGGAATCCAAAACCGCATAGCCCAGGTAATATAAAAGTTCCCGACCATTAAACGGCAAGCGGATTTCTTTGCCGAAAACATAATGCCCCCCGATGGCAGTCACCTCAGAACCAAGTTCGGGATGGACGAAATCTTTAGTGTCGGTGTTGGCCTGTATCATAGTTGCACCCGGTGGGATCTTCGACAACTTCGACTATAAGAAAAGGTGATTCGGGTGTCAATTGAAATGATTTTGTGTTTACCGGCGATGCCGGAGCCTGACCCTTGTGTGGTCAATCTAGTATTATCTAATTGGCAAGCTCGGCGCTATGTGATATTTAAACGCAATCAGCGACCACCAGCAAAGCTGGGGGTATGAGGCTGGCCGCTGATTTTTAAACCATCTACTGAAGGCAAACATATTACCCGATGACGACATTGTACTTAAAAAAACTGGAAAAATCTTATGCCAAGCGGCAGGTGGTCAAATCCGTGGATCTAACCGTTACAAGCGGCGAAGTCGTTGGGTTATTGGGGCCCAACGGCGCCGGAAAAACCACCACCTTCTATATGACCATCGGGCTGGTAAGGCCGGATAAGGGAAAAGTTTTGCTTGACGAGGAAGATATCACCGATTTGCCAATGTACCAAAGGGCTCGCAAGGGTGTCGGCTATCTTCCCCAGGAGACATCCATCTTCCGTAAACTGACGGTCAAAGAAAATTTGATGGCAATTTTGGAAATACTCCCCATAGATTCAGCCGAACGTGGACGTCGCGCTGAAATGCTACTCGAAGAGCTCGGGATTAAGCACCTGGAAAAGCAGAAGGCCAATGTACTGTCCGGTGGTGAGAAGCGGCGCCTCGAAATATCGAGGGCTCTGGCCACCAATCCATCTTTCATATTGTTGGACGAGCCCTTTGCCGGTATCGACCCGCTGGCTGTCAACGATATCAAAAATATTATCGGCCATCTCAAGCGACGGGGTATCGGCGTGCTCATCTCGGATCACAACGTGAGAGAAACGCTGGGTGCCTGTGATAATGCCTACATCCTGGTAGATGGACAGGTGCTTGAAAGCGGCCCTCCCGATCAGATAGCCGCCAGCCCCGCTGTGGCCCAGGCCTACCTGGGTGACGAATTCAAATTGTAAAAAAAAAGCGCGCCCAATCCGGCATCAGGCGCGCTTTTTCAAATCGTGTCGGTTCACTAAACGACGGTGACGTTTACCGCCGCAGGTCCTTTGGCACCTTGCTCGATATCAAAGGTAACCCGGTCGCCTTCATTCAAAGTTTTGAAACCGGTTCCGTTGATGCCGGTATGATGCACGAATACATCCGGACCATCCTCTTGCTCGATAAAACCATAACCCTTGCGTTCATTGAACCATTTTACAACACCATCGGCCATTGTGGCACCCTCCTTCAACTAAATTTCTCATAGTCCCATACTTCAGGATGCCGCACGTACAGATGGATCTTCCTTCAGAATGAAACCGGCCGCACAATTAAAGACGGACCTTTAATGATTGAAGTGACTATACCCAATTTTCAGTTAAAATCAAGTATTTTATTAAAATTTTTCAACCAGAAGGGAAGAATTCAAAGACAAAACCGGCTTCGGATCGAATCTCACAATATTAGCGATTGAATGAACTCCAGCAGCTGGTTGAGATTCTGGCAGGGACGTACTTCATGACAGCAAGCCTGATAGGCCCGCATTTCGCTGTCACCGGTGTACCAAAAATACGGGGTTTCCGGGTTGAGCCAGATGACCCGCCGACATCTTTGCCGCATGTCATCCAGAATCTGGTCTTCCGGATTGCTGTAATTGGATCGGCCGTCACCGATAATTATCAGGGTGGTCTTTTTGTTGAGAATGTCCATGTACTCTTTTTGAAATTGACGAAACGTCAATCCGTAATCGGTGGCCGCATTGTATTCGATATTGGCATCTTTCAGGACCTTGTCAATCGCCTGGTTGATTTCACAATCTTTGAAAATACCGGTGACTTCATCCAAACCGGCGACAAAGACAAAGCTACGTACCTGGGTAAAGCAGTCTTGCAGCGAATACAGCATATTCAGCATGAATCTGGCCGCCGACCAGACCGAGCCGGAGACATCGCACAGAGTGACGATCTTGGCTTTGCGAGGCGGGCGGTTACGAAAGAAAAGCTCCACCGGGATACCTTGATATCCGGCCGCCCGACGTAATGTTTTCTTGACATCCAGTGTCCCTCTATTCCTGGCGGCATACCGGCGGCTGACAGTATCCTTGAGTTTGCGAACGAGTTGATCGATCGCTTCACGCATCGAAGCCACTTCTTTTTTGGACAGGGACGCGAAATGGATTTCACCTAAACGGTCCATGTATTGTTGATGGGAAAGGGGCGGTTCGTGATTGTCATCGAACGGCCGGCTTTGCCCGGTAAGCAACCTGCGTGCGCTAGCCAGTCGGTCATCAAAAAGCGCCTTCATATCACGGCGGACTTCCCAATCCAGCCGATCCCGTTGATCGGCAATGAATTGCATCAGGCTGGTCTCCAGGGCATTGATCTGCAGCATCAATTCAAGGCGCTGAATCATCGGTCCCAGATTGGTGCCCGCACCGCCTCCCTGTCCATTGCTCGACCCAGTACCGTGCTGCATCTGTTCCAAAAAGGACAACGGATCCCCATTCAAGAAATCAATTACCGCCTGTTCAGCCTCATCGATGTCTTGTCCGGCAGCAAACGTCTGCAGGGTGTCTTGGACCTGATCTGAGAGCGGGTCTGCATGCGAAATGCCCGACTCCTGTCTCAGCTCGCGAAAAAACAGATCATACAACCGGTTGAAGTGAAATTGCTCTCGCCGGCTTTTGGCAAAGTTCGCTCGCAGTACCGCTGCGAACTGATCCTCATCCAGCATATCCACTAGTTTTAGCTGGTTAAGGCAGTCGAGTACTTCGGAAGTCGATATCCTGAGTCCAGCCGCGCGGGAGCTGGATACAAACTTTTGTATCAGGCTAACCATGTTATCAACTCAGTTGATGATCTTTTCGATTTTCTCAGAGACCTGCTCGATATCCGCCCTGTATTTACAAATCACATTGAGTGTATTGGTGACGATCTCAGGAGATAGATCTTCAACCTGTAAGGCCAGCAAAGACTGGGCCCAGTCCAGGGTTTCGGAAATGCAGGGTTTCTTTTTAAGGTCCAGGTCACGAATATTACGTATGGTGTCCACCATATGCCGGGCCAATTGGTCCTTAATTTGAGGGATCTTTAGTTTGACGATTTCCAGTTCAAGCTCGCGCTCGGGATAATCAATATACAAGTGGATACACCTTCGTTTCAGCGCGTCGCTCATATCTCTGGAATCGTTGGATGTCAAAAAAACAAAGGGTATATTTGATGCTTTGCGGGTTCCCAGTTCCGGAATCGATATTTGAAAATCACTTAAAACTTCCAACAAAAAGGCCTCGAATTCGGGATCGGATTTATCGACTTCATCGACCAGCAGCACCACGGGTTGAATGGCGCTGATGGCTTGTAGGAGGGGACGGGGCTGAATAAAGCGTTCAGAAAAAAAAGCATCTTCCTGGTCGGCGATGCGGTCCACCGCATCCGCCAGGGTATCTGCGCCTTTGATGACATCATCAATCTTTTCCTTTACCATCTGGGTGTAAAGCAGTTGTTTGGCATACTCCCATTCGTAAAGAGCCTTGGTTTCATCAAGACCTTCGTAGCATTGAAGTCGGATTAGTTCCCGGTCCAAGCTGCGGGCGACAGCCTTGGAAAGTTCTGTTTTGCCGACACCGGCAGGTCCTTCCACCAGAACTGGCTTTTGGGTCGCCTGGGCCAAGAATACCACCGTTGCAATCGTTTCGGAACAAATATAGTCGGCTTTTCTTAAAGCCGTTTTAACATGATCGACACTTTCAAATTCCATCAAAATCGGCCTGTTGTAAAAATGATTGATGATATAGCGGTTGTCATCAATTTGATTCGTTCTATACAGCTATGCATATTCATTTCCAAATGGTAGCCGCCCAAACCAAACGGAACTTATTTATGACAACCGCTATAAATATATAACAATTCAGGCGTAATACAATGATAAAAAATTGAAACGTTGATGTTTCCAGCTTGTCTTGATAAATAAAATCCTTGTTTGAATCATCCAATGCGCTTTCTCCGCATAGACAGGATACAGGAGGCCGAAGCATGACCAAATTTAAACTTTTTCATCTGAAAAATGAAATGCTGGCGGCCAATTTTCTGGCAAATTTGATTGGTGTATTCGGCTCAAACACTTTGCTGCATATGGCCGCTGGCAGGTCCCAAGAGGTATGGGAACATGCAATCCCCTACTGGATTGATGCACTCTTTACGCCGTTCGCCTTTGCTTTTGTCGTTATCATGTCACTGGTCTATGAGAAGCCGATTCGGTGTTACCTGAATTTAAAATTCAAGCGGGCATCCGCCCCACCCGATCTTGAAAGCATCGCCCGGCAACGCCTGTTGAACGAGCCGTTTGTCTGTATTGCCTTGGATTTCAGCATGTGGCTCTTATCCGCCATTATATATGCCACGATTCATTGGGTTTATAGCTCCGACCCAAACCTGGTCCTGGGCTCTTTATATCACAGCCTGAGCACAGGCGTCATCACAGTAACGATCGCTTTCTTTCTTCTGGAACATATTTTACAAAAAAAACTGACACCTTATTTTTTCCCAAACGGTGGTCTGCATGCCATACCTAAAACACTGCGAATTCGGATACGCACCCGTTTGGTGGCCCTGCTCTTTGCTTGTAATCTGATTCCCCTATTTTCGATAATTCTGGTAATTCATCGCATCATAAACAATCATTCGGACACCCTGATCACCCTGGAACAATTACGCTGGGCAATCATTACGAATGCGGTGGCTTTCATCATCATTGGTATTTTTTTAACCGGCTTGGTGGCGAAGAATTTAAGCCTGCCTTTCGGGCAAATTATTCAGACATTACAGGAAGTCAGAAACGGTATATTCGATAAAAAAATCCGGGTTACCAGCAATGATGAAATCGGATACACCGGCGATGTCATCAACGAAATGACCGATGGGCTTCAGGAACGCGATCGAATCCGTCGATCCCTCGGCATTGCCAAGGAAGTCCAGCAGCATTTGCTGCCGAGTGCAGCGCCCCATGTACCAGGGCTGGATATTGCCGGAAGAAGTATTTACTGTGAAGAAACCGGTGGTGATTACTTTGATTATTTGCCGGTGAAAAAAAATGATCGGGGCAAGATTAAAATCGTTGTCGGGGATGTCTCCGATCACGGGATTGCCTCAGCCCTGCTGATGACCTCCGCCCGGGCCTTTTTACGGCAACGCGCCTCAATGACTGGGAACCTCAATCAAATTGCTGCCGACGTAAACCGGCAGCTATCCCGGGATGTAGAGGATTCCGGTCGCTTTATGACCTTATTTTTCTGTGAGATCGATAGCCCGAACAACATCATCCGGTGGGTAAATGCAGGCCATGATCCGGCAATTGCCTTCGATCCGAAAACCGGAAATTTTACAGAGCTTTCCGGACAATCCCTGCCGTTGGGGGTATCTGAACAGTCGGCCTATCAGGAATTTTCACATAAAATAATGCCGGAACAGGTCATCGTTATCGGCACCGACGGTATCTGGGAGTCGCGGAATAAAGACGGACACATGTTCGGCAAAGAAAGATTTTACCACATCATCAGAAACCATGCCCGAAATACCGCCGCAGACCTCTTACAGGCGGTCATCGATGAACTGGATCGTTTCAGTCATCCCTTGGAAAAGGAAGATGATGTAACCCTTGTGGTTATTAAAATCAGCGACCAACAGCAGAGTTAATCCGTGAGTATGAAGATGACCCTTTGAAGAAGCCTGGACCATCAGCTGACGGCCGCTGATTTTTGAAAGTTTCTTATTGCATCCGACTACTCTATTGGCTATATGGTATGAATTTTTAGACAACTCTTACTCCCCAAACTCGCAACCAGACCGCAAGCCCGTGAGACAACGTCATGCGTCGGTGAAATCGGGTTTATGCGCCTGACAAACACAACGACGTTAAACAACTGTGGAGGAAAAAATGGATCAACCCATTGAGAACTACCAAAAATTGAGACTGACCGATCTGAAAACAGCGCTGGAAGCCAACAACTTCGATGTCTACCTTGCCGAAAACCAACAAGAGGCCTGTAAAACCGTTCTGGATGAAATCCTGCCCAAATTAAACCCCAAAACCATCTCCTGGGGCGGATCAATGACATTCACCGGAACCGGCCTTTATGATGAGCTTAAGAAGCATCCTGACCTGGAAGTACTGGACACCTTTGAAAAGAACATCCCATTTGATGAAATCATTGAACGTCGCAGGCAGGCATTGCTGGTCGATCTGTTTATCACCGGCACCAACGCCGTGACTGAAACCGGCCAGCTGGTAAACCTTGACATGATCGGCAATCGGATTTGCGCATTAACCTTCGGCCCCAAGTGGGTGATCGTAATCATCGGGCGCAATAAAATCGTGGCTGATCTGGATGAAGCCATGTTTCGGATTAAAAACTATGTTGCACCGGTCAACTCAATGCGCCTGGACAAAGAGACACCCTGCGTTAATACTTCCTACTGTCAGGAATGCAAGAGTCCGGATCGAATCTGCAACACTTGGACTATCACCGAAAAATCCTTTCCCAAGGAAAGAGTCAAGGTGATATTGATTAATGAAGATTTGGGATTATAGCCGATCGATTTTTGTCTAATGCTGCGGTGAACCAAGGCCCTAATAAAAATTAAATTGACGGAGCGAAGCGATATCCACAAATATTCAATCTTCAATAGACAATCGACAATCATAAAAAAGGGGGTTTAACATGAAGATTTTGGTGGGTTACGATGGATCAAATGTGTCCAAAGAAGCCATAAGAATTGCAGAAACGCATGCAGCCGCTTTTGGGGCCGAAATTATCCTGGCAAATACCATGGTCGGGGGACCCGAAGTGCCGCGCAAGGAATTCGAGGACGCTGAAAAAAGTCTGGATTTCGAAAAAAATAGTTTGCTTGACAAAAAGCTTTCCTGCCAATCAATTCTGTCGGTAAGAGGTCTGCAGGCTGGTGAAGATCTGGTGCTATTGGCAGAGGAGCACAAGGTAGATGAAATTATTATCGGCGTGCGCCGACGATCAAAGGTCGGCAAACTCCTCTTCGGCTCTACAGCGCAATATGTCATCTTAAATGCACCCTGTCCGGTGGTCTCGGTTAGATAGTTTCCGTCCATAAATGGTCTTTTATCTAATTTGTACCAAAGAGCAGCGCAAAACGGCATCTACTAGTCGTCCATCGTCAATAATCGTCTGTCATTCTTATTAGAGGAGGCAAGATTTGAAAATATCCTTTGTTTGGTTTGATATCGGCTATACCCTACTTTATATGCAGCGGGAGACCACATATCAAAAGGCCTTGCGGGAATTTAAAATCGACGTCCCCTTGGAGGATATCGAAAAAGAATTCCACCTGACAGATAAACTGTTTATGCGGGAATATCCTGGATTTTTCTTAAATCCCCGTGAAGTATTTATGCCTACATACCTTGGAATCATGAATTACCGATTGGGGTTGAGCGTCAATGTTTGCGAACTGGACACCTATTGGGAAGCCATTAAAAAAGAAGTCCATAATTATTGGCTGCCTTTCAACGGAGTCGAGGAAGTACTGCAGGAGCTAAAGCGAAGATCTATCCAAATGGGCGTCATATCAAACTGGGACTGCACCGCGCGGGATATTCTAAGCCGTGCCGGTTTGACCGATTATTTCGATCACCTGGTCATTTCCTGCGAAGTGAACTGCAGTAAGCCGGACGCTGGCATTTTCAAATTGGCCTTACAGAAAGCTTCCGTGGAAGCTGACCGCTGCATTTATGTCGGCGACAATTATTATGACGATTGTTTAGGTAGCCGCAAGGTGGGGATGAACCCACTGATTATCAATCGATTCGGCTCATTGGGCGTTGAGGAAATTGACGATTGCCCTGTAATTCATCAGCTGTCGGATATATTAATTTATATTGACTAACTCAGGAAGTGCGACCCAAAAGGATAAAAATCTTATGTCCAATACCTTGGATGCACCGATTATCGGTATCGACCGCGGCGCCTCTTGTACGGATTTTGCCGTTATTGAAGCCGATGCCCTGATCGAAATCTTCAGTATCGAAAGTAGGGATTGGCAAAGTATCGAAACCGTCTACCAACGCTTGGTTTTAAAACACCAAACGAGACACATCGTTTTCGCAGGTTCGCCAGCCGGTGTGCCGGCCTCGATGAAAGACAACATTACCAGCGTTGCTGAAATGGATGCCATTGGTTTCGGTGGTGCAGCCCTGGCCGACTGTAATGAATGCGTCGTGGTGAGCATGGGCACCGGCAGCGCTATCGTTCATTTTATCAATAACAGCACTCGTCACCTGGGTGGTTCCGGTGTCGGAGGCGGAACCATCAAAGGGCTCTCATCCCTCATCTGCGGTATAGACAGCCCGTCCCAGATCGAAACCCTTGCCATGAAAGGAGATGCATCCAAGCTCAACTTAACTATTTCGGATTTGGGTTATGAACAAATTAGTTTTCTGGGTGCCGACATGACAGCAAGTAATTTTGCCAAGATCAAATCTACCCGGGTTGAAGACCAGGCTGCAGCAATTTTGGATCTGGTCGGTGAAACCGTCGGCATTATCGCCTCCATTTGCGCCCGGTCCGTCAATTGCAAGGATCATATCGTCATGGTCGGAAAGGTTGCGCAAAACCGGTTTATCCGGCAGGTCCTCAACCTGGTGGGAAAACTGTATCAGACAACATTTATATTTCCTGAAAACCCGGGTTATGCCACTGTCTACGGTGCCGCAGTCAAGTACCGTTTTGATATGACTAAAAAAAGCGATTATTGAATATTGAATACATTTAAAATAACCACTATCGGTTGGTGGGGTGCTTATCCGAGTGCCGGCGAAGCCACTTCAGGCTATCTTTTGCAGACTGAAGGCAGGAATATTCTGGTTGACTGCGGCTCGGGTGTTCTGTCGAAATTGCAAAATTATATTCAATTGCAAAATCTGGATACGGTCGTGCTTTCCCATTATCACTGGGATCATGTCGCCGACATCGGATGTCTACAATATGCCGCCAGGATATTGATGGATCTTGGTGAGCGAAAAAAACCGCTTGAAATTTACGGACATGCAGAAGATTCAAATTTTTCCGGACTGAATTATCTGCAGTACTGCCGGGGATGCGCCATCGAGCCGCCCAAGGTTGTCGATCTAGGCGGGTTGAGGCTTACATTTTGTAGAAATATCCATCCGGACCCCTGCTTTTCAATTCGATTCGAACATGCCGGCCGCTGCCTGGTGTATATTGCGGACACCGCCTGGACCGATGACCTGGTAAAAATTGCACGCCATGCCGATTTGTTGCTATGTGAGTCGAGCCTGTATGATGAGTATCTTGGCAGAATCCCAGGCCACTTGACCTCAGGTGAAGCCGGCTCAATCGCAGCTCGCGCAGGGGTTAAGCACCTTGTGCTGACCCACCTGCCCCATTTCGGTAATCACGAACGATTGCTCGATCAGGCCGGGAAAAAATTCGCTGGTAAAATAGAACTGGCAGCTACTGGCAAAGCGTGGCAATTTTAGGTGGAGTAAATTATTCCACCCATTCTGGGGATCGTGGACATTGAAAAAATTCAAGCACATTCGAAAACAAAAATACCCAAATCTCAAATAGCAAATACCAAACAAATTAGGTTAGATCTTATTCGAGATTTGATACTTGTTGTTTGGCTTTTTTTGATTTGGCGGGGTATCGGGGCCTAGCGGCTATACCTATTCGTTTTCATCATTTAAATCTAGGGCTAGATCCATCGTTTTTTTTGCATTGAAAAAATTTGGCCGTTTGATCTTAACGGTTTTGTTGATCTCCACCATTGTATTTGTCGTCATCCGGGTGATACCGGGTGATCCGGCCCTTGTGATTGCGGGAATCGATTCATCCCAGTCTGATATTGACGCCATTCGGACAAAGTTGGGAACGGACAAACCAATAATCACCCAGTATGCCCAATGGGTCTGGGATGTTCTGCGCTTCGATTTCGGTAATTCCATGATTTCAGGTCAACCCGTAACTCGCTTAATATTAGAACGGTTTCCTCTCACCTTGTCTCTCGCTTTACTGGGCATCGTTATTTCCATATTCATTGCTATTCCTCTGGGGGTGATCTCGGCAGTAAAACGTTGGTCTTTTTGGGATTACACAGGCATGGGTTTTTCGCAAATCGGCATGGCCGTCCCAAGTTTCTGGCTGGGTATTCTTTTGCTTCTCTTATTTTCTGTTAAAATCAAGCTTTTCCCCCTGTTTGGATCGGGGAGCTTCAAACATCTTGTTTTGCCGGCTGTTTCTCTGGGTATCGCCCGTGCAGCCGTTCTGTTGCGATTGACCCGCGCTTCCATGGCAGAAGAGCTTAGCAAGGAGTATGTCGTTACGGCCAGGTCCAAAGGCCTGACCGAGCGCATGGTAAACTATAAACATGCACTCAAAAACGCATTGCTGCCGGTCATTACGATTGCCGGTATCCAGCTTGGTTACATGCTGGGCGGTGCCATCATCATCGAACAGGTATTCTCTTTGCCGGGCTTGGGCAGGCTTTTTCTGTTCGCCATTTACCAGCGCGATTTTCCTCTGATACAGGGTGGTGTAATTTTTGTGGCATTTATTTTTTCTTTGATAAATTTTATTGTCGATATGCTATACAGCCTGCTGAATCCCAAGATACGAATTAGCTGAGGGTATTGGGCATGGAATAAAAGGTAATCCCAGGTGCTAATAAAATTGAACGGACGGGTGAAATTCTTTACGGACCTTAATGATATATCGTAGGTTGGGTTAAGCCGATGGTCTGCAACCTATCTTGTTGGGTTCGCTATTATTGTTCTTATATCAAACTGTTGAGAGGCATCGAGATAGGCGAACCCAACACAGGCTGTGCATATCTTCCGCTTAACCCAACCTACAAGATTCGATAACGGTTTAATTTCTTGACTGAAGCTACAAAACACAATCTGCTCCGCATCCACAACCTGGATGTCAGTTTTCAGCAGCGGGAAGGCATCGCCCACGCACTGAGGGGGGTTGATCTCATCCTGAAATCCGGAGAAACCCACGCCCTTGTGGGAGAATCAGGCTCGGGCAAAACGGTTGCGTCCATGTCTGTTATGGGACTGTTGGCGACACCGCCCTGCCAGGTGAACGGTGGAGAAATTATTTTCCAGGGAAGAAATCTGCTTTCACTTTCTGAAAATGAACGACGTCGGTTGCGGGGCAAAGACATCGGCATGATTTTCCAGGAGCCCGGCAAATATTTGAACCCGGCCTTTAAAATAGGAGAGCAAATCACCGAAACGCTGATTCTGCATTTTGCAATGACGCGCAATTCCGCTGTTGAACAGGCCTTGGAATTTCTAAATCTCGTTGGCCTGGGCAAAAGCAAACGAGTTTTGAACAGTTATCCCCATGAACTGTCTGGTGGCATGAAACAGCGGGCCATGATCGCCATGGCGGTTGCCTGTCATCCGGCCCTGCTGATTGCCGATGAGCCCACCACCGCCCTGGATGTAACCCTGCAACTCCAAATATTAAATCTGATCCGTAGCCTCAGGGAAAAATTTTCCATGGGTATTCTGTTTATTTCCCATGACCTCGGGGTCGTCAAAGAAATTGCAGACAAAATATCAGTCATTTACGCTGGAAAAATCGTTGAATCGGCTACCCAACAGCAACTTTTTACGAATCCAATCCATCCTTATACAAATTTGCTGTTGTTATCGATTCCCGATGCCGCCAAACGCGGAACCCGACTGAGGGTAATTCCAGGAATAGTGCCGGATGCCGAGAATATCCCCGCCGGATGCAGCTTTCATCCGCGCTGCCCATTGGCGGAAGAGAAATGCCGCCGGGAAATTCCCCCAACCATCGACTACGGAGACGGGCACAGCGCCGCCTGTTTTTTTATCGGTAAAAAATGGATCGATTCATAGAAATTAAAGATTTAGAAAAGCTTTTTTATGGTCCGGGCCTTTTGAAAGATCAAAAAAAAGCGGTTCGGGCCGTTGATCGTGTGAGTTTCGGCATCGAAACCAATACGGTTTTTGGACTGGTCGGTGAATCGGGTTGCGGTAAAACATCGTTGGTACGTTCCTTGCTATATCTCGATCCACCCAACAGGGGAGAAGTCTGGTTCGACGGAACCCTGCTCGGTGGCCTCTCACCTCGAGATCTGCGATCCTTTCGAAAAAGAATGCAGATCGTTTTCCAGGACCCCAATAGCGCCTTAAATCCCAAAATGAGGATTGAAGACAGCCTGGCTGAAGGGCTTGTCAATATCAAATATCCGGCCGAACATCGAACCCGGCGAATTGAACAGTTGCTAGATCTGGTGGGCATTGCACACGCTCACCGTTCGCGCTTTCCCCATGAATTTTCGGGAGGCCAGAAGCAACGTATTGTAATCGCCCGCGCCCTGTGTATGGAGCCTGATTTTTTAATTCTGGATGAGCCGGTATCCAACCTCGATGTTTCCATCCAGGCCCAAATCATCAATCTTTTGATAGACCTTAAAGAAGAGCTGAAGCTGACCTATCTATTCATTTCCCACGATCTGAACCTGGTGGCCTATTTTAGTGATTTTCTTGGTGTCATGTATCAGGGCCGTTTAGTGGAGTTGGGAGCGACCGGAATAATTATGCGACATCCTTGTCATCCATACACCCTGAAACTTTTTTCTTCGATACCGGGCAAAGAGGCCGCCGGCCTTCGGGAAAATGAGCACCTCAAGGAAGTCTCAACTATCGAAAAGTCGGCAAGATCTCGCGATAGCTGTTTGTTTGTCGATGCATGCCCTATTGGCGAACGGTCCTGCGGTGAGCACCGACCCGATTTAAGGGACATCGGTTCAGGGCACCAGGTGGCATGTTTCAAGGTATAAGTTGGACCCTAACCGATTATCCTAAACATATACCAATTAATGAAAAGGAGAAAAACATGAAACGATCAATTAGCTTCGTTATTTGCCTGGTACTGACGGTTTCCCAGGGGGGTGCGATGGTATTAAATGCCGGGCTGGCTGAAGCCAAAACACTTAATTTTGCCCTGGCAGGTAATCCGGATACCCTCGATCCCCACAAAACCTCCGGCACCCTGACCTTCCAGACCATAAAAAGTCTCTACGACACCCTGGCAGAAACTGATATGAAGGGAAAAATCATACCCGCGCTGGCAGAAAGATGGCAAATTTCAGAAGATACGCTGGCATGGACTTTTTATCTAAAAAAGGGGGTCGTATTTCACAATGGTGACAAACTGACATCAAAAGATGTCAAAGCGACCTTTGAAAGAATTTTGGATAAAACCACCGGTTCGCCGAAAGCCAAAGAATTCAACTCAATCTTGAGTATAGAAACACCAGATGATGCCACCGTCGTCTTAAAGTTGAAAGAACCGGCGTCCCCACTTCTCGCAACCCTGGCATCTGGTTGGGGTGCTATTCTGCCAAAAGCGTTGATCGATACCGGACATGATTTTGGTACCCAGCCGGTGGGCACCGGCCCATTTGTTTTAAAAAAATGGGTCCGGGACAGCCAGATCGTTTTGGAAAAAAACAATAATTATTGGTTGCAGGGGCATCCGAGACTCAATGAAATCATCATGCACATTATTCCCGAACGGGCGGTCTCGGTCCAGGGACTGATATCAGGCCAGGTAGATGTGGCTTACGTTATCGACAAAGATGATCTTCCGATGCTCGAGGCCAGCCAGGATGTGAAAATCGAAAAATCATTGACCGCACTGATCCTGGTCATGTCGATGAACTGTAGCAATCCGGTGCTAAAAGATATTCGGGTACGTCAGGCGATCAATCACGCCATTGATAAACAAAAAGTTTTGGACGTCGCCTACGGTGGCGGTCAAATCATTGGAACGTTCATGGATTATGGTAATGCCTATTACAAGGAATTTTCCAATCTATATTCCTATGATCCGTCCAAGGCAAAAGCCTTGTTGGCGGAGGCAGGCGTCGGACCGGAAACCACTCTGGAATTGTTTTTACCGCAAAACTACGAGCTGCATGTCAAGGCCGGTGAAATGTATCAGGACATGCTGGCCAAAGTGGGATTGAATGTAAAAATCAAGCTAGTGGACTGGTCAACCTGGCTCAGCGATGTATATCGCGGCACCAAATATGATCTTACCGTTATCGGGCACACCGGCAAACTGGATCCAGACGGCACCCTGGCAGGTTATGGTACCGAAGGCCGCTACGTCAAGTGGGTCAATACCCGCGCCGCTGAATTGATCGCCGGCGCCAGAAAAATTTCCGGATTTGAAAACAGGAAAAAAATGTATGATGAGGTCCTGGGTATCATGGCCGAAGAAGTGCCCTTCATGTTTCTGGGATCTTCTTATCGCTACATCGCAATCCGTAAGAATGTGTCCGATTTCAGAATGACACCGAAACTGGACACCTTTGATTTCAGATGGACCACTTTGGATTGAAGATTTTCAATCTTCTATCTTCAATTCAATACAGTCCTGTTAGGCTGTGAATCGAAATTCGAATATCGAAACAGGCCTGATATTCCAAAATTGGTTGAAACAATGCACACCCATCGCAACATCGTATTCTATCTCTCCATTGTCTTTCTGGTAATCCTGGGAGCTGCGGCCGTGGCTGCCCCCTTGATCGCCCCATATGATCCAACAACCCAGAATCTGGATCAGCGTTTCAAACCATCCAGCAATAAGCATATCCTGGGTACGGACAATTTTGGCAGAGACATATTCAGTCGCGTTATATTCGGCTCAAGATCGGCTCTGCTGGTGGGTATTGTCGCCGTCTCCATAGCAGTCATCATCGGCACCATCGTAGGATTGACTGCCGGCCTGTCCCGCAGTTATGTAGACAACATGTTAATGTTGCTGATGGACAGCCTGCTTTCATTTCCAACCATTTTGCTGGCGATTACCGTGGTATCCTTTCTGGGTTATGGACTGCTTCAGGTAATGCTGGCCATCGGCATTATTTTCAGTCCGGTTTTCGCTCGCTTGGTCAGAGCGGAAACCCTGGCCATAAGATCCGAGGCCTATGTCGAAGCATCCCGGGCACTCGGCAGCCACATTGTAAAAATTGTTTGGAAGCATATTTTGCCGAATTTGCTTGGAAAAGTCATTGTTCAGGGTTCCATTTCCTTTGCACTGACCGTCGTCATCGAGGCGTCCCTGTCCTATCTTGGATTAGGCTCCCAACCGCCGGAACCAAGCTGGGGTCTCATGCTCAAGGATGCCCGCAACTATCTGGTGCAGGCGCCATGGATGGCCATCTATCCGGGGTTGGCCCTGGCGCTAACCGTACTATGCTTTAACTTATTGGGAGACACACTGTCAGAAAAATTGAATCCGAAGCTGTAGGAGTCGTAAATTTTGAAAATTGGTATATTATCAGACATTCATGTCGATCTTGCGCGACCAGGACCGCAGAGTATATCGGATGGCATTACGACGGCCATTAAAAAAAATGACATCGACGCGATGATTATTGCCGGAGATGTTGCCAATGATTACGAAATCACCTTGCAGACCCTGCGTCAAATTGAAAATGCTTCTGGCGTCCAATGTCTTTTTGTCCCCGGCAACCACGATATCTGGAATGAAAATCATCCGGATAAAACGGCCTGGGAAATTTATGACGCGCTGAAAGCATTCAGCGGAAACCTTGCCAATGGCCCCGCGGAATTGGTCAACGGCTGGGTCGTTATCGGTGATCTGGGCTGGTATGATTACAGTTTCGGCAGTCCACAATATTCAGTCGAAGAATTTGATCGAATGAAGATAAACGATCGGTTGTGGCAGGATAAAGTCAAAGCCGTCTGGCAAAAATCCACCCTTGATATGCACCACCACTTCCATTCGAAGCTCCAAAAGCAGTTGGATGCCTGCAAAAACAGCAACATTATTCTGGTAACCCATGTGCTGCCGATTGGAGATTTTACGGTGCAACCACCGAATGGTATGTGGCAATATCTGAATGCCTTCCTAGGCAGCAAGCAATACGGCGAGCTGGCCTTAAAATATGCTGTCAAATATTCGATCAGCGGCCATGTTCATTACCGCAAGCAGAAAATCTATGAACATACAACATTTATCTGCAACTGCCTCAACTATCCCAGCCAATGGATTGACAATGATGACCCGGTGCTGGAAGTTGCCAGGGCCATTAAAACCATCGAAGTCAACTGATCCATAGAAAGTGCAACGAAATCATCATGGAGCTAAAACAAATCGGAGAATTCGGTCTCATCAAAAATATAAGCCGGGGCTGTGTGATCCGGCCGGACAACGTCATCCGATCCATAGGTGATGACGCCGCAGCGTTTACCGTCGCCTCGGACCAGGTCTCACTGGTCACCACTGATTTGCTGGTTGAACAAATTCATTTCATTCGAAAAAAAATAACCGGCTTTGATCTGGGATATAAATCCATGGCCGTGAATTTGAGTGATATCGCCGCCATGGGAGGCGTGGCCCGGGAGGCATTTGTCAGCATCGGCATTCCTCCCATGTGCCCGCTGGATTATATTGAGGATTTCTACGACGGCATGAAACACCTGGCCGCCAAATTCGATGTCAACATTCTGGGAGGCGATACAACCGGCTCTAAAAATGATCTGATCATCAATGTCGTCGTCCATGGGACGGTTGAAAGAAACAAATTGCTGCGCCGGGATGCAGCCCGGCCGGGGGACATTATCGTCTCAACCGGATATCTAGGGGATAGCAAGGCCGGGCTTCATTTGATCCTGAACAATCTCCCGGTTGATTCGACCGAAATGCAGGCCCTATACCGGGCGCATGTTTTACCGCAACCCCACCTTCTGGAAGGGCATTTTCTGGCAAACCAACCAGGGATCCGGGCGGCCATTGATCTCAGTGACGGGTTGAGCGCGGACCTAGGCCATATCACTCAGCAAAGTGCGGTAGGCGCTGCTATTTATGCCTCAGAGATTCCGATATCCGATGAGCTAAATAGATTTTGCGTCACATTCGGATTTGATCCGCTTGAATACGCTCTTAGCGGCGGTGAAGATTACACCTTGTTGTGTACCCTGGCCCCCGAAAAATCAGAAGAAATTAGGCAAAAATTTAAAAAAAAATTCAAGAGACCTCTATTCCAAATCGGTAAGGCGACGGACAATGGTCGCGTTGAAATTATCTATCCCGATGGTACAGCGAAACCTATTTCCCCTGCTGGCTGGGACCACTTTAGGGTAGAATAAGGTTGAATGGTTCAAAGGTTCAGAGGCCAATTTCCCTACAATATTAAACGATAATATCAGAGAAATGGAATGAGACAGATCGATTAGCCCCCGAACCGGGAACCCAGAACGTCGAACCCCGGTTCCCCTACCCCAGCAAAATAAAATAAATCGAAGTAGACACCGCCCAAATCAGCACCGCAAACGTTCCAATCAAGCAGATGCCGGCAAGGGATCTATGAAAGAAGTTCTCTCTTTTTTTATCCTGATACCCAAACAGATAGCCAAAAAAAATTCCAGCCAGAATACCTCCGCCATGGCCCCAATTGTTGATTCCCGGAACCACCAGCCCGAAAATAAAAAGAAACACCACCCAGACGGCAATTTGCTTGTATAGTTGTTTGCCATAAATCCCGCCACGGCTTTTACTGTAGTAAAGAATCGCGCCTACCAGCCCACACACCGAAGCGGAAGCTCCGATGGTCAAATAAACGCCGGCCAGATAGGAGATCCAAAATCCGACGATACCACCCAGGGTGTATATGGTAAACATTCGGTAAATACCGAATTCACGGTTAACAAGCTTGGCAAGTTGATTGAAGGCCGCCATATTGAAAAAAAGGTGCAAGATTCCACCATGAAGATAACTGGCTGACAAGAGCGTCCAATAGCGGTGATATTCGTTAATGGGAATGGTCCCGGTGGCACCGAACAATTGGAGGATAGCATCGGAAGGCGACAGGAAGACGAGCGGATGAAGGGCAAGGCCGGCTGATCGGAGGTCAAAGGCAATCGAAAGACCGTAGACAACCACATTTATCAGAATGATAAATTTAATAAATTTGTTGGGATCTCGAAATCCCTGGGTCCAGATATTATTTTTCCAGAATGAGGCCGGATGGGTTATGTTGCAGTATGGACATTTCTTCTCAGACGCACTGATAAGTTTTCTGCAATTGGGGCAAAGAATGGATTGTCTTTGAAAATCTGCCATAAATTCAGATGATTACCTGCAGGTAGGCGTTATATCCCTTTACAGGAATTTATAGGACCGAGAAATATCCAGCCGGTCTATTCCGACACCCACAATAAGGAATCTGGTATCAAGGGTCCGCCCACTTTTTCAGACAGCTTCTTCAGGGTGGCGCGCAGCTCGGACATTCTGTCGTCGATGATCTTTCGGTTGGGTGCCCAATCTGCCGGGCAGGCA
>JAAUYD010215408.1_pt1 | contig 20551 bp, 20 predicted proteins | sample 7278101 | NCBI WGS metagenome assembly JAAUYD01 (sample SAMN14350128, study PRJNA611818) | marine sediment metagenome | isolation source: surface marine sediment (0.6m) | place: French Polynesia: Moorea | collected 2018-08
TGGTATTCACAACCCAAAAATCAAGGGAAACATATTGGGCGGTTAAGAAATTTAGAAAAGGCGATCGCAGCTTATGAAATCAGACCCTTAGAAGCGATTGAAGCGTATAGGAAGATGATGGGGTATGTTACGAAGGCAGAAGACGCTGCGCTACAAGGGCAGAGGGCAGACGAGCGACCCCGGTCGGGTTTCCCGACCTTGGGAACGCGCGAGGAAGGGGGAGCAGAATCGAGTAGAGAGGAGTTAATGGCTTTATTTGACGCTGCTTTGACATAATCTCCCTTGACATCCTCCCCGACCTAAAGGTACGGGGATTCCCTTAAAACAAACTTAACTGTTTATATTTAAAGGTGGTTGACGTTTCACAGGATACTGCTACTTTAGAAGTAGTCTTACGCCTTCCTCCGCGTCCGTTTAACGTCTCAGAATGCCCTTCCGCGACGGCTTTTAAAATGTTCTTCGATGCGTTTATATCTCTGTCGTGGATAGTATTACAAAAAAGGCAAGTCCACTCTCTTACAGAAAGTTCCTTTTTCCCTCCTTTTTCTCCACAACAAGAGCATTTTTGGCTGGTTGGTTCCCATCTATCAATTACTCGTAAATCTCTCCCATAAATTTCAGCTTTAGCTTCTAGCATAGTACGAAAACTACGCCACCCTAAATCAGAAATTGCGCGAGATAATTTACGGTTTTTAGATAATCCACTGACATTTAGATCCTCTAAAGCAATGAGTTGGTTTTCCTTAATTACTTTAGTTGATAATTTATGAAGAAAATCAGTTCTAGTGTCTTTAGTTTTAGCGTGTAGTTTAGCTACTTTTTTTCTAGCAATTTCGCGCCGTTTACTCCCTTTCTGTTTTCTAGACAAGTTTCTTTGAAGCTTTCTTAATCGTTTTAGCCTCTTTTTTAAAGGTTTAGGGGCTTTAACTTTTTCCCCATTATCAAATGTAGCAAAATCAATAATTCCTAGATCAATCCCACAGTTTTTACCCCCCTTTATCCCCCCTACTAGGGGGGACATGGGGGGTGGTTGAATTTCAACAACAAAACTAACAAAATATCTATCAGCACTATCTTTAATGATAGTAACTGAAGATGGCTCCGATGGTAAAGGACGACTCCATTTAATTTTAATCTTGCCAATCCTAGCCAACGAAGTAGTATGTTGATTGACCTTGAAACCTCCAATTCTAAACCTAGCTGATTGACTTGATTTGCGTTTTTTAAATTTAGGAGGACGTATTTTTTTGCCCTTTCTTTTGCCTTTACACGAATTAAAAAAGTTCTTATAAGCTGTATTCAAGTCTCTTATGGATTGTTGTAAAGGAATGTTAGAAACGTTTTTTAGCCATTCTCTTTCTTCTGTTTTCTTGGCTTGAGTAATAAACCGTTTTTGTAGTTCAGACTCACCGCAATACTTCTCCCCTTTTCGATAAGAATCTTGACAGAAAGCAAGAGCATCGTTCCACACAACTCTGCAACAGCCAAAAAGTTGTGCTAAAGCTGTTTTTTGTTGGTTTGTTGGATAGACGCGGTACTTAAATCGTGCTTTCATAGAAACAGTATAGCGTTTGGTCTGCATAATGGCAAACAACTTATTAAAGTGTCGGCACAGTGTTACTGAGCTTAATGCTCACTTGGTCTTCGTAACAAAGTATCGGAATAAAGTCTTTGATAAGGAAGGGCTTGAGTTTCTTCAAGCTACAATGAAAGATACAGCACAAAAAATGGGTTTTAAGGTGCTAGAATTTGATGGAGAACCCGATCATATCCATATCTTTATTACCTATCCCCCTAAGTATTCAGTTTCTAAATTAGTTAATCATTTAAAAGGTGTTTCAAGTCGAATGTATCGCAAACAATTTAACTTTAATGGTACTCATTTATGGAGTCCATCTTATTTTGCTAGTTCCGTTGGAGGCGCACCTATTGAAGTCCTTAAACAGTATATTAACCGACACAGTGCGCCCTAAAGGGCGGGGCTTGAACCCCTACTTTTTTGGTCAGGAGATATAATATACTCCTGAATTAATGAACAAGTATTAACAGGAGATTTTCGAGATTTGAACCAATCCTTACGTTCTCTTAAGGCATAATTCCAGACAGAACGACAAACACTTAAGGTGTGTTCAATTACCTCAATCTGCTTTTTGTCTGGTATTAGCTTGTATTCGTAAGTTAGGGTAAGCATTGATTCGACCACTATTAATACTTTCCTCAATTTAGCTTAATCTACACGCAACGTCAACTTGTGTAAGCTGTCTCCCGTTGGTCGGTTTCTTTATTGGTCGCAATTCATGAGGTGCTGTCTGCGTGGGTTTCCCGCGCAGTTTAAACGCGCCGTCTCACCGTTAACCTCCTCCGTCGGTGTAACGGGAGTCCTCTTGCGACATTCAAGATAGACTTTGAGGATTTTTAACAAGGCTTCCGCCAACGCGCGAGTTGACATTGTTGATATGTCTGCTTATCATCAAAGAATCAAAACTAATAGCCCCTGACCTCTAACTCAGGTCAAGGGCGGTGAGTAATCTTTTATGGGAACCACTCTATGACTAACTTAACACGCTTTGATCAGAACGGCATCGTGGTAATTAACAATTAATAATTAGCATGATCATCTCTTATCAAGAAATCTTCCCTTTCTTTCCTCCCTTTTTAGTTGCTAAGAACCTAGACGCGATCGCCTTTTTTGATTGGGTTCCTGGGATGCAATCAACGTTAACCTCAGTTGCCGAAGTAGCAGCTAATTTGTATGAAGAACCTTGTGTGGTGGTAGCCCCATTTAAACGGGGATTAACTATTTATCAAGCTCCCATTTCTTTAATTGAAGATGAGGAGAGCGAGGTTTTTGAGTTAAGTCGATCATGTGCTACGACCTATCAAGAAAAGTATCATCAAGGGGTTGTGCCTCTCTATTTTATGCAGCCTTATTATCCTGCCATTTTAGGGATAATGAATCCTTTTATTCCTATTAAAAACTACGTAGTAATTAACAATTAATAATTAATAATGAACCAACAGAACATCAAACAACTATTACTAGATTTATTCTCCAACTATCTCAATCATGAGCAGATCAAAGAATTGCTAGGGAATAAGATTAAAGCTAAGGCTTGGTATCGTTTATTTTCTGGTTATACCGAGCAAGAAATTGAAGAAAGCTTTGTTTCAATTTACTCCCACTTCCCCAACAGACTTCCCAGTATTCAACAAATCAAGGAAACTTGCTTAGACCCCTTGGATAAAGTTAAGCATCAACAAGATTGGCAACTGATTATGGATCAAGTTAACCAACCCAACTTTTATCAGATTAGCGATCGCCTACAAAAAGAACTCTCAGATCAAGCTAGATTGGCTTTGAAATCGATTGGAGGGTTGCAATGGGTAAGAAATGAGTTAGATCCCCAGTATTTAATTCCAACTCAACTGAAGTTTTTAGATTGGTGTCAAACTTATAAAGAACAATTGCAATCAGGACTGATACAACCTTTACCCATCAAAGATTATGATTACAAGCCAACTGAATTTGACAATAGACCATTGACATTAGATGAAAAAGCTTATGGTGCTACTTTTTTACCAGCTTGTCGATTATATCGAGAAAAACATGGAAATATTCCTCCTAATATTACCAGACAACTTACTGAACAAATTAAAAGTAGTTGGCAACTTTGGGACAATCAAACAGAACAAGGGGTGAAAGATTTTAAAAAGAATTTTATTAAAACTCATCCTTGGCTCAATGAACAATTAATAACGCTCAAAGCGGTTAACAATGGACTCACCAAAATTTGAATAATTAACATGGCCAACTTAAAGTGTCCTAAGTGCCAGGGAAAAACACAAATACTAGACACTCGTTCTAGGGCTGATGGAAAAATTAAACGCCGTCGCCAGTGTTTTAGTTGTAAATATCGGTTTAATACTTTTGAAACTTTAGACAAAAAAAGATGAATCAACCATTATCTGAAGACCAAAAACGAGATAGAATTCTCAACCTTAATACCTATCGAGAAAAAGATGCTCAAAAAATAGAAAACCTTAAAGCGTTCCAAGCTCTCTGGTTGTATCAAGCGGTGTCCAATTTAAAAGGCGATCGCTGTGGTATTGTTACCGCCCTCAATTCCTATAAAAATGGGGATTTAGTTGAGGCGGTGGTTAAGTGGAAAGATGGGACACAGACACCTGAACGACCAGTTAACCTTAAGCCTGTGGTGGATCAAGTTGAGGGGTTAGATTACGAAGAATCCCGTGATCTTCTTAATTTAGAAAGGAAAGTGGAACGCGCTTTTTGGGAAGCGGGTAAAGCCCTCAAAGAAATTAGCGATCGCAAATTATACAGAGCGTCTCACGGCACGTTTGAAAATTACTGCAAAGCTCGATTTGGATTTGGTCGTCGCCGTCCCTATCAGTTAATGGCAGCAGCAGAGGTGGTTGATAATTTAATGTGTACCATTGGTACACAAAATTTAGCTATTCCATTGCCTACCACTGAAAGACAAGTTAGGCCAACTGTTGGATTTAAACCTGAAACGCAAGTTGAAATTTGGTCAGAAGCGGTCAAGGCCAACTTAGGTCGGGTTCCTACTGAAAAAATAGTTAAGCAAGTGGCCGCTCGGTTTAAGGAGAAAGTAAAAATAGGGGATCTTTTTAAGGTAGGGCAGGTTTATCAGATTATCCCCAAAGATAACGAGGACTTGGTAGGGTTATCAGGAGTGTGGTGTGTTATTACGGTCGTAAACAAGTTTTCTGTGCAAGTTAAAACCTGTTTTGGGAAACACCAAGCCTTCATTAATAACTTAAAGGATTTTTACTGTAGCAATGCTGATAGTAAGGCTTATCAACAATTATTGGAGCGGTTATCTGAGATTGAGTATGAGAAACTAGAAGCGACTCAGAAGATTTTTATCAAGGCGATCGCTAAGGTTAATCGTGCAGCAGACAGTGAAGGGAGTTTGTTAACAGAGTTTGAAGAGATGGTATTGCAGTTGATCAAACAGGATCAAGAATGTAAAGACCAATCATATCCTGTTGTGTAACAGGGGTAGTATGCCAAAATCTCAAGTCATCTAAAGCAAAATTATCCCCTGAATCTAGAAACATGGGGGATAAAGTTAGTCGGTAATTAGAGTCGTAAGTAAGAAGATGAAAGTCAATGCTTGCGATTACTTCAACCTCACTATCGTTTAAACCAAAATAGAGCTTTTTATGATTAGCAGGGTCATAACGCAAATAGTGGAATCGCCAAGTGTCAACCGCTTCTGGAATGGAAGTTAAATATTGCGCCATATTTCCATTGCGATCGTATCGAAAACGGGTACTACCAGCAAAGTAGATCATCCATTCCCAAGCTAGATAAAGACTTCGATTGGTACTTAAACTGTTTTTAACTAACTGAAAAGCAACCCCCTCACTCCCTGATGCTGACGTTTTTAACCAACAACTAAAAGCAAAGGGTTTTGACCAATCAATAATAACGCTGTCTCCTGGATCTACAATATCAAAGCAGATAATGTTGCCGTCGTTATTAACATTATCAACACTCAACGCCTTACCCGAAATACCAGTAGGATAAGAAATAGGAAGGCTATTAATATTATTCCAAGTTAAATTACCGCTTGTGTTGCTTAAATTATTTTCAAATTCCCACGCAAAATACCCCGCCGTTAACGGCGGGGTTTGATTGTCACCTCCCCCACCACCAGTGTCAAGGGGAGAAGAAGGTACACTTAAATCTAGGAAAGAAGAATAAATAGCCATAGCAATTGACAATTGACAATTGATTCGTGCTTCTTACATTTTGAGTACAACTCAAAATTAAGCACTCAGATAATTAGATTAATTTGATTACATTTTCAAGATCATTGACTGCCACTTGTTGAATCAAATCAGCGATCGCAGCATCATCAATCATCTCATAATTATGGGGAGCTTCGGTATCTATTGAAATCGTAAAAGCCCCAAACTCCTTTTTAGAAAGTGCCATTGTCCAAACAATTTTAGCAATCCGAGTCCTTTCTGTAGGGTTAGCAATAATTCTTTGTAGAATGTTAAATAACTGATTTCGCCTCACATCTAATTGATATTCCGCGTCTGTCGTTTCTTCTGTTGGCTGGAAATTTAGAAAAGTAGGATCTTGTTTTTCTGTTTTCCATATAAAATCAGCTAGGAGTAATAACCCTGCTTCTATTTTATCGAGTAAGGTAATAAGCTCTTTTTTAGATTCAATGACTCGAACTCGTTGCGCTAAAGTCGCGTTAGGAATTAAATCTTCTGTTACTAAAGTGCCTGTTGTTGTGATGTAATTAATAATAAAAGTCATGATAATTGATAATTGATTTAAGGGTTTTTAATTCCATATAAACAAAACGATAAATTAGTAATAGGATTATTGGGATCATCATTCGTTAAAACCATGTAAACATTACTTCCTGGGTTAAGAACATTATTTCCTGTTGCCGTGTAATTAGTACCCGTTTGATTAACCGTCAATGTATCAAAACCAGTAATAACTGTCCCATTGATTGTAATTGATATTGTTCCCCCATTACTATCACAGAGTAAGTCATAAATACCATCCCATCTGATGTTTTCATCTATGTGTGAAGGATAAATAAAAATACGATACGTACCATCAGCTACCACCGACACATTGACATTTTGAAGTGCATAATCGCTTAATTTGTGTGCTACTAATTTAGGCAATAACCCATCATTCTCTAACTTAACTAATTGATTATTACCATTAAAATTAGTTAAATAATCTGTTAAGTATTTCTGTACCTTACCGAAGGCTTCAAGAATTGTATCAGTATCAACGATCGCCGTTAGGGTACTCTCAACAAACCCCGTTAAAGGGGTGGGTAAAATATCATTTAGAAAGGCAAAAACATTAACTGCTCCATCCCCAGGCTCTCTAAGCGATCGCCTGTTATTATTGGTGCTATCAATAAACCCTTTCCACTCCTCAACCCCCGTTGAAGGGGGGGGAACTGCGGTGGTGAAGTTGAGAGAACTGGTGGCTTCAACAGAACCATCTAACCCAGGGGGCCCGGTAATAACCACTTGCGACCCACTGGCAATATTAGCTCCTGCAACGGTATTATTTCCCCCTAAATTTAACACCGTAATACTATCAGGGTTAATCGCCGTCACTTCATAACTACCCGCACTCTCAATATGGACACTCACCCCTAAGTTAAAGCCCCCCGACTGGGCCACCAATACCACGGCCGTACTATTAACAGCCGGTACGATAAAATCGGCGGTGGTGGTGGTCAGAGAAGATAACCCGTCTGTCCCACTTGCCCCTGTCGGACTCACTTTTTTATTGGTACTAATCGAAGTGGTTGGGGTTGCCCCGCCCCCTTTATACTGCACCGTTAGGGTGGTGGCGGTGTTAACCTGAGTGACTAAATAGTTTCCTCCACTGGCGATCGCCACCCAACTAACCCCTTCTATAAAATTAGCGGTTGACCCCACATTTATAACAACCGTCCCCTCAAGATTAGGCTGCACATACCCTGCGGTGGTGGTAGTAGTTGCCGTATTGGGAGGATCAACCCAGACTAAAGAGCCATTGCTATCAGGGGTTAACATTTGCCCCTCATTCCCCACCAACAACTCGCTTTGGTCAACCCCATCGTGGGTTAACAAGCTACCTTGGTTGGCCAGATGCTCATGCCCTACATCGGATTTATTGGCTAAGGCATCGGTATTAGCAACGATCGCCTGTCTCTCTAATAAAGAAAGAAACTGCTTATCATCTGTTTCCGTGATTTCTGCTGCACCATAAGTCCCAACCTTTAAAAACCGCCCTGGCAACATATCAGGCTCAATAACCGTGTTATCGTTTCCTGTTGCCGTGGAGTCGGCATCGTAGCGATAAATATTGTTAGTGGATTTTAATAAATATGTCGCATCATGGCTATCCGATGTTAATGCTTTGAGGGTAGCCAGATCCGCGATCGCCTCTATTCCGTTTCCTCCTGCTCCTTCTCCCAATAACGGCCAGACCGCTGTCCCAGAGGACAATGATTGTGCAAAACGTAACCTAATAGGGTCGCTGCTACTATTGAGCCATAAGTCCCCAAGCCTGTAGCCATTATCAAGATCATCAGTATCTTCTGGGTCGCGGTTGGTAACGATGGTACGCCCCAACTCTGGTAAGCGGATAATAAGTCTATCGTTAACGGGATCATCTTCTGTCTCTACTAATCTTGAGTTGATATCTAAGATTTTGCGTTGTGCTTGATCAACCCCCTGTACCTGTAGTTGACTATAGATATTAGCAAGAGCGATCGCATCCGCAAAACTCAACGCTAACGTGGGCATACACCCCTCACGGCGCTCATAAACGCCTGGGGACACCCCAGGCGACGGCACCTCGTTGATATCATGAGTTATCTTAGTAATACCCAAATTAGGACTCGGATAATCCCAAGCAATGGCAATTTCATAATCCCCCGCCGCTAAACTTCCTACCCCCGTCGCCACAGGGGTAATACTCTCGTACCCCCACAAGTTAAATTCAGCATCCCCATTACTCTCGACCGATTCCACCACAACACCATTAGAAAGGGTACCAATAACAAGCAATTGATCGTCATCAGCTTCTACAACCACAGCATCTAGTTCTGTTATAACCCCTGCAACCCTTACAAATACCCTCATCTGAGGGATCGCCCTCATTGCATCGCTATTTCCTGCAATTAAACTATCGGGGTAATCAGAACGAATACTATTGGGTAAAGCGATCGCTACTTCTATCCTTCCGTTAGCTCCTACCGTGACAGGATTTGACCAATCGGACGCAGTGGCCGTCCCGGGTTCGGTACTGATGATCGCCCTAACCGCTTCGGTACTTTGTAACACCTCCCCAGACTGACGGACAGCGATCGCCCCATTCCTAATCCCTGATATTGCAATTTGCTGATTTGCTGTATCAGCTAATATTCCCTGAGTTAATCCACTTGTCCCATTGCAGTTAAAAAAGTGACCCAAATTTTGCCCACTGGTAATAACCAATCCTTTCCCTGATAACCGTTTGACCCCCAACGTATCAGGGACAATCATCGCCTTATTGTCGTTGGCAAAGACCGAATTTCCCAGGAAAATAGCAGTGGTGGGAACACCAAACACCCCATCATCTTTGAGATACACCGTAACCGTGTCACCGTCTCCCACCACCGCGCTACAGGTGTATTCTACTTCTAAGGCATAACCCCGATCTAATTGGGATTGCAAAAAATAAAAAGGAGTTCCACTATTCCAAGCAGAACTCACGTCTAAGACTTGTAATTCACCGTTTAACCGACGAACTATTCCCGTTACTGTTAAAGCAATTTTACCACTTAATACGGCCGCACCCAACTCGCTACTATCATTAACTAGAGCCACCAAGCTGATTTGCGAGTCAATGGGCAGCACCGCTCCCGTCCCTTCGCTTAACCCGTTTAATAACCACAGTTTAATAGGCGGTGAAGTGTCCCCGTCTCCTCCCCACGGTGGCGAGACAACACCGTAGTAATTGGGAGAAGGATCTGGGGGGATGGTAATTATTGGGCTGTGACACCCACCTTTCCACTTTAACCCACTTCTCAGGGTTGTGCTATTGGGTAAATAAGTCTGATTTCCGTAAACCTGCCTCCAGGACGGGGTTCCATACCATCCCTCCCCGTCCCATTGATAAAAGTTACTATCATCATTGACAAATCGAATACACCCGTTGACAGGGTTATTAGGGAGATCGGCGATCGTTTCTATCGTTCCATCAATGATAAAATCCTCATCCGTTGTCAGTTCTAGGGTTATGGGTAAATCAAGTTCCGTTACTTGGTCTGCGTCTATTATCCAGGCGATCGCCAGTAACTTTGCTTGGGCTTCATCGTTGGTAGGGGATGCAGCTATTGCAAAGCCAAAGGGGTGTATGCCTTCGGTTCTCGCACTTTGGTTAATAATAAATTGTAGCTTTTCTCCAGAGGCGATCGCGACCTGTCCTAAAGCCGTCCCTAGGTTTATCCCTCCCCTAGCAATCCCATAGGCAAAATAATAAAAACTGGTAGGCTGTGTCGTTGCCCCACCAGTTGTAGGAGACAGCCCAAAATCGGTTATTTCATTTCTTTCTTTTAATCCTGCGTAAGTTGCTGTTGCCACTTTTTAATTATTAATTTTAAGCATTATTTTTCTTTAGCTAAAATTTCATTAGCGGCCATTTCTAAACCAGAAACCATAATCATTCTCTCATGTGCTTTTCCTTCTAATCTAGAGGCCGCTTCATACGCTCTTGCGATCGCATTTAACCAAGAGTCAGTTAGTATAGCCATTTTTTTTGATGGATTTTCAAAATCATCCATGCAACTATTACAAATTTTTCTAAGTCGAGAAGCAGATTCTAAATTACTTTCGATTGACTTAATATTTTTATCCCTAAGCTTATCAACCATAATTGCTCTATTAGCATCATTTATGTCTTTTAACTCTTGTATGTAAGCTTGTATGAGATCATTTGCTAACAGCCTAGATGCCCCTGCTCTAGCAGAATCATAGGCAATATTAAAAGCATTTATGTAAGAGGCCGTACCGTGTTCAGAAGCCACATAATGCTGACAAAACAACTTATCTTTTTCTGTTAATTCTCCATTTTTTGGCATAATTAATTAATTTTAAATTTTGGCTTTACTTCAAAATTAGTCTTTTGAATTACTTTAGAAAAGTTGGCAATTGCTTTGCCTAAAGCAATTGCCAACTTTTCTAAATTCTTGCATCATTAAACTATTTTGATGTTGTTCTAATAGTTGCTGTAAAAGCATTTCTTCTTGCCTTTTAATTTCTTCTTTCTTAAGAAACTCAAAAAAGCTTATGGCTATCGCAATTACAGGTAAATATAACAATAAGTTAATCATTAGATTATCTTCCTAATTAGATCCAAATCAACATCTTTTCCTAAGCTCAACGTGATATTATTATAGTACCCATTGTCAGGCTGAATCTTTCCGCTTCCATTATATCCGAATACTCGCCATTTTGCACCTTCAAAAATAACAATATCCCCCATTTTTAATCCGTTAATCGGTTCTCCGATGGGTAACTCCATAGTACAAGAACTTTGAGAATTTTTGATAGAATAATCGAGAGTGCAAGCAGCGATCGCTTGTTTAATGGTATAAGCACCAGTATAGGACAGGGTTTGAGTGATGGTAGAAAAGGGTTGAACACCAGGGGTTCCCACCAAATAAGTTGGCTCGTTTCCCTTATCTTCCTTCTTACGATTGTAGCAGCCTGTTTGTCGGTTTAATCGCCGTTGCAGTTCGGGACGGCCTGCAGCTTGGGTGAACGATTCTGAGTAAGCACTTTGGTCTAAATTAGTCCCCTCTTGATTACTGACAGGGTTCCAGATTAAAAACCGTTCAAGGGAGGTACTATTAATTTCTATTTTCTGAGTTTCTCGACTTTTAGCCCCAATAATTAAATCAGGTTGGGGTTCATCAACCGTTGAGCGAGGGTCAGGACGAATAATTAAGCTATTTTCTTCTCGTTCGGATACCTTGGGGTACAGTGAAGGAATAAAATTATCATCATCCTCTTCTTTTTTCCTTAAATTAGGGTAATAATTCCCTAAATCCTCTAACTCAAATAACTCTGATGGGGTGAGAGTTCGTTTATAAAAGCGGGTATATCCTTGTAAGTGTTGTTGTAGTTTAACGATCGCAGTTGGGTCTGATTCTAAGGCAATGGCCGCTGCTAATTGGATGGCCTCTTTATCCTCCGTTTCTTGAAGATCGCGGGTCAATTGCCACCCTGCACCCCTTTTATAAAGATAATAGCCTGTTTTATCATCATAAATATATTGGTATTCAATCAATTTAACTAACTCCCATTGGACGTTTAAAGCAATATCAGCTAGGGATTTAAACACATAACTAATATTCCCGTCATTATCTAAACGATACTCGTACACATCCACACTGGTAAACACCCAGCCATACTCTTTTTCCGTTACCTCCATATCAGAGCCATTCAACTGACATCTTTCTATTAATTTACTCGGTTGGGATTGATCAAAACAGAGGGTAGGCGATCGCAGTTTGTTATAGTCAAAACTGTAATACACCGCTCCCCTCAACTCTTGAGGTGGCTCAGTGGGATTGCGATCGCCTTGAATTAAGCAAATATATTCGTCCCCATCTTGACCCCCATTAGGATCTTTATCTAATTGTAGTTGAGCATTATTAAGTTCATGACTTAAATAACACCCACTCACCTCAGCCCCAAACCCACTCTCTTTTATAACCACAGCAGGGAAACTTTTTTCCTTGCTTAAATCAGCTACGATTTTGTCAATATAAAAGGTTTTAGGGGATTCCCAACGCCGTAATATAACCCCACTGCGTGAACTCCAATCCACATAGTACCCTGCTACTAATAACCGTTGCTGATCCTCCAATAATTGACGGGCCGTAATGGTCCCGGAAGAGGAAATATCACGGCTCACTTTAACCACCACATCCCCGCCACGTAAAGGCACACCAACCCTTCTCAAAACCGCTTTATAACTATATTCAAATCCACAACGGCTTTTGTTAATCAGGTCGACAACCCTAATGGGTTCATCTAAAGGCGTGCCGCGAAGCGGATCTCTGTGAGATCGCAGCGTGTTCCCCATTCGCTCCCAATACCCCTGTAAAGAAACACTCAAGACAATATTTCCTAATCCATCGCGGGTTTGGGCCTTTGCTAATTCCCTAACCCGATAATCAATCCCCCTCAACCTCAAAGGGGTTCCTGGTTTTAACCTTGCTCTGATACTACCGTATTGCGATCGGTGGCAATAAATGGAGAAGTTCCCAGACGGATGCCCTTGAAAGGATTGGTTAAAGTTAAAGTCCCCAACAACCACATACTGTCTAAATTGAAACCCCGCCGTTAACGGCGGGATCTTATTCCGTTTCTGTTGAGGGCTAACTGTTTTATAAACAGCACTCAACCCATCAGCATCATACCCTGTATTAATCTCAATTTCGTTGGTTTCTTCATTAATATAGTAATACCCACTCCCTTTAGTTCCCCCTCCCAGGAGGGGGTTAGGGGGTGGGTTATTACTTAATTGATAGGTAAACCCGTTGATTTTTAGATCAATGGGTTGAGAGGTAAATGGTATTTTCCCTTGATTAATGGTTTGATGGGTTTGGGTTGTTGTAGCATCAAAGGTTTCTCGTTTTGCTGTTAAAGACGATCCCATAGAACTCGCTTTTTCAAACGTCGAGTTAGGGTTTAATTGGATGGTGGATAAATTGTTTGAAGCAACTAACATAATTAATAATAACGAATACCCCGCCGTTAAGCGAGTGTTTAATTCCGAGGTGTCCTCGGAATGTAAGAAACACTCAAGACACGGCGGGGTTTATCCCTATAATATAAGGTTTTCAAATAAATAAGTCCTCTCTGATATAACGTGGATTTTTAGTTTTTTCTTTATCTGATTTAGTCCAAAAAACCTGCTTTGAGTTGCTTAAATCATCAAAATCATAGTTATCCCAAGGTTCCAACATATCGGTTTCATCAAGACATAATTCTATGACTTCAGGGGTGTTTTTAGGTAGGATTAGGGTGTTACTAGAAACGCCTAAAATTCTTTGACTCATTTTGCAAACGTCTTTATATAATTCTGTGGGAATGACAGTTTTGTCTTCTAATATTTCTGCCGTTTTAGAAACGAGTATAAGCAGATATAGGGCTTTTTTTATTTCATCTTTATTCATAGTGTTTGTTTTATAAGATAACACGACTTTAACCTCAGCGAAAAAGGACAAAGTAGTTTCTTTTTTGGGGCTGTTTAGCTTAAAGGAAGAGAGGTGAAATAGGATTGACACAAATCATCATGAGCCGTCAAAACAGGACAAATGGCAGACATGAGAGGGTTGTTTCCAGTGATTTCTAGATAATGACAAACAGCTATTCCAGTTTGTTGTCCAGCAGTTATTTTTTGATAGTAATTCTCAATTTTTTCTTGGGATAATTTAGGAACGAGACGAGCCATAAATTGACCACCTTCTTTGCATAATCTTATGTATTTGGGATCGCTGCCCAATGCAACTAACGTTTTTATCGCAGAGTTATTAACCCCTTGATAAAAGCAATTCGTTTGGATGTAGCGCATCCCATGTTTAGTCTTGTAAACTTTAAATGTGCCTCCGTTTTTGTCCACATATTCTCTTAGTTGATTCAAACTTGGTTCAATGTCATTACCACAATCAATATCAGCAATTAACACAAATTTAGAAGCTAAAACAATTGTGTTTTGTTGTCTTAAAATTTGAGCAACTTCTAAGTCTGAATTATAAATAATGGTTCCTATTGAATAAGAAGGCTGATTAATTGCTTCTTCATAAGGGTAATCAAAATAGTCGTCTTCATTGTCTTCATCATAATAACAATTAGTATAATCAATTTCTTCTGATTCGTCATCATCAACTTCTGTAATTGTTAGTCCTGGAATTTGATTAGGTTGAGGCAACATATCTCTAATTATATCATGTTAATTTTTATTATAATATAAAAAGAGCAGAGTGTTAAAAGAAATCCTCACTTGATAAGTGAGGAAAAATAGAATCTACAAACTTTTTAAGAGAATTTTTGTTAGATTATTTTAGATATTTTGTTATACCAATGTTGGCGATCGCTTAACCCATTAGTCCCTCCATTAACCCGTCTTGTAACAGTTATAACGGAAGGATTTTGATCGCATAATTCATTCATTTTATTAGCTTGCCACCAAACACCTGCACTGGTAAAAGGGTAATTTTCGGCAACATAATTAACGCCAATTTTCATTACTTTAGGATCATTGGTGTAATTAGCTAATTGTTGATAATTAGCCCGTCCCGTCAATTGGATAACTCCACCGCCTTTAAACTTTCTGCCGTCTCCTGGTTGAGTATTGCCTAAATCTTTACGCCCTTCATAAGCACTACCAGAAGCCAACTCTTTTAACCATTTTAGTCCTCCTGATTCGTGAGCGCATTGACTTAAAAAATGTCTTATTCTAAGTTTATTATTAATCTTAAAGGTATTTAAGCAACGGTTTAAATCATTGTGGATGGTTTGATTATAGCGATCGCCAAATATTGAAATACCTTTTTGATAACTAACAAGTTTAGAATACCCCCCGTTTCCTGTTGCCTTCAATAAGACCCCGCCGTGTCTTGAGTGTTTCTTACATTCCGAGGACACCTCGGAATTAAACACTCGCTTAACGGCGGGGTTTAATAAATCATCCCCAGCAATAATCGTTGAAGTAAAGATAAATTTGCGATTATTTTTATAACGAGGATCTTGCTTAATTAAGGCCATAAAATCACGATGTTTTCGTTTTTCTCGGCCTACCAAACATCCAGCACTTGCAGATCCAATGTTATTAAAAGGGTTATCATATCCCCAATGCTGATTAATGCCAAAATATCCTGTATCAAGCTTATCCCCTGTGCGAATAAAGTTTTTATCAAAATCACGATGAACGGTGACAACCCCACCGGTTTGCACTAAAGCTTCATGATCTTTGTGAACCCCTACCTGCCAAGCGGTGTATTGTCCAAATTTAATACGGGCCGCTCCCTTGGGATTCATGGGATTATGGGTGTATCTACCCCCTGGTTCCGTTGTACCCACCCAGTTTCCTACAATGGTAGGAACCCCGTTAACAAATTCAATAACTAACCTTAAATCGTTAAAATGATTCGGTTTATCGTCATTTAATGTCCCATCTGGGTTCATTCCTTCGATATAGACGATATTACATTGCCTCTCTCCAGAAAAAATTTTATAATTTTTCTCCTTCATATATTCAATGATTTTTTCGGCTAAGCTACCGTTTCTGGGCGGGTTGGAAGTTGTCACTAAACCCCAATGATCATCAAACAAATACCAATTCCCTTGCCCATAAGCCAACTGGCAATAATGATGGCCCCATTCTTTGGCTAAAACCTCCTCAATCTCTATTGTGTCCCCTTGGTTATACTGCTTTTTTTGCCCCTCCTTTAACTCAGAGGATTGCTGTGTGGTCTTTTTAATATAAGTCCCTGCTGTTGCGGTTACTTTAATAGTCATGATTAATGATGATAAGTTCTGCTATCATCATTAATATTCCCTTTTTGTGCATGAAAAATTAACTTAATGTCGGGCTAAGTTTCTTGCTTGTCTGTACTACTGTCCAGATTAGGGGTTTCCTACTGTCCAGATTAACTATCTCACATTATGGCTAAACAACAACAAAGTGATAATTTACAACCAGATATATTACAAGTTACAATACCAGAACATGATTGTACTTTAACACAACAAGAAGAATTTGATATAGTAATAGAATTAAGTGAAAAACAATTTGAACTAACAGGAACAACAAGACAAACTTGTAATTATTGTGGTCAATCTTTACTAAGTTTACATGACGGTACATTTAAAAAGAAAAACTATATTGAAGATGAAGATGATTTAGATTATGAGGACAGACCAATGAGATGTCCTGCTTGTGGACAAATTGATAATTCATTGTAGTGACATACTCCCAACGCTGCCTTTCAGGACAGCGTGGGCTTCTCAGTGACTCCCAGCCAACGCTAGGACATTGCTTGGTGCGCTTTCCAGTCGGAGGAAACCTCCGTCTGGGTCGCATCCGCTACCTGAGCTATTAAGGACGGGATGCCCCACCGCCCTTTACAATTAACAATTTGCGGTAGACTCCGTCCCTCTTTGAGTCCGCAATTCGCAATTAATTGCTTTCTGCTTAATATTAATCGCTGCATTCCAATCACGGGGCAACATTAGCCCACAATGATGACAGCAATGCCAACGATCTTTAAGGGTTTTAGGGACAGCTTCACCACAATTAGAACAATTAACGGTGGTATTTTTGGGGTTAACTTTAACTACCAACAAGCCAGCTTTCTCGGCAAAGATAAACAAATGAAATATCAAATTGATATTGAAAAATTAACAAGTTTAATCCGTAGCAAACAAGGAAAGCGCACACTAAGAGAGGTAGGCAAAGAAATTGGTAACGTGAGTTTTTCTACAATTTCGCGGATACAAAACGGGAAAACTCCAGACATAAATACCTTTTTAGCTTTATGTGAATGGCTGGGAGTTTCCCCTGCAAAATTAATTAAGAACACTGAAGAGAAGGAAGATATAGATACTCCTGAAGCGATCGCAATTATATTGCGAAGTGATAAAAACCTCGCTCCTGAAATCGCTAATGCTTTAGCATTCTTAATCAAAGGAGCCTATCAAGATTTGTCGAGCTACCCTGTGGTCGGGGAACCCGACCGGGGTCGCTCGTCTAAACCGAAGTATACTTTAGAAGAATTATTGGCAGAAGCAAGCAGTGAAGATTTTAAAGGTGAGTAAAGATTTATGAGGATAGGAAAAGCAGAAAACCAAGGCAAACCTGGGGAAACTATCAACGTTGAGGTTGACGGGGGAACGCGCGAGGGGGAAATTATCCAAGGCAAAGCAGGAAACGAAATCAATTCAACTAAAGTATTAATTGCAGATGGAGTTGTATTTAGTGAAACCTCACCCTATCAACAAAGTTCTCAATCCAATATTAAAAGAAACCGTCCTAAAAAGAAAAAAGAACGGTTAACTTATCCGATTAAAATTGGATTACTTTATTACTTGAACGATCTAATGGTCATCAACAAAGGAGGGGATACTAAGAAAATTGACATTGTAGAATTAGCTAATATTCCTACCCACCCCCTAGAGGGGTGGGTTAGCTTAATGGGGTTTCAAGCCATTGGAAAAAACCCTAAACAATGGGTGGCGATCGCGTTTAATTACAGGGAAAATACGGCAATCATTTTAAAGAATCAAATTATTGTAAATAGCTATAACTTAGCAGAAATTCCCTACTCTAATCAATATCTTTGGTCATATTTATTAAGTCTGGGTAATGGATTTTTAATGACCCAAAATCCGTTATTTTTTCTATATAACCTTAGTAATAATACTACCATTAATTTTATTGACAATACCGATAACGGAAATCGGTTACATGGATATTTAGGAGATTACAGCGAGGGGGATACAAGCTACACCCTTTCTGCTATTAATCAAACCAATTATAATTACTTTTCGCCTCAGCGCATTTTCAATTTAATAGATGAATATGAAAAGCATTACAACACCGCCTTAATTCAAGGCAATCAGTACCCAGAATCAGGACGAGATAAGAGTATCTATCAAACCGACGGGGGGGTTGGAGAGGCCATCAGTACCAAAACCATTACAACTACAGGAAAACTGGTTAACTGGATCTTTGATACCCCCTACGAAGGCAATTACAACTACAGTTACACCGCCGTTGAAACCCCCATCCATGAATTTAGTTATCGCACCTTGGCAACAGGAGCCTTTGCAGGGAACTTATCTCTTACTGCTGATTCAACAGGAACAGAAACCTTTGTAGATTCAGCGATCGCCACCCTTCCGTTACCCCTACAAACTCTCAATTACAGCGACACCACCACCGAAACCGCTACTTTTTCTTTTGGCAGTACCCTTATTCCCCACAGCGAAAGAACCCTTGACTTAACCGATACCCCTGAAGTTTATAACTTTGAAGGGAATTCGACCTGGCATTACACCATCAATTCTGCTGACACTTATACCCGCAACGGGACTCGCACCTTCTATCAAGAAACCCCGCTACTCATAACCCCCACCGAACTATTTTACCGCTCCTATTCTCAGGGATTTACTTATAGAGATGTCCTTACTTCTACCTATTCCAAAGCGTTTCAATTTAACGGTACACTCCCCAGTCATTACCAAGGGTTAACCAACTATATTCGTTACGCTAACTCCCTATTAACCTATTGGGATAGGGGGGCCTTAGAATTTGACCACCACAAGGGTCGTCAATTTGTTAGAACCCTGACAGGAGTCACTCACCATACCGTTTCCACTAACTTTGTATTTGGCAAAGATTTTGAAGAGGCAATGGCAGATCGCAGTGGGGGAATTATTACCAATACCGATTACGGCCAAGAAATTTATTATTATAAACGTGAGGGGAATGATTTGATTGCTTTAGCGGTTAATAATAGTTTTTGGGGTCGAAGTTCTCTTGTTGTTGAATTTGAAGATCCTCCAACCATTAACTCTCCATTGTCCCTAACCTTTCCCCTCTCAGAATTTATTGTCGGGGCCAGTAATTACGACTGTCTATACTTTGATTGGCTAACCAATTACGAACGGGGGAAACGAAAATCGAGTCCCCTTTCTTTTGTTAAAGCTCAAAATATTATCAACAATCTAGGGACAACAACCTATCCTAGTTTTACAGAGTTTTGGGACAATATTATAGGAACCGAAGTAACTTTAATTAGTTACAACTCAACAAATAACGGATATCAACCCGTTAATAAATTTATTGGCACCATTACCGATATTGCTTATTACGACACCCAACAATCTTTTCAAAAACGGCGTACCGTTAGTAGTATCACAGTAGAAATTATCCAACAATTTAGAGAAGGGACATTTTGTTTACTTGAGAACTTTTTAATCAACGCGACCCATATTTTCTCCACCAATAACGCCTTTTGTGTTCTTAGACGATTCCTTCAAAGTAACCCACCCCCTTTAGTTCCCCCTCCTGGGAGGGGGTTAGGGGATGGGTATATGAGAAGGATGAACTTAGTTAATGGAGTATTCTATATTTGTCCATCACTGAATGAAAGCGATCGCTTAACAAAAGATAGTAAAGATATTTATGTAGATCGATATAAAATTGAAGGAAATATACTTAAAAGATTGAGTCCCTTGGGGAAATTTCCTGTGTCTAAAATTAATAGTACAATGGAGTCATTTGACCATCCATTTGTATCTTATTACCCTTAAAATTAAAAGAATAGGAGAACCAGATATAGTAACTGAGCATGATACTTACAAAACTTCTATTTATTTGTATTCCAGAAAAAGAGTGGAAAAATTCATAGCAGACAATGTTGATGAATATATGGAGTGGTTGGATAAACGAGATAAATATATAGCAATATTTGAACAAAATAGAGATAAAATATTAGCAGGGGCAATTAAAGCTCAAGAAACAAGAAAGTTAAACAAAGAAGTCAAAAAGGCAAAAATTATCGCTCAAGTGTGGAAACTCGATGATTCTCGAAAGATCGTAAAAGAACAGATGGTAAAGTGCTTTACTTGTCGTTATGGTAATGCCACTAAAATTGGCTTTAATTGCAATGCTTTGCATTTTGGTTTAAGAGTTTCTTCTAGAAGACAAAAACCTGTACAATACTAGACATACCTGTACATAATGTCTAGGATGCACTATAGACCAAGTGAATTTGCTGATTTAGCAGGAGTCAGTGTCAAAACCTTACATCGATGGGACTCTTCTGGAAAACTAAAGCCATTAAGAACTGTAGGGGGTCATCGGTACTATACAGATGAACACATTAATCAAATTAAAGGAATAATAAAAAACCCTCGTATTAATGTAATTTATTGTCGGGTTTCCTCAAATGCTCAAAAA
>JAAUYD010228299.1_pt1 | contig 20522 bp, 17 predicted proteins | sample 7278101 | NCBI WGS metagenome assembly JAAUYD01 (sample SAMN14350128, study PRJNA611818) | marine sediment metagenome | isolation source: surface marine sediment (0.6m) | place: French Polynesia: Moorea | collected 2018-08
ATTTGGGGGGGCTAATGACCTTATATAATCTACACTTACATCGGTCAAGTCAGCATCCGATAATAACACTAATCCTTTAAGAGCTAACACTTCATGGATAATCTTTTGAAATGATTTTAGTAATAAGGGACGTTTTTCTTTACAAGTTGATGATGCTAGTAAGTGAGTTAATCCTAGTTCTGATTCATCTAAGAAAATTGCTGTTTTCTCTAAGTTTCTATTATACAACTTCCAAATAGAATCAAAGCATAATCCTAATGTTGCTTGGTTTTCATAGATGGTTAATCGGTTGACTTGTCTACATAATGGGTCATCAGTATCTATTTGCCATTCAATCCCCCAAGCTTGTGCCTGTCCTCTTCCTAAGACGATTCTAGCCACAATGGATATAATTTGGAATCCGCCTCCTCTTAGTTCTTTTATCAGTTGTTCGTTTAGGTGACTTTTACCACTTCCTTTGGCACTCTTTAAGTTGATTATTCCCTGTTTAGGCATGAGTTCTATTAGTAACTCACTGGGTAAATATTTCCCATCAACTAGATCATCTTCAGTCAGTTCTATGTCAGGTTTATAGGTTAATCTCCTTAAGTCTTCTTGAATCCTTTTAATCCGAGGACTCAACTTTTTCTTCTGATGAATTTTAGCCCTTTTAAGGAACTGCTTAATGGTAATTAGTTTAACATTTCCTTCTCCTTGAAGATTAAACCTAAAAGATTTAGCTAGTTTAACTTTCTCAATGGTTTGCTCGTCTAGTTCGTCAATGTCTAAACCGTTTTGTTTGTCATTGAGTTGTCCCCAATCAACTACTTTTAAGTTGGGGACAATTTTCCCTAGTTTTTCATATTGGATGACTACATTGGGATTAATCACGCTACCAGCGTCGGCGTAGAGGATAAACTTGGGTTTTTCCCATCCATACCGTTCTTTGATGAACGCGATCGCAGCTTCTATGGCCTCAGTGCTACTGCCAAAGTTACCACCACTAGCACCAATAATCGGAATCCCCACGTTAGATGAGGCTAGAAGGGGTTTGTATTCCAGTCCCTCTGTAAACCCTATCATTGGTTTTTGCGGGGCTTCCTGGGGCATATAAACCGCGATGGGTTGCTCCCCTGATGGTAGATGATACTTTACCCCACGTTTGGAACTACTCAGGGGGTAGTATTTATTTTCGGTTCCTGGGGTCAGATCATTCACCCTAAGATGGGTATATAATCCGTCTTCATTAGGAATTGGGATTAGTATCCCGTCAGTGTGGTTAATTAAACTTAAACCATCATATTTCACCCCTGAAAGTTCGTTCGTGACAGGTGAGGTCAGTTTTTGCCATTGTTTTACACTGCGGTAGTTTGATTCTTCTATTTGGCGATCGCTTATTCCACGATTTCTTAGAACCTCCCTGTGGGCATCTGATAGCCTTAGTTGGCCTATGATGTCTCTGATTACCTTATCTCGTTCTGGGATAGGCAGCAGCTTCTTTAAACTCTCCCTCTCCCTTGTTTCCAAGTCCTCCTTAACCACTAGATACCGAGGATTGACCTCTGTTTGACTGTTAGGGGTTCTCCAAGTGTCACTGGTGACTGGCGACTGGCGACTGGTGACTGTTTCAAGCCATTCCTGGCGACGCTCATCAGTCCAAGCATCTGCATCGGGTTTGTATGCCCAAAGATTGAATCCCCAGGTGTCTTGACCCCTGTATAAGTAGTCTTTCGGGTTTACGTCGTTGCTTCGACAGTGGACTAGACGGGTTTGGGGGTTTTGTCGGCAATCACTGCGATCGCCGTTGCATATTGGGCAGGGGTTTCGGCGGTTATATCTAAGCCAGGTCATGAACACCCCCTAACTGTGATATAGAGGGCTTAAGGATGGATTTTAGGAAATTTTTTCCATCACACTCTAATCCGCCATAAGGCAGATTATATATAGGTTTCATGAATGTCTCCAGTCTTAATTTGTGTGTGACTGGAGATGCACTGTTATGACGAGTTGTTTGGAGAATTCAAGCTTTGACAACTAAGATAGAGATAGATAAATATTTTGATGGTGTATGTTCTCCAGTTCTTAGTTCTGTCAGCTTGTCAGGTAACAGTCATTAAGGACAGAGCATCACCAATCTTTTTTTCTCTTCATTAAATACTCCGCTAAATCTATATTTTCACTAGAAACCATATTTATTAGCGAATGCTTAGCAATATTTCTCGATTAATTATCAAATTTTACGCCGAAATCAACCTCTAAGACTTGTTCAATCTTTCTCAGGGTTTCTTCAGGTAAGGAATCCCTAATTTTTTCATTCTCTATGTCATACCAGTAAACACGACTAATTCCTGCATTCCCTGCTAACCATTCAATCGTCTTTCCTGAACTCTTTCTAGCTTGGCGAATGCGATTCCCCAATTTTTCTACTTCTGTATCTATTGTTCGCCGTACTTTCACAACATTGATCATAATGGTTGACTCCATTTTATTGTAAACCGGTAACTAATATCTAATATAAAGCATAAGACAACGCTTGACAACTGTAAGCTTACGTCTTACATTAGAGACATGAGAAAAGCGATCACTCCCTGACCAAAGTTGGCGATCGCTTTTCTTCAAAATTGCCTTAAGTAAGGTTATTTCTATTATGATACCAACCCAAGCATTGCAACCATACCCGAAATCGTCTGATTTCGGGAAAACCACCCCGACTTTTCATCCTCGTACCAACACCTGCGATCGCACTCTCCAACAACATCCACAACACAATCCTATCGAAGTTGAGGTAACCCTATGCAGCCACGAATTGGAGATTGATGAAGATGGTGTTATTTCTCCTAAAGAAGAACGAGTTATCAGTCTTTTTGTCCCTGAATTTACCCGAAAAGCAGTCATGAAAGCCTTTGAACAGTTTAAACAACAATTTTTAGGCTTTTATATCTTGGATTTTAACCGTTTTTATCCGGATGCTGAGTTTTAAGACAAAGAAAAAGGGGGATAAGTCCCCCTGATCAATCATAGAAAATTGTCATAAATTTTTACATCAAGCGAAAAGGAAAGGAGAGACAGGGAAGAATTAACACACTTCCCTGAATGGATGACTATTTAAGTTGCCCTGGTACAACTAGCATTCCCAGTTTTTTCCTGATTCTTATCACTTTCCTGAACTTTTTGTTTTATCTTTTCCTCCCATCATCATAGGTCACTAAGTTTTTCCACAGTAAAAATATGACTGAAATTATTGCTATTGATAACACTAATCCCTTAGAACTTACTAAGACTCATTATCAAGTTATGACCCAATTTGTTAAAAGTCAAATGAAAAAAGGCACTGATTATGGGATTATTCCTGGTACTAATGGTAAGCCTACTTTATTAAAACCTGGTGCTGAAAAGTTGTTACGGTTATTAAATCTTAGAGCTACTTTTTCTCTTGTTCATTCTATCGTTGATTTTGAGAAACCTTTGTTTTATTATCATTATCAATGCAGCCTTTCTCATCAAGGGGATTTAGTGGGACAGGGTGAAGGTAATTGTAATTCTTATGAGAAGAAATATAAAAAGCAGGAATATAAAGTTTTTGACTTAACTAATACTATTTGTAAAATCGCACAGAAAAGAAGTTTGATTGCTGCTGTTTTGTGTACAGTAGGTGCATCAGAATTTTTTACTCAAGATTTAGAAGATATTGAAGTTGATGACTCTCCTAAGAACATTAGAACAGTTAAGAATATTACGACTAAGACTCATCAATCTAACAGTAAATCTTCTAATAATGCTAACGCTTTAAGCTCTGAAGATTGGTATCAAAGGGGAAAAAATGATGCTCGACAGAATCAACCTCTGAAATACGATAAGGTTAAACCTTACGTTGATGGTTATCATAGCATTAAGTCTTCATTCTAATTCTACATTCTAAAAGAGATAAACTTTTTAAATCACTCTTCTCCAGTGATCTAAATCCTATCACAACCCTAATACATAGAATACTTTAGATACAGGATTCAAAAAGCGGGTGCATACAACACCACAAGTTATTTATTGTTCTTAACAGTAAATAACTTTTTTTTTCAAGACTGTGATCAGTGATCGTTTACTTATCTATTGTTATCTTAATCGAGTATTGCTCTAACTATTTTGCTGCTCCTGAGTTCTCCCCAATTCAGTTAAACTATAGTATAGTTTTCCAACCTTTGACTTTCCTTTAGTTTTTTCTGTTACCCATCGAGATTGTACTAAGCCTTCTTTGACTAACTTGCGAAGTATAGGATACAATCCCTCAATACTCTTTTTATCATTTTTAAAAGATTTGACAATCTCCAACCCACTTTTTTCTCCTGATTGAAGGGTTGATAAAATAAGTTTTTCAGTCGAGTTTGTTTTGATAGTTAATGTGTCCATAAAGATTTTCTTTTGAGTTCTCCAGGGGGGTTAACACCCTGGATTCTTAAAGGTTGTTACGAAGCTCAATAAATTGACGCTCCTTTACATCTTATACGATACAATTTAGCTCCCCTGCAAGAAGCTAAACAATTTTTACAATCCAGTAATTACTGTCTCTAATTTATTCAGATTACTCCTCAAGCACATGATAGATTTCTTCCAAGCAATTTAATAATTCTTCGAGTGAATATTGTTGATTCCAAACTGTTTAAACATCACCATTCACTTTCAGTTTTTCTTTGCGATCACGAAGTGCCACTTTTAATGATCGCTTTTCTTTCTATTCTTTTGATAAACTCATCTTTGCCATCCATGTAACCTTCAATATCTTCAGGATATTTTTGGGCTAATTCTTGTTTTAGGTGACTATATTGTTCTACCTGTTCAGGATGAGCAATCATATAGTCTCGAAATGCCAAATGGCGTTCTATTTCTGGAGAATAAATTTCGTATATGTGAACGTGATGAGTTCTAATCCCTGGTGGATTTTCTTTGCGGAAGTAGCGACGACCCACAAGTCCATATTCTCCCATTGCTTCATAGCCCAATCCTACCATTGCTGGGGTTTGTTCTCTCACCAAATTAATATCTTTAACTTCTATTAACAAATCTATAATTGGTTTAGCGTAAATGTTGGGAATAGCAGTGCTACCAATATGGTGAATGACCACTAGATTTTTCCCTAGAACCTTGGCTATTTGCCTAGACTCTGATTCAAATGATTTTTTCCATTGCGGATTATATGGAACAACTTCTACTAACATCTTGAGCAAGTTCAATTTGATTAGGTTCTTTTGAACTATAAATCTATTACATCCTCACGGCAAGACTCTGGCGCATTTCTCATCATCCGCGATCGCCTTTTCTTTGTTCGTGCCGATCACTCTCAACCATCACCTGCATTAATGACAACTGCGCACCGCAGAGCGGATCTCGGAGAGATCGCAATCCTTCCCCATACTCATTCCCATTTCGTTTTATTCCAGGCAGAAGGGGCGATCGCTTGTGGAACCGTTTCATAAGGATGTTCAGATAACTCTGATATCATTTTTCCAAGTCTTGTATTTAAGCGTTTATCGCCTAAATCTAGAAATTTCAGTTCTTCTTCTACCCAAGCTTTCATTGTCTTATCCTCCCTTCATTATTCTTTTAAATATGATTTTAGTCAATCTTGACTTTTGAGCCTTTTTTTCTTATTCTTAATGAGTAAATACTCTTCTATTCTTTAACTTTTATGTGTCTAATCCATTAAATCAATTCTAGTACAACCCAGATAGAATAAGTTTTTTAGGCTTTTCATTTACTTTCATTTTATCTCACTTTCTTCCTTAATTTTTATTTATTTATCTTCATCTCTTTTAATTGTTTTTTCACTTTTCTTTGAATTACTTTATACTTTTTAAAAATATAAGTCCTCTTTTCTTATTTTGTTTTCCTTAATAATTAACTCTATACCCCCTTATTACTACCTTTCAGCTTTTTTTCTTTTGTTAACTTATGTGTGACGAAAGGATAGCTGTTAAATAATAAACCCCTTCAATCCCCTCTTATCATGGCGATCGCTTGCTTCGATAGCAATCTGTATAAAAATCACATTGTATAGTTAAATACCTTGTTTAAACTTATCGTGCCAAGTCCTTTTGATAAGTTATATAATCAAGCCAGATGCGATTGCTGAAGACGGTTAAACCCATCAACAGCAGCATTATTATTCTTCCTATGAGATTTAAACAGTTTTATGGCACAAGGTCAAGTGAAGTGGTTCGATACCCAGAAAGGCTATGGGTTTATCGCACAACAGGATGGAGGAGATGATCTCTTTGTCCATTATTCAGAAGTTCAAAGCCAATCCTTAGATGAAGGGCAAACAGTCGAGTATGAAGTTGGACAAGGAAAGAAAGGCCCTTGTGCCGTCAATGTCCGAACTATCTAGCCTATTTTATAATGTTTGTTCATAGGACGTTCAATCTTGAGTTCTCAGGAGTTATTCCATTTGCTCTTTCATTCTTTCATAATTTTCCTTAACAGTTTTTGTATTAGGATGGTCTTCTCCTAATCGTTTTTTCAACAGTTCAAGAGCCTGTAAATAAAGAGGTTCTGCCTCTTCATATCTTCCTTGAGCCTGGTATAATCCTGCTAAGTTGTTGAGGCTAGTTGCCACGTCTGGATGGTCTTCTCCTAGTCGTTTTTTATAAAGTTCAAGAGCCTGTAAATAAAGAGGTTCTGCCTTTTCATATCTTCCTTGAGCCTTGTATAATAAAGCTAAGTTATTGAGGCTAAATGCTACGTAGGGATGGTCTTCTCCTAGTCGTTTTTTCAACAGTTCAAGAGCCTGTAAATAAAGAGGTTCTGCCTCTTCATATCTTCCTTGAGCCTGGTATAATGCTGCTAAGTTGTTGAGGCTAGTTGCCACGTCTGGATGATCTTCTCTTAGTCGTTTTTTTCTCAGTTCAAGAGCCTGTAAATAAAGGGGTTCTGCCTCTTCATATCTTCCTTGAACTCTGTATAAGCCTACTAAGTTGTTGAGGGTAGTTGCCACGTCTGGATGGTCTTTTCCTAGTCGTTTTTTAAACAGTTCAAGAGCCTGTAAATAAAGGGGTTCTGCCTTTTCATATCTTCCTTGAGCCTGGTATAATTCTGCTAAGTTATTGAGGCTTTGTGCCACGTCTGGATGGTCTTCTCCTAGTCGTTTTTTTCTCAGTTCAAGAGCCTGTAAATAAAGAGGTTCTGCCTCTCCATATCTTCCTTGAGCTTTGTATAACTCTGCTAAGTTGTTGAGGCTAGATGCCACGGATAGATGGTCTTCTCCTAATCTTTCTTGAATAATATTTAAACACTGTTTTCTCCAAGGTTCAGCTTCTTTATAAAAACCTTGTCCTTCGTAAAACCGACTTATTCCGACATACGGACAAGCTAAGTCCTCATCCTCTATCCATTCATTTAATTCTTTAGTTGCTACTGTTAAATGAGGAATTTTTATAGTTAATGCTTGAATATCAGTTTTTACAGGTTGTTCTGGTATTTCTTTAGCCACACTCACCATTAATTTACAGTAAGCTTTCTTAACTTCATTCGTTAAGTTTGATTCGGAGAGTTTTTCTCTTAAATATCGGTTAATTAAAGTATGTATTTCATAAACTTGACTACCTAAATCTTTAATTAAACTAAGATTGATTAAACTATCTTCTAGAATATCTTCTAAATCGTCTTCATCTTGTATAGGACAAAGTTCTTTAATTAATTGATAAGGAATCGGAGCTACTTCAAATAAACTCAAATAACAAGCTATATCTTGAGCTTCTTGCTCTAATTCTTGCCAACTGATTTCAAATGCTGCTTTGACCCCTCTTTGAGCCGTCATGTCTTCTGTTGATTCTTGAATTCCTCTAACTTTTAATCCTTTATCTTTTAATTTATCTCTATACTTCTTAATTGACCAATTTTGGCGACGTTTTAAGAATCTAGATACTAATTCCAATCCTAATGGTAAATATCCTAAATCTTGACAAAGTAGCCTAGCTTCATCTAATTCTTCATTAACTCTTTCTTCACCAATAAATGAAATAATTAAATCTAAAGCAGATTTTTTATCTAATACGTCCAAAGTAAATATTTTAAGACTTTCTGCTAACCTTTCTTTTCTTGTTGTAATAATTACTTTGAATTTTTTTTCCTGTGGAGGTAGAAAATCTTTAATATGTTTATATTGTCTAACATCATCAAAAATAATTAAAATATCTTCTTGACCCCAAAGCTGCCAACAGTGTTTTACTCTATTTTCTAATTCTCCTTCTTCCAATATAGAAATTTTTAGATAATCCTTAGCAAAATTCAGTATTTGTGTTCCTACATCCCCCTGATCTGATACATTAATCCAACAAATTCCTGACTTATAAGTACGGTCTTCTAAATCTTTATCTTTATCAGTTAAAGCATACTGTAAAGCTAATTCAGTTTTTCCTATACCTCCCATTCCAGTAAGAGTAGAAATAGCAACTCTTTCTGATTCCTTTAGCTGTTTATCCAGTTGTTCTAATGCTTCAAACCGTCCCACAAATTGAGGGACACCACTTCTAGGTAAATTATCAGGGTTTCTTTTAGCCCGATCCCCATCGGGCGACTTCATTCATAAGTTAATCGTTTGACTTCCTATTTCAATCTTTGCATTTCCTTGTGCTAAATTAACTAACTTTTCGATTTTGTTAATGTAAGTATCACTTTGATTAGGTCGAGCTTTTAACGCTTCTGATATCTCTAGCATCACCTCTTGTAAATTAGGGATACTTTCTTCATTAACTACTGTTAAGAACTCTTTGGTTACTTCCTCTAATTCCGAACTATTCTTTAAAGCATTTTCTACATCCCCTATTGTTTCAGGATAATTTAAGGGAGTGTCTGGGACAGCTTCCAATGTTGTTGAGAGACTGGAAGAATTGTCTTTTAACTTAGACAAAAATTTCTCAGCCTTTTCATTAACAACTGTACCGATTTTGTCTCCATTCTTCTCTAAAATCTTCTTTCCCACAATACCTGCTATTGTTGTTACTGCCGTTAGAAAAAAGTCCATCTCTATTTCTCCCTTTAGTTATTTACTATTTATGATAGTTCATCTTGATAAAATTTAGTCTTTTATAAGAACTAGGAAAATGTTACTTGATGAAGTCCCTTTAGATGATCATATTGCTATAAAATCTCCTACTCCTTCCTTCCCCTTGATGAGTAGGGTGTACAGCAATAAGAACAGATTCCACGTCCCTTGTGTCATTCTCTCTGGAGCGCAATAAGCAACGGCAATTGGCTTTCCACTATCGTAGGTGAACCACTTTTCAACGCTTTTATCATTGGTTAAGTAGTAGGTCATCAAGTTTGTATTGAGGAATGATTTAGATGTAATTTTGAAAGAAGACTTCAGCAGATCAGAATGGAAGCGATCGCCAAAAAGACGTTCAGAGATAATGATGGAAGGGATTACAAAAGAAAACTTAACTGTAGTAATTCTCATTTTGAAGAATAGAACGACGAAGTTCTCTTGTTCGCATAGAGAACATATTTAAAATCCACGTTTTTCTTTTTTCTGATAAATTATTCAATCAAAGTTCTCTAAATTAGATAGAGAACTAATTCTCATATTTTTCCCAAAATAAGAATGGCTGAGGACACTGGCTCACCATTAATTAAAGGGTAATGTACAATAATGTACAATGCGAATGATCTAGGTTCCCCTAAAGCGTGAGTAGCCAAAAAATGCCCAAGAAAAAATATATTGTGGATTTAACCCCGTCAGAAAGAAACTACCTTGAAGAAATAACTAACAAGGGAAAAACAGCAGCTTATAAAATGAATCACGCCCGAATTTTGCTCAAAGCAGATATAAATCAAGAAGAGGGAGGATGGACAGATAGTAAGATTAGTGAAGCTTTAAATATTGGTCATGCTACCATTGAAAGGGTTAGAAAAAGATTTGTGGAAGAAGGAATAGAATCAGCGTTAAACAGACGAGAACAAAAAAAACGTCGTTCCCGAATAATTGATGGGGAAAAAGAAGCTTATCTAATTGCTATTGCTTGTAGTGAAACTCCAGTAGGGAAAAGCCATTGGACTCTTCAAATGTTAGCGGACAAAATGGTAGAACTTAAAGTAGTTGAAAAAGTCTCTACTGAAACCATTAGACAAACTTTAAAAAAAACGAACTGAAACCTTGGCTTCATGAATGTTGGGTAATTCCACCCCAATCAAATGCGGAATTTGTTTGCTGTATGGAAGAGGTTTTAGATATTTACCAACGCCCTTACGACGAAAAGAAGCCTTGGGTATGTTTTGATGAAAGTTGTAAACAGTTGGTGAAAGAAACACGGGAAATCATCCCCCCAGAACCCGGTCAATTGGAACGTTATGACTATCAATATGAGCGCAATGGAGTGGCCAATCTCTTTATGTTTTTCGAGCCATTAACAGGGTGGAGACACATTGAAATAACTGACCAAAGAACAGCCATTGATTATGCCCATCAAATGAAATATTTGGTAGATGAGCGTTATCCAACTGCTGAAAAAATTGGAGTGATTCAAGATCAATTAAATACTCATCCTTTAGCATCTTTATACAAAGCTTTTCCTCCGAAAGAAGCCAAGCGGATTTTGGATAAATTAGAGTTTCATTATACTCCTAAACATGGCAGTTGGTTAAATATGGCAGAGATTGAATTGAGTGTTTTAAATCGCCAGTGTCTTAATCGTCGTATCCCCGATAAGGATACTCTCAAATCAGAAGTTACTGCCTGGGAAGAAGAGCGAAATCAAAAAGCCAGTTCTGTTAATTGGCGATTTACCACAGCAGATTCCCGTGTCAAACTCAAGCGACTTTATCCCTCAATACAAACTTGATGACCTAGTAGTCACCAATCATTTCGTCTAAAAGTTCTGAGGGGAAGAGTTCGGCGGCCTCGATAATCGATTTAATCGCAGGTAGATCGTCGGCTTTAATGTCTCTAATAGCTGATAATGTCATTGTTTCACCCAAATTTCAAGCAAGGCATATTAATTGCCTCTGATATCAATATAAATCAGCAGGGTGATTGGAAAGCTTCCCCCTTTATACTACAAACAGCGAGTCACAAATATACTACGTTTAGCTTCATTTCCTAACCCGTCACTCCGATGAAAACGAGTGTACACTCGTTGTTTGACGATCCTTAGCTCTTCCCTTATGTCTGGTGCGTAACGATCGCCTGATTTAGCCAACCAAAATGGTTAAACAATATCAAGCTTATGCAGAGCGAGCCTTTTAGGTTTTCCGATTTGAAATCGGGAAACCCCAACAAGTTAGTTTAGGGGGTCGTCCTGAAACTTTTGTCCTGCTTACAGAGCTTCTATTTAAAAGCCTCCGGAAAGCTCCCCTCACGTCTCTAATGCTTTCAACTGGTTAAATAACAGTCTGAGCCTTTGCTTAACTTCACTGGTTAACAAATCCCATCCGAGTTGTAGCTGTTGAGAGACTAAACCCACTTCATACCACCAATATCGTACATCATCTACGCTCTGGCAGCTTTCTAGTTGTTCCGCTATCCATTTACGATCGCACTCATCTACTGCTTCTGGGGGTATCTCACTCGCCGGACATTTTCTAAGTGGATCATCGGGATTTGTATTACGATTTAGCTGTAACAGATCTGCTGGTTCTTCTAATAGAGTTACCCCCACATCTGTTACGGCTACAACCTTTTCCTCATGTTGGTTTTCAGCATTTTCGGCTGACAAAAGTTTCCCTGAGTTTTCTACCCCGATCTGCGTACTACAAACTTGCTCTTGTAGTATGTTTTCTTCCGGTTCATTGGCTAGTATTAATCCTTCATCCCAATTTAATACTGGTTGAGGTTGGTCATATTTTCGAGTAATGATTTCCATCATTGGGCCTACATAACGAGCTACATCTTCATGGGGTATGGACATTAACTTGTAAACTCGTATCGGCTCACCTTGCTCATTCCTTTTTTGTTGGGAACGTAGAGTATAGCCAATCTGTCCCAATAACCATTTTAAATATTTGATGGTGTCGTGATGAGGTTTTTTGCCCAATGAGATCCAATTTTTCTTTTGAGAACACTTTGCCATAATTTCCTTGACCACTGGATGCTCTGTGGTTAATTCCACATCGTAATAATTATGGATAAGCTCATGGATACCCACTTCTCTTAAAGTCCATAACCGTTGGTAACGAGAGTTTAGTTTCCAGGGGGTTAATTTTCTACAGGTACGCCCTTTTACCAGTTGCCTGTGGTACATCCTTTGCGATCGCTCAAGACATTTCTCTAGATTATCCAGGTAGTACCTATCTTCCAACTGGTAAAAGAGATTAGGAAACTGAAATTGTATCTGGTAAATAAAATCCTCTGACCAAACTATGTGTTTAGTTATTCCTGGTAATTTATCCTCTATTATAGCTTTTATTAATGCACATTTTTCTGCCCATGAAGCATTCCATTTTAGTAATATTGATGGGTTTCCAATGTACTTATCTGAGCTATTAAAGATATCTTTGCTTTTACGTCTTTTAACTTTTTTCTTTTCTTTTGATACCTTTTTAGAAGTCTCCCTAAATGCCTCATCTAAGACTGGGGCTACCCTATTAGATGTATCATAACCTTGTTGTTCCAGTAACCAGTAAACGCATTCTCGTAAGTAACTTTTCTCATAATAAATCATGGTTTGAATACGCTGACTTAATTGATGTTCTGGACTAGCTTGGGCTAAAGTCATATAACTTAATACTTCCCTCATTATCTCTTCTGAACTTATTTGCCCCGCCATGACTAAATCTAAGTCTCGTATTAACCTTTGATTATAGTAATATTTAAAACTATCTACCAAAGGGGTTTTTATACTATCAGGGTTATCTGCTTTCACATAAGGCATTACCCATAAATAACGAGTTAAGTCCACATCTCTTACTCTGGCTATAATCTGGGTAATTGAATCTGCATCTAATACTCCGAAAAACAAGCCAAAGAAATGACTAAAGTAATCCGTTATGGCTACATCTAACCCACTCTCACAACTTGGACTAAATAATACATACTGCGGTTCATTTTCTCTTATCCATTGTGCAGGTTCTTTGAGGAACTCTTGCACTTCCTTACTATCAATAGTTGTGGAATCTATCCTTAATCCCACTAACCCTTGGTCTTGGTAAATCTCATCGATCGCTTCTAATAATATCTGGGAATCACTCGCTACTACTGGTAACATATCCAAACTGTTCAGGAGATCATATAACCAAGGGGAATTATCCCGTTTTCTGAGGTTCTCATCTTTGATTGTTCCTTCTAATAATATTAATTCTGGCTTCTTTCCTTTGTAAGTGTTTTCTACTTTTATTACTTTTTTTGATGGGTCACATTCCTCAAAGAAATCGCAGTACATATCTGATAGATTACCATCTAATCCTACCACCACTCTTGCTCTTTTTATTCCTTCTATAAATAACGCGATCGCTCGTCCTCTTTCTCCTACTGTACTACTGAATAATAAATGCTTTAGTACGGAAACTACCTCATCAATTATTAATACTTTCCCTTCAAAATCATCGGGGTTAAATCGCTTATGACTATCTACACAAGATGCCACAATGGCTGTGGGGGCTGATATATCTACCCATGACGAACAATTATGAATGTGAACGAATCCTGATTTTTCACAGAATTGCATTAGTAAAGTGTTTCTGTACCCTAAGTTGATGCCTCCATAATCAGACCATTCTGTTTTTAACCATTTTACCAATAGAGTTGTTTTGCCTGTTCCTAGTCCACTTTTTACTAAGAACATTGTATTATTCTCTGGCTTTGGTAAATCAAGAAATTCTTGTTTGACTTTCAACGTTGGAGTAAATTTCTTCGTTAGTCTCCATGCTTTTAGGGTTTTGTCTTTATATTGACACCATCTTGCTTTCTCTAAAAATGCCCCCATACTTATATAATTAATGGGGGTTTCATCAACATTAATCTCGTCAATATCTAGGGCTTCTTTATTAGTTAATTGTCCCCAATCAGCTATTTTTAAGTTTGGAATTATTTCTCCTAGTTTTTCATATTGACGGCTGACACTGGGGTTCGCTGCGCTTCCTGCATCGGAGTACAAGACAAATTGGGGGTTTTCCCATCCATACCGTTCTTTGATGGACGCGATCGCAGCTTCTATCGCCTCAGTGCTACTGGCAAAGTTCCCACCACTAGCTCCTATAATCGGAATCCCCACGTTAGATGAGGCTAGAAGGGGTTTGTATTCCAATCCCTCTGTAAACCCTATTATTTCCTTTTGGGGGGCTTCAGGAGGCATATACACGGCGATGGGGAGTTCTCCCGATGGAAGGTCGATAGGGATGCCCCTCGAATTCTTTGACGATAACCACAGGTATTTGCCTGACCCGTTGCTTTCTGGGTTAAGGTTATTGATTCTTAGCCCCGTGTACAGTCCGTTTTCGTCTTGTACTGGGATTAAAATACCGTCACAGGGGTTATTCAGTTTGTCCCCCCATTGGTTCACCCCCGATAATCTAATATCTACAGGTTTTCTTAATCTTTGCCATCGAGTTATGCTACGGTAGTTTCCGTCATTGATTTCGCGATCGCTTATTCCACGACCTCTGAGTTTCTCTCTATGGCGATCGCTTAACTCTAATTGCCCTAATATTTCCCTAATTACCTTATCTCTTTCTGGGATAGGCAGCAGGACATTATGTTGTTGTTGTTGCTGTAAGTCTCGTTGCCGTTGCTGAGTTTCAAGCCATTCTTGGCGACGCTCATCAGTCCATTGGTCAACATCAGGTTTATATGCCCATAGATTGAAGCCCCATGTGTCTTGACCCCTGTATAGATAGTCTACAGGGTTGGCTTCATTGCTGCGACAGTGGACTAGGCCGGTTGTTGTGTTTTGCCGGCAGTCAGGGCGATCGCCGTTGCACACTGGGCAGGGAGTACGGCGGTTATATCTAAGCCAGGTCATACGTACTCCCCAACTGTGAGATAGGGGGGTTGATGATGGAACTTAAGAAAAATTTTCCATCAATTTTAAATCCGCCACAAGGCAGATTATGTATAGCTTTCATTAATGTCTCCAGAAGGGTTAATTAGCTTCTGGCAAACCCTAACGGTGGCGTTATTGGGAATTTATCGGTGACAATATAAGTAGAAAAATATTTCTAGACGTTTTGAAAGCCTGGTTTCAGCTTTCTTGGTTAGTTAGTCATTCCGATTGCTTTCCATGAAGGTTAACCAGCTTTTTTTTTGATTCTTTAGGTTAAATTAACTATGTCATTGTTACTTCTCCTTTAAATCCTTTGGCTAAATCTTCCAAACTCAACCCTAATAAAGAACACAGCATCAAAGTTTGTTCAGGATTTAAACTAGGCACTGATACGCTTTTCTCCCAGTTGCTTATGGTTTGAGGTCTTACCCCCAACGCTTGAGCTACTTGAGCTTGGGTCAAACCAGCTATTTCACGCCTTAATCTGAACCACTGAGCAAAGGACAATTTCATGGGCAACGATTGAATAGATATCGTTACCATTCTATTCTCCTTGGACTATTATGGTTACTAAGGTTATATTTTTTATTCTAGCACATATATCCAATTTGCTTCCTTTAATTCAAATCAATTGGATATATGATGACAAGACGGTCGTTGTTGCTCAAATATAGAGTTTTATTGTTAGCTATGCCAAAAGAGTTAATTAGTATTCAGTCTTTTACCTAAATAAATTGGTTAAGTTCAATAATTTAATTTATAAAGGTGTCTTATTAATTAGGATAAGACACCTTTATTTTCACCTCTTCTATCCATAAGAGACTTTATTCCAAATTCAAGCTAATAGAGTCTATATCACTCGCCTCTTGTGATCTCAATCCTATCACAACCCTAATACATAGAATACTTTAGATACAGGATTCAAAAAGCGGGTGCATACAACACCACAAGTTATTTATTGTTATTAACAGTAAATAACTTTTTTTTCAAAACTGCGATCAGTGATCGTTTACTTATCTATCGTTATCTTGACCGAGTATTGCTCTAACTACTTTTGCTGATCCTGAGTTCTTACCAATTCAGTTAAACTATAGTATAGTTTTCCAAACCTTGACTTTCCTTTAGGTTTTTCTGCTACCCATCGAGATTGTACCAAGCCTTCTTTGACTAACTTGCGAAGAACAGGATACAATCCCTCAATACTCTTTTTCTCATTTTTAAAAGATTTAACAATCTCCAACCCACTTTTTTCTCCCGATTGAAGGGTTAATAAAATAAATTTCTCAGTAGAATCTGTTTTGATAGTTAATGTGTCCATAAAGATTTTCTTTTGAGTTCTTCAGGGGGGTTAACACCCTGGATTCTTAAAGGTTGTTACGAAGCTCAATAAATCGACGCTCCTTTACATCTTATACGATACGATTTAGCTTCCCTGCAAGAAGCTAAACAATTTTTACAATCCAGTAATTATTGTCTCTAATTAATTCAGATTACTCCTCAAGCATATGATAGGTTTCTTCCAAACAATTTAATAATTCTTCGGGTGAATATTGTTGATTCCAAACTGTTTTAAACATCACCATTCACTTTCAGTTTTTCTCTGCGATCGCCTTTCTTTGTTCGTGCCGATAACTCTCAACCATCACCTGCATTAATGACAACGGCGATCGCTCTTTATTGATACAGACTCTTTGAGTCCAGCAACGGAAAATTTACAGGTGGAAAATTTTTATAATTTTTACACAGTAAGTTCGGTAGAACCAAAAATACCTGTATAAATCAAGGGAAAACTTAATAATTGTTAATCATGAATCAACAATCAAACCGTCCTATCTGACTAGGACGGTTTTTGAGTAAAGTTTATCCATATAATGCGACAAGAACAATAGAAATCGACTTAGCGATCGCTATTAGGACAAGAGAAGTCGACACCCCTCCAGCGAAGATTAGAACCGCGGCTTGATTTTTGGAAATTACATCAGCAGTTTTTTTGATAAAAGTATTATTACTGGTGACAATTTCATCCGAAGGAGACTGATTTGTATTTGCGAGTTGATTAGTCATGATATTTAGTTTGTTGTAGGTATGAAGAGGTAAGCAACAAACTCGTCTGCGACAACTAAAGCTATGCACTTACCTGAATACTTTGTAGCAGCATGTTTCTATAAAAGTAAGTATCAAATGTAACAAACTAACAATTAAGTAAATCGTATTATCAAATTGCGATAACTAAAACTATGCACTATGAGCTTCAAGCTTTTTGTGTACAGATAAGGGGTTGAGCTTTTTCAACCCCCCTTATTTCTGTCTGTTTTCTCAGAAGCTTGATAATATTCTTTTAGTTAGCTTCTTAATACTTCTTAAAATTTCAACGACGCATTTTCGATCAGATGACATCAATTTGCGAGAGCAAGATAGCTTATCAATCAGGTCACTTAGGGGTCTGGACAGGATACGTGCAAAATAGGACATGACGTAAAGTTTTGTAAAGAGCCATGTATATACATCACTTAACCATGTATATACTGAAAGAAGAAAATAGGAAACAATTTATTGTTATACCAATTTCCTAAAGTCCGGCTACAGATAATGCCTCAAGAATAAAATCATATCCTGTAATAGAAGCGATGTCTTTTTGCTACAAGACCTCCTACTTCTTCATTGCTCATGACCAGAGCGATCGCCCTTTGTTCCTCTGACTTCAACCCTATATCACAGCAACGCCGGCTATTCAGTCAATAGATGAAGCACTTTGCGGAACACGACTTTATCTTCTCCTGCTTGATAAAATTCACGAATACGAGCTTCTTCATCATACCCGTTCTTACAATAAAACTGTCGAGTTAATTCATAGCTATCCAGTCCAGACGTTTCGACGAGTAATAACCTTTCACCTTGTGCTGCCAACTCTTTTTCAATATATCTGAGCATCGATGTACCGTGTCCTTTCCCTTGATGAGTAGGGTGTACAGCAATAAGATACAGATTCCACGTCCCTTGTGTCATTCTCTCTGGAGCGCAATAAGCAACAGCAATTGGCTTTCCACTATCGTAGGTGAACCACTTTTCAACGCTTTTATCATTGGTTAAATAGTCACCAATCATTTCGTCTAAAAGTTCTGAGGGGAAGAGTTCGGCAGCCTCAATGATCGATTTAATCGCAGGTAGATCGTGGGCTTTAATCTCTCTAATAGCTGATAATGTCATTGTTTCACCCAAATTTCAAGCAAGGCATATTAATTGCCTCTGATATCAATATAAATCAGCAGGGTGATTGGAAAGCCTCCCCTTTTATACTACAAGTACGAGATACAAATACACTACGCTTGACTCATTTCCAACGTCTCCTTTAACAACTCCAAACTCCGAACTCCGAACTCCGATGAAGACGAGTGTACACTCGTTGTTTGACGATCCTTATCCCGTTGGATTTTAACACTCACCTCCTCACGAGTCCCCTGAAGAACTCCGAACAATTGTAATCCGCCAACTCAACTTAGCGGGATTGATTTTAAATTTTATTCATCGGTTTTAGCCCTTTTTCAGAAAAGAAAAATAGATCATCTCGATTAACCATATCTATAAAATAACGGTTATAGGTTGCTATTAACAAAATTTTCTCTTTTTCTCGGCTTTGTTTATATAAAACCGGAACCAAACCACGAATAAAATTTGGATGAAAATAGAGTTCATCTGGCATAAAACCGATTATCTTTTCTTTTGAAAACCAAATTTTATTGACCAGATTAATTAATCTTTTTAGCCCTCCTGACCCTTCTTTTAGGTTATAGGATAAAATCCGCTCCGGTGGGCAGTTTTCCACAGTTGTTGCTCCATAAATCTCGAAGATAATCAGACGACCTTCTTCAAGAGATAGTTTTTTTATCTCAGGAAAAAATCTCCTGACAATTTCTGTTAATTTCTCTAACTCTTTTTGCCCAATGCCCGAAATAGTTGGATGAGCTTTTCTTGAGACGAGATTTAATGTTTTTCTTTCACTCTGATTCTGTTCAATCAGAGGAATAACTCGTAGCATATTCTCTACTCCTTTACTCATTCTTATTTGTTAATCTAGATGCGTAAACAGTAATTGATAAGGTACTATGCCCCTAAACTGGGGCTTTTTAACCTCATCTTCATGAATTGAACCCATCCCAACTTAACGGCAGAATATTCTCCATCACAGCTAAGGGATAAGTTACGCCCTGCTTGTCTTCCAAACAACGATCGCCGTTTTCTTCAACAACTTTCCCTTTAACCTTCATTGTTCCTGTCACGGGATGAGGGATTAACCCTTGTAAAAACTGCCCTACTTCATAATCAGGTGTTTGTTGACGGGGTTGAGATGAAGTTGCTTTCAAGTTTTGATAGAACTCTAGCAACTGTGAATCACTTAAACGTTTTCTAGCACTAACACCATATTGACTTAGTAGGTATTCTTTACCTGTATGAGTTGACCATCCTAGTTGGGACATTTCTCCATCAATCCGTTTCATTAACTCATCTCGGTTAATAACCTTGTATTGTGATGGTTCGTCATGGCAATGTTCTGTCTCTGTAATCCTTACAGGAGAGGACTGTGTAGGCTGTGACGACCTTTTTGGGGATTTGTCGACAACTACATTTTTTGTCCCATTATCTTTGATACTTTCCCCTTCTAAATTTAAAGGTTGATCAACATTAAAATCATTTTTTGTAAAATCCTTTAAAGTGCTTACACAGCCATCACAATCTTCTCCTGACTGGGTTTCAAGGATTACATATGGTTTAACAGCCATCACATTTTCAGTCACAGTGTTTGACCTTTGAGCCTCACTCAAGGTTAACCGCTTCACCCACAAACCTTCTATGAATGGGGCATCGTCATCTAAATGATCCCGAATTTTCAACCCTTGGATAAAGACCCCGTTCCGATTTCGGTCTTTTAACACATCACCTAAGTTCAGTTGGTGGTTACACAAATCCAATAACAGGGTTGAGAATCGGTTAAGACTGATAGGGTTAACTTTGATGCCTTCACAGAATGCACAATAGTTTGGGTATAACCATTTTGATGCTCCTATATACACCTCCTCATTCTCTGTGGATTTAATCGCCTTTCCTACATGAGTATAACTATTGGGGTCATAGATGATATTCTCGTTTAACCACGCTGCTATAGGGTTGTTTTCCACCATTGACTCTATCCGTTCTAAGGTCAGCTTAACGCAGCGTTTATGGGCATTCTTGATGCACTCAGAAGCCCTTTCACTCTCCATCTCTAATACCCAGTTTAGAAACCCTGGTATATACGGCACAAATTCCCCACTAATATTCCCCTGGTTATCATGCTTAATCAGGTTCCTTTGATTCTCTTCACTGATTTTCTTCTTCATGCCTACTGTAATGCGACGGCGTTGTAATCCTGATGTGTAATCGGCGGTTTTTATATGTTCGTTACCAGCGATTATCACCAAACAATCGGGTTTAAAACCCCCCGTCGCTTGCTGCATTTTCTTCTCGTAGGGTAGGCTATCCTCTCCTGTCAAGGCTTTTAGGGTGGTTACGTCCCCTGTGTACCTTTCAGCGTCTGTTACCAGTACC
>JAAUYD010134520.1_pt1 | contig 20520 bp, 23 predicted proteins | sample 7278101 | NCBI WGS metagenome assembly JAAUYD01 (sample SAMN14350128, study PRJNA611818) | marine sediment metagenome | isolation source: surface marine sediment (0.6m) | place: French Polynesia: Moorea | collected 2018-08
GGGATGGCCTGCGGCCATGAAAGGAGAACACGATGATATCTTCTCCATGCAAAACCTGCGAAAGAAGGAACGACCCGAAAGATGATTGCCTGAAAGACTGTAAAATTCTGCACGACGTTCAGGAGTTTCATCTGATAACCGCTAAAAATATCTGTTACAGCGCCATCGACTGTACCGAAGAGAGCCGCTACCAGATCAAATCCCCATCCGCGGTATCGATGAGTCCGTATTGACCGCCATCCTGGGGTATGTGGGTGTGAGCGCAGCCAAAAAGGTGCTCGGCGTTTGCCCCACGCTACCCCGTCGATGCGGTTGCCTGATGAACACGCTGCCGCAGTTGCTCATCTATGAATGAGCGGGTACACCAAATTGTTTCCAAACCAGCGGGCGATTGTATTTGACGATGTCTGCGCAACACGTCCACGGATGGCGTATCGATATGATCGCCTGCTCATCCTTGACCCTTTGCCTGCATCAAAAGAGCCAACCATGATAGATCATCCCCGGTCTTCGTTGCCGGAAAATCAGAAATCATTCAGTCCGAGCAATCCGCCTGACAAAACGCCCCATCAAAACAGGCTAAAAAAGCCGCCTCAACCCACGCGAGTCGATGTTACCGCCATGGTCCGCAGTCTGCAACGCAGTGCGGGTGTTACCGATTGCTTTAGAACCGGCAAGGTCGAATGCGACGATATGGAATGCGACTGGCGATCCCTTTGCCTGAATCTCTCCAACGGCACCGATAAACGGCCGACCACAAAGTAGACCATCCACCGGCCTGATCGATGGATGGTCCGGCTGTCGAAATTGCCAGGCGCTCCTCTTTATCACTTGTCGTTCAGATCTATCGGGACCAAAAGTGCCTCAACAGCCGCTTCAACTGCTGTGCTGACTGGACAACGACCCCCGACCAATGACTCGGCAGAAGGTGACGGTAGTCGGCCCTGCCAAAGCGCAGGTCCACCAGCAGCAGAACGCCGCGGTCCTGGTCGCTGCGAATGACCCGACCGGCAGCCTGCAGCACGCGATTGAGTCCCGGATAGCGGTAGGCATAATCGAATCCTGCATCGCTTCGGTCAAAATAGCTGCGGATCAGGTCCCGCTGCGGCGTAATGGCCGGCAATCCCACCCCGACGATCACGGCGCCGCTGAGCCGCTCGCCCGCCAGATCGATTCCTTCACCGAATATTCCCCCCATGACGGCAAATCCAACCAAGGTATGCTTGTCTTGTACCGAAAATTGATCCAGAAACCGGGCCCGACCGGAATCGTTCATATCGCGGGCCTGAACCAGCAGATGGGCGCCAGTCGATGATTCCGCAAATCGCTCGGCGACCATGTTCATGTATGCATAAGAAGGAAAAAAACACAGGTAGTTGCCCTTTTTGGGCTGGATGAATCCGTGAATCAGGGACACAATCCGATCGATGCTGTCCTCGCGTTGGTCATAGTAGGTGGAGACGTGGGTGGCGATAAATACCTCGAGATGATGGGCGGGAAAGGGAGACGGAATGGCCAGTTGAACCGCGGTCGGTTCACATCCGAGAATCTCCTGAAAATAGCCCGCCGGCGTCAACGTGGCTGAAAAGAAGATGGATGCCAGCGACCGCCTGAGTGCCGATCTTAGTTGAACGGATGGATCCAGACAGAACAGTTTCAGCAGCAGCCCTCTTTCTGCCACCTGGAGACAGGTCATGTAACTGTTGTCAAACTGATCCCAAACCCGCAAGAAACCGCTGACCTCGAAGTAGCGTTCCAAAAGGATCTCCCGGTAAGAGGTGGCCTCATTCTTGGCCAGCCAACGCTCGGCAGACCTGAGAAAAGCATGCAGCAGGGGCTCCAATCCATCGGGCAATCGCTCATCTGCATCAAAACCGCCAGCGTTTTGGGTCTGCCTGCGAGCATTGAGCATCCAGGCATTGACCTTTCCGGCAGCGCGATACACGGCCGGCAGATGCGTTTTTACCGCCCGGCGCAGTTCGAGAAAGTCCGCTTTGCTTAACTGAGCCGAGAACATCTCACGGGAGCGGTCTACCAGATTATGGGCCTCATCCACCAGAAATACATAGGCGCCGTGCTCCTCATCGAAAAACCGCTTCAGATAAACCCGCGGATCGAAGGCGTAATTGTAGTCTGCAACGATACAATCCGCCCAGCGACACAATTCCAATGAGAACTCGAAAGGGCATACCCGATGGCTGCGGGCTAGCGTTTCGATTGTCCCACGCGTCAGATCGTCATGCACAAAGGCCGCCTCTACGGCTGCCGTCAGGCGATCGAAATGCCCTTTGGCGTATTCGCATGCCTCCGGGTTGCAGGTGGCCTCCGGGCAAAAACAGATGCGATCTTTAGCGGTCAGGCAGACCCGCTTCAGTCGCAGGCCGTTGTCCTGAAGCCGTTTCAACGCCCGGATCGCCGATGCCTGGCCGGTGTTGCGGGCGGTGAGGAAAAAAACCCGATCGACATGACCGTCGGCAATCGCTTTGACTGCCGGAAACAATACGGCCATGGTCTTGCCGATTCCAGTGGCTGCCTGAATCAGCGCCTGACCACCATCTCGAATGGTACGGTAAACCGATACGGCCATGGTGCGTTGGCCGGGCCGATAGCTGCTGAACGGAAAGTCAAGCGATCGGATGGCCGTATCACGACGCCGGCGCCAGTGGACCAGGGCTGCAGCCCATTGGGAATATCCCTCGATCAGATGCTGGAGATAGGCTTCCAAGGCATCCCGCGTCCAGGTGTTTTCCATTTCAAGGGTGTCGCCCGTATCCAGGTGGCAGTAGGTCAGCCGCACCGTCACGGCATGGAGGTCATTCATCCGCGCAAACAGGCAGGCATACACCGTCGCCTGTCCCCAATGGCAGGGATCCGGCGACTGTTCACACACCGCAAGGTCTCGGGTGGTGGATTTGATCTCCTCGACGATGGTCATTTCATCGATTTCCAGCACCCCGTCGATACGGCCGGAAATCACCAGGATCAGATCGGCGGTTTCGACTTCGGCGGTTACCGGCACTTCGGCACGATATCCCTCTGGCCGCAGGCGCTGGATGTTCTGGTGGGCGCGTATGCCCTGGATCGGTCGCCCAGGTGCAGCGAAGCGCATATCCAGATCACCGGACCGCAGCACCATGTCGATCAGGGTGCGCACGGCAATGGCGTGTCTTTCCTTCAATGGGATCGTCCTTTAAGTAGTGCCCATTCATCAATGGCCAACTTGCCCGACATCGGCGTTGTGCTCAACCCGATTTTATAAAGATAGGGTTATCCTCGGAATATCAACCATATGCCTGTGGTAAAATTTTTCTCACGCCTTGATCTCGACCAAATTTGCCTATTTCTGGACGGGCACTAAGTAGCTGTTGAGCTTGCCTTTGCAAGAAACGGTCACTACTGTAAAGATCGTTAGTTAATCGGTCAAGCCGGCAACGACGGCCGGCGCTTCCATCAGCCGAACCAACATGATTATTAACATATAGGGGGAGGGAGCAGATGCAATCACGCCGACTGGGGCAAACCGACATCCACCTGTCTGCAATCATCATGGGCACCTGGCAAACCGGCAAATCGATGTGGACGGGCATCGATGACGCCCACAGCGAAAAAGCCATCCGGGCAGCCATGGATGCCGGCATCACCACATTTGACACCGCAGAGGTCTACGGCAACGGGCACTCGGAACAAGTGCTGGGCAAGGCCATCGGCAACCGGCGGGATAAGCTGCAAATCCTGTCCAAAGTGTTCTCCAACCATCTCAAATACGACCAGGTGATCGCCGCCTGCAACCGATCACTCGAGAATTTGGATACCGACTACCTGGATCTCTACCAGATCCACTGGCCGCCGGGCGCTTTCGGCGCCACACCGGTCCCCCTGGAAGAGACCATGCAAGCCTTGGCGGATCTCAAGGACCAAGGAAAAATACGCGCCATCGGTGTCTCCAACTTCTCCCTGGAGCAGCTCAAGGAGGTATCCGCATTGGGCCCCGTCGAGAGCCTGCAGCCGCCTTTTTCACTGTTTTGGCGGCACGTGGAGACCGACACCCTGGCCTGGTGCCAGGAAAAGGGGATCACCGTGCTGGCCTACTCGCCCATGGCTCAGGGATTACTCACCGGCAAATTCGGTCCGGATCATCGGTTTGAAAAAGGGGATCACCGCAGCAGCAACCGGCTCTTCCAGCCGGACATCTATCCATATGTGCAAGACGCGCTAAATGAACTGCGTCCCATCAGCGAGGCCAAGGGCATCACCATGGCCCAATTGGCCCTGGCCTGGTTGATCGCCAAACCCGGCGTCTGCGCTATTGCCGGCGCACGCAGCGCGGACCAGTCGGCGGACAATGCACGGGCGGTGAAGGTGGTCCTCAGCGACGCCGAACTGGAAAAAATGGATCGCATCAGCCGGGCGGTCACTGAAAAGCTCGACGCCGATCCGGTGCAGTGGAAATGGTAGCACGATTGTCCCGGTATCGTTCAAACCACAAAGGAATCTAACCATCATGGCAAACCGCTCCCGTCAAGGCCCCTTGTTATGCCCTGGCTGTCGCAAGCTGATAAGCGCCGATGAGCGCCGTTGCCCCCACTGCGGGCTGCCATCACCGGGGTCGCGCTGGAAGCAGCAACTGGCCATCAGTGTGTTCAGCAGCGGCGAGCGCCTGATTCACACCATTATTGCCGTCAGCATCCTGTTTTATTTGCTATCGCTGCTGGCGAGCAGTCGCGGTCCAGGAGTGACCGGCGACCCCATGACATTTCTGGCACCGGATAGCAACGGCTTGCTCGCTTTGGGCGCCACCGGCACCTTTCCCATCGATCGTTACCATCGTTGGTGGACATTGGTATCGGCCACCTATCTGCATGGCGGCCTGATCCACATCATGTTCAACATGATGGCCTTACGCCAGATCGGGCCACTGGTCGCCCGCGAGTACGGGCCCCATCGGACTCTGATCATCTACACGTTTAGCAGTGTGTGCGGTTTTCTGCTCTCTTATCTGGCCGCGATCAGTTTCACCATCGGAGCGTCGGCGGCCGTCTGCGGTCTCATCGGAAGTGCGTTATACTTCGGTAAAAGTCGGGGCGGTATCTATGGTCAAACGATATACCGGCAGGTGGGGGGATGGGCCCTTGGCATTGCGCTTTTCGGATTCATCATTCCGGGGATCAACAATTGGGCCCATGGTGGCGGCATGGTCAGCGGTATATTACTGGGACGGCTGGTCGGCTACCAGGAGCGTCAACCGACACGCCGATTCCATCGCCTGCTGGCGGTAATTTGCTTGTTGGCTACGGCCGTAATTCTTTGCTGGGCATTGATCGACGGTCTGTTCTACCGGTAGTTTGGCCGGGATTGTGTAGTTGCAGCCTGCGGACCGGGATTAGCTGCGCCAGAATGCGCGTGCCAGACGGGCCGTATCTTCGGGGGCGCTGAAGGTGGCCATGTCGCCCAGCATCACTTCGAATCCGGTATGGTCGCTTCTGGTCCAGGGAGCGTAATTGGAGCGTACCATCATCACGGCCCGCAGTTCCAAAGGGCTCTGGGGTGTTTCCACAGACAGCAGACCGAAATTATAACCGTTGCGGTTCAGGCTGCGATATAAGCGTTGAACCCGAGTCAACCCCGCGGCCAGATCGCGCCAGTCGCCGTCCCCCAGGGTCAGCATCGATGTCTGGCCGCAACAGACGGCCCAGATCTCGAAAAATCCTTCGGGAGCATATGCCGCCAACCAGATCCACGGCCCGGTGTCGCCGATCACCCGTTCGGCGAGCCGGATTTCGCATTCGGCGTAGTCGCCCAACAAGAGGCGTCCGCTGGTCTGTTGATGACGCCACGCGCAGTCACTCAGGAATCGGTGGTGATTGGAAGCGATGCGGTCGGCCTGGACCTGAAGATGCGGGTGGACCAGGGAACCACCGGCCGACGGCAGATGGTTCTGGGTAATGGCCATGTAGACCGCAGCCGGGTCGTGCCGTTTGACCCGCTGTAGATAGTCGGCACAATTGATCAGACAGTCCGCGTAGCGAGCTTCACTGGCGGTCCCAATCTCCACGAAATGGTTGTCGTCGACAAGGCTTACCGCCGAATAGGCACCGTAGGGGAACAGGTTGGGAAACAGCAACGATTGCCCCCGCTGCATGCGTCCATCCGGGTGGATCTGGGGGATCAGGCGCGGGGTGCGCAGGATCACCTGGGGACGGCAAAATGGACAGGCCTCAGTGTTGCCGGCATCCGGCGGCGGCGCCGGCAGTCGATCCGTGCCGGCCTCTTTTTCATCGATCCGACTGTAGGCTATTCTGCTGGTGCGTCCCGAAATGGGGTTGGTGCGGATCTGAATGGGGCGTTCACATAGATCGCCGCTAGGGTCTAGCAGTCGTGCCTGAACGGATTGCACGCAAAACCAATCTTCAGGAATCGCTGTATGGTTCAACGGCACCTTCCTGTATGTGATGTGAATGTATTCATGCCTACCACATGGTGACGGTGACTGCAATCCGGCCGAGGTGCGCTCATTCATCGATCATCTGCCTTCCGCGGCTTCGGATGACGCTACCGGGTCTTGTATGCAGCTATTGATTTTTCGGTAAGGTCGTACTAAGAGTTTTGTTTATACCCGGATCAACCCGGAAAGGAGGTAATTGTGGCCAAAGCCCCATTGAAGTATCAGTTGATCAACCCCCTGAAAATAAAGACAGACGAGCCTGACCTGGATTTTCCGGCCGCCCAGACCATGGCGGACGAGAAGGCCAGATCCCTTTGTCCGGACCCCACGCTGGTCTCCTGGTACAACGCCACCACCGGAGAGTCCTATCCCCCTAAAAAGTGCGGCTCCCCCGGTCGGACGGGATGGCTTGACTATGCCCAATCCCGCAATTGCGACATGACCGTCGATATCAACGACGAGCAGTTTGTTTTCATTTACTTAACAAAGCCCTAATCCCGCCATTTCTCACATCTGCCGGCATGACCTGACCATGCCGACCCCGATGACCATCGTTTTGCCAAACCACCGGGTTCGGTATACCGCTATCGTTCGCACGTCGGCAGCCCCTCGGTTGGATTGACTGCATTCTAAAGAGAGGAACTCCATGAGCGAAGACGCATTCCAAGACAGCTATCCCGATGAACTGAGCCATTGTTACGGCTGCGGCCGACTCAATCGGGACGGTCTGCAGCTGAAAAGTTATTGGGATGGCGAGGAAACGGTCGCCCGATTTCGACCCCGCCCCAACCACACGGCCATTCCCGGATATGTCTATGGCGGGCTACTGGCCTCTTTGATCGACTGTCACGGCACTGGGTCCGCCTCGGCCGCCGCTGGCCGTGCCAAACCTGAAGAGGCACCGATTCGATTCGTCACCGCCTCCCTGCATGTCGACTACCTGCGCCCGACCCCCATCGATGCGGAGTTGGAAGTCCGCGGTAGGATCAAGGAGCTGAAAGCCAAAAAGGTGGTGGTGTCGGCCACTGTCTCGGCCGGAGGCGAAGTTTGTGCCCGGGGAGAGGTCGTGGCCGTCCGAATGCCGTCAAGCATGCTAAGCGATTGATCGCGCCTCTCTTTTTTGACAAATACCTGCACCCCGACTATGCTGAAAGCATGCTTGGCAGGAATTCAGTCTCATACTCGGTACCACCGGACCAGCCGGCATCGCATCGGGCCACGGACCCCTTTCCCGGAGGAGGTGCGCCATGACACCGCCACTTATCCTATTGCCGGTCGACGGATCGGAGCATGCCGGCCGCGCGGCGAACTACGCCGCCAAGATGGCCAAAATGATGGCCGCCCGCCTGCTTTTACTCCATTGCCATCGCCCGTTTCCAGTAAAAATGGGTGAGCCCTATTTCCAAAAAGCCATCGACAGAATCATGCACCAATCGGCTGAATTGATCGCACCCTTGCAGCATATATTCGATGAACAAGGGCTCGACTGCAGCGAATTGATCCTCGAAGGACCACCCGGAGAAAAAATTTGCGAGATTGCCCGCATTGAAACTTGTGAGTTAATCATCATGGGATCGCGGGGCCGCTCGGATCTGAAGGGGCTGTTGTTGGGCAGCGTAACCCATCGGGTGCTACAGCAAGCCCCCTGCCCCGTGCTCGTGGTTCGATGACATCTCTTGACAACCCGCTGCAGACAGGGCATTTTTTAGCGACGCAGCCATACCGGACGGCCGTGTCCGCTGCGGAATTTTACCATGTCCACCGTCCCCACAACAACCACGATGCCGCCCGCGTATTGACAGACAAAGGATCCCGCAACACACATGTTTTCCCTGGATGAGTTTCATCGAACCTATGACACGACGATCACCCCGGTGACCATCAACGGCCAGTCGCTGAGACTGTTCACTCCGACGTCCATTGATCGCTTCATCAACCCCGATGACGTCATGACCGATTTTCCTCTGTGGGCCAAATTATGGGAAGCATCCGGCGTATTGGCCAGCTACCTGACCACCTTACCGACCGATCCCAACAAAACCATGCTGGAGATCGGATGCGGCCTGGGGCTGGTCGGCATCGTCGCCGCCATGGCCGGTCATCGCATCACCATGACCGAACTCAACCCTGACGCCCTGATCTTCGCGCGGGCCAACGCCTTGGTCAATGGATGTCCTGATACCCCCATCGAATCGGTGAATTGGAACGAACCCCGCTTGAAGGGCCGCTTCGACTATATCGTCGGATCCGAAACCGTTTACAAAGCCGAAGACATCGATGGCCTCGAAGCCTTGTTTGACCGTTATCTCGCCCCCGACGGCACCATCATCCTGGCCGAAGGGGTCCGCGGCACAGGCGTGGCTTTCTGGGAGCGTATGCGTCATCACTATCGTGTTCAGGCCCGGCGCCAAACCTTGCGATCCGAGCAGGGAGATCAGCATGTGGTGCTGTTCCGGTTGCAGCCCAAAGAGCGCCACTGAACGGACAAGGAGTTTCGACACCCGATGGCCAGAGGCGACCAGCTGAGCCGGCAGTGGAAAATCATTCAGACCCTGGTGGCGTCCACCACCGGCAAAACCGCTTCCGATCTTGCCGATGCGTTGGATTGCACCCGCCGCACCGTCTATCGTGATCTGGAAGCCCTACAGGCCGGCGGGTTTCCAATCACCACGGAACAGCGCGACAACCGCAGCTATTGGCGCATGCTCAAAGCCAGCCGTCAGCAGGTGCCCCTGGCCTTCAGCCTGCCGGAACTGATGGCCCTCTATTTTGGCCGGGACATGCTCAAGACCTACCGGGGTACGGTATTTTATGACGCTATCGAATCCCTGCTCTCCAAGATCACGGCCACGCTGCCTCCGGCCTACATCGACTATCTGGATCGGACGCAGAACCGGGTGGATGCCGGGCCGTCGCCCAGGAAGGACTACACCCGGTTCGGAGACATCATCGCCGATCTCCACCGGGCCATCGCCGAAGAGAGAAAGATCCGCATGACCTATTTTGCCATGGGGCGTCAGGCCAAAAGCCGTCGGACCGTTCATCCCTATCGCCTGAGACATGTGGAGGACACCCTCTACCTGATTGGCCATTGCGCGCTGCGCGGAGGGGTTCGAACCTTTGCCGTAGACCGCATCCAATCGGTGACCCTGACCGAAGAGCGCTTCCAAACACCCGAGGCGTTCGACATCAAGGCATTCCTTCAGGACAGTTTCGGCATTTTTCAGGGACCACCGGTGACGGTGAAAATTCGTTTTGCCCCGTCGGTGGCCGGTTACATTCGTGAACGCGTCTGGCACTGCAGCCAGGAGCTGACTAATGCCGAAGACGGCTCATTGATCTTCACCGCCACCGTAGCGGGTGTTGAAGAGATCAGCCACTGGGTGATGCGCTGGGGTGCCGGGGCGCAGGTGCTGGCACCGCCTGAACTTTGCCGCATCATCGGCAGTCAGGCAGCGGCCATGGCCACTTACTACCACAACGATCCCGACGTTGATCAACCGCCGGAATCGTGAATCCACCGGCCGGCGCCAGAACTGGTTGTCGACTCCGGGGAGATGAAACCATGACCATCGACTCGAAATTGCCCGATGTGGGCACCACCATTTTCACCGTCATGTCGGCCTTGGCCGCCGAGCACGGCGCCATCAATCTGTCCCAGGGGTTCCCGGACTTCGACACCCCACCGGCATTGATCGATCTGGTGGCCAAACACATGCGGGCCGGTCGCAACCAGTACGCGCCCATGCATGGCGTGGCGCCGCTTCGCGAAGGCATCGCCGCCAAGATCACCGACCTTTACGGCAATCCGGTGGATCCGGAAACGGAGGTCACCGTCACCTCAGGGGCCACTGAAGCCCTGTATGCCGCCATCACGGCAGTGGTTCGCCCCGGCGACGAGGTCGTGGTGCTGGAACCGGCCTTCGATTCTTACGTGCCCGCGATTCGCTTGAACGGCGGGTGTCCGGTGTATGTCGCCATGTCGCCGACCGACTACCGCATCGACTGGGATGCGGTCGAGAGGGTCATCGGGCACAGCACCCGGCTGATCATCATCAACTCGCCCCACAATCCCACCGGCACTGTACTATCGCCGGAAGACATCGCCGCACTCAAACGGATCGTGTCCAACCGCGATATCTTCATCGTCTCGGATGAGGTCTACGAGCACATCATCTTCGACGGTCAGAATCACTTGAGCCTGCTCACCGAACCGGAACTCTACACCCGCAGTTTCGTCATCAGTTCCTTCGGTAAAACCTATCACACCACCGGCTGGAAGATCGGCTACTGCGTGGCGCCACCGGCCATCACGGCCGAGTTCCGGCGGGTTCACCAGTTTCTGACCTTTGCCTCGTGCACTCCGATCCAATGGGCTTACGCCGATATCATGGCCGATGCCTCCCTGTATCTTGAGTTGTCGACTTTCTACCAGCAAAAGCGGGATCGTTTCCTGGCGCTGCTGGACGCCTCACGCTTCAAGCCCCTGCCCTGTCACGGCACCTATTTCCAGATGATGGACTACTCGGCCATATCCGATCAGGACGACGTCTCTTTTGCCCGCCGGATGACCATCGAACACAAAGTGGCCGCCATCCCGCCATCCGTTTTCTATCACGACAGCCAGGACCACCGCGTGCTGCGGTTTTGCTTCGCCAAACAAGACCACACTTTAGAACAGGCTGCGGAGATCCTATGCAAGATCTGAACGTTGCCCTGATTCAGGCTGACCTGATCTGGGAAGATCACACCGCCAATCTGGCGCAATTCGACGAACGCATCGGCCAACTTCCCGCAGGCGTTCATCTCATCGTGCTGCCTGAAATGTTCACCACCGGGTTTTCCATGCATCCCACTCGGCTGGCGCAACCCATGGACGGTGCGGCGGTCACCTGGATGCAGGCGCGGTCGCGGGAAACCGGAGCGGATATCACCGGCAGCCTGATCATCGAAGTCGACGGCTGCTTCTACAATCGCCTGGTTTGGGCTCAGCCCGACGGCCGTCTGCTGTTTTATGATAAAAAGCATCTGTTTCGATATGCCGGTGAGGAGAAGGTGTACACCGCCGGCGAGACATCCTTGCTGGTCGCCTGCCATGGATGGAAGATCAGGCCTTTTATCTGTTACGATTTACGTTTTCCCATCTGGACGCGCAACCTGGATAACACCTACGACGCGGCTGTTTTCGTGGCCAACTGGCCCGGACGGCGGGCGCCCCATTGGAAAGCCCTGCTCCGCGCGCGGGCCATTGAAAACCAGTGTTATGTGGTCGGTGTCAATCGCGTAGGGATCGACGGCAATGGTCACCGCTACAGCGGTGACAGCTGCATCATCGATCCAATGGGCCGGCGGGTTGCCGCTGTGAGCCAGAATGAGGCCACCATTAACGAAACCTTCTCCGCCGCAACGTTGCACAGCTATCGCCAGACGTTTCCCGCCTGGATGGATGCCGACGGCGATTTGCTGAAAAGCCAATAACGGGAATGACGCGTGGCAGGATTAAAATGACCGATGCCCGCCAACCGATACACCCCTCAAGACCGGAGATCGGGGTCAGCTGGCCCGATGGGTTCAGCGAAACAGGTACTGGCCTAATTTACCGTAGTGGTCGGTGGTTTTAAAGGAGAACCCGATTACATTGGAATGGATTCGCTGGACAATGCCGTCCTCCCGGATTTGGGAACGGTCTTCGTCATCCAGGGTGAATTCGATTGTCAGGCGGTCACCCACCTTGAATTCGGGCATGCTATTGACTGAGAACTGGATTCCGGATTTGGAGATGTCCCGAATCTTGATCAATCCTTTGGTCGGCCGACCATTGTTGCCCTTAAAGGTGAACATCCCCACCAGACTGACTGTTTGGCGGAAATGCCGCCGCCGCTCCACGAGTACCCGGTAGATGTTGCCGCAACTGCATTTGCACTTGAGTCGGACTGCCGTTTGACTTTCGGTGAATTGGCTCAAGTCACGGATAACCCCCTTTTCGCAGACCGGGCAGATAAAGGTGCCTTCTCCGCGGTCGTTGAGAAAAACCCGGTTCTCTTTCCCTTCGGCCGGCCGGCCGGCTTCTTGTTCGGACGGATCGTTCAAACCGTTCCCCTCTGACATGGCCCCTCGACCTGTTGCGCTTAGTGATGGCAGTTGAATCGTCTATCGACGCTATAATGAAAAACTTTAGTCGCGGGGCGTTCTATGGCCGATACCATGCCCTGTCTGATGCCGGGCTGACGGGAGCGTAGTCATGTGTCAGAAGGCAGCAGTTGTCAGGTCGCTACCCGGATGCCGCCTCGTAGCCTTCATCCGCGGGCAGCTCGCTGCGGGCCGCGGCCTGGGTGGCCAGCTGGTCGCAACGCTCGTTGCCCGGATTGCCCGCATGCCCCTTGACCCAAACAAAGTGCACATCGTGGCGATCGCAGAGCTGTAGCAAACGCTGCCACAAATCGGTATTAAGTGCCTTGCCGCCGTTGCTTTTGCGCCAATTGTTGCACTGCCAACTCTTGGCCCATCCCTTGGTGATGCCGTCCACGACGTAGCGCGAATCGCTGTATAAGTTTATGGCCGAGGGTTCCGGGAATTGCTCGAGCCCGACGATGCAAGCCAGCAGTTCCATCCGATTGTTGGTGGTCTTGCGAAAGCCACCCGACAGCTCCTGATCGTCTCCGTTACCGGGAATGACCACCCCATAGCCACCGGGACCGGGGTTGCCCAGACTGGAACCATCCGTGTAGATGACGATTCGATTTAGCGGGTCCGTTTTCGGCACCGTCTTTCGCCCGGCGGTTGATGGACGGTTTCTCTTGAGTGATTGCCGACCATCTTTCTTTGTTGCCTTCGAGCCGGTCTGCAGAAATGAGCGTGCTTCTTCATAGGTCGCAAATCCCTGGTAGATCGCCCCCTTGTATCCACTTACCTGTACCTGAGCGCCGGCCGCGCCGAACCACTGGGTGTAAATCCCCGGATGTCGTCCGACGGCTACTGCGTAATATTTTTTTTTAGCCATATGTTCGACCAATCGTCCCGAGACTTGCCAAGCAGGGCAGGCTGCAATGATTGTTCTCTCGGCCGGGGTGTCAATATCGGTAAATCGTTTCTAACCCCGGCTCTTTAAGCGCGCTTGCGCCAGTTTGGCAATCCTCTTTTTTCGGTAGCGACCGTCGGCCGCGTATTTCATACGTGCGTGCAGCTCGATGGCTCACCGTTTCCGTTGACCAAAAAATTGCCGTACGATCAGACCGTAGGCACACAAGCCCCCCACGCTGATCAGGAACGCATACAGGATCGATCCGCTCCAACGGTAGAAAATCGGAAATACGAGTGCGTTGGCCATGGCGATAATCAGTATGTGCACCAGCAGTCGCGGTCCCGTAGAAAAACCGGTCATGGTCAGCCCCTTTAGAACATATCGGGTTGTTGTCATTGTTCTTGAAAGGCATTGCCAATCAAGCATCGATGTTCGTCACTCTTGAAGAGAATTTGTTGGTGAACGCGACCCCATTTTGTGATAAATGCAAAACCAGGAACCATCGAGACAATCAAAGGGTCCGGCCCGACCGGAAACAATTCGACGAACGGCGACGTTTTAAGACATAGAATCTTAAAGGGTCAAGGGTCAACCCATCAAATCACCACGTTGCCGTCACTATGATCGTCGTTGCAGCGTCAGCAACTATCTAGTGTTCATCCAGAAATTGGCAAAAAATTTGGTCGAGATCAAGGCGTGCGAGAAATTTTACCGAAGGCATATATCTGATATTCCAAGGAAAAAATTTCGAGTACAACACAGATATCGGGCGAATTGGCCATTTATGAATGGACACTATCTATGCCGTTCGCAAGCCCATTATGGCCATTACCAGACATTATTTGAAATCCCATCATTTTGCATACTCCCAATGTATCGGCAGTATGGACGATCAGGACCTGCGTATTCACGTGCTGAGCTTCCAGATGGAATCTAAAGAAATGCCGTGCGTGCGCGAGGTCCTGGATTTTCGGCAACTTCGCCGAGTTGACAAACTGACCGTGCAGGGCATGATCGAAATTTGCGACCTTGAGCGCGAGCGTTCCGAGGACAGGGATTTTCGTCTGGCCATCGTCGCCGGCCAGCCACTCATCGAGCAGATTGCTAATATCTACGCGCAGGTGATCCGGACGAACAATCTGAAGGTGAAAATCTTTCATGGTGACATGGACGACGTGTTGGGCTGGCTGGGATATGATCGCCCCCTGATGCTCCGGCTCAAACGTTTCATGGATAAGCATCGCATCGTGTTGTGACCGGGCAGAGAAACGCAGGCAATGCAATGGCCGCATGACCATCGTGTTCCGGGATCGTTCCGGTTGCCGGCACAGGCTGTCGGCTGTCATACCCCCTTCCAGCGATATATCAGCCGCTGCACCCAGGCTCTTTTTTCCGAACGGCAGGGCAGTTTTTCCATTTGCTGCTGCTTGTCGTCTATCTCGGAGAACCTGCGTCTCAGCGATCGATAGCTGAGAAACATATTCAACCTGGTTTCGAAATCAGACCTTGCGTACTTGTCGATAAGGTATCTGGTGTCGTTCATTTCCGATCTCCTCATTTAGAAATTGATTTTACAGGGGTTGTCATGCCCGTCTCTTAGGTTGTTCACGGGGCATGGGTAAAGCCCCTAAATGTGCCAGCGCAGCCTGTATCGTGTGGCTGTCTGCGATAATGCGTTTATGGCCCAGGCCACGGGTGGCGCACAGCAGGACTCCAGGATGCCGGTGGGCCAGCATCCTGGCATCGCCAATTGGGACAAGTGCATCGTCATGGTCATGAATGACCAGCACGTGAGCATCCCATTGTTTGTGCAGCAGGTCGAAGGGATTGTCTTTCTTCAGGCTGTAACCGTATGTCGCCTCCAAGCCGTTGATCAGAGAATGGTACAGGCCCATTGGCACACCGTGGGCCATGAAAGTGTTTATCAGCAGTTCACGCAAGCGCAGGGCCGGAGCGATAAGCACGGTTGGGATTCGCATGCCGGTCTTGTCCAGGCAGTTAATCACCGCCGCAGCGCCCAGTGAGTGAGCCACGATCCCACAGATGGTTTCTTTTCCCAAAGTGTGGACCATGGTCAGGACAGCATCACTGTAGTCAAAGTAGTTGCTGGTCGAACCTTCCGAGTTACCATGGGCCGGTGCATCGAAGCAGACCACAGCAAAACCGCGCTCGAGCAAGGGACTGAACAAGGGATGCAGATTGACACCGCGCCCATTCCACCCATGTGCAACCAGGACGATCGGGCCGCGGCCCCATTTCCAGCATTGGAGCTGGTTGCCATGGACCTGGATCTGAAATGGTTTGCCACGATCGAGCCACTGCTGTTCTTTAAAGGTGACTTCTCTTCTCAGCGGAGTGAAGAATCGTTGTTCGAGCATCCTTTGGGTTCGCTGGGGAAAGATCGCTCCCATAACGGATAACACCGACCGGGTCAGTCGTCTCTGCATATTGCTAATACGAACGTTCGTTTTTTTACAAGCGACAGTTTTGAATGTGATGGTCATCGGAACCTCCTTATTACGTGCGGGAATTATTGGTGCGGACTACTGGTAGGCGGCCAGTAGTCGATCCAACGCCCTCTCCTGGCGTGATTTGGATGTATGGTCGCGAAGCAAGATGGTGTAGTAGTTGTAGCCCAACAGCAGTGAATAAAGATCGAAGGCGAATTGATCGCAGCTGATATCTTTCCTGAATTCACCGGTACGGATGGCCGACTGGGCAAGCTGCTTCAAGGTGTCAATCCAGGTTTCCTGCTGGTAGAGCAGATAATCCCTCACCTTGCCCGGCCGCTCGCTGAATTCGGCGCTGGCCGAGACGAAGATGCAGCCGCCGGTCAGCTGCGTCCCCCACCGGATCCAATTCTCCACCAATGCCTTGATACGGGTGATGCCAGCCTTTTTGCGCAACGCCGGCACAATCACATCAGTGGCAAAATCGTCAGCGGCGAACGTGAGTATCTCGATCTGCAGATTCTCTTTTGATTGGAAATGAGCGAACAGCCCACTTTTGGACATCCCAGTAGCCTTGGCCAGCGATCCGATAGTGACCGCTTCCAGGCTCAACCGGCTGGCCATGTCCAATGCGGTTTGTAAAATTACGTTTTTGGTATCGTCGCCTTTGGTCATGGTCCTAAAATAGTACGACCGTTCGTACAAGTCAAGCAAATATTCTACAAAAGAGTCAGACCGCCCGCCAAACCATGCATCGTTTGATGGCAATGGCAGTCCAAACGCATCGCATCGATTCGTTCAAAGCAGATGTCACTACGAGTGATCGTCAACGTCCACAATCGGCGATTGAAAATACGGAACCGGAGCAAGGGGTAGTGCGTGGGAGCCGGCCACGGATAGCGACCAGCTGGACAGCGGTGTGTCCAATGCGTTGCTCCGGTATATCACAATAATAAAACGGCAGCCTTCACAGGTCAAGCGTCATCGGTCGATGCGTCATCCGCAAATGATTAATAAACGACGGGGATTAGGTTATCAGTGTCGGCAGCCGGTTGTTCATGCAGGCACGAGAGGATATGATCGACCACGACGGGCTCGCCGGATATCGAACGCTGATGGGGACCGTCGACCCTTCAGCAGCCCGCAACAATTCACGACGTCAGCCAACAGGCTCTGCCTGATAGTGTAGCGAGCCTGCATGCTGGCCAAAAAGGCAGCGACAGCACTGAAATCGCCCGGATAACCAATGGTGTTGCTGGGATTGGCCGCCATCATTTCATGCATGATCTGCTCACTGGTTTTGTTCTCTACTTCGGCCCGTTATTTAGCCAGCTGATCCATTCGCGAGGTCTGATGGCTACCTGGAAGCAAGGCATTGACGGTGATGCCGTCAGGCGCCGGTTCAGTGGCGATCGTTTTCAGAAAGCCGGTCAGCCCGGCGCGAGCCATATTGGACAACACCAGGTTGTATATGGATTGCTTGACCTTAATGGAGGTGATGGCGATGATTCGACCCCACCCCCGGACCTGCATGGCCGGTGTGACGCCCCGAATCAGGTGCACGGCACTCATCAAGGTTAGTTTGAGCGCCATTTCGTATTCCTCCAAGGGTGTTGTGGCATAGGTGCCCCGCGGCGGCCACGACGCTGGTCACCAGGACGTCCGGATCTCCACGGTCGCTCTAACATCATGGAACAGCCGATTGATATCATCGGTCTTGTTCATGTCAGCGCCGAAGCCCACTACCCGCCTGCCAGTTTGCACTGAGATGATTTCAGCTGCCTGCTGACACCGGTATCGTCGCGGGAGCAGATTGCCACCTGGCAGCCTTCTGCGGCCAGTTATTCGGCACATCCCCGGCCCAATCCTCGGCTAGCGGGTGCCACCAGGGCGACCTTTCCATTAATTCCAAAATCCATTATTTTTTTATTTTTTAGCGACTTAAGTCCGCCATCTGTGCAGTATTTTTTACATCTGGATAACCAAAAGTGTGCCATAGATGACCGCACTTAGACATCGCTGCATTACCATCCGGTAATCTTGCTGTCAGCTTGCTGTTAAGTTTGGTTAATAAGATAGATTTTAAACGGTTAATCTGCCGACTATACCATGGTACCAGAGAAACCGTCCCTTTAAATGATCTTTCCCCCTATTCTCTCCCCCTGCCGGGCTACTCTTTGGTAGCCCGGCCTCTATTTGACAGTTTTGTTGACACCCAATTCCGTTTACAATTAAACTAGAATCACGGGTGGGGAAGCTGCTGTAGATATACGTTGCTACCTATAACAATTGCTGCTCAGCCTTTCCGGATCCGTGCTTACTGTTGTAGTGCAGCACCACAGCACCATTTCTTGATGCCCCACCTTGCGCAACAAATGATTCATCTCCTAATCTTTTCCTATCGTGTCGGTTTGGACAGAGGAGGAAATCATGACGGAACAAGATTGGCTGGCATTAGGGGTTACCATTTTTATAATATCGATCATCGGCTTGATCCTCTGGTTGGGCCTGGGCGGATTTCTTTCTTGAGCGGAATCCAGGGCTTCAGGCATATTGCAACCCTATCCGATGGTCCTTATAGCTATAACCAACTGCGTTTGACTGCTATTACGCGACGAAAAGATGGGTTTATAATGGTCATGTCATGAAGCAGAGGGATGGCAACTCAGATTGATCGAGTTGCGCAATAAACGTTTATACGCTTGAGAGATATACATCCGAAAAGGGTTTCGGCAGCAGGTTATTCAATCATAGCCAAGGACACCTCCTTCCACCAGCCTAATTGTTTAATGATCCGCCCCAATGCCGCCCGGTATTGTTCATACTGGGATGATCGTTACCCGTTGCGTTCATCCATGTAAAGCGATCGATTGACCTCGAACACTATACTGGGCACCCGCTTGTCCTGTTCAAGAAAGCGGTTGGGAACCAGACAACCACCGAAAGGGATGTTAATGCAGCAGTAGAACCCTTCGTCGGATACCGCACATTGAACGATTTCAACAAGATCGGGCGGTGTATGAAATTTATCGGTCCCAATGCAGGTGTCGGGCCGGTTGGCAACCTGATCCGGCTCGAAAGGCGGTAGCGCCGATGGAAAACTGTGACAATCCGGTAACAGCACCGCACCGTTTCACCTGAGGACGCAACCGGTCGCCTCATTGAGCCGATCGTGATGCGGGACACATAAGGTTCTGATCAGCAAATCCCTCACCTCGAGGGTTGGATTTGCTGCGCAGGGCAGTGCCCCGGGATGTTTGCCTGTAGGCCAAGCCCATTCCGATCTAAGACAACATCTCCACAATCTCATCAAGAAAACGTTACGGGTTAAGAAGCAACCGCGAAACGGGAAATATGATCAACGTATCTTCCGCCTTGGCATGGTAGCCGAACAGATGGTCGCTATACGCATGCGTTATCACACGCAGTTCATCCATCATAGCCCGATTGTCAAGCAGAAGCGCTGATCGCAAATCCGAAGGTATTGAAGAAGATGGATGCGGAATTTAAAATAATATCTGCTGCCACAATTACCGGGCTTTAAGGAAGCATATTCACAAACCTATACACTTGTGAATTATTGTTTTTATATTCGCATACCGACCAGCGTATCAAACGAGGACCAAAATGTAACCGTAGCGTGTGTACATATTGACAGGAAGTATTTTTTGGCTTGCGGTGATCCCATTGGCCTAAAAAAATGGCAGAATCGATCAGATTCTGCCCATCAAACTCATCAACGGTTTGTCGAAGCTCAACCTAAAAAATCTAAGCCACATAGAATCGTACATGGTAAGGTATGGTGTGTATTGCACGGTCGGCAAGTTGTCTAAACGATTTCTTTTCAACCAGTCGCATGGAGATGCGAAACAGCAGATGGTAATAAAAAATAGGCATAACAGTCACCGATCGCAGATCATAAAGTTCAGATTCAGCCCAATAAAATAGTCGCAACAATCTCCAGCGGTATGCAAAGTATCGTACAGGTAACAGTATGCCTTTTTTTAATCGATCCATTGCTATTAGCCCATCACGTCAATGTTCAGGTCACAACCCAGTCTTTTGTCTGGGCTTTCGCATTTGAAATTGGCCTCACGGGTGTCGATGTGCCCCTCATCATTTTCGTCGAAGTAATCCTGAATTTCATTGTTAGCCATGTTGTCACCTTTAATTTTATATGATCAGCCGTTTTGTTATCGTGTTAATTGATAAAGTACGGACAGTCATGCAAAAAACAATGTGAGCGGGTTAACTGTGTGATGGTAGTCTTTTTCTATCAATGATTCAGAGTAATGTTATAGTATCGGCAGGAGACACACCCATAAAAAGCGGGTGCGATGACGTCGGTAACTTCCAGGACGGCCACGGTCGGATAAACAGCCATGCTTCAGGAATCGTCTTTATGTGGTAGAGTGAATGGTGTTACAATTTTAGGAATAGGCGATCGTACGCTATCGGGAGCCTCGATAAACCAACTGCAGATTTGATGACAGTGATCACCAGGGAGGGCATCCGGAAGTTGCTAAAAGAAATTACCGCTTTTGATTAATTGCCGGCAACCTTATTGGGCGAACATTTGGAATCGAATTCTTCGACGGCTTGTGACC
>JAAUYD010279264.1_pt1 | contig 20520 bp, 15 predicted proteins | sample 7278101 | NCBI WGS metagenome assembly JAAUYD01 (sample SAMN14350128, study PRJNA611818) | marine sediment metagenome | isolation source: surface marine sediment (0.6m) | place: French Polynesia: Moorea | collected 2018-08
CCCTGATATCCTACCGGCAAGTCGGCCATACCCGGGGCGGAAACCGCCACGAAGTCGCCGTAGTTGGACTGCTCCCAGGTGTCGCCATCGGCATTCAGGGCGCCGACGCCAATCACGTGGTCATAGGCTGCCGGATAGACCGGATTGCCTGTGGGGGCGTTACCGGCTGCGGCCACCAAGATCAGGCCCCTGTCGGCGGCATAGCGCGTGGCCGACGCCAGTAGTTCGCTGGGCGTTTCGGACCCCCAACTCAGACTCAATACCCGGGCGCCCGTTTCGATGGCGTGGTCGATGCCGCGTAGGAGCGTGTATGTTGAGGTAAAACCATTGTCGTCGAAGGCGCGGATGGCCACGACGGGGCTGCCGGCCGGCGCGTCCGGTCCGGTACCCAAGGGGTTGACTGCACCGGCGGCGATGAGGGTCATCTGGGTGCCGTGTCCCAGCTCATCGCCCACCGCCGCGCCAGGCGTAACGGCGTCGAAGGCGTTTTGCACCAACGGGTTATTGCCGTAATCGGCCAGCAGGCCACTGTCCATCACGGCTACCGTGGCGCCCGAGCCTGTCGGGGCCGGTGTGCCGTCCTGGGCTGCCGGCCAGGGACCGCCGGTCTGCGGGCCGCCGCCCTCCAGCGGGTAAGCGTAGTCCGGTTCGGCGGTTTGGACGCCCTCCGTGTTGCCGATGTCGGCGGCGATGGCCGGTACGTCGCTGCCGTGAGGCAGACGCAGGCGCACGATGCCCAAGGGGATGTAGGCATCAACCAGGGTGGCCCCCAGCCGATCCATCAGCGTGGCCAGAAAAGTGTCCGTGACACCCGGCGAGAGCCTGAGCAGCAGGATATCTTTCACATGATAAGGCCCGGTGCCTCTTTTGACCACCTCAAGATTGTGTGCCTTTATCAAGGGGCGGATGCGATCCTCCTGGCCGCGGTAGAAGATACGAATCTCCCACAAGCGCGGCTCGTCGTCCGTCGAACGGTTGTCCTTGCGCCAGATGAGTGCGTAGTCGAAGTTTCTGAGGATGCTGGAGAGGGCCTGTCCGATCGGCCGTCGCGTGAAGCGTGCGGTAATGGTTGGGTCGATCCTCGGATCGATGCTGATACGAATGTCCTGGTCGGATAGCATTCGCAAGATGGTAGACAAGGACTGGTCCCTCACATCCAACGTGAGGCGGTCATCCTGGATGCGCACCACCGGTTCATCCGCCGTTACTGGCAAAGGCGTCCATGCCAGGCAGGCGATAAGAGCGATGATGACGGTTTGACGTCGTTTCATGATGATCATCCCTCAGCCCTTCAGGGGCCTTTGTGAGTGGTATCTACCGGCGGTACATCGGCGGAGGCTTCCACCAGCTTGTAGGGAGCCTTAAGTATACGCCCCATGATATTGAGCACACCCTTGCCCACGGCCGTCGGCGACATGGGCACGACCGACGGATCGCTGACCTTGCCGGTGACCCGCAACGGCACCGAAATCAACGTTCCGCCGGTAATGTAGCTGATGATGGGAATCTTGTTGACGATCCGATCCACCGTTTTCAGGGGTGCGGCCAGTAGGATCACGTCAACCGTCCGATCCGTCAGATCGATGCTGCCTTGGCCGGTGATTTTCAACGAATTGCCGTCCAGCAGGATTTCGTTGAACTTCAGTTTTCCCTGGTTGAATTCGATAGTGGTAGAGGCCTGGGTGTATCCATACCCTTTTTCAGCAAGGTCGGATTTGCCGCCGGTGAAAACCTCGGTAACATTGAGTACCGAAAAGATCTTCATCAGCGTACTCGCGTATTGGATGCTTCCATTTTGCGACGACAATTCCAGCTGTCCGGCCAGATGGCGGAGTGGATCTTGCCGGGTGGCCGGCAAGGTGATCCGGCCAGACAGGTCGTAGCGGACATCGGCCTCGATCTGCCGCTGCCACAGGCAGCCAAGGGTCTCTTCAAGCGACGCCGCCGCTGCCGCCGGAGCGATGTCCAGACTCACGCCCTGCGGCGAAACCTGCAGCGTGCCGGGTGTTGAAATGCCGCACAGGTCGGCCTGTCGAACAGCCACGGTGGTGCGCTCGCTGTCTATTCGAACACCGGCGTCAACGCCTGACCAGTTGAAACCGGCGTAGCTGACATCATCTGCCGTGACCTGAAGGACTCCCCGCGGGGTCGTGGTCGCTTCAACCGCTGATTGCCGATCGGGTTCTGCGTTGGGTTTACCCGACGCGGTCAGGGTCTCGATCAGTTTTTCGTCAATTCGATCGGCAGCCACATTGAGGTCAACGGTCAACTGGCCGTCAGCTCTCTTCAGACGGCCATCGACAACCAATCGGCTGTTGCACAGCGCCATCTCCGACGAATCGATCGTCACGCCATTGCCACTGCCACTGACGGCAAAGCGGTCGATCTCGATCGGCTCGGCGAGCAGCCGATGCAGATGCAGGCCTTCACCGGACAGGCGGCCGTCGAACGAGGTATCCAAGATTGCACGCCGGTCGATGGCCAGCCGAAAATCGCCCTCTACCCGGCCGGACAGGGTTTGATTGTCCCGGAGCAGTTTGTCGGCGGTCTGCTTTTCGACGTTGCCGGAAAAGGCCAGCGTCAATGCCGATGCCTCCATCCGGAAGGCTACCGTGGCATTTGAACGGCCGTCGTTGAACTGGAGGTTGCGGACGTCCCAAACCTCGGGGGTTCGAATGAAGTCGGTGGACAGTGCCACACCGCCGTCGGTTTTCAACCCGCCCTCAAACGAAAATGTGTTGGTCCGGTCCCAGGCGATGCTGACGTCGGATAACACCAGCGGCGGCTTCATCTGTAGATGGTCAGGGATGGGCAGCAACGTGCCCAACCAGTCGATGGTGGCCTGACCCATTGTTCCGTCGATGTGGCAGGCGATGGATTCCGGCTCGACGACCCCCTCGGACAGGTAGGAAGCGACAAAGGCGCCATCCAGAAACTCAACCGTTACGTCGGTCAGGCGCTCCACCCCGGGTTGGTACTCCACTTTGCCGCCGGACAGGCCAATCTCAAAGGGCACCAGGGGACTTTTCAGGCGCAGATTTACGGGGGTACCTGCAATCGTAAACGTCCAGTCTTGAGGTCGCGTGAGGGGGCCGTTGATTTCTAAAACAGATAGCACGGTACGACCGCTGACTGCTTCAACTATTTTTTTGGACCCACTCAAGGCTTCAAAACCGGTAAGCCAGGTATGCAACGGGTCCATATCTACAGTTACCGATGGAGAGGCGATGGACAGGATCGCTTCCTTTTCCCAATCGATGGCGGCCTCCAACTGCTTGAACGAGGCTCCCTGGAACGTGCCGCTGACGTCGCTAAAGGCCACCCGTTGATCTGCATAGACGATGTCACCCGTCATCTGCGTCAGGTCGGCCTCGATTACTGCGAGGCCGACCCGTCCATGGGTCAGATGGCCCGAGGCCTTCATCCCGGTCAGATGCCATCCGGCATCCCGGATTTCAAATCCGGCCGCGTAGGTCACATCACTCAACTGACCTGATTTGGCATACGAGAATACCGTCTGAATGCTGTCGAGGTCTCCGGCTATGGCCAAGATGGCGGCGCGTGCCACGGCAATATCCAGGTGGTCTGCAGCGGCATGCAGGTCGATGGTCGACCGGTTGCCATCGCGAGCCGGCCGGATGTTTGCGGCGGCAGACAAATTCAAGGCCGGCTGTCTGGCCTGCAGGGTCTCCAGGGAAATGGAGAGGCTGTTATCGGCATAGTCGGCGGTGCCGTCAATGACAACCGCATTCAGAACCAGTTGGCGTGCTTGGCGGTCGAGGTTCAATCTTGGGAAGCGCAGGCTGAATCGGCTGTTTATCGCGTCGGGACCATCCACAGAAAAATCGACGTCAAGGATGGCCCGGGTGTCTTCGATGGTGATGCCTCCAGGTAAGGGGGCCGCCACCAACAGCGGGCGCAGGTTGATGCCGGCAATCTTTAGCTGCCCTTTGGCCTGACTGCGTTCCATCTGTGCATCGATCTTCAATTCAAGGCGGCCGGTGAGTTCGGACCGACAGTCCATGGACAATGTCACGCTGCCATCATCATTTTCAACGTGAGCGTCGATCCCGGTGATGTGCAGATCCGGGACATCGTCGGACATTAGGGTGACGCCCCCCTGCGTGATTGTTAGTTCGGTCCCCGGATCGACAACGGCCATGGCTCCAAACAGGCCGGCCAACGCCTTTTTGATGGCATCTCCAACCGGCTCATCGATGGTGTCGTCGGATGGTGGCGGTGCTTGTTCCGATGTTCGTCCAACCCGGGTGCGAATGTCGGGGGCGACGATATCAACCCGACGAATACGGACCTCTCCCTTCAAGATGGGCAGCAGCTTGGGGTAGACGGAAAAATTGCTGGCCCGGATGTCAAGCGTATCCGGCCGGATGAGTTGAACGGACTGTACTTCCAGGTGGGGCAGGGGAAACCAACCGATCACCAGGCGGTCATAGTCCAGTTCGCCGCCGGTGGCCCGGGCGGTCTTATCCACGATGAAGGTTTTGACCATATCGCGGTTGGCCATGAGGTGGGCGACCGCGACGGTGGTGACCAGCAAACCGATAGCGACGAGGGCACATGTCGCGCTGACGATGAACAATTTGGATCTGCGGCGCATCTATTTTCCTTCGGATCGGGCCAGGAACTTACCTACCAGAAGCGCGATGAGGATGGTCATGTAGAGTTGCCCGGTAATGGCGAGCAGCACCGCCGTGGATCGCGACAGGTGCGATAGCGGGGTGATATCCCCGTATCCCAGCGTGGTCAGGGTGACGAAGCTGAAATAGAGATAGTCGAACGACTCCGGCGGGTGTTGGCCGGGAAAGGCGATGCCGGCCATTTCCGTTGAAAGTACCAGGCGGTCCAGGGATGCCGCGATGCCCAGCAGCGCACCTCCCAGTACGCCCAGCAACAGGTAGCCGTTGATGGAACTGAGGATAATTGTCGGCGTCACCCGACGGCTTTTGGCAATGTGGCGAATCATCAGAACAACGATGGCCACCAGGAACAGGAAGGTGGTGATCGAATCGATCAGGTAGGTGGTTTGGTTTTGCCAAAAGTACTCGATCCAGGTGGTCGCCGCGGTAATGGTTCCCAACGGCAGCAGGATCTTCAGCGATTGGGTCGAAAAATCGAGCGAAAAGATGCCCGAAAAGAAAATGGCCGTCTGCAGCAGGTCACGCACCAGCGCATCCTTGGTGCGGAACACGGGGAACACGAACAGCAGTGCCAGCATGCACAGAAGCAGGATGATGTTGTTGCGGGCGAGTTGGTAGAGCTTCATGTCGTCAGCGGTTCCAGATTGCCTCCAAGCGTGCGCTCAGCCCCCCCCTGAACCGCGGCATTGGCGCACCGGTAAATATTGGCGCGGTGATCCCGATCCCGGTGCAGGCTATTGCGCCAGCGGAATCCAGCGCTTGACGATCGCCTGCAGGGTGCCTTGCTGTTTGGCCTGATCGATAAACGCGTTCACCGATTCGGCCAACTCGGTGTCGTCCTTTCTCAATCCCCAGGCCAGGTACTCTTCATTGATCATGAAGGGGAGGGGCCTGACCCCTTCGGCCTGGTGTTGGGCGGCCATCATCAGGACGATGGGGGCATCGTGGACAAACACGTCGACGTGTCCGGCCATCAGGGCCTTCAGGGCCTCGTCTTGGTTGGCGAACGCCCGAATGGCCTTGGCGCCGGTGTTTTTCTGGCGAATGAAGGTTTCCCCGGTGGTGCCTTTGACGACCCCGATGCGCCAGGTGATGGACTGGGCAAAAGCGGTTTCCACATTCTTGATGAAGGCGTATTTGTGCAGTTCCTTGACCAGAATCATCAGGCCGCTTTTAAAATAGGGCTTTGAAAAGTTGATTTTATATTGCCTGGCCAGGGTGACCGACATGCCGGACATGATGATGTCAATGCGGTTATCCAACAGGGCCGGAATCTGATCCTGCCAGGGAAGTTCCACCAGCACGGCGGTTTTCTGCATAAATTCGGCCAGATCCACGGCCATGTCGGCTTCCAGTCCGGTGATCTGCGCATCTTGTTTGAAGATCAGCGGTGCCGCGTCCGGCGAGACGCCTACCCGCAGAATACTCGGATCCGCGTCCACGACGACGGCGGGCGGTGGCGTCGCACACCCGCACATGGCAAGGATACAGGCCGCAATAATCGCTTTAACACAGGTGGATGGCGTCGTCGATGTCGTCATGCCTGATCCCTTCATGGCGTTGAGGACCATTGGAAGTTGAAATGACTGTGACCACGGGCGAACGGCTGAGGTACAGCGTTCACCCATCGTCGCCTATTCAAACGGTAAGGTTTATTTCAGATTCATCAACCAGGTTGGATCTTCTATCCATTTGACTTTGAGTTTGATCAACTCATCGGACTCGCGCATGGTATTGAGAAAATTGGTCGTCCAGTTCACCATTTGAGCGTCGCCGGCCGGCAGGGCAATGCCCAGCGGTTCATAGGTAAACGGGGTGATCAGGGATACCAACCCTTCATTGGGGTGCCGCAGCAGGGACAGTACGCAGACGTGGTAGTCGGCCACCAGGGCGTCGACTTTGTTGGTTAGCACCATTTCCACGGCTTCGTCGTAGTTGTTAGCCGGAACCAGACGCGCCTTGGGCATCAGGGTTTCCACCAGGCTGGCGCTGGTGGAGCTTGCCAGCGCGGTGTAGGCAAAGGCTTCGGAATTGAGTTTCTCAGTGTCCTCGGAGGTCACTAGAGATTTGAATTTGGTCAGCAAGGCCTTGCCGGAGATATGGTAGGGGCCGACAAAAGCCACCTTCATGTTGCGTTCAGGGGTAATGGTCATTCCCGAAATGACCATATCCACCTCACCGGCTTCCAAAGCGGGCAGCAATTCAGCAAAAGGTTTGATTTCCAGGCTCAGTTCAACGCCCATGGCACTGGCCATGTAGCGGGCCAAGTCGATATCCAGACCCATGGGAACGTCCGACTTGTTGAGCATGTTCAGTGGCGGCATATTGGCTGCTGTGCCGACACGAAGCACGCCACTTTGGGCGATTCGGTCCAAATTCGAGGTCGCCATCGTGCTGCCGCCGGTATGGGCGCAGGCCGTGGCGAACATGACAACAAACAACAGCAGCAGGCCGCGGGTGAACTGTTTCATATCTCTCCTCCTCGTTTCGGTAAATGAAATGGAATCAAATCGATTGCACGCAAAGCATTTGGGTTGGGCTTCTCCCTGCCAGACCGTTCGGTGAGAGAAAACCGACGCCTACTCCCAGCCGGCTACCTCGTAGCCCTTTTCATAGAGACATCTTTCGACAATCCCCCTGAACATCGGTGGTGGGTTGCTCTGATAGAACCTGCCGGCGGCCAATGATGCCGCCCCGCCTCCCGCGGCACCGGCTACGGCTGCCCGATGGGGATCGCCGCCCAAAATGGCTGCGGCGGCAGCACTGGCTACGGCCAGTGCGGCTGCATCGTTGGCCGCGTCCTCGGTGACTTGCTCCTGGCTGTTCTCTAATGCTCCGGTCTCTCTGGCCAACATCCAGCAATCATCGATGTCCGCCTCGGCGGCCGCTTTCCCCATGGTTTCAAAGTGGGCGTTGGGGTAGAGGATCGGCCGTTTCGGGTTCTCAAATGCCAATACCAGCTGGAGGTGTCCCAGAATCAAGATGCTCGCAATGACGATGGTGATGGGTTTCATCGGCGACCTTATTTACCGTGAACGGTCTACGCATGACGTGGTCGGTGCTGTTATGCCAAGTGCATTCAAGAGAGTTTTGGGGTTGCCTGCGGTTGGAACCGCAACCGTAAAGAAGACGGCAAGCCATGAGCCGTAAAATTATCACATTGCCCCAGGAGGGTCAATGCGTGGGGTGAGAACAGAATACGCTTAAAAGTGGAGGAGAGTCATGATGGCACCGGATCGCTGCTTCGGCTATTCACCGTTGCGGTCTACCCACTGATCCAGGCGGGTTGGTTGGACGATACGGCAGGACATGGGTTTCCATTGGCAGGCGGCACTGATTTCAACACCGGACTGAATGATCGATACCGGCCGGTCCGCTGAAACCACCACGACCACGATATCGTCGTGTTCGGCAGTGAAGCGTAGTGCCGAATTGTAGCGTGCCCCCCGGGCCCGGTTTTCGCCTGCAAGGGCGCGCCCGTCAAGCAGGCAGGCGAATCCGTGCAGGTGCAGGTCGGCACCGATATGCAGCGCCCCGTCCACCCGGAAGAGCGATTTGGCCAGTTCCAGAAATGTGGGTTTGCGCAGGTCCAGAGGGCGATCGAAGCACTGGCCGGAAATGGACACCGGCGCTGGATTCAGGTCAAGGACGATCGTGGCACCGTGTTTCTCGTCTTCTGCCTGATGGACCAGTTCGGCCACGACTTTAAAGACGGCGTTGCCAATTTCCGAATCCAGGGTCGACTCCAGCAGTGCTTCTTCCAGATGGACCAGGTTGGCGCGTCGTGTTTTGGACTGATAGGTACCATCGGCAAAGCTGCACACCCGTTGGTCGACGACCTTCAGAAAGCCGTGCCCGCCCCTGAAATCGGCTGTAATGGTGAAATCCGGAAGATTGTCTGAGGCGATCCCGGCCACGCAGCGCCCATCTGAAACCAGTTTGAGGTCGGACTGCTCCACGGCGGCCAATAGCTTGCGGACATGTTTGATATTTTCGATGGAAGGTTGTTCCGATTCGGAGAAGTGGGCCAGAAAAACGATCTGCGGTAGTGCCTTGGGTTCCACGAAAACCAGTTCACCCCGCGGCCAGGCACCCTCTTCGCGGGTCCGCGACAATTCCAGGATGATGTCCAGGATGGGATAAATGCGCAACCGAGAGTCCCAGCCCAGCATGACGTTCATGCGGTCGACCACATCATCGCGAACGGCATGGGTGGCGTACTCACGCAGAAAACTTCCCGAAATCCCGGTATACAGCGCACTTTCGCCGGCCATGTCGTGGGCGAAACGCCAGGCGGCATGTTCCAGCCAGCGTTCGGTGGGTCCGATGCTGCATACGTCAGGGTGATGTTCGGTGAACCACATCTGGTAATAGACCGATCCGGAACGACCGCCAAATGAGATCAAACCGGTCAATTCGAGGTTTTTCTCCGGTACGATGTGGCTGTATTTCAAGCTCCCGCGGTGAATAGGGGGGTGGCTGCGCCACTGGTTGTTTTCGATATACAGTTCCTTGAGCCTGGGCTCATGGCCGGACAGAAGGTTCTGGGGGTCGAAGATGAACATGGGTGCATCGGCTGCCATGGCGAATACGAGGGCCGCCCGGCTGGGGCCGGAGAAATGGGACAAGCCGTCGCGGAGCCCATCCAGAGTGTCTCCGATACAATGGCAGGTGAAGGTGTTGATGGACACGCCAGGGAACCGTCCGCCTAAAGGGTTGACAGCAGAGTCACGGATCATCGCCTGAGTCCGGTCTTAAACGACACTATCGGTTTTGTCAATTGACGGTTACGGCGCTACCGGCAGTGCGGTTTTACCTGCCATAAATCAACAGGTTCATGCCACCAGTGTGCCGTCGAGCGCTTGTCATTGCCTTCTCCGGGCAAAGGCTTAATGTTGACTTGGGACGCATGCAAACCTATAAGGTAGAAGTGAAATGAGTATTCGAAGGCCCCGTTAACTTTGCCTTCCCCTGACTTCTCATTATGAAAATGACGACGGTCCATGCAAAGAGAATTCGATTATGCCCTTGTACGGTGGCTGGATTCACAAGCCGCCATCGAAAAAGACAACACCGTCACACACACAACGCGGGTAGGCTGGTTCAAGACAGAGCCGTGTGTAGGTTTGCATGCGGTTTGTCTGGGCGTCATCTTTGCTCAAACTGTTGTCATGGCTTGGCATCGTGGGCGACCTGAGGCCCCTTCTCGAGCGCTTGCGTTAGCGTAGAAGCGGAGTGATCAAGCCTGATACGGCCTGACATCACCATTGAGAGGCCCACATGCGAATTGCGATTATCGGAACGGGAATATCCGGCATGACCGCCGGCTACCTGCTAGGTAGTGAACACGAAGTTACGGGCTTTGAAGCCAACAGCATGATCGGGGGGCACACGGCCACTGTGGATGTGCCCTTGAACGACCGGATCTGGCCGGTGGATACCGGTTTTATCGTGTTCAATCATAAAACCTATCCGCATTTCTCTCGCTTGCTGGACCTGTTGGGCGTGGCGTCACAGCCGTCGCAAATGAGTTTTAGCCTGCAGGACAGGCACAGCGGCCTGGTGTTTTGTCCCAGCAATCTCAACGCGCTTTTCATTCAACGCAAGAATCTGCTGCGGCCTTCGTTTCATCGCATGCTGATCGATGCCCTGCGTTTCCGACGTCATATTCGCAGGCTCCTGAATGATGACGACGAGACCACGACCCTGGAGCAGTTTCTGGCCACCAAGGGATACGGTCAGGGCTTTGTCAATCGATTGCTGATTCCCATGGGTGCCGCCATCTGGTCGGCCGGTCCTGATCATTTCCGACACTTTCCGGCGCGCTATTTCGCCCAATTTTTCGACAACCACGGTTTCTTGAACGTTTTCGACCAACCCCAATGGCGGGTGATCCGAGGCGGGTCGCGCAACTACATCGGGCCGCTGACCCGCGGCTTTGCCGGTCGCATCCGTCTGAATCGACCGGTGGTGGCCGTCAGTCGAACCGAGGACGCCGTGACGGTAAAGACCGCCGATGGGCAGACGGACCATTTCGACCACGTGGTGATCGCCACCCATTCCGACCAAGCCTTGAGGCTGCTGGCCGATCCGACGGATGCCGAACGCGATGTCCTCGGTCGCATCGCCTACCAGGAAAACCAAGTCGTGCTGCACACCGACGCATCGCTGCTGCCCCCCCACCGGGCGGCCTGGGCCAGTTGGAACTACCTGATCCCTGAGCAACCACAGGACCGGGTTGCCCTGACTTACAACATGAACATGCTGCAGGGCCTGGACGCGCCGGAAACCTTTTGTGTCTCTCTGAATGTCGGCGACCGGGTGGATCCGAACCGCATCATTCGCCAATTCGTCTATCATCACCCCGTCTACACCCCAGACAGCCTGGCCGCCCGACGGCGCCATGGCGAGATCAGCGGTCTGAACCGGACCTCCTACTGCGGGGCCTACTGGGGCTTTGGATTTCATGAAGATGGCGTCAACAGCGCGCTCGCCGTCGGCCGAGAGTTTGGCACGGGGCTGCCATGAACAGCGCCGTATACCGGGGTACCATCCGCCATCGCCGCTTTACACCGGTGGAAAACGTGTTTCAGTACCGCATTTTTTTCATGTATCTGGATCTGGGCGAAATGCCGGATGCCCTGGCTATCCATCCCCTGTGGTCCTTTGGCGGGGTAAACCTGGCCTATTTCCGGCGTCGCGACCATTTCGGGTCCCACCGCATCCCCCTCGACTTGGCCCTGCGCCGGCATGTTCAACAGCATACCGGCACCTGGCCGGCGGGTCCCGTGCGCATGCTCACCCACCTGCGCTATTTCGGCCACTGCTTCAATCCGGTAACCTTCTACTATCTGTTCGATACGAGCGATTCACGCCTGGAGACGATCGTGGCGGAGATCACCAACACCCCCTGGGGAGAGCGCCATCTGTATGTTCTCGATGATCATCGCAATGTTCATGAGCACGGCAAGTGGCGGCGATACTGGCTCACCAAGGAATTTCACATCTCACCTTACATGCCCATGCAGATCGACTACGACTGGCGTTTTTCGGTACCGGGTGCTCGTCTCAACGCCCATCTGATCAATTTCAGGGATGGCCGGCGTGTGTTCGACGCCACGCTGAACCTGTACCGCCTGCCGATCAGTCGGGCCAACTTGACCCGCATGCTGCTGCTCTACCCGGCCATGACCGTCAAGGTTATCGCAATGATTTACTGGCAGGCATTGAAACTGAAGTTCAAGCAAACGCCGTTTTACAACCATCCGGGTTCGAAACGGCCAATTGACTGAAGCAAGGAGGGCGTAATGAACACACCTGCCCTGACACCTAAGATGGAGACCCGGCCGATCCCGACGTCGACTCGGCCCCTTAACGGCGCCGGCCGCCGACTGGTGCTGGCCATGCTCGCCAGATTGCAGCACGGGCGCTTGACCCTTGTGGATGGACCCAACCGAGCGTCCTTCGGCCAATTGCAGGACGATGATGTCGTCACGGCCACCATTCGGGTGCACCAGCCCGATGTTTACCGGTTTTGCGCCTTCGGCGGTAGTGTCGGAGCAGCCGAGGCCTTCATGCTGGGCTATTGGAGCGCCGACGACCTGACCGCGGTGATGCGCATATTCGCCCGCAACCAGCATGTTTTCCAGGCCATGGATCAGGGCTGGAGCGTGCTGTCGCGTCCCGTCAACCACTTTTTCCATCTGACCCGCAAAAACACGCCCACCGGCAGCCGTGAGAACATCATGGCCCATTACGATCTGGGCAACGACTTCTACCGGCTCTTTCTGGACGAAACCATGACCTACTCCTGCGGTATTTTCGAGACGCCGGAAGGTTCGCTGAAGGCGGCCTCCCTGGCCAAATACGACCGGCTGTGTCGCAAGCTGGAATTGAAGGCCGATGACCACGTTTTGGAGATCGGCACCGGCTGGGGTGGTTTTGCCCTGCATGCAGCCCGGCACTACGGTTGTCGGGTGACCACCACGACCATTTCACAGCAGCAATACGATTACGCCAAGCAGCGGTTTGCCGAGGCGGGGCTCTCCCGTAGAATCCGACTGCTCAACACCGATTATCGTGAATTGAACGGTCAATTCGACAAACTGGTTTCCATCGAAATGATCGAGGCGGTCGGCCATCACTATTTCGATACCTTTTTCAGACAGTGTTCGCGCTACCTGAAAGCAACCGGTTTGATGGCACTGCAGGCCATCACCATTGCCGATCAGGCCTACGAGCGGGCCAAGCGTGATGTCGATTTCATCAAACGATACATCTTTCCGGGCAGCTGCCTGCCATCCCTTACAGCCCTCATGACTGCCATGGCGGTTGCCAGCGACATGCGCCTGGTCCACCTGGAGGATATCACCCCGCACTATGCCATCACCTTGCGACGGTGGCGGGAACGTTTTTTCGCCAATATCGAGCGGGTTCGGGAATTGGGTTTCGAAGAGCCGTTTATTCGGATGTGGCACTATTACCTAAGCTATTGTGAAGGCGGTTTCCTGGAGCGCTATATCGGTGATCTGCAGATGATCTTCGCCAAACCGGAGAATCGGCGCGAACCCATCTTGGCTGGGGTGTGAATCAATATACGATGTATTAGCTACCGTTGTTGTCCTTAAAGAAAAAATATCTGCTTCGTAGGCAGTCATAGATCGTCAGCTACCGCTGTACCCGTCGGTTGCTCGTTTCAGCCGTTAGTGGGATACCATCCACTCATCGCCGCCGGCAAATCCCCACAGTTCGCTGCAGGCCATGAAGAAGATACGCCAGCGCTGGAACCAGAGCGCTGCGGCACCTTGACCGTAAACGCCTTCGAGGACCGGTATGATGGCCTCTTGGCGCTTGTCCATATTGGCCAGCCAGGCGTCGGCGGTTTTCTGATAATGACAGCCGTTGATACGCCAGTGACGTTCGACGACCAGATCTTGGTTAAATTTAAAAATCAGGTCATCCGAGGGCATCATGCCTCCGGTAAAAAAGTGCCGTCCCATCCAATTGCTGTCGCCGTCGGATTCGAACGGATAAGCGTATTGACGGTGCGTGAAGATATGAATAAATAAGCGGCCGGCCGGTGACAACCAGGTATTGATCCGCGACAACAGGGCTTCCCAGTTGCGCATGTGTTCGAACATCTCCACTGAAACAATGCAGTCGAAGCGCATGTCGGTGGAAAACTGGTTCATATCGGCGGTGATGACCTGTACGTTGTCCAAGCCGCGTTGGCGGCAGCGGGCCTCGATGAACCGTCGCTGGGATGCAGAATTGGAGACAGCCGTGATCCGGCTGTTGGGGTAATGTCGGGCATTCCACAGGGTCAGCGACCCCCAGCCGCAACCCAATTCCAGAATGTCCATACCGTCTTGCAACCCGGCCCGCTCGGCGGTTATGGCCAGCATGTCAGACTCCGCCTGATCCAGATCATCTACGCCGGTATTCCATAAGGCGCTGCTGTATTTCAGGTGGCTGCCCAGAACGTTTTCGAAAAAGGCGGCCGGCAATTCGTAGTGTTGCTGATTGGCCATCTCTGTGGACAGGGCCACGGGGCTTTGTCGCATGTGGGCGATGAATTCGGACAGCGCCCTGCCGGGTATGTTTCCGTAGCGTTTGGCCTCCTGTTTCAACCGGATGCGGTCCAATTGACGGATTCCCAATCGAATCAACGGATCAGGCAGCAGTGCCCGGTCGGCCAGATCGATAATCAGTTTCATGCGGCCTCCTTTCTGGGGGGACGCGGGAAGAATGGACTCGTTTTGCGGATATAGTCGGCGTAATCCGGGCGGCGCTTTTTAAGGGCCGCTTCGGTCAGGGGAACACCGGTCATCTTCATCAGGACCAGCGACACAATTGATGGACAAATGATCGTCCACCACCCGTTCGGCGTAGCCAGGGCAATCAAGTAGAAACCCCACCAAACCAAAAATTCTCCGAAATAGTTGGGGTGGCGGCTCCAGGCCCACAAGCCACGATCCATCACCCGGCCGCGATTGGACGGGTCGGCCTTGAATCGCGCCAATTGCCAGTCGCCCACCGATTCGAAGACGAAGCCCGTTGCCCAGAGCAAGCCGCCCACCATATCAAAAACGGTCAAACGACTCGGTTCAGGTGACAACTGGGCCTGCTGCAGCACCAGGGAGATCACCCACAAAAACAGGGCCTGCAGCAAGAAAACCTTGTACAGACTCACGATCCAGAAGGAACCACCGCTTTTTTCGCGCCAGGTGCCGTAGCGATGGTCTTCGGGCTGACCCCAGTTGCGCCAGGTCAGGTAGATGCACAGGCGCAAGCCCCACAAGCTGGTCAGCACGAGGACCAACAGACTGCGCTGACCGTAGCCGCTGCCCATCCAGAAAGTGATGGCCGCCACGATTACAAATCCCAATCCCCATAAGCTGTCAACAATGGTCACGTTGTGCCGCAGGATGCTGATAAACCAGCCGATCAGCATCATGCCGACAACGGATGCCAGGTTGATCGACATAATGGATGTCGAGGTGTCCATAAACAGTCTCCTCACCCTATCGTTCGGGCCGGCTGCAGCGGGTCAGCCACCGAGTGACCTTGTTGTCTGCGCTGGATGGCCGAGCGAATGCGAGCATGGATTTCTCCGCTGATGGGATAATATAAGGCAATGGCGATGGCCAACAGGTTGCAAAGTGATGGCACCAGTGCATAGAGTACGCGCAGGGTAAATTGCACCGTTTCCGGCTGCTGGACATTTGGCGTGTACCCCACAGCGCCCAGTACAGCCAATCCCACACCCACACCGACGGCAGCGGCCAGCTTCTTGGCCACCGACCATAAACCGATATAGCGCCCTTCCCGTCGGCGTCCTGTCTTCAGCTCGTCGTAATCGATCACATCGGCTTGGATCGCCGAGGGCAGCGCCAGTGTAGCGCCGAATCCGATGCCCGAAACGACGACCAGAAACCCGTAGATGACACTGTCTCCCGGACCGAGGAAAAATACGCCGACGAAGGCACCGGTGTTGACTGCCATGGATGCCACCCAGGTCTCTTTTTTGCCGAAGCGCTGCGCCAGTCGGACCCATAGCGGTAGAAAGAGGATGCCGGTCACAAAATAGAGCATGAGAAACAGATCGGCCTGGCTCGATCCCAGCACGTACTGCACATAATATAGGATCAAGGTTGCGGGCAGGTTGCTACCGATGGCGCTGATGGTATAGGCGGCCAACAGGATCATGAAGGGCCGGTTGCTGGCAACGGTTAGAAAATCCCGCCAACTGGCGGTTTCACGTTCTGCGGTGGCCTGGGCGCGTTCGCGGACCACATGCACACACCACGCGCACATGGCAATCACCAAAGGACCGTAGAGCACTGAAATCCAGAAGAATGTGGCCCGCTGGCCGGCGGGGCTATCGTCGGTCTGAAACATCGCCTGCACCAGCGCCGGCGAGGCCGCCGCCGCCAGTGTGCCGGCTATTAAAAAACCATCGCGCCAGGCAAACAGGGCGGTACGCTCATTGTAGTCGTAAGTAATCTCCGGACCCAATGATTCGTAGGGTACTGTGACCAAAGTCCAAAAAAGAAACAGCGTGTAGATCCAAAATGCGAAGTAAAGACTGTTCCATGGTGATGGGGTTGCCGGCGGATTGAACAAAAAGTAGAGTGAGATGGCGATCAGAACGGATCCGGCCGCAATGAACGGTCGGCGCCGGCCAAAGCGTGAACGGGTGCGGTCGGACAGTGTACCCATGACAGGATCGGTGACCGCATCGAACAGGCGTACGCCAAACAGAAGAATGCCGACCAAGGTGATATCAACTCCCACCACATCCGTATAGAATTTGGGAATGTAGACATAAACGGGAATGCCGATGATTGCCAGTGCAAACGCCGGCATGGCATAGGCGATTCGCAAATTCAGTGGTCGTGTCGCCATCGTCAGTTACCCGTTCTTGCCAAGCAACGATCGCTTGAACCGTTCGTCAATGGGCTGATCCCCCAGCCAAAGCGAGAAAATTGCAGCTGCGAAGTCGGCCCCTTCGATGACGCCCCGGGGCACACCGTTCAATGCCAGCTCGGTGCCAACGCCAGGGACATAGGTAAGCGAGTAGCGGTCTCCTGGTTGGACATCTTCGTAAAGGCTGTTGTGGTAATCGATACGGCTGCGCAGGCGCTCGATCTCATCGGCGCTGATATTGTCGGCCAACACCTTGTAAGTGGCAGGGCCGAAATCCTCACCATTCAAACCCAAAAAGTATTCTACCACCAACCGTTTGGGTGTGTCCGCCAAGACACCATCGGGAGATACTCCCGGCAGCGTATACAGAGCGCCTGCATAGACCTTGATCAGGCGCATGTAACGCAAAATACCATTGCCCTTCATCTCCAGTTCCTGACCGCCCACATCGATTCTCTTATCGAAACGAGCGTTGGTATCACCGCTCGCCAAAGCCGTTGTTGACATGGCAGTCAGGGGCATCAGGGTTGCCAAAACAGCGATTAATTTTATATGCTTGATCATGGTCTCAGCCTCCAACAGGAATGTAGTTAACTGCTATAAATTTACCAGCGATTGTCACCGGTGCAATGCCATTTGAATAGGTAGCCATTGGCAGGAAGAACCTGTCACCTAATCTGAGTGTGAGAAAGACCGCTTTATCCGTCGCTCCAGCCGGGCGCAACCATGGCTGACCGTCAAATCTTCCGAATGATCACGATAACTGCTATGCTGAATTCGATCCTAATACGATAGAAGATTGACCAATTAAGGATGTGAGGCGATGAAGGGCGACGGGACGTCACGTCGGTCCGATCGAGCACCGTGTGACAAGTCAGAACCGCAACCGTGACTGGGTGCCTGTGGGTCAGGGCGCCAGGCAAACCGGCATCATACGATGCGATCAAGGAGCAGATATGAAATTCGAGGTCATCAGGAAAGAGACGGTCATGCTGAACCCCCAAAAGGAGATGGCCGAGCGTCGGATTCCCAGTGAAATCCGGGTCGATCCCCTCACCGGGCGCACTGCCCGGATTTGCCATTTCATGAAGCTGGAGTGGGAAAAACCGGATTTTACCTCACTGGTAGCCGGCACCGATGCCTGGTGTCCGTTTTGCGCTGACAAGGTGCTGGAGGTGACGCCCTGTTTCAGCGACGATCTCATCCCCGAGGGTCGCATGCGCCGGGAGGATATGGTGATTTTCCCCAACATCGCCCCTTACGATAGTATCGGCGCCGTTGCGACCTTCGGTAGTCGCCATTACATTCCCATGACCGGATTCGAGCCGGATCAGATTGCCGCCGCATTCGGTTTCGTACTGGAATTTTTCAGGCGGGTGGCGGCCAGCGGTCATCCGGAGTCGGTCTACCACATCGTCAACTGGAACTACATGCCACCTGCGGGCAGTTCCTTGATCCATCCCCATCTGCAGGTCTTCTCAACATCCAGCGCCCCCAATCTGATGCGACAGGAGATCGAAGCGTCTCAGCGGTATCGCGATACCCACGGGACCACCTACTGGGACGATCTGGTGGCCGTTGAAAGAGATTCCGGTGAGCGCTACCTGGGACGGATCGGACGCACGCACTGGCTCACCGCGTTTGCCCCCATGGGGGTTGCCGGCGATGTCATGGCTGTGGTCGAAGATGCCCGCTGCACATTGGACCTGACTGTCGACGATCTGTTAGATCTGGCGAATGGCCTGTCGAAACTGATGATCGCCTACGACAAGATGGGCATCTACAGTTTCAACATGAACTTTTTTACCGCCGTCTGGGGTGACGATCACTTTCGCTTCCACCTGCTCTTCTCTCCGCGAACCTTTTTCAATCAACAATTGGGCACACCCGATATCGGCGCACTGCGCAACCTGTTCAACGAAACCCTTTGCATGGCCTATCCGGAAGAGATTAACGGCATGCTCAAAAACGACTTTGCTGAGGCGTGACGGAACCTGAAAGCCTACAGGGGCATATCGTCGTCAGCATCCAGAAGCATGATCGTTTTACTTCGCCGCTTCCGTGAAGGCCGACGTGGCCAGCACCGGCGGCCAGATGGTTTCAAAGCGGCCGTTTTTAATTTGGAACACCTGAGTGGCTGACCGATTCTGGCGTTTGAAAGATCCGTATTGGCTGAATTCAACCTGACCGAAAGGTGTTGCCAGGCTGGTTTGGCCAAGTGCACTGCGGATCTCTTCGGCAGACAAGGCCCCGGTCCTGTTTAGCGCATCCGCTGCGACGATTAGTGCCGAGTAGGCCTCGGCGGCATGATAATCCGGCTCCATGGAAAACTGCTTCTTAAATCGGTCACGGAATTCTTTGGCCTGGGGGAATTTGGACGAGGGCGACCACAAGGTTGCGGTAACCAGATGCTCTGCCGCCTCTCCGGCCTTGAGAATGAACTTCTCGTGGGTGAATCCTCCCGCTCCCCCGCATAAAAGGGCCTTGAGTTGCATCTCATCAGCTTTGCGGGCCAACAGGGTCGCATCCTCAAGGTAGGACACCAAAAAGAGCACATCCGGTTTTTCCTCCTGCACGGGGCCTAATATCTTGGTGAGGTAATCAGAGGTGGCGCCTTTTTTGAAGTAGGGGTGAACGCCTTTAATCTCGATCTCGTTTTCACGGCAAAAGGCCATCATGCGCCTGGCACTGCCGGTGCCATAGGGACTGTTTTCGTAAACGATCGACATGGATTTTGGACTGACCCGGTTGAGAAGAAATTCTTCCAGGCCTTTTGTGTACTCGCTGGCCGGTGGATTGAGACGATAGATGTTGGCCAGATTGTGTTGGGTGATGCAGTCATCGGCAGCGGTGCTCACCAGAAAGGGCGTATCGAGGCGGTCGGCGGCATAGGCCATCCTGAGCGTGTTGGTGCTGGAATAGCCCCCTACCAGCATGATTGCCCCGTGTTCTCGCACCAGAGCGGTCACCGCCTGTTCGCCGGCTTCCGGCTCACCTCGATCGTCCTCATACGTCAATTGCAGCGATCTGCCGTTGATGCCGTTATCTGCATTGATTTTCTCCTTGGCCATCTCCAGGGCTGACTTCATCATTTCAGCATAGGCGAAGTCGGCGCGATGCAGGATGCCCACCACGATGGGCTCGTCGGCAGCAGCTGTCGAGCATACGGTCAAGGCGGTCAGCCCGGCCACAACGGCCAGGATCAGGGATTTGATCGTACGGTTCATATTCAGTCCTCCATCTTTTGGGTTCCGGTGATCCGGATAGGTCGGCGGCCAACAGGGGCGATGGGAAGCACAAGTGCGAAGTTGAGATTGATAGAGCGATACAGCGCTTGCAATCCAATGCATGTGGGCGACGTGTCTGGAGGCAATCAGCGAACGTCAGGTGTGATGGTGCTGGTTCGATCCGGTAGAATCCATTTTACCCTGCTTGAGCGAAAAGTAAATACACAAAAAACAGACATCGACCCTGCAGGCGCTATCGGGGGGGTGATTGGGGCTGTGGTTCAGCCACAGGCTCGGCCGCAACTAACCGATCATAGAACAGCCCGAGTAAAAAGAGCGGCGCGTGCGCAGTCAGTGTCCATCCAGAAATGGCTATGCCCGATATCAGTGTTGTGGTCCAAAATTTTATTTCCGGAATATCAACCATAGGCCTGCGACAACGTTTATCGCCCGCCTTGATCTCGACCAAATTTTCCTATTTCTTGCTACGCACTGGTTAGCACGCTTGCCGCCTTACGGTTGAAAATTCATCGCCTCCATAGCGTTTGCTTCAAAGTTAGACAAAACATTGACAGCCAGCACTGATGCGCTACTTTGGAGATGATGCCGTGATGGGCATGGCATTTATCGTGGCGCCGGCCGCACCTTTTTGTGATGCGATTCGGTGTCAGACATAACCTTAACAGGCAAGGAGGTCATATGCCTAG
>JAAUYD010033562.1_pt1 | contig 20502 bp, 13 predicted proteins | sample 7278101 | NCBI WGS metagenome assembly JAAUYD01 (sample SAMN14350128, study PRJNA611818) | marine sediment metagenome | isolation source: surface marine sediment (0.6m) | place: French Polynesia: Moorea | collected 2018-08
CAATACTCACAACAGAGTCAACCGAGATTTTACCCTCAGAAACAACCCAAATCTCTTTCGTACTGAAGAAAGCTGTGCCAGTTAGTCCAGACTCGCCCTCGGAACAGTCAGCGCTCTCCGCTGAAACCGCACCCTCAACACAATTACTTGCAGCTATCCCACTGGTCACAGCGCGATCAACATCGCTGGTGCAGCTACAGCCCAATAGAGCATTAGCCAGTCATCAGTACTCAACTCGGCAATCCGCCACTAGGAGGAATGGCACTCAAATTGCAATAGCAGCAGAAATTCCAGTCAGTACAACTCTCTCATCACAGGTAGGTATGGTTTGGCGCAAAAGCAGCAACGATACTCCATCGGAGAACATCCCCTCAACTGCATCCAATAGCAGACCCCAGACCTCATTACCTTTGTCAATCAGCTCAGTGGAGCATAACGATCGCTCTATTGCACGACAAAGCAGTCCTGCCCCCACCTTCAGCGATATTATACCTAGCAGCTCGGTAGAGATGAGCAATTCACCATCTAATCCTGCTGCGTCAATACCCATGCCGTCATCGCCACCTGCCTCTGGAGTCAATGTGGCGCAAATTGCCGAACAAGTGAGTCGTATTCTGTTTCGTCAATTAACTGTTGAACGTGAACGTAGGGGGATAGGCAGATGACATTAGAAAAATTGAAGATCAAACCGCGATCGTCAAAGCTGGAAGAAATAGAGGTGCTTTTCAATCCAACCTCTTATTCAATCACCAAGCCCGTGACATGGCGTCAAAAAGGGCTGACATCTGGCTCGACATCTGGCTCGACATCTGGCTCGACAGCAGAGCAGACAGCGCCTCAAAGAACTTTGAATGCGCCTGAAATCGAGTTTGGAGGCGGAGGCAGTCGCGTTCTCACATTGGAACTCTTCTTTGACGTGACTGAGCCCATTACGCGCAATGGTCAAACAAAGGAATACGATGACGTTCGCAAACTGACCAATAGCTTTGTCAGGCTCACGCGCATTGAACGGGATGCGAATCCACGCCAACCACCGATTTGTGAGCTATCTTGGGGCGACCCCCTAGATACCAAGGAGTTTCCCTTCGTGGGGGTTGTCACAAACCTGGTGCAAAACTTCACGCTATTCCGAAGCGACGGCAAACCATTACGGGCTAAGCTGACGGTTACATTCACAGAATGGCTTGAAAAACAAAAAGACCTTGGGCAAACCGATCCAGAGCAAACCACGCGCATAGTCAAGCGTGGTGACAGGTTAAGTAGCATCGCTGCTGAGGTGTACAGTAACCCAAACCTTTGGCGCGTCATTGCTGAAGCGAATCGTCTCGACGATCCACGCCATCTTGAGGTTGGTAAATCTCTCTTGATTCCGAAACTACAGTGAGGTCAGCGCCCATGAGCTCTCAAAACCCACTACTATCGAGCTTTAATATTAGTCTCAATGGATCGCCCTTACCGATTGAGGCGGAAACTCTTGTCATCAGCATTATGGTTGACGATGACGCGAGCTTACCCAGCATGTTTGTGCTGGAACTAACGGGGCTGAACGACCAGCAAGCTGAGATTCCGTTCCTGGATGACTCGCTCTTTGCCATTGGCAGTGGATTAGAAGTCAAACTCGGCTATGAAGGCAATCTGGCAGCACTAATTAAGGGCGAAATCACCGGGTTGGAGCCAGTTTTCACCTCCAACAGCCGGCCTAGCTTAAAAGTGCGTGGTTATGATCGCCGCCATCGCCTACAACGGGGTCGTAAGACGAAAACGTTCGTTCAGCAAAAAGACAGCGAAATCGCCGCTCAAATTGCTAGTGAGCCAGGAGTAGGGCTAACTGCTAAGGTAGAAGACAGCCAAGTTGTGCATGACTATGTACTCCAAGCCAATCAGACCGATCTGGAGTTTCTACAAGAGCGGGCACGGCGAATCCAGTACGAGGTCGTGGTAGACGATAAGACCCTATTGTTTCGGCCCGTGGGCAATGCCGAAAGCGAAAGTATGATCCTAACCCCTGAGGACGATCTGTGGGAATTTTATCCGCGCCTCTCTTCTATGGGAATGGTGAGCGAGGTTACAGTACGCAGCTGGAACCCCAAGGAAAAAAAAGAGATTTTAGGACAGGCAAAAACGGGGGATGAGGTTTCTACGATGGGTGGAGAAAACAGCGGTGCTGCCTTAGCCGAGAGTGCCTTTGAAGCAGCCATTTGGAGGATTGGCGATCGCCGAGTCGCAACCCAAGCCGAAGCCGACCAGCTTGCTAAAGCTCACTTCAATCGGGAAGTGCTGGGATTGATTACTGGCGAGGGGGTCTGTCGGGGGCGCGCCGACCTGCGAGCTGGCAAAGTTATTCAGATTGATGGCATTGGCAAGCGATTCAGCGGTCGATATTACGTGACTTCTGCCAGCCATCGTTATGGACCGCCCGGTTACTTCACTTATTTCACTGTTCGGAGGAACGCATCATGAATTCAAAGTTAGAAATTAAAAATGGAGCGAAACGGCTATGAATTTATTAGGTGTGTTGATGGACACAGAAACCAGAGAAGCGATCGCCGGTCGCATTTACGGTGTGGTGGTCGGAGTCGTGACCAATAACCAGGATACAGACAAATTGGGTCGGGTGAAGGTGAAATTCCCCTGGCTGAGCGATGAAGACGAGAGCTACTGGGCACGAATCGCGACCCCAATGGCAGGTCAAGACCAAGGCATTTGTTTTCTCCCGGAAGTTGATGATGAGGTACTGGTTGCTTTTGAGCATGGCGACGTGCGTTTTCCTTATATAATTGGTGCGCTGTGGAATGGCAAAGATACGCTCCCAAAAGAAAAAGAGAACGACGGGGGAAACCATATCCGCGTCATTAAATCCCGGAGCGGTCACGTCATTCGTCTCAATGACGAAGACGGAAAAGAGACCATTGAGATTATCGATAAGAGCAAAAAAAACAGCCTGATTTTTGATACCGCAAATAATACGATTCTGATTACAGCAGATAAAGACATTATCCTTTCGGCTTCCCAAGGAACGATTAAGTTGGAAGCTCAAAATGTTGAGATTAAATCCTCAGCTGATACCACAATCGCAGCTGATGGAGGCATGGAGATGAAAGCAAGTAGGACAGCAAAAATTGAAGCCAGCGGCACAATGAACATTAAAGGTGCAACCATTAACCTCAATTAAGGACACTGACTTATGGGACAACCTGCAGCAAAACAAGGCGATCAAATTACTGGGACTGATATCCACATTGTGATGGTACCTGCACCTTCAGCTCCACCCGTCCCGACCCCCTTACCCCACCCTTTCGTGGGCATCATCAATGGTAGTCTTAGTAGCAACGTTAACATTATGGGAATGCCAGCAGCCACCGTAGACAGTACGGCTGATAATACTCCTCCCCATATTCCAACGCCTCCTGGCACTGCATTTCAGAAACCGCCAACCAACAAGGCCACAATTAAACTGGGTAGTCCTACTGTCAAAATTAACGGGAAGATGGCTGCTCGAAATGGTGATACCGCAATGACCTGTAATGATCCTGGAGATTTGCCGATTGGGCAAGTCATTGCTGTCGGTACTGTATTGATGGGATAATAGGAGAACACAATGTCAAAACCTTTTCTGGGTGTTGGGGTAGGATTCCCAGTTGATGTGGATATCAATGGCGCGATCAAGCCTGCGGCATATGAAGAAAGTGTGCGGCAGTCCATCTGGATTATCCTGGGTACCGCCAAAGGTGAACGGATAATGCGTCCAGATTTCGGTTGCGGTATTTATGATCTGGTATTTGAGATGAACACGGCTGCTACAGCAGGTAAAATTTCGCAAGCCGTGCGGGAAGCTCTGCTCAAATTTGAACCTCGCATTGATGTGTTGGATATCCAGGTAACACCCCAGTCTGATCGTGAGGGGGCCAAGTTACTGATCAGTCTTGACTATCAAGTAAGGGCCACTAATAACGTCTTTAATCTGGTGTATCCCTTCTATTTGGAAAGGAGCGCAGTCTAATGACTAAAAAATCTCCACCTAAAATTGACTCACGCACAGCAAAAGAAATTGTGCAGCAGGTGAAAGCGCTTTTGAACGTTTATGCACCTAATTGGCGGGAAGATCCGCTTAACCCTGTAACGGGCAAACCCGAGGGAATCAGTACTGCCCTGCTCAATATTTTTACCCGATTCGCTGAGATTATTATTGAAAGACTTAACCAAGTTCCTGATAAGAATTTTCTGGCCTTTCTTAATCTACTCGGAGCTTCACGGTTCCCCCCTCAGCCTGCCAGGGTTCCCCTTACATTTTCCCTGGCATCTGGCAGCACTGTAGATGCGATCGTCCCTGCTGGGACGCAAGTAGCCGCACCACCAGCGGAGGGAGAAAAAGACCCTATCATTTTTGAAACTGAGCAAGAACTCGTGGTGGCGGCCACACAATTAGAGTCCTTGTGGGTTAGCGATCCGAATCAGGATCAGTATGGGAATTTCAGCATCCTAACGAAGGTGACTGATAGCTCAGAACCAGTTCCCATCTTTCGTGGGAATCAGTCTAACCCGCATATTTTTTATCTAGCCCATCGTGTGTTGCTGGGTTTTCCTGCAATTTCTAGTTTGACGCTGGATGTCACCTTAGCATCAACAGGCATCTTAGAAGACGAGCGAATCTTACAATGGGAGTTCTGGGATGGAACCCAGTGGCAAGAGACTCAACCTACTGATGGAACTGACCATCTGAAGAACTCGGGCACAAACACGATCGAATTTGACCTCAGCAATCTTGACAATGGTATCCCCGTGAGTTCAGTCAATTCGGTAGAAAATCGATGGCTGCGATGCAAGCTTTTGACGCCCATTGCCCGTACTGACCCACCAGAAAATTTTCAAGATGCTCCACATTCGGGGATGGTGCGGGAAAATCACCTTCCCGAGATCAATGACATTACAATGGAGGTCGAACTGAGCGACACAGATTTATTGCCTGAGTTGGCCTTTGCAAATGCAGCACCTGTAGCTATCGGCCAACCTTTTTTTCCATTTGGGGAAACCCCTAAATTCAATGACGCTTTGTATCTTGCCCATGCTGAAGCATTTTCCAAAGATGCAACACTAGCTCAGAATGATCAAGGTGCCGAGATTACCCTGGCAATCGATCTAGAAAATCCTTGGTGGGACACGACGATCACCAGAAAGGTTCATTCAGATTATGATTTGCAGCTGTCATGGGAGTGCTGGAACGGCACTATATGGCAAGAAGTGGGCGTGACTCCTCCACCGGATTGGTGGCACTTGATTGAGGTTAATCCTTTACCATCTCTGATCCCGCCTCCTGCCTCAAATACAGAGCCTACAGCGGTAAGTGTGACGGTACAAGGAATAGCCAAACAGGGTGCAGCGATCGCGATAAACCGCCGTGGAGAGACAAGCAATGGAGAAACAGGCAATGATCAATCCCTCTCAGCTTTATTGAGAGAAGATGGTCGATTTGCAGCAGCCATTCAACTTTTAGAAGGGATCAATATCATTACCTGTACAGCCAGATATCAAGGTAAAGAAAACAGATCGTGGCTGGTGATTTTTCGGGAAGCGGTCTCCAATAGTCAGATCTTTTTTTTGGAGGTCACATCACCTCCACCAGTCGAAGCTGATCAGAATCAAGTAACCTTGGAGGTCACTGTTATAGAACCCGTAGAACAACAATTAATTCAATCCATTCAGGTCACCAATGGCAGAACTAATATTTCTGTTTCCCAACCTAAGAATAGTAATACACCAACCCCAATAATAATTGATTTAGAAACTGGATTTAATGACTTGCTCATTGAGGGATTAGAAGGAGCTGACCCTAGTACCAGTAGTACTCTTGCAGCTACCACGCTCACAGTTATCCGAAAAGCACCTACGCCTACCTCAACTTCTGCGTTCATTGATGGAACTTATGGCCTACGCCAGAGTGGAGATGTCACACTGACCTTACCCCAAAAAGTCAAGAAAACCGCAATCAATGGACAAGAAAATTACTGGCTTAGAATTCGCCTCAAGAGTGGTGATTACGGTAAAGAAGCCGCTTATCAATTGGCTAATCCGCTTAACCCGGCTGAAGGTTTTATCTTGATGCCTGCGACGTTCAGACCACCGATTATCGAACAGATCAAGATTGGCTATGAGCAAACACTAACTGATAGCCCAGAAAAATATCTAACCTATAATAACTTGGTCTTCAAAGATGAGACAAAAACGATTGAAGAGGATGGTAGTTTTAAACCATTTTTCCCATGTCCTGAAAATTTCCCCACCCTCTACTTGGGATTTACCTTACCTGTAAATCGAGCTGATTTTCCCAATAAGAAACTTAGTCTTTTTTTCCATATTGCAGATCTACAATATGGAAAAAAATTAACACCTATTTCACCGATTTCTAGTCGAGCAAGTCAGCAAGCTGAAATAACTATAGCTGATTCTGCTGAAACCTATGTCCCACATCGTTTTGAATTAGCTGGAACCAACTTATTATCAGGTACGTTCAAAATTGTTGTTTTAGGAACGACTTGGGGAACGGCTCTATGGGATGTAACGGAAACACCCGCAGTACGTATCGACTATGACCTAAATCTGATGTCCGTTGAGACTGTTGCTGCCCTTCCTGCGGCAGGTAAGGGCTTAGTGATTGTGGCGAAAATCGGTGATTTCTATCATGTTCGTATTTTCGATAGAAATGGGAATAGGGTCATTGACAAGGGCAACGGCGAGTTTATACCTGACGGAGAGCTTGCTCAGCAATTGGAAGACGCGTTTATAAATCTACCAATTGATAACCCAACTAAAAGTAAACTCATACGAAAGATTACATCAAATTTAGGTCATATCCTCGACGACCCTGAAATAACGCTAGAACCAAACACAGTTCAAACAGTAGAAGTTCGAGTTACGGTTGGGACAGGTAGCCACGATCGCGGTTTTATAAAACTTTCTAAAGTTCCTGAAAATCATGATGAGAATCAAAATCATGATGAGAATCCCTTAGAATACACGGCTGTTTTTGAAACCTTTTCGGGACAAGAAATTCCTGCCGACGATTCCCTGGAGCTAATCTGGCAATATTGGAATGGAACTGATTGGACCAGGCTCACAGTACGTGATGATTCAGAAAAATTCACTCGCTCAGGTCTTATAGAGTTTTTGCCACCTGCAGATTTTGTTGTTACGCAAAAGCCAGACTTTGGGTTTGGGTTATCACCCCGTTACTGGCTAAGGGTTCAGTGGCAACGCGGTCATTATTCAATTGCCCCTCGGCTCCAACGACTCTTGAACAATACGACTATGGCAGCCCAAACCATCACGCTCCGCAAGGAAATTCTAGGATCTAGTGATGGTAGTGAAAATCAGACCTTTCAGACGGCGCGAACCCCGGTTTTAAAGGGGCAGAAACTGGAAGTTCGGGAGCCAGAAATGCCCTCAATGGACGAGCAAGCAGCGATCGAAAATGAAGAAGGTCAAGACGCAATTTCTAAGAAACTGGATGAAACAGGTCGCCCCAAAGAAATCTGGGTACGCTGGCATGAAGTTCCTGATTTTTATGGTTCTGGGTCACGCGATCGCCACTATATTCTGAACCATCTCTCCGGAGAGATTCAGTTTGGCGACGGGCGAAACGGGCTGATTCCACCGGTTGACACGGGCAACCTGCGCATGGCTCGCTATCAAAGTGGAGGAGGGACTGCGGGCAATAAGCCTACAGGCGCAATTGTGCAGCTGAAAACCACCGTCCCTTATGTTGAAAAAGTCACCAACACTGAAGCGGCGACTGGGGGTGCAGATGCTGAACTCCTGGATTTGCTGCTCGAACGCATGCCTCGTACTATCCGCCACCGTAATCGCGCTGTTACCCTAGAAGATTACGAAGATCTAGCCAGGCAAGCCTCGCCAACGGTGGCGCGGACCAAGTGCGTGCCTCTACTCAATATCTTGAAAAATCCACTTGAAGTTCAAAATGCGCCACTTTACGTTCAAAATCAGGAACCCAAGGTCATTCCTAAGGCACCTGGCGAGGTTAGCGTCATTATCGTACCGCGCTCAACCGAGGCCAAACCTCTACCGAGTCTGGAGCTGATTAGCCGCGTTCAGAAGTACCTCGAGGACTATGCTTCCCCAACCACCAACATATCTGTAGTGGGTCCCCTCTATGTTGAAGTGAATGTGACAGCAGAAATTGCCCTAACCTCCCCAGAAGGAGCAAGTGCAGTAGAAAAGACAGCTTACCAAAAACTAGCTAACTTTTTGCACCCTCTAACAGGGGGTTTGGATGGTACTGGCTGGGACTTTGGCCGCGAGCCTTACAAGTCAGATTTTTATGCACTCATCGAATCCATACCAGGGGTTAGCCATATACGCGCTCTAAATGTGACTGAAGTTGAAGAACTACCAGGCGTTAAAATGACGGCGCGCTTTTTGGTCTACTCTGGCAAACACGCCATCAGCCTTGTTTTTGAAGAATCGTAAGGAGGTCTAATCATGCCGCTACAACTACCCAACCTTGACGATCGTACCTATCAAGACCTAGTCGAAGAAGCACTCAGCCTGATTGCGACCTACGAACCGAAATGGACGAATTACAATCCTTCCGATCCGGGGATTACGCTGATTGAACTGTTTGCCTATCTGACTGAAATGTTACTCTATCGGCAAAACCGAGTTACTGATAAAAACACGATCAAGTTTGTCAAGTTGCTCAACGGTCCGGATTGGGTACAGGAACAAGATTTACAAGAAGAATTGCGAAAGGCAGTCTTGGGGGTTCGCGATCGTTATCGAGCAGTCACTTGTGAGGACTTTGAGCTTCTAAGTACCAAGAATTTTAACGACTGGCTAGCTCAGATGCAGCAAAAAGAAGGAGAAGGCCAACCCCTTGATCGAGACGATGAATGGTGGCCGGTCACGGGTTTGGACTCCGCGGATCCAGACAATTTTCCCTCAAAAGTCAACCCGATCAGGCGGGCTTACTGCGTACCAAAACGATATTTGGAGGCGGGCAGCGAAGAAGCCCGCAGGCAATCTCAACCTGGTTATGTCAGCGTGATAATTTTGCCGTCTGAGGCGAGTGGAACTACCGAAGAATTAAGTCCGCAGCCAACCTCAGTGCAGCGACGGGCACTTTGGGGGTATTTGGATCGGCGGCGGATGCTCACGACTCGCCATTATGTAGTTGAGCCGTTTTACGCGCCAGTGAGTGCCGAAATTATGGTGGCTCGCCGCACTGACGTACCCACTGAGAATTTACGCAGTCGAATGCTCGAGGCAATCCGTGACTTCTTTAACCTCCTCTCGGACGAGCAGAAGAACAGTGAAGTTTGGCCCTTTGGTCGCGATGTGTACGTCTCGGAACTATACGAACTACTAGAAAAGATCGAGGGTGTGGATTACCTGCCAGACATCATGCTTTCGAGCGAGTGCCAACCTCAGGAGCGGCATTGCGTTGCTGCCGAGACAATTTGGCACGAGGAAGGCGATTTGATTGGACTGCGCTTGTATGACCATCATCTGCCACTAGCCCGCATCGATCCAGCCAGTATTGTGATTGCCCCAAATGTAAATTTTCTGGCGGTGCGGTTGAAAGTTTCAGTCTTGGGAAGCTCTAATGCCGATCCGAAAATCCTCAAGCGGCAGATTAAACAGAGGTTGAGGGATTTCTTCCACCCTTTGCATGGTGGACCGGAACCGAATAGCTCTGCTGATACGATGATTACCCGAGCAGAGCTCCTGCAAGCTGTGGAAGAAGTTGAAGGCGTGCAGCAGATCGATTCGCTCAGCCTCCAAAGTAACCCAACTCGACTTCTAGAAGATGGTTTACTCGTTAAAGCTGGAGAAGTCGTCGATCTGCGCTCTTCAGTGGAAGTGATGGAGGTAGTAAACCCATGATGCTCTATGACTTCGTTTTAAGGGGGAGATTGTATGGCTATTGATGAAAGACAGGCGAGCAGCTTGTTAAATCAAATACCAGCCATTTTTCAAGAGGGCAGCGAACCGAGTCAACCCAATTTCTTGGGCCGCTTCCTGTTAGCTTTTGAACGCATTTTACTGGGTTTGGGCGAAACCTCGCCAGAGGTGCCGGAACCGGGGCTGGAAGAAATTTTAGGCGGAATTGTCGATCCGATCAGTGGAGAGAAGAGGTTAGCGGGAATTGAGCGGTATTTTGAACCGGGTGCACCCCTAGAGGAGTACGAAAGAACTCCGAGTGAGTTCTTACAGTGGCTGTCGAGTTGGGTGGCGCTAACACTCCGCGAAGACTGGGACGAATTGCGCCAACGCGAACTGATTGCCAATGCCGTTCAACTTTACCGTCTGCGTGGCACCAAACGCGGTGTAGAGGAATTTCTGCGCATTTACACGCGGTTGGGCGTTGAGATTAATGAATTGAACACGCCGTTTCAGATTGGTGTTCACTCCACAGTGGGTCAAGATACCATCCTCGGCGGCGGTGCACCGTTTTTTTTCAAGGTGCGCGTTTTATTGCCTATCCCCGATCCCAATTTAATCGCGCAACAGAAGGAGATTGCCACCGCGATCGTTGACTTACAAAAACCAGCTCATACCTACTATGACCTGGATATAGATACCCCCACTTTCCAAATCGGCGTTTATTCCAGGGTAGGGGTGGATACACTTTTGGGTTAACTTCTGAGGCACAAAATTCCTCAAGAGGAAACTTGCGCTCTTTCTACACCTGGACTTCAACATCACAACCAATTAAAGGAGGCTCATTATGGCAGTTCCAGTTAAACGCTTACATTACTTTGAAGGAGAGTTCCTGCGGGAGCAGGATTTTATTGACGAGCAGAATTACCATATCCAGCGGCAGCGGGATCACAACCAGTTGCTGCATACACCGGGTATTGCCCAGGGACTAGAGATCCCTGACCCCCCAGCTGGTTCAACCAGAGTCACAGTTAATACTGGGATTGCCTACGATAACCAAGGACGAGAAATTGTTCTTGCCAACAATCAAGAGATTAATCTCGAAAGTTTTGCAGACGATCGATCCGTTTACCTTGCGATATCTTACGCTGAGCAGGAGACTGACCCCACTAGTGAAGCTGGCGTGACTGGAAATACTCGCTGGACTGAAGAACCTCTGATTGAGACTTTATTGCCTGATGAAAGCGATCAGTTTCCAGCCGATCCGGAAGAGAAAATTATCTTAGCGAAAGTAAATCGCAGCGGCAAGGAAATTAGCACTATCGATCAGACGGAGCGTCGTGCGGCTGGAGTTGTGGGTGGCGATTTAGAAGTGCGAAGTTTAACCTTGACTAATCCTGCCATTGTCAGTGACCAGTGGTCGCATCTTAACTTAAGTGCGGCGCAACAGGTGGATCTCGACGGCAGCTTAAGCATTGATGGCAACCTAAATGTCACTGGCACTATTGAGGGAAACCTTGCCGATAGCAGTATAGGGACAGCCGAGCTAGCCAATGTTTCCGTCACCCTTGAGAAATTGGCGACTAATTCCGTTAATGCTGACAAAATTATCAATGGTTCTGTTAACAATTATAAATTGTCGAATAATTCGGTTAATGCTGACAAAATTATTAATGGTTCTGTCGGTACTGCTGAGCTAGCTGATGGTTCGGTCACTCTTGAGAAATTGGCGACTAATTCCGTTAATGCTGCCAAAATTGTCAATTTATCAGTGGGTACTAATGAATTAGCTAATGGTTCGGTCACTCTTGAGAAATTGGCGACTAATTCCGTGAATGCTGACAAAATTGTCAATTTATCAGTGGGCACTAACGAATTAGCTAATGGTTCGGTCACTCTTGAGAAATTGGCGACTAATTCCGTTAATGCTGCCAAAATTGTCAATGGTTCTGTCGGGACTGCCAAGCTAGCTAATGGTGCTGTTAACGCTGATAAGTTAGCTGACTCTATGCAAGTTCAGGGAGAAGGCTTTCAACGCTTTCTCTATACATACACGAATAGCCTGGCTTCTGCCGATCAGCCATCTCCTACCGCTTACGGAATTCAAAACTACGCTGGGGCCTCGACGGATGCTGCCGGTTCTGAGGATGCCTTTACGATTGCCAACAGTCAGGGAATCTTTAGCAATTCTCAGGCTTCTAGTACTGCGTCTGAATACTCGAATGCTTCTAGTTCAGGATTCTATAGTAATTCGACTGCCTCGACGGCGGCTGCCGGTTCTGAGGATACCTTTACGTCTGTTAATAGTGATGGACTCTATGCCTATTCTCAAGCTACGAGTACTGCGTCTGAATACTCCAATGCCAGTAGTGACGGTCTCTATAGCAACTCCCGTGCTTCGACATCTGCTGTAGGGGCTGAGCAAAGATCCACCTATGCCAACAGTCAGGGACTCTATGCCTATTCTCAAGCCACGAGTGATGCGTCTGAACACTCAAATGCACAAAGTTACGGTGTTGTTGGCAACGCCAATGCCTCTACAGCTGCTGCAGGGACTCAGCAAAGATCCACCTATGCCAACAGTTACGGTGTTGTTGGCAACGCCAATGCGTCTACAGACGCTGAACGGTCATATGCCTATAGCTTCGGTGTCTCTGGTAATGCCTCGGCTACTTCTGAACAGACATATGCCTATAGCTACGGCATCTCTGGCAATGCCTCGGCTACGGCTACTTCTGAACAGTCATATGCCTATAGCTACGGTGTCCGTGGTACAGCTGCTTCGAGCCAGGAACGGTCAAGAAGTTGCGGAGTTTATGGTTTTGCTAATGTCGGTGAATCCTATGCAAATTCCCCAGTTTACGGAGTTTGGGGTGAGGGCTATTTTTATAGTTCTGCTGCTACTGAGGTCAATTCCCCAGTTTACGGGGTCTATAGTCAGGGCATTGTTAACAATGCTACTGAGGTCAATTCCCCAGTTTACGGGGTCTATGGTTGGGGCATTGTTAACAATGCTACTGAGGTCAATTCCTCAGTTTACGGGGTCTACGGCTATGGCTATGTTAATGCTACTGAGATCAATTCCCCAGTTTACGGGGTTTATGGATATGCCTACGCTTCTGAGGCAAGTTCCAAAGCCTACGGGGTTTATGCCTCGGCTGACAGTAATGGCACTCCCTTGTACGTTAACGGAAAAGCCGTCATTACAGGAGGAGTGAATCCCAGTCACATCACCGATCGCTTTATTAATGGCAGCGGACAGCGCTTGAGAACGGGGGATGTAGTCAAACTCAAAGGTACGCCCATCTCCCGCTTTCAGGGGGAAAATAATAAAGTTCCCGTTCCCGAAGTTACCCTCGCCGATCGGGAAAACGACAGCAAAGTTATTGGCGTTGTCGATAGCGAAGCCATCCCCGGTCCCGAGGTTCCAGACACCCGCGTGGGGGCTGAAGATCCCACCTTTATCGAAGATGGAGGCGATTTATATGTGGTGATTTTAGGTAACTATGCCCACTGCAAAGTGGATGCTACGGAAGCGCCCATCGACGTGGGTGACTTGCTCACCTCTTCCAACAATCCCGGACACGCCAAGAAAGCCATCGAACCAAAACTGGGCAGCATTATCGGCAAAGCCTTAGAACCTCTTGAGGAAGGAAGGGGTTATATTGCTGTATTTGTGAATATTCAATAGGAGGGGATTTATGCCTGTAGCATTCTTTAAAATTCCGCTATCTGTCAACCCTAAAACTGGCGGCGAAGCAGAAATTATCGTTCCTGAAGTTTTGCAGGGTCTGAATTACGCTTTCGTTATTGTGAAGGAAGGGGCTGAAGAAGGAATTGTTCGCGTTGACGTATCCGAAACTGATTTAGACAAAATCTCAGGCGATTCAAATTGTACAAGACTTGACTTGGAATCTATGAAAACTCTGTACGAGAGTTATCCCAAACCCAAGCTGAAGCAGCAGTACAAAACTCAAGTCTCGCCCCCTCAGCCTCCCCAGGAAACAGGGGAAGAAATGAAACCGCCAACCTCTCCCCCTCCCCAAGCAGCAGGTGAAGAAATAAAACCACTCCCTCAGCCTCCCCAGGAAGCAGATGAAAGGAATATTCCAGGACCACAATTCGAGACGGACGAGCAAGGCAATCCCATAGTTATTACCTTGCAGACAGTCCGCTCAGGATTTTACCTGATTGATGTACCAATATTACCAATTTGACACACTCCCGCCCCTCTGCTGGTGGATTCTAACTCTCACAAGTTAGATTTCCTGTCTCTTAGGCTCTTAACTAGCTCCACATTCAAACAATACCCTAGAATATCTTATGCTTCACCCCGCCAGAACGCCTCTACAGGCAACTTGGAAATCGGTTGCGTATCCGACCCATCCCATGCCCTGGGACAAAAAGTATGTTTGACAACTTTTCTCTCAAAGTTTTACCTGGCAAAAGATTTGTTGCCAGAACCTCAGACTTTGACTAGGGCACCTCGAAAAATCCAAATCTTATTGAGAATAGCAATAAGATTTCAATACTTTCGACCTCTTCGGTTTCGCAATAAGGCAATTAATCGAGGTGCCCACTATTAAGTTGACGCTTGTTCTACCATCTGTGTGATTTTTAGACAGTTCATCCGATGGCGATTACATCTGTCTCAATACACTTTTTGATTAGTGTTAAAAACATTATACAGTCAGCAAAAGTCTTTATTGGTGAAGAGTTCATTTGGATTTTCAAGTTAATGCGTTCGCTCTCATCCCTCAGTTTACTGAGGGTCTTCCCGCTCACAAAGATAAATAATTCTATTATTACTTCACCTTAATGATCAGTCTCGTCAAAAAACTGTCCCGCCTTAAGTTGGTAGCCGTGTAGGTAAACTGAAGCAGTGAAAAAAATCTTCAACCAAAGAAAATTAAATGCTGGTCAACTGATTCTTGACAGTCTGCGACCCGCCTTACAGCACTTAGACTGCTTGCTCGAACAGGCGATCGCCGCAGCACAGGCAGTCTATGAACCTGAGGCAGCTACCGACCCGCACCGAGGTCTTTACATCACTCAGGATCAAGTAGCGAGACTGCTGTCGTGCAAACCAGGCGACCCCTTACTTTGGTTAGAAGAAAACAGATCTGGAAATTCCCTAGCAGACTCCATCAGCCCAGACTCTCGACTAGCCTTGCTCCAACAAACCTTTAACTTATCCCCCTTTGACATTGACCTCATCTTAATCGCCCTGGCCCCAGAAATCGACCTGCGCTACGAACGGCTCTATGCCTACCTCCAAGACGATGTCACCCGCAAGCGACCCACTGTTGACCTCGCGCTCAATCTCCTGTGTCCCGACGCAGTCGTCAAGCTAGAACGGCGGGCCCACTTTTTTGCTCCCAGCGCGCCCCTCATGAAACACGGACTCCTCCACCTAACCGCCGATCCTCATCAGGTGCAGCCCCCCTTCCTCAGCTACTATTTGAAGCTGGACGAGCAAATTAGCCGCTTCCTGCTGGGACACTCAGGACTCGACTCTCGACTTGCCACCGCCTGCGAGTTGATAGAACCCAGCATCCAGTTAGATTCCCTGACCCTTACCCCGGAAATTAAACAAGGACTGCGATCGCTCGCCCGCCAAACCCGAGAAACTCAGCAACCCCTGCGCCTGTATTTCCAGGGTCTTCAGGGTCTCGGTCAACGTCCCACGGCTGAAGCCCTAGCGGCGGAAATAGGCAGACTCCTGCTCTGTGTCAACCTAATACAAGTCCTAGAGACCAATACAGACTTCGCGCAGTTGCTACAGCTCTTGTGGCGCGAGGCTTGGTTCCAGAACGCTATCCTTTATCTGGACGGCTTGGATGCCCTGGGCAGTCAGGCAAATGCCATACCCTATCGACAATTATTGGCAGCTTTATCTCAAGGGACAAGCATCACTATCTTGGCAGGCGTGCAGCCATGGTTGGTCGATGGAGGCGCTCCAATGGGAATAATTGTCGTGCCCTTTACCACCCCAGACTTTGCCCGCCGACGAACCTGCTGGCAAACTAATCTGAAAGCAGCGGGAATTGCGATCGCTTCCACTGACCTGGATGCCCTAGCCGACCGTTTCTGCCTCACCTCAGACCAGATTGCCAGTGCCATCACTACTGCCTGCAACACTGCCCGTTGGAGAGCAGCCTGCTCTCCGGCTCCAGAGGCAAACAGAAAAGGGGAAGAGGGAGAGCAAGGCATAGGGGAAGCCGTTCCCAATCCAAAATCCCAAACCGCCGCGCAGGAATTTAGGGAAGGGGGACACAATCCAGTCCGTCCCGCGAAGCGGCGCCGTCAGGCCCCAGCACAAAATCCCAAATTAATAGACCTATTCGCAGCTGCCCGAGCCCAATCGGGTCCAGCACTGGCAGCATTAGCGCGCAAGATAGAGCCGAAGTTCCGCTGGAACGATATCGTACTGGCGCCCGAGCGTTTGGCTCAGCTGTGGGAAATCTGCAATCAGGTAAAATATCGGCACGTCGTATATGGCGAGTGGGGATTCGATGACAAACTGTCTCTGGGCAAGGGGGTGAATGCCTTATTCTCTGGTCCACCCGGTACCGGCAAGACAATGGCTGCTGAAATCATTGCCAGCGAACTGCAGCTTGACCTTTACAAAATTGACCTATCGCAGGTCGTCAGCAAGTACATTGGAGAAACAGAGAAGAACCTAGACCGCATCTTTACCGCTGCTGAGAACGCCAACATCATCCTCCTGTTTGATGAAGCTGATGCTCTGTTCGGGAAGCGCTCCGAAGTCAAAGATGCCCACGATCGCTACGCAAACCTGGAAATTGCCTATCTGCTGCAGAAAATGGAAGAGTACGAAGGCATCACCATTCTGACGAGCAACTTACGCCAGAACCTTGACGAAGCCTTCACCAGGCGGATTCGCTTCATCGTTGAGTTTCCCTTTCCAGAGCCAGAGTACCGCCTGCAGATCTGGCAGGGCATCTGGCCTAAAAAGACACCGCTGGCGGCAGAGTTGGACCTCAAGCTACTGGCGCAAAAATTCAAGCTCGCAGGGGGCAACATTCGCAATATCGCCCTCGCTGCTGCCTTCCTTGCGGCAGAAGAGGGTCACTGCGTCAGCATGAAACATCTGCTACAGGCAACAAAGCGGGAGTTTCAAAAGATGGGACGGCTGATTGGCGAGAAGGAGTTTTTGCAATTTGAATGAATGTAACGGATGGATAATTGAGTTGATTTGACCGTCGTTTGGAAAAGTACCATGAATCACAAAAGCAAAATTGGAGCCGCTCCAGCCATGCCTGATAACCTTGCCCAACACCATGAGGTGGCAAAGGGGCTAGCTTATCTGCATACCCGCACCAACGCCACGGTCGGGCGCACCCTTGAAGCCGCTTCGTTTGTCTATGCGCTAATCGAACTGCTCGCAGAAAAAGGCTTACTCGACATTGAGGAAATTGACGCCCGGAAAAAAGTGGTGTCTCAAAGGCTGCTGAAGCGATTTATGCAAAACGATCCTGGCGTTTCCCTTCAGGAACCAGAGCGGGATAAGTACGTATTTGAACAGACTGTTGCCATTGATTGTGAGAATCGGTTACATCTATGTAAGGCTGCCTGCTGCAAGATGGTCTTTCCCCTGTCTCGGCAGGACATTGAAGAGGGGGTCATTAAGTGGGAGCTTAGCAAGCCCTACGTCATTGCCAAGGGTACAGATGGTTATTGTCACCATCTCGATCGCCAGTGTTTGGGGTGTACGGTACACGCGCAGCGACCTATTCCTTGTCGTGCCTACGATTGCCGAAACGATCGGCGCATTTGGCTGGATTTTGACAATAAAATGGTCAATCCCAAGCTTGATAGCCCCGACTGGCCCCATAATTTAACTGCAGAAGAAATGGAACTTCCTGGGGGTGAAATTCAATGATTCACGAACTCGATGACACGATTAAAGAATTGCTGGTGCAAAAAGTGCCCATCGATCCCAGCGAGATCGATATCAAGTTCGAAGTGCCAGATAAAGAGGACTGGAATCCTAAACCGACCAAGCCAACGATTAACTGTTTTCTCTACGACATCCGTGAGAATCACGAATTGCGCAGCAACGAGCGGTATCTCTCCCGCAACGGGGCAACCGGGACTGAAACAATCGCCCCCACTCGCATCGATTTATCATACCTGATTACCGTTTGGACCACAGATGTTGCTGACGAGCACCGACTGTTAGGCAATATTTTGAAAACCTTGCTGAGCTATCCAACACTGCCGACTGAAGTACTCCAAGGCGAAATGGCCAATCAATCTCTGCCACTGCGCGCTTGGGTTTCCCAACCTGAACGTACCCCGAACGCCTGGGATTTCTGGGGTGCTCTCGATGGACGCATGAAAGCTGGAATCAGCTACATGGTGACGGTTGCTGTCGAACCTTTCCCGCCTGTTGAGGTTGATTTGGTTACTGAGAAAATCCTCAAATTCGAGCAAAAGTAATACCATTTTTACTCCGTGTAACAAAGTTTTAATTCCTGACAATTGACTAAGAATTCTTGACCATAAGTATCTCTAATCTTAGCTACGACTCCAGTAGTAGCTTGGACTATCCACTGTCCTTTCTGTCTTAGCCATTCTACTACTGCACCTGGAGAGATAAAGCTGGGCAAGGTCTGTTCCTCTTTCTTCGTTTCGGTGTCCACTACTTTGTCTGTGTCCGCCAAGGGAATTAAATTATTATCTTTCCCTATAGTGGACACGGAAGTCAGTTCAAGGTTAGAAGATGTAGAAGCAGCTTGTGTGGTTTTCTCAGCAGTAGCTAAGGCCCGATCTCGTTCAAGCCAGGAAGCAAAAATCTTTTCTCGACCATCATCGGGAGGGACAAAGACATAAACTCGCTCTCGCTGTTCTCTCGAACCCAAGCGACTGATATAGGTAAGTTTAAGTCCTAAAAGACTCAGGAGTTTTTGAACAATTTTAATGGGAGAATCAGATTCCTTAATAGTTAAACCCAGGAAAGTTTTAATTTCCCGTCGGTTAGCTAGAGCTAATTCCGCAATCAGTTGGAGATTGGGATCGCTACCTCGGTACTGGACATCTGGTTGTAGCAAACCGAGAATGAGAGTTTCTAACAAACGCAGGGAGGTAGATAATAAGCTACGATTGAAATCTGGGAGCCACAAACGATTTTTGCCTGTAGTAGCGATCGCTCTCAGTTGACGGGCATCTCGCTCGACTAAATAAGGTCTGCCCACAGTGAGGTAGTAATGTGATAACCATTTTCCATACCAACCATCATTATCTTTAGCAACTAATTCGGGGGTAATCACTACTTCCTCGCCATAACGTCTGACTACCTTGCCTTTACGTTCTTGATATCGCTCCTCTCTTGTTTTAGCTCGTTTATCCTTGAGTTTCTGGTACTCGGAATCGGTAGGAGTGGGAGAGTTAGCTACCTGGGTACATTCAGCCTGATATTGGACAGTAGCTACCTGTTTGAGTTCTACTTCTACTTGTGGTGCGGGAGATTCCACATCTTCATTTGTAGGTGGAGACACTACATGATGTCCCTCGGCAATTAAACCTTCGACAATGGAAGTGCGATAGTTTTGCATCGTCAGATTGATATAGCAGCCTCGTTTCGCCCAGGTATTGAGAGATTCTGGCTGGAATTCCGTATCGAGGTCGAGGGCTGCTAGAGACGCATCAGCAGCTTGGAGAAAACGAATGTTAGTACTCGCTTTATTTTTAGTACTGGCTAAGAGAGCTTTTTTAGTGGTAGCCCCATTTCCCACCATACACTTGTAAAAGCCACGCTTAGCTGCCCAAAGGTAACGGGGAACCGAAGCCCGAATGCGGTTTAAGAATTGACGAATTGAATCAGTCGCTTGTACTCCTTGGGCGATCGCCCAGACGGAGTCAAAGTGAGGAACTTTGTTGACTCGAACCAGGGAAGTTTCAATTCCTTTTAATAAAAACTGGAAGGCTAAAGGAATTTGCGAATGGGGAACTATCAGCCGTTCGCACTCGATACTGACTCCCGTTTCAATCGAAGGGGAAGCAATAACCAGATCGTACTGGGGTAAGATTTCATTGAGATGAGGGATACAACCATAGGCGGGATGGTTTGGGTCGGCTACTGTTTCGGAGTCAATTCGCAGAATTTTGTGCAGGGGAAATTTTAGCTGAAGATAAGATTCTAGGTTTTGCGTGCCCCATTTAGATTGGATTCTTTGGGCTGAACAACACACCATAGGTCTGCCCCCAGCTTCAATATGCTGGAGCAAATCTTGGACAAGGCGCTCGGGGTTTTTATCTTCATAGTTGTATACGCTCCAGCGTTCATCTTGGTTTGGTTGCCAATCATTAACAATAACAAATGGTTCGACATGGAAACCTGCAACCGAACGAATATAGTCAATAGCAATATCGGATAGATCCGCATCGGCTAGATAAACTTGACCATCACCGGAGAGAGTATTTTGGATTAGGGTCTTAAACTGACTGAGAATTTCTACTCGCTCAGAGGTGCAGGTTTCGGAATTGAGCTGGTGCCAGACAACTTGTTCCGCTTCATCGATAATTACTACCCCATCCTGCCAATTGTCTGCATTAAACCGTGCACTAGAGTTGGGATGCAGA
>JAAUYD010170886.1_pt1 | contig 20488 bp, 17 predicted proteins | sample 7278101 | NCBI WGS metagenome assembly JAAUYD01 (sample SAMN14350128, study PRJNA611818) | marine sediment metagenome | isolation source: surface marine sediment (0.6m) | place: French Polynesia: Moorea | collected 2018-08
AGAAATAACCAAAACTTTGTATCGATTCCCTATAATAAGTTCAGAGAAATGTTATCTTATAAAGCAGAAATGGTAGGAATCAAGGTAATTATTACCGAAGAATCTTATACCTCACTCGCTTCTTTTTTGGATAACGACTATCTTCCTGTTTACCAGAAAGGCCAGAAAAATCAAGTTACTTTTTCAGGAAAAAGAGTAAAAAGAGGTTTATATCGCACTGATAAAAGGAAATTAATCAATGCAGATGTGAATGGTTCTCTGAACATCATGAGAAAAGTAGTCCCAAATGCTTTTAGCTATGGGATAGAGGGTGTTGTAGTTCACCCAGTCAGGGTAACACCTGCAAAATAAGGATATGTCATATTTGACTATATTTTTATGAACTATAAGTATTGTATCTCTTCTCTTGGTGCGCTTCTAAAGCACTTACTATTGCCTTTTGCCTTGAACCTGTTATTGTTAAGTTAAGTAACAATCATTAATCTTTTTATCACTTCATTATGGCCGTTTCTCCTGATACACAGTTTAAGGAATCTGTCAATCGTCTCAGAACCAATGATAGGGGATTGATTCTTAAACTCATACCTTATGTCCGTCGTAATCCTCGTTTACTATTATTATCTGTAGGTTTATTATTGCCTTTATCCATTGCAGGGGCAATACAACCGCTTATTATTGGACAAGCAGTGTCTTTATTACGTCAAGAAGCCACTTGGGGCTTTTTAGAAAAGTTATCTTTAGAAAAAGGCTTACAATTTTTAATTATTTTATTATTAATAACAATTATTATTCGTTTAGTTTGTGCTTCTTCTCAAGGATTTATTGTTCAAAAATTAGGACAAAATATTACAGCAGCTATTAGGGAAGATTTATTTACTCACGTTACTTCCTTAGGAACCCGTTTTTTTAATCGAACGCCAGTGGGACGTTTAATTACTCGTTTAACCAGTGATGTTGAAGCGTTGGGGGATGTTTTTGCTAGTGGGGCAATTGGGGTTATTAGTGATGCTATTTATATCCTTTTCATTATTGTTACCATGTTCACAGTTCAGAGAACATTAGCTTTAATGTTGTTATTAATGATGTTTCCCATTACGGGATTAATTATGTATTTTCAGGGACAGTATCGCAAAGCAAACTATAAATCGAGGGAAAAATTATCGGAACTTAATTCCATGTTACAGGAAAATTTAGCAGGGATTAATGTGGTTCAATTATTTCAACGAGAACAATTTAATAGTGAGTTGTTTAGAGTTATTAATAACGAGTATCGTCAAGCAACGGATAAAACAATTTTTCATGATTCAGCCGTTTCAGCTACCTTAGAATGGATTAGTTTAGTCGCGATCGCTGCTGTTCTCTGGTTAGGAGGAATTTATATTATTAACGATACGATTACGTTTGGGACTTTATCTGCATTTATATTATATGCCCAACGTCTTTTTAACCCCTTACGGCAATTCGCAGATAAATTTACCATGTTTCAGGCAGGTTTTACTGCCATTGAACGGATAACAGAATTAATGAAAGAACCCATAGAAATCAAAGAAAGTGATAAAAATATTCAATTTTTAGACAGTCGAAAATATCAAGATAAAATCGGAGAAATTTGTTTTGATCATGTTTGGTTTGGTTATAAACCGGATGAATTTGTTCTTAAAGACTTAAATTTTGTTATTTCTCCAGGGGAAAAAGTTGCTTTAGTTGGTCCAACGGGTGCCGGAAAAAGTTCAATTATCCGTCTTTTGTCTCGTTTATATGAACCCACCAAAGGAAGAATTCTAATTGATGGAATTGATATTAGGGACATTTCTAAGAAGGAATTAAGGAAATATGTAGGAATGATTTTACAGGAAAGTTTTTTATTTGCAGGGGATGTAAAACGTAATATTACCCTTGGAGAAAATTATTCCTTAGAAGCAGTACAAAACGCAGCTAAATTAACCAATGTTCATCATTTAATTGAACAACTTCCCCAAGGTTATCATACCCAATTAAGAGAAAGAGGAACTAATTTATCGGGGGGACAAAAACAGTTATTAGCTTTTGCAAGGGTTGCTATTCGTAGTCCTCATATTTTAGTTTTAGATGAAGCGACAGCTAGTTTAGATGTGCAAACGGAAGCCTTAATTCAAGAAGCTTTACAGAAGCTATTGATTGATAGGACAGCAGTAATTATTGCCCATCGCTTATCAACCATTCGAGATGTGGATAGAATTTTTGTCTTAAAAGAAGGTAGTATCGTTGAATCAGGTACTCATCAACAATTACTAAGTCAACAAGGTTTATATTATGGTTTATATCAACTACAAATGATGGGATATGAAGGAACAGAATAATAGCAATCAGTTAATTTAAGGATCATTTTTTCCGATCAAATCAATAACAGCATTAATCAAAGTATCATCATGAAAACTGCTTTTGGTTAGATAATAATCTGCCCCTGCTTCTAGCCCTTGTAAACGATCTTCTTCTCGATCTTTATAAGAAACAATAATCACAGGAGTGGATTTTAACTGCGAATTATTTTTAATATTCTGGACTAATTTAATGCCGTTCATACGGGGCATATCAATATCACTAATGACCAAATCATAATTGTTAACACGAACCGCATTCCATCCTTCCATCCCGTCAACAGCCACATCAACTGTATAACCTCTATTTTCTAATAACTTTCTCTCCATTTCTCGTACCGTAATGGAATCATCAACCACTAAAATATGTTTACTGGATTGATGCCAATTCGTTTCTTCTTTCGTTTTAACATGATTAATAGAAATATTGGCTAGAATTTTATCAAGAGAACGCACTAAATCTAAAACATCAATAATTAAAATCGGTGAACCATCTTCTAATAAGGCAGCCCCTGTAATATCTTGAACTTTACCCAAGCGCGGATCCAACGGACGAACCACTAAACTTTTTTCTCCTAAAAAGCGATCAATTACTAACCCATAACGATTCATTTGATCACTAACAACAATAACTGATAAAGGTTCTGTTGGGGTAGAATTTGACATTAATTCTAACACTTGTTCTGCCCTAACTAAACCAATATTTTGATTATTCAAGGTAAAATACTGTCGATTTTCAACGGAATAAATATCATCAAAATTCAACGTCAAAATTTGATCAATGCGAGATAGAGGGAAAGCATAAGGTTCCCCTGCAATTTCTACCAATAAAGTCCGAATAACTGATAAAGTTAACGGAAGTTGAAAATGGAAATTCATTCCCTTTCCTGGTTTAGAAATAGCCTGAAGATTACCTCCTACCTCTTGCACCATTGTTTTAGCAATATTTAATCCCACACCACGACCCGAAATTTCCGTTACTTGATTAGTAGTGGAAAAATTCGGTAAAAAGATAAATTCCATCAACTCTGCCTCATTTAATTGTTGAGACATTTCTGGTGTGACTAATCCTTTTTTAACAATAGATTCCCGTAATTTATCTAAGGAAATTCCTTTACCATCATCAGAAATGGTAATCGATAACATTCCGAAACGATGGGCTGCTTCTAAACGAATGGTTCCTTCTGGGGGTTTTCCTTTAGCGATGCGTTCATCAGGACATTCAATACCGTGATCAATGGCATTACGTAAAATTTGAGTTAAAGGGGCTTCTAATTTCCTTAAAATATCTCGATCAACCATGGTTAATTTGCCAACAATTTCTAATTTAACTCGCTTCTTTAATTGTCTGGCTAAATCCCTAACCATACGAGGAAAACTATTCACTCCTTCCTCAAAAGGACGCATATGAGTAGCAATCACTTCTCGATATAAACGATCCGATAAATTAAAAGAACGATAAGTAAATTGTTCTAAGGCATTCAAGCGATCGTTGAGAATTGCCCGACATTCTCGTTCTTTGTGAACCATATCACTAAAATAGCTTTCTGCTTCTTTTGATAAAGCAGTTTGGGCTAAACTGAGTTGTAATTGTTCTAATAATTGTGATAATTCTAATTGACTTTTTTTTAACTGCAAAAAAGACTCAGATAAGGGAACTAAAGCCGTAGCTTCTACTAAAGATTCTCCCGCTAAACCCATTAGACGGTTTAAATTGTCGGTTGTTACCCTGACAAAGCGATCTTTAGAATTTCCCATTCCTGAGGTAGAGGTTAAAGAGGTGGTGGGTATTCCCTCCTCTTGATCCGTTGCCAAATTATCTGGGGTTAATGTTTGGAGCTCCTGGATAGGTTCTTGTTCCTTATCAACCCAAGCAATCACCTGATCTGTTGGGGATGATGGAGTTTCTGAGGAAGGATCGTGGCTGAGATTAGAAGAAACGCTACTATTTTGACTAAATAGAAGTGAATCCTCATCATCTTCAGGAAAAACATCATCTAAGGATAGATCAAACTCGCCTAAGGCATCATCGTCTGTTTCTTCATGATCTGCTTCAGTCTCAGAAACCGGAACCGTCGGTTCTGGAGGAGGGATCGTCACGGGTGTTTGAGAGGAATCTGGAGTTACAACTGAAGAAGAAGAGCATTGATCCGTCGGCTGAGGATTCATAATGGAGGCGATGGCCTCAACAATCTTTTGAGTGTTGGCTTGTTGTTCTGTTAACCAATTGTTAAAATCATCTTGCTCAACCTCGCCAATAGAGTGTAAAAAGTCCACCCCTTGCAAAAGAAAATCAATATCATTTGGTGTTAAAGTAATGGTTCGATCCATCGCTGCCATGAAACAGTCTTCCATAACATGGGCAATTTGGACTGCCGGTTCAATTTGCACAATCCTCGCAGCCCCTTTAATGGAATGGGAAGCTCGCATTAAGGCTTCTAATAAGGAGAGAGACCCCTTGGCATCTGGAGAGTCTTGTAGTTGGGTTTCTAGGGTGAGAAGGTGATCGTTGAGAACTTCTCCTTGAGTTTCTACTTCCAAGCTAAACAGATCCAACATGGAAAAATCCCTTAAATCCATTTGATCGTTCACTACTTACCTCCTAAAAATTCGTTGAACAACCTTTCAATCTCTTACCTTTTCTCACTGTTCCCGATTATCAACATAAATTTATAAATAGTTGTAAATTGTTAGAATTAAGATTATTGAAATCTCCCTGAACTTCTTGGGATTAGATAATTTAGCCGATTATAGCGAGTTTGTGTTTGAACGTCACTTCATTATTTTTTATGGTTGATAGAAAGGTGACAAGGTTCCCAAGGCAATGAGACAATAGAACCGCTAAAGTTAGGAAGAATCTATGTTTAAGTCTGTAAGAATCCTTGTCCTCACAATAATAAGTTTAACCCTAATTAGTTGTTCTGTCGGCTTAGCTGGTTTACAAAGTTATGTCGATGCGGCAGATGGTTATCAGTTTCTTTATCCCAGTGGTTGGGTTGGGGTAGATGTCAAGCAATCCTCTCAAGGGGTTGATGTTATTTTTCGGGATCTCATTGAACCGAGTGAAAACTTAAGTGTTATTGTCAGCGATGTAGACGAAGAAAAGACCTTGACCGCATTAGGAACCCCAACAGAAGTGGGATATTATTTATTAAAACAAATGAATAATAATGCGGAAAATGGACGTAAAGTAGATTTAATTAATGCTGAATTGCGGGAAGTAGAAGGAAAAACCTATTATAATTTAGAATATGAAGTAACCTTACCCAATCAACAAAAACGCCACAATCTTGCTAGTATTGCAGTGAGTCGTGGTAAACTTTTTACCTTTAATTTATCGACAGTCCAAAAACGTTGGAATAAAGTTAAAGATTTGTTCGAAACTTCAGTTAATTCTTTTTCAGTTTATTAATTATATAGAGATATTGTTAAACTATTTTATTAAGTTTGGCAATATAGCATTTCCTGGACTCATGAGGTACACCTAATATGAAATCCTGTTGAATACCATACGTTAAGATAAGGTGAGCAGAGGGGGCTCCAGGAGGCAGGGGAAGATGGATTTACAGTAGGAATTTTAACGCTGAGTGATTAAGCGGATTTGGTACAATATTCAACTTCTGAACTCCTAACTCCTAAAACTAGAAAAGTTTGTACCGTTCGGAGTCGCGCTCACGGCGAAGCCTCAAAAGTATGGGAACTGCTATATCTTCTATTTATGCTGTTTAAAAATTGCTTACCAATGAAACCTTGTCCTCCTTTTGTTCTTGCTTCTGCTTCCCCTGCCCGTCTTAAACTTCTTAAAACCGTAGGCATTAATCCGATTGTTTGTTCCAGTAACTTTGATGAATCTCAAATTACAGAAACGAATCCTTTTAAATTAGTTCAAGTTTTAGCCCAATGTAAAGCGGAAATTGTGGCTCAACAATATGAAAATTGTTTAGTATTAGGCTGTGATTCTGTACTCGCTATTGATGGTAAAATCTATGGTAAACCTGACTCTCCAGAACAAGCGATCGCTCGTTGGCAAATAATGAGAAATAATCAGGGAATATTATACACAGGTCATGCACTTCTAGATGGCAAAAAACAAAAAACTTTACTCTCTTGTGGCATCACAAAAGTCTATTTTGCTGATATCGATGATCACACTATCAAAGCCTATGTTAACACAGGAGAACCCCTCAAATGTGCCGGAAACTTTGCCTTAGAAGGAAAAGGAAGCCTATTTATTGAAAAAATAGAAGGGTGTCACAGTAATGTTATTGGTTTGAGTTTACCATTGTTACGGGAAATGTTACAAAAACTAGACTACTCTATTCAAAGTTTTTGGGAGTCTGATAAAATTGATTCTATTGACAAGTAAGGAATATTCTTTTTACTTGAGTTATACTTATCTTTATTAAGAGGAAACCTCTAATTTAGCATGGCAGACAACAAAAATAAACCTCCTAATAATGGAAAAGAAAAAACAACTTCTCTGGTTGGTTTTCGTCGATTTCTAAAGGTACTAGAATATATCTGTTTGGATTCTTTTGCAGCGACGGTTATTATCACCTTAGTAGTCAAGAATAAACCACTATTTATTACATTAGATGCTGTTTTTTTAGCAGGATTCGTTTTTCTATTACTCTTCAATTCCCAATACTTTTCTGCTAAGGATAGGGCAGACAGAGAAAGTAAATATGAGGAACTTCTAGGGAGTCCAGAGTTATCAAACTCTCGGTTACAATTAGAACGAGAAAATGCCTTACGATACTGTCAAAAATTGGTGGCAGATTATAGTTCAACCCGAAAAAATGCAAGAAATTTTTACTATTTTTTACAAATTTCAACCATTATTTTCTCTGGTGTTACCCCAGTATTAGTCTTAGTCGATAAGCTAGATACAGGTCCAGTCTGGTTAAACTGGCTGCCGGTTATTTTACCGGCAATAGCTTCTATTTTCGCTAGTTTTGCCACATCATTTCCCTTAGAAACTCGTTGGAAAGAAGCCAATAAAATTGTTGAAAACTTAGAAGCAGAACAGCAGAAATTTAGCTTGAGAATTACTAAATTAGATATGGAATCTATAAAAACAGAACAAGGCGGTCAAAAACAACCAAAAACCAATGAACAGATACAAGAACTAGAAAAGCAAGCGATCGCAGCTTTTATTAATCGAGTCAACGACATCCATTTGAACCAAGTTCAATCAGAAGTTGAAAAAATAAAAGAACCTGATGATGCTGTATCTTCTGGACAGGTAAACACCCCTTAATTTCTTCTATGTACTGAGGACATTAGTCCTTAGTGATTTAATAAAAAATGACTAGCTTATTAAGATGACTACTGATACTAATCTCTCCTCAGAACAATACCAACAAAAAATGCAACGACGGAAAGAAATTCAACAACAACGTCTTGCAGAAGCATCCAAAGAAAAAGGACTTATTATTGTTAATACAGGGAACGGCAAAGGGAAAACAACCGCAGCTTTAGGGATGGTTGTGCGATCGCTAGGTCATGGGTTTAAAGTGGCTATTGTTCAGTTTATCAAAGGGGCATGGGAACCAGCAGAAAAAGCTGTCTTAAGTCAATGGGAAACCCAACTAGACTTTTTAGCCATGGGAGAAGGGTTTACTTGGGAAACTCAAGATCGAGAAAGAGATATTTTAAAAGCCAAACAAGCTTGGGAAAAAGCCGTTTCTTTTATTAATAACCCTGACTATCAAGTCGTGTTACTTGATGAGATTAATGTCGCCTTAAAGTTAGGCTATTTAGAGGTAGAAACTGTGGTTAAAACCCTTCAAGAAAAACCAGAACAAACCCATGTTATCCTAACAGGAAGAGGTGCGCCCCCTGAATTAATTGAAGTAGCTGATCTCGTGACAGAAATGAAATTAATTAAACACCCTTTCAAAGAACAAGGAATTAAAGCCCAACCAGGCATTGAATTTTAGAGACTTGATTTATTATAAAAATAAAGGTACAATAAGAAATTGTGAGTTTTTGCCAAGGCCATGAATGTAGAAGCAATTATCAAAGACATAGAATCAGAATATCTGAAAAAGGACTTACCCACGATTCATGTTGGGGATACGGTTAGGGTAGGGGTACGGATACGAGAAGGGGGAAAAGAACGGGTTCAGCCCTATGAAGGCACTGTGATCGCTATGCGTAATGGAGGAATAAGCGAAACCATTACCGTGCGTAAAATTTTCCAAGGGGTCGGAGTGGAAAGGGTATTCCTCCTTCATTCTCCTCGTATTGCTGATATTAAAGTCATTCGTCGCGGTAAAGTGCGTCGGGCAAAACTGTACTATCTACGCGATCGCGTCGGAAAAGCCACCAGAATTCGTCAGCGTTTTGATCGTCCTGTTTAAAATCACTTTAAAAATGGCGCATATAATCCATAAAAAAGCTCGAACTGCGCTATAATAAATAAGGCTTAGAGCATAGTCATTGACTATGACTCCTACCATGCGCTCTTAGTTCAGTTGGTAGAACGCAGGTCTCCAAAACCTGATGTCGGGGGTTCAAGTCCTCCAGGGCGCGTTTTTCAAGTCAGTTTTCGAGTTATTATAAAAGCATGATTTTACTCGGAAAAGATCATGATAATTTTGGTACTCAATGCAGGATCGAGCAGTCAAAAAAGTTGTTTATATCGTATAGAAGAAAACAGATTACCCAACCATCCCCCTGAACCCGTATGGACAGGAAATATTGATTGGACTGTGGCAAAAAATGAAGGAATTTTAATAGTAAAAGCTAATAACATTAAACAACAGATAACCTTAGCTATTGCTAATAAAGACCAAGCAATTTCTACAATGCTTAAAACTTTAATGGAGGGAGAAACGAAAGTTATTGATCAATTAAGTGATATTGATCTTGTGGGTCATCGAGTGGTTCATGGAGGAACAAAATACACTGAAGCTACCAAAATCACCTCCGAAGTTAAAGCTAAAATTACCGAATTAATTCCTTTAGCCCCTAACCATAATCCCGTTCATTTAGAAGGAATAGATGCTATTGAAAAAGTGTTAGGAGATGTGCCTCAAATTGCCATGTTTGATACAGCATTTCATCAGACCATTCCCTTAGAGAATGCTGCCTATCCTTTACCCTTTGAATGGTTAGATAAAGGGATTCGCCGTTATGGATTTCATGGGATTAGTCATCAATATTGTGCCAATCGTGCAGCAGAAATTTTAAATCAACCCTTATCTTCGTTAAAATTAATTAACTGTCATCTTGGTAATGGTTGCTCATTAACAGCCATAAAAGACGGAAAAAGTTTAGATACCACGATGGGATTTACACCCCTAGAAGGATTAATGATGGGAACCCGTAGCGGCTCGATTGATCCTGCTATTTTAATTTATTTAATGCGAGAATATTCCTTAAGTCCCGATGACTTAAATAACCTATTAAATAAAGAATCAGGGTTGAAAGGGGTTTCAGGTATTTCCGCTGATATTCGAGGGATTTTACAAGGGATGAAAGAAAATAATTTTCGCGCTCAATTAGCCTTTGATATGTACATTCATCGGCTGCGATCGCAAATTGGTTCTATGTTAGCTGTTTTAGGGGGATTAGACGCTTTAATTTTTACCGCAGGGGTTGGGGAAAACGCCGTTTTAGTCCGAGAAAAAGCCTGTGAAGCCTTTGAATTTTTAGGACTAAAATTAGACAAAACGAAAAATGAATCCTCTCCTGTAGATGAAGATATCGCTACAAAAGACTCATCCGTAAGAATTTTAGTCATTCATACCGAAGAAGACTGGGCGATCGCTCAACAATGTTGGCAACTCTATCATTAGATAACTGATGATAAATACCTACAATTTCTTTACATTTTGACAAACTGTGTTACCATCTTGGATGATTGACTCATTAACTAGGTTATGCAAAGGCGAGACAATCAAAGTCTGTGGAGGAGCTTACAGGAGCAGGAGTGACCCAGAAAATGTCAGAGACACAACAACCCCTAACATCCCAGCGAAGTAACTTCGACCCCATTCGCATTGGTGTGATTGGAGTCGGTAATATGGGACAGCATCATAGCCGAATTCTCAGCTTACTTAAAGATGTGGAATTGGTCGGCGTATCTGACGTTAATATGGAACGGGGGATCGATATTGCCAGCAAATATCGAGTCCGTTTTTTTGAACATTACCAGGATTTGCTACCTCACGTAGACGCAGTCTGTATCGCTGTTCCCACCCGTTTACACCACTCCGTTGGTATGGACTGTTTACAGGCTGGTGTTCACACCCTCATTGAGAAACCTATTGCTGCGAGTATCGCCGAAGCTGAATCTTTAGTGAATGAGGCTGCTAGTTCTCATGGTATTTTACAGGTAGGTCATATTGAACGCTTTAACCCTGCTTTCCAAGAACTGAGTAAAGTGTTAAAAACAGAAGAAGTGTTAGCCTTAGAAGCCCATCGCATGAGTCCTTATTCTCAACGGGCTAATGATGTTTCTGTGGTTTTGGATTTAATGATCCATGATATTGATTTATTATTAGAATTAGTGGGGTCTCCCGTCGTTAAATTAACAGCTAGTGGTAGTTGTGGCTCAAACTCGGGTCATCTTGATTACGTAACGGCTACCCTGGGCTTTGCTAATGGTATCGTGGCTACCCTAACAGCCAGTAAAGTGACCCATCGTAAAATCCGCCGTTTAGCAGCCCATTGCAAAAATTGTTTAACAGAAGCGGATTTTCTTAACAACGATATTTTAATTCACCGACAAACTACGGCTAATTATAGCACTGACTACGGTCAGGTTTTGTATCGTCAAGATGGATTAATTGAAAAAGTACACACTACAAAAATTGAACCTTTACACGCAGAATTAGAACATTTTGTCCATTGTGTACGAGGAGGTGATCAGCCATCTGTGGGAGGAACGCAAGCTTTAAAAGCGTTACGTTTAGCTAGTTTGATTGAGCAAATGGCTTTAGACGGAAAAGCTTGGCAAGATTCTGATCTTAACTACCAATATTTGAATCCTTCTCAGATTACTGTTTCGTGACATCCTCCCACACCAAATCACAGATTATGGTGTGGGCTTCCCAACTCACGATGGGATATTTCTGCCCACAGAGGCATAAAGCCCCTACGCCAGTTATCTAGGCTCATCACCCCCGACACCTCGACGAGGGGCTGTCTCTGCCGTCGCACGGCAGAGCTTGTAAGCCCCGTTTGACAGACGGTTTCCTTTCCCCTGAGTCCCAGGGTAGTAGATTCTATTCCTCGATTACAGATTTCCTGGGCCGAAGCCACGTCACGGTCAACAAAAGTATCAAGCCCGTAACCGCATTCATCACAGGCATGAAACCTATCAGCTAGGGTTTTTCTGAGGGAGGCGCGACAATTAGGACAAGTCTGGCTAGTTCCCCGATGGTCAACTAACCCAAAATACTTGCCTCTCACCTTGCAGACATATTTCAGAATATCCCTAAATTGCCCGAAACCTGCATCAAGGGTATGCTTGCCCAAAAAGCCTTTAGCCATTGTACGAAAGTCAATATCTTCCATAAAGATAGAGTCTCCCATATCACAGACTTTATGGGCTAATTTGAACTGATAATCTTTGCGCTTGAAAGCAATATGATTGTGTTGCTTTTCTACTTTCTTTCTGGCTTTTTCGTAGTTCTTAGAACGCTGTCTTGAGTGCGTCTTACATTCGCCGTGCAACGACGAATTACGCACTCGCTTCGTTTTTCTTGCCAACCGACGTTGTAGCACTTTCAGCCGACGGTGTTCGGTTTTGAAGAATTTACGTCCTTTTTCTAGATAAGAATCGGATGTAGCAAGATAAGAATTCAAGCCAACATCTAAACCTAGTGGATGCCCAAATGGTGTCTCTATGTCAGGCAAAACTATGTCAGATTGAATGCTGATCACAGCAAACCAACTGAAAGCTTTTTTGATAATTCTTACCTGTTTGATAATAAAACCATTAGGAATTGGACGATGAAGATTTATCTGGACTTTACCCAATTTAGGTAACTTTATTTGCCACCCAGTCAACGGGTTGCTTATAAATTGAGGAAACAGTAAAGACTTCATTTGTCCATATTTCTTGAACCGAGGAAAGCCAAACCCCCGATTACGAAAAAAATCCCAAGCATCATGAAGTCTTCTAACATTAGTTTGTAAGACTTGGCTTGGGACTAAAGCTAACTCAAGATATACTTTTTTAGCTAAAGGTAATTGGTTTTGTTGCTGATGGTAGCTTGGAAAAGGATAGCTTGCCGCCATGATGTATTCTGACTCTACACTACACCGATCTATTGGACACTTCCTCGAAGCTATCCAATCCTTTAGTTCACCCAAAGCATAGTTATAAGAACGGCGACAAATTTCTAGCCATTCAGACAACATCCCCTCTTGTTTGCTATCGGGGTATATGCGGTAACAATAGTTGAGCGTTAGAGTCATCATGCTATGTTAGCACAAAAATCCTAATGTGGTAACATAAGAGATTTTACGAGGTTGTGCTGTCGCACGTTAATATATTGGTCCGGCTGTATCCACACGCTGACCGTTGCCGATTCCCTTAAACTCCTCGGACGGTACAGCCTGGGACTTAGCCCGACATTTAGAGTTAAATTATTAAAAAGGCGACCTTTGCGATCGCCTTTTTTAGTCTCAAAAATGTAATTTCCAGAGCGTTTAAACAGTTGCTAACTCAGGTTGAGGGCGTTTACTATTACGAATTCCCTCAATCGCTTCTGCATAGTCAGGTGCTTTAAAGACAGCCGATCCGGCTACAATAGCATTAGCTCCTGCTTCTAACACTTGCCAGGTGTTACCAGGCTTAAGTCCACCATCCACTTCAATCCAGGGATCAAGTCCTTTTTCGTCGCACATTTGACGCAATGTGCGAATTTTAGCCACCATTTCAGGAATAAAGCTTTGACCCCCAAAACCAGGGTTAACACTCATAATTAACACTAAGTCACACAATTCTAAAACATATTCAATCAGTTCTAAAGGAGTCGAAGGATTGAGAACCACGCCTGCTTGTTTTCCTAATTCTCGGATTTGCCCTAATGTGCGATGTAAGTGGGGTGAAGCATTGTGTTCTGCATGAACGGAGATAATATCAGCCCCAGCTTTAGCAAAGTCAGCTACATATTTTTCAGGTTCGACAATCATTAAATGAACATCGAGGGGTTTTTGTGTGTAGGGACGAATTGCATCAACAATTAATGGACCGATGGTGATGTTAGGAACAAAACGGCCATCCATGACATCGACATGAATCCAATCTGCGCCTGCTTTATCCACTGCTTCGATTTCTGCCCCTAAACGGCTAAAATCAGCCGAAAGGATGGAGGGGGAAATAACAGTAGATTTGGTGGATTGAGTCATAATAATAGTGTTTCTCCGTCGGATTGCTTATGATGACGATATTAACAAAGTCTTTAGATTAGTGTAAAACTTTTTTGCTTTAACTACCACCAATTGGGACCCATTAAGCCCCACACCCTTAATCACAGGTTTTCCACTGATCTGAAGTTCCTTACCCTCAGCATCAATAAACTGCTCAAACTAACCTCAAATTGGGATAGTTAGCTAAAACCTCATCTCGAGTAAGGGTATCGCCTTGGGCTTGAGGTGTCCAGAGGATTTCTATGGCTAAGAGGCGATCGCTCCCAATTGCTGCGACTTGTTGCAGGGCTTGTTTGAGATCTTGAACGTCATTAATCTCAGGAAGGGTGACTTTTCCCTGAACCCCGACAATGATCGAGGCCACAATATATTCTCCTGATTCTGTGAATTTAGATAATTCTCCTTTGCCTTCTAACAATTGGAGTTGAGAAGCACTGGTTAATTGATTATTAACATTTGAGAGGGTTTCTGCACTAAATTTACTTCTTTCGGCTAGGGCCAATTGATTAAATTTTCCTTCTGCTGCGTCAATGGAAGCGGTACTGGCTTCAGTTAAACCAGACACCCAATATTCAGGATGACGCAACAGGGCTAAACTGGCCTCTTGTAAAACCATTGTCCGTCCCGATGGTGTATTCGTATCAGCGGTTTGGGCCAGTTCATCCAGTTCTTTTTGTAAGTAACGGCCACTGGCTAGTAAAGCCACCTGGACTTTAGCAACAGAGACTTGAGGGTTATTATAATTGTTTCCCATCTCGCCACCCCCTAGGTTACCAAGGGTTCTAATCAAAAAGTTAGCAAGGGCAATAACAATCAGTACAGTAAATAGACTACCAAAGCCCCCAAAACCAAAAAAGGGAATCAAAAAGGGAAAGCCAAAGCCTCCGCCTCCATAGCCATATCCCCCTCCGTATCCACCGCCTGAGGGAGAGGTATATGTACGGCTAGGACTTCTAAAGGAACCCCCGCCAATTCTTCCCCCAGTACGGGCTGCTAAAGCACTACTAACATCTCCGAAAACAAGAGTAATGACTAAAACTAGGATAAGTAAAGGTTTCAAAAAAGGTTTGATTTTTCTTAACATACAACGATCATTAGTTAACTCTGATTATGTCTTATTTATAGTTTATCTAGATTTCTCTTTTATTACTGTTTCACTGCTCAGACTCCTCCAAAGTCTGCTAAACTAACAAAAACTCTAGTGCTAGGGTATTGAGTTGACATCCTCACGCGCCGTAAAACGGTGGTGATTCCTAAACCTCACGATCTAGGTTTCTGTTTCTTAGCAGTTGCCTTCCGAGATTTACTCTCTTCAGGTCTTACACTCGCTCCACAGACTGACACCGCTTGCCCTGCGGCCAAAATATTCTGAGATGCGTTAATATCGCGGTCATGGTTAGCTCCACATTTAGGACATTCCCATTCACGAATATTTAACGGCAATTTATCTACAATGTGACCACAATTGCCACAGCGTTTACTACTAGGAAAGTAACGGTCAATTTTGATTAATTTTTTGTCATACCAGTCACATTTATATTCTAGTTGTCGATTAAACTCTCCCACCCACCCCTCTAGCTCCCCTCCTGGGAGGGGATGGGGGTGGGTTGCTCTCGCTAATTTATGGTGTCTTGGTGCGCGTTCCCTTGCGCCGTTCGACGGCGCGGGGTCGCACCGCTTTCTTACCATATTCCTAATAGCTAAGTCCTCAATAGCAATTAAGTCATTCTCTCGTACAAGTTTAGTCGTTAACTTATGGAGAAAATCGGTACGAGCATCTTTAATTTGAGCGTGAACTTTAGCTACTTCTAGCCTTGCTTTATAGCGGTTATTTGAGCCTTTGGTTTTCCGACTCAAAGCTTTCTGCTTTCTTTTTAGCTTTTTGTACAAGCGATTAAAATGTTTAGGGTTGGCTATCTTTTCTGAATTACTTGTGGTAATTAAGCTAGTAACCCCTACATCAATCCCTACTTGTTTACCTGTCTTGGGTAATGGTTTGATGGTTGGATCTTTAACTAAAATAGATACAAACCAGCGTCCTGATGGGTCAAGTTTAACCGTTACGGTAGAAGGCTTACAATCTTGAGGAAAAAAACGACTCCAAACGATATTTAGAGGTTTTTTGATCTTAGCTAAGAATAGCTTTCCATCCTTCCATTTAAAAGCAGACTTGGTAAACTCAGCACTACCTCCATTTCGTTTCTTTTTAAAGTTAGGATATTTAGCCCGTTGTCCCCAAAAATTAGTAAAAGCTTTTTGAAGATGTCTTAAACATTGCTGTAATGGAACACAGCTAACCTCGTTAAGAAAATCTAAATCTTCTTGCTTTTTCCATTCAGTTAACAAGCTTGATGTTTGAGTGTAACTTATTCTTTCTTGTTTTTCATACCAACCGTCAGTGCGTAGTGCTAATGCTTTGTTATACACTAAGCGCACACACCCCATTGTCCGTCGCAAGAGGTTTTCTTGCTCGGCGGTTGGGTAAAACCTGAATCGATAGGCACGTTCTCTCATACCTCACAGTTTAACATACCTTTTGTGAGTATGCTAGACTGAAATAGGAAAGCCGTCCTGCGCTCCGAATCGCGGAGGGGGTTTCAGACCCAAAATTTTCGATGAGGTTAAGATTAATGGGCCCTGCAAGCTAACTTACTCCCCTCATAACTCGATTCAAGGAGGTGCTAGAGTGTGGATCGAAGTTGCTCCTGATGTCCCCATTATTCCCCTGAAATTTGCGACTTAACCTCAATGCCCTGGAAAAAATTGCCGAGTTTTGACAAGGACTTTTAAATTAAATCAGATGGCTAATCTTTCTAACATCAACATTTTAATCAGTAATGATGATGGTATATTTGCCCGTGGCGTTCGGATCCTAGCTAATACCTTGGCCGAAGCAGGCTATAAAATTACGGTGGTTTGTCCTGATCGCGAACGCTCAGCTACCGGTCACGGATTAACCCTTCATCGTCCTATTCGCGCTGAGATAGTAGAAGACTTTTTTAACGCCAAGGTTACGGCTTGGTCTTGTTCAGGAACCCCGTCAGACTGTGTTAAATTAGCCCTGAGTACCCTGGTGGAGACTCGGCCTGATTTTATTGTTTCAGGCATTAATCAAGGGTCAAACTTAGGTACCGATGTCTTGTATTCCGGAACCGTTTCGGCTGCCATGGAAGGGATGATTGAGGGAATTCCCAGTATTGCCATGAGCTTAGCAAGTTTTTCTTCCCATCAATTCCAACCCGGTGCTGATTTTGCTTGTCGCTTGATTCAACAATTACAAGATCATCCGCTCCCAGACCGTACCCTTCTCAATGTCAATATTCCTCCTGTGGCCGCTGATGCCATTACAGGAGTCATCTTAACCCGTCAAGGGTTACGTCGATACATCGAAAACTTTGAAAAACGCTTAGATCCCAGAGGAAAAAGTTACTACTGGTTAGCAGGAGAATTAGTCACAGAAATCGAACAACCAGATCATATTCATCTTCCTTCCCATATTCCCACGGATGTTCAAGCCATTCAGCAAAATTATATAACCTTGACTCCTTTACAGTATAATCTTACGGATGTGGCTAGTTTTGACTATTTACAAACCAATAAATGGTTAAGCTGGTAGCTTTGATTAGATAGGTCAATCTCTGTTGACAATTTATGATATTCTAATGCAATCGCAGTCTTAATTTAAAACCATGTCCTCTTTTGAATACAATCAAGAAAGGGATTCCGAAGATATTGATCGTCTCACCCTAACTGATGAAACGGGTCGTACTCTCGATTGTTATATAGAAAACGCTATGGAAGGAAATGACGGGACTTATCTATTATTAATGCCTGTAGATATTCCTGTGGTGATTTTATCCTGGGATAGTGAGGATGAAGAGAGTGACGATAGTGAAGAAATTAGTAATGGAATTTTATTGGAAGATCAAACAGAAATCGAGGAAGTTTTTCCCGATGCTAAAGCAGTTTTAGCTGAGTTAGATTTAACCTTAAAATTAACCGCTTTTACCTTAACTGTAACAGGAGAATTACCGCCTATAGAAGATGATGGTATTCTCACTTTAGAATTGGAAAACGATGGGCCATCCTTAGATTCAGAAGAATTACAATTTTTAAAAGATTTTTATCATCACAAGCAAAAATACTCTATTTATACCCCTTTATCTCCATTACTTTTTTTAGCTAAATACAATTTACTAGGAAAAGTTGAGTTAGTCTCCCCTGAAGATGAAGAAATGCAAGTTATCTTAGAAGAATTATTATTTGATGATATAGACGAATGAAAAACCCACCTCTTTGCTGAAGTGGGTTCATGAGTCAACTTAAAGATAAGATTTAGTAAAGACCGGGGTTAATGCGATCGCCACCTTCAATTAACTCATTGGCAGGAGGTGTCACCACAAACTTATCTAAATTAGCTTCTAAACGCTGCTTTTGTTTTTCACTAAGTCCAGGAATTTCTAACACTTCTTCTACGCTATCATATGGGGCATACTTGATGATTTTAGCGGCCAAGTTGGGGTAAAAACCACGAAGTTGACGGAAACCGCGAACATCTTCGTTATTTAAGTCAATTTTTTGACCATATTCTGTAGTCAACTTAGCATCTACAGGGTTTAACTCAGCAGCAACCGCAGAACCCACAAAACCGACGGAACTAATCAGTACCATCAAAATAGCAAAAAGACGCACAATTGTTTTCATTACAATGATTCTCCTAAAAATGTGTATTGATCCCATTGAAAATGCACCACCTCAGTTGGCTATGCTTCTCAAACAGCAGATAAGATTTTAAAATGTTATATCATGGCGAATGTATTTTATGCACGTTGTTTGAAGGATAAGCCTTTATTGGTGCGGAAAAATCTTAGAAAATCTTAAACTGCTTCACCAACTATGATAGCTTAATTTGTATCTTGATCATAGTCAGGTAGGGGGATCGTTAGATTGTTTTTCAGCTAAGTTCTGAACGTCTAAGATATAATTGAATAATAGAAATTTGATTCTTGATGAAATCCCCTGAAGTCGTCGTTATGAGCAATCAACCCGATCGCATTATCATTTTTGATACTACCCTCAGAGACGGGGAACAGTCCCCAGGTGCTAGTTTAACGGTTGAAGAAAAACTTACCATTGCTCGCGCTTTAGCACGACTTGGGGTAGATATCATTGAAGCGGGTTTCCCTTACGCAAGTCCGGGTGATTTTGAAGCGGTGCAGAAAATTGCTCAAACCGTTGGCACCGAAAATGGGCCAAGAATTTGTGGGTTAGCCAGAGCAACCAAAAATGATATTAAAGCAGCAGGAGAAGCCTTAAAACCAGCGGCTAAGTCCCGTATTCATACCTTTATTGCTACATCTGACATTCATCTTCAACATAAACTGAAAAAGACACGCTCTGAAGTGTTAGACATAGTACCGGAAATGGTTGCCTATGCCAAAACCTTCACCGATGATGTAGAATTTTCCCCAGAAGATGCTGGCCGCAGTGATCCTGAATTCATGTATCAGGTATTAGAAACAGCGATCGCAGCCGGCGCAACTACGGTCAACATTCCTGATACAGTAGGCTATACCACACCCAGTGAGTTCGGTGCATTAATCAAAGGAATTAAAGATAATGTTCCCAACATCGATCAAGCTATCATCTCAGTGCATGGTCATGATGACTTAGGGTTAGCAGTAGCTAACTTCCTTGAAGCCGTGAAAAATGGAGCGAGACAACTAGAATGTACCATTAATGGAATAGGAGAAAGAGCAGGTAATGCAGCATTAGAAGAGTTGGTGATGGCTCTCCATGTCCGTCGCCAATATTTTAACCCCTTCTTGGGTCGCTCCGTCGATTCTACGGAACCTTTAACCAACATCAACACCAAGGAAATTTACAAAACCTCCCGTCTGGTATCGAACCTCACTGGAATGATTGTACAGCCCAACAAAGCCATTGTAGGGGCTAATGCCTTTGCCCATGAGTCCGGTATCCATCAAGACGGGGTTCTCAAAAATAGGCTAACCTATGAAATTATGGACGCAGAGTCCATCGGGTTAACCAATAATCAAATTGTACTCGGTAAACTCTCAGGACGTAACGCTTTTCGCACCCGTTTGAGCGAGTTAGGATTTGAATTGTCAGACAATGACTTAAATAACGCTTTCTTGCGCTTTAAAGAGGTTGCTGACAAGAAAAAAGAAATCACTGACTGGGATCTAGAAGCCATTGTTAATGATGAGATTCAACAAGCACCGGAATTGTTCCGATTAGAATTAGTACAAGTATCCTGTGGTGATCACGCTTCCCCTACCGCTACTGTTACCCTGAGAAACCCCGAAGGAAAAGAATTAACCGATGCTGCGATCGGTACTGGTCCTGTGGATGCAGTGTATAAAGCCATCAACCGTGTGGTGAATGTTCCCAATGAGTTGATCGAGTTTTCTGTGAAGTCTGTCACCGCCGGTATCGATGCAATGGGAGAAGTGACTATCAGGTTACGTCATGAAGGACGCATTTACTCTGGTTATGCAGCTAATACCGACATTATTACGGCTTCTGCCCGTGCTTATATTAGCGCGTTAAATCGGCTTTATGGGGCGATTCAAGAAAATGTTAAGGTACACCCGTCTGAACCTGTTTTAACCCATTCTTGGCGAGAAATCCCCGATTGAGGTACGAAAATCGAGGGATGATAGCCAAGACAGCACTTTTGTGATATACTGTCTTCTGGTTGCGACCCACCCGAACTC
>JAAUYD010111828.1_pt1 | contig 20482 bp, 14 predicted proteins | sample 7278101 | NCBI WGS metagenome assembly JAAUYD01 (sample SAMN14350128, study PRJNA611818) | marine sediment metagenome | isolation source: surface marine sediment (0.6m) | place: French Polynesia: Moorea | collected 2018-08
GGCTTCCTGCTGCGCGCGCCGCTGTTCGGCGGCATCGTGCGCAAGGCGGTGCTGGGACGGTTCGCGCAGTCGATGGCGCTGACCATCAGGTCCGGCGTGCCGCTGATCCATGCGCTGACGGTCGTCGCCGGCGTCGTCGACAATGCCTACGTCAGCGAGAAGGTGCGATCGATGCGCAGCGGGATCGAGAAGGGCGACAGCGTGTCGCGCACCGCTGCGGCCACCGGCCTGTTCACACCGCTGGTGCTGCAGATGCTGGCGGTCGGCGAAGAGACCGGGGCGCTCGACCAGCTGCTCGAAGAGACCGCGTCACACTACCAGGCCGAGGTCGAGTTCGAATTGAAGCGCCTTGGCGACGCGATCGAGCCGATACTGATCACCGTGATCGGGATACTGGTGGCCGTGCTCGCGCTCGGCGTCTTCCTGCCGTTGTGGGACCTGTCGGCCGCCGCGCGCGGCTGACTGGCAGACCGTCTAGGCGTCGCGCTCGGCGATCCACTCGGCGACGCGGCGGTCGGCGTAGTAGCGCGCCAGGCCGGGGACCCGGCCCTCGATGAAGCCGACGTGTCCGCCGTCGTCCGACACCTCCAACGTGACCGCGTCCGGCAGCTCGTCGGCCTCGGGCGGCGTGTCGCGGAACATGAACGGATCGTTGCGGGCGTGCAGGATCAATGTCGGTACGCGGATGCCGGGCAGGTACTGCCGGCTGCTGCAGCGGGTGTAGTAGTCGTCGACACCGGCGAAACCATGCAGTGCCGCGGTGACCTGGTCGTCGAACAGGTGGAAGGTGTCCAGTTCGTCGACATCGACGTCTAGCGGCGACGGGATGCGCGCGAACTTGGCGCGGTAAGACGCCTGCAGGCTGCCGACGAGGTGGCGTTGATAGAGTCGCGACAGGCCCCGGGCCATGCGCCGGGCCGCGGCATCGAGCAGGAACGGCACCGATATCGCGACCGCCCGGCGCAATGGCGAACCGCCACCGCGCTCGCCGAGCCATTTCAACAGCACGTTGCCACCCAACGACACGCCGACAGCGCCCCACGGCGGCTGTCCGTAGCGGCGCTCGACATGTTCGACGACGCGCTGGGGATCATCGGTCTTGCCGCTGTGGTAGCTGATCGGCAGGCGGTTGGGTTCGCGGCCGCAACCGCGGAAGTGCATCAGGCAGACCCGAAACCCGGCGTCGTTGAGGGCGCGCATGATGCCGCGGGCGTAGTGCGAATCGATACCGCCCTGCAGGCCGTGCAGGAGCAGCACGATCGCGGCGCCTTGCGGCCCGGACCACGCGAGATCGAGAAAATCGCCGTCGTCGAGTTCGAGGCGCTCCCAGTCGACGTCGATCGCAGGTTGGCGACGGAACAGCGCCGGCCACAGGGTCTGGGCGTGATCACCGCGCAGCCACCAGGCAGGACGGAAGCCGCTGTCGACGACCGGCATCAGGTCTCGGCGTGTCGATACAGGCTGGCGTACAGGCCGTCGCTGCGGATCAGGTCGTCGTGATGACCGTCCTCGACGATCGTGCCGCCGTCGAAGACCAGTGCCCGGTCGGCCTGGCGCACCGCGCTGAGGCGGTGGGCGATGATCAGCGTCGTGCGATGCTGAAGGAACGAACGCAGCGCGTCGTGCAGGTTCTGCTCTGTGGTCGTGTCCAGCGCCGACGTCGCCTCGTCGAGGATCACGACCTTTGGGTCACTGAGCACCATGCGCGCGACGGCGAGGCGCTGGCGCTGGCCGCCGGACAGGCGGATACCGTTGCGCCCGACCAGCGTGTCTAGCCCCTCTGGCAGTCCGCGGACGACGTCGGCGAGCTGGGCGACGTCGAGCGCGCGCCATAGCGCGGCGTCGTCGGTCGCCCGGCCCAGGGTCAGGTTGTTGCGCACCGTGTCGTTGAACAGGGCCGGGTGCTGCAGCACCGTCGCGACGTTGTCGCGGACGACGTCGAGTCCGACCCGGTCGACCGGCACGCCGTCGAAGCAGACGCGGCCGCTCTCCGGCACGTAGAGACCGAGCAGAATCTGCACCAGCGTCGTCTTGCCGCCGCCGCTGGCGCCGACCAGCGCGACTTTTTCGCCGGCGCGGATGTGCAGGTTGACGTCGTCGAGCACCCGTGGGCCGTCGCCGTAACGGAAGCAGACGTGCTCGACGCTGATGCTGGTCGTGGTCTTGCCGGCAAAGGGGTCGAGTTCGCTGCGGTAGTGCGGCTCGAGCCCGACGTCCATGAGCTGGTTGATGCGCCCGAGCGCGGCCTTGGCGGCCAGGTAGGCGTATTGGATCGCGAGGATCTCCTGCACCGGTGTCATCATGAACCACAGGTAGGCGTAGACCGCGAGCATCTCGCCGATGGTCAGGTCCGAGAACAGCACCATGAACATCGACAGCGCGCGAAAGATATCGAAGCCGAACAGGAAGACCATGAACGACAGGCGGTTCGCGGCGTCGCTCTTCCACGTGAAGCTGGCCGAGTGATCGCGGATGTGACCGGCGGCATCGATGACGCGCTGCACGTAGTGGCGCTCGCGGTTGCTCGCGCGGATCTGCTGGATCGCGTCCAGCGTCTCGGCGAGCGATTCCTGGAATACCTGGTAGGCGCCGTTCTCGCGCGCCTTGAGCTTTTTGACCCGTCGCCCGAAAACGGTCGTCAGGTAGATCACGAACGGATTCAGCAGCAGGATGAACAGCGCCAGCTGCCAGTGCATCCACATCAGCACGAGGGCGGTGCCGAGCACGCTGAGGACGGCAACGATAAACTTGCTCGTGGTCTGGCTGACGAACTGGTCGATCGCGTCGAGGTCGGTGACCAGGTGCGATGCGACCGTGCTGCTGCCGAGCGTTTCGTACTCCGCCATCGAGAACCGCTCGAGGCGCTGCAGCAGCGTCCGCCGGATGCGGAAGATCACGTCCTTGGCGATCAACGTGAACTCGCGCGTCTGCCAGACGTTGAACACCAACGTCAGGATCCGCAGCAACAGCGTCAGTACCAGCACCGCGGAGATGTACAGCACCGGTCCGTGCCAGGGCTCGGGGAACGCCGCGTTCATCCACGCGACCGCCGTCCCAGGTTGCTCGAGCAGTACCTCGTCGACCAGCAATGGGATCAGCAGCGGCACCGGAACGGCCGCGAGCGCACCGAGGACCGCAACCACGTTGGCCGCAAACAGTTCGCGGCGGTGGCTGGTGATCATTTGGATCACCTCGCCCCAGGTGTAGACTTCGGACCGGAGCTGCGGTGCCGTGTCGGTGATAGCTGGCATGTCCCGAGTCTAACAAAGGCGATTCGCCGCTCGTTGCCGAACAGTGAGGAAAAACATGCGAGTTCGTAGCGTAATTTGCGCCGCCCTGCTGCTCCTGCTGGCGCCGCCGCTGGCGGCTGCCACTGCCACTGCCGCGGACGCCTGGTACGCGCTCGACGGCCAGCTCGTGCAGGGCGGGTTGGTGTACGGGCGGACGGCACCCGGCAGCACCGTGCTGCAGGACGGACAGGAGGTACGGGTGAGCAAGAACGGCGATTTCCTGCTCGGCTTCACGCGCGATGCGCCGCCGACGTCGCAACTCGAGATCCGTCTTCCTGACGGGCGCAACGTGACCAGGACGCTGGACGTCGCGCGTCGCGAGTACCGGATCCAACGCATCGACGGTCTGCCCAAACGCACGGTGACGCCACGCAAACCGGAAGACCTCGCGAGGATCCGTGCCGATGCCGCGGCGGTCGGCAAGGCGCGCAGGCGCGACGACGATCGCCAGGACTTCCTCGTCGGATTCGTCTGGCCGGTGCTGGGGCCGGTGACCGGCGTCTACGGCAGCCAGCGGATCCTCAACGGCCAGCCGCGTCGACCGCACTATGGCGTCGACGTCGCGGCACCGACCGGGACGCCGGTGCATGCCCCGGCCGCCGGGCTGGTCACGCTCGCGGTCCCCGACATGTTCTTTTCCGGCGGTACGCTGATCATCGACCACGGCCACAAACTGTCGTCGAGCTTCCTGCATCTGCACAGGCTGCACGTCAAAGCCGGTGACTACGTCGAGCAGGGCGACCTGATTGCCGAGGTTGGCGCGACCGGTCGCGTGACCGGTGCGCACCTGGACTGGCGCATGAACCTGCGCGACCGACGCATCGACCCGCAGCTGCTGGTACCGCCGATGCCGGAACCGGTCGATGGTTCGGGTTCGTAAGAATCTGGTATATTCGATTAATTGGTTGAGCTCCAAGGAAAATTCTGCATGATCCGGATCCTCAGACTGATCGCAGCGGCGGCGGCCCCGGTCTTGATTGCGAACCCGGTCGGCGCCGCCGACCTCACCGAGGCGTACCGGCTGGCCAGCGTCAACGACCCCGCGTTGCGCGCGGCGCGCGCGACGCGCGACGCGAACTTCGAGGCCCAGCCGATCGCCCGCGCGCAGCTGCTGCCGAACGTCGCGCTGACCGGTGACGCCACGTTCACGCATCAGGACGTCAACAGTTCGCCTGCCGGGTCATTCAACGACGATTTCAGCAGTGGCAACGCGGCCGTGCAGGTGACGCAGCCGCTGTATCGCAAGGATCGCCAGATCCGCCTCGAGCAGGCCGAGGTCCAGGTCGAACAGGCCACCGTCGATTTCAACATCGCCGAGCAGGACCTGATCCTGCGCACCGCGCAGGCCTATTTCGGCGTCCTCTCGGCGACCGATACCTTGGCGTTCGCCGAGGCCGAGAAGAAGGCCATCGCGCGCCAGCTCGACCAGGCCAAGCAGCGTTTCGAGGTCGGCCTGATCGCGATCACCGGGGTGCACGAGGCCCAGGCGCGGTTCGACCAGGCACGCGCCGACGAGATCCTGGCACGGACCAACCTGGACAACGCGATCGAGGCGCTGCGCGAGATCACGTTCGAGCCGGCCGATCCGCTGTCCCGCCTGAAGGCCAAGATACCGTTGAACGCGCCGCAGCCGGCAAGCCTCGACGAATGGACCGAACTGGCGTTGCGCAACAACCCGGGCATCGTGTCGGCACGCTTCGATGCCGATATCGCGCGCAAGCAGATACGGCTCGCCGATGCCGGCGATTCACCGGCGCTCGATCTCGTCGGGTCGTATGGCATCACCGGCTCCAGCGCCGACGCCGGCACCGACGCGAACACCGCGGCGATCGGCCTGCAGTTGAGTATGCCGCTGTACACCGGCGGCGGCGTGGCGGCGAGCACGCGCCAGGCGCGCTTCCAGTTCGAGGCCGCCCAAGAGGTGCTCGAGCAGCGGCGTCGCGCTGTACAGACCCAGGTCCGCAACGCCTACCGCGGGGTCGTCTCCAGCATCAGCCGTGTCGCTGCGCTGGCCGCGGCCCAGGTATCGGCGAAGAGCGCGCTCGACGCGACCGAAGCGGGTTTCGAGGTCGGGACACGGACCCTGGTCGACGTGCTCGATGGCCAGCGCGATCTGTTCCGAGCCCGCCGCGACTTCGCGCAGTCGCGCTACGACTATATCCTCAATACCCTGGCGCTGTTCCAGGCAGCGGGCACATTGAGCCAGGAGGATGTCGATACCGTGAACGGCTGGCTGCAGTAGCCAGCATCCTGCAGCGCTTCGGGGTCTCGGCCTTACGGCCGCTTGCTTCGTTATTCGCGTTCGCGGCGCGCGAACATCAGGCTGGTGATCTGTTCCGACACGATGCCGATCAGGAAGGTCAGCAACGACGTCATGTAGAGCAGCGCGCTCATGTTGGTGAAGCGTGCCGATTCGATGTAGGTGTAGGCATACAGCCCCGTCGACGCCACGAACAGGAATGCGCTGATCGGCAGGAACAGCTTCAGCGGTGAGTACAGCGCCCCGATCTTGAAGATGATCACCATGAAGCGCGCACCTTCGCGCCAGATGCGCAGGTGGCTCTTGCCGTCGCGCCGGCCCACGTCTATCGGCTCGTAGGCCACCGTGTAGCCGGAGCGGAAGAACGCCATCGTCGAGGTCGTCGGGTAGGAAAAGCCGTTCGGCAGCAGATGCAGGAACTCGCGAAACCGCGCGGCATTGACGATGCGCATGCCGCTGGTCAGGTCGGGGATCTTCTGCCCCGTCATCCAGCTCGCGAGGCGGTTGAAAGCGAAATTACCGAAACGGCGGAACAGGCTCGCCTGGTCGCGGCCATGGCGTGCACCGACCACCATGTCGAGGTCGGCAGACCGGTAGTGCTCCCACAGGCGCTGCAGGTCCTCGGCGCGGTGCTGTCCATCGGCGTCCATCATCGCGAGCACCTGGCCACGGGCGCTGCGCGCCCCGCGTTTGATCGCCGCACCATTGCCCATGCGGTAAGGATTGGCCACCAGCCGACAACCGTGGCGGCGGCAGACGTCGGTCGTGTCATCGCGGGATCCGTCGTCTACGACAACGATCTCGGCGTCGGGAAACGTACTCTGCAGCCCCGGCAACAACGACTCCAGCGATCGCGCCTCATTCAGTGCCGGCAGGATGATGCTCAGTTCGACGGGATTCGGGGTCGTTTCCATACGGTGGATTCTGCAGCTCGCGGTCTATGGCCTGTCGGAATTGCTCGAATTCTTCTCGCTGACGCGCGTTCTTCAATGTGCTTTCGGCTTCGTACAGCGCCCGCGCTGCATCAGCGTAGCGGTTGCGCTTTTGCAGCACGCGCAGCAGGTGCACATGATACCCCCATTGATCGGGCCACGCGGCTATCGTCGCACGCGCGAGCTGCTCGGCACGTTCGAGGTCGCCGGTCACGTGCTCGTGGTACTCGCGGTAGGCGGCTGCCACGCCGGCGCGTCCGGTCAGTATCCACTGTGGGTTGGACAGCGCCGCGTCGAAGATGGCCTCGACATCCGAGCGCAACAGCTCGTGTCCGTCCGATTTGTGCCAGCGCGCGAGGTAACTGAACTGGCTGACCGAAACGTAGGTCGGCCCGACATCACCGTGACGCAGGCCGTCGACGAGGCGTTCGACGATGTCCCGCGGTGGTTGGCGTCCAAGATGCAGGTGCAGTGCAATCTTGCCGAACAGGCAGTCGAGGCAGCGTGCGTCGATGCGCAGGCCGTTGTCGAGGAAGCGGTCGGCTGCCAGCGCGAGCGGCGCCACATCGCCTTCGGCCTCGCCGATCGCGGAGATCAAGAGTTGTGCGGCCATGAAGCTGCTGCGCCGGGAATCCGGGTGGTTCTCGGCGGCATTGAACACGAAATTCTGGTAGCTCGACCAGCTGTCGACGCGCATGGTGGTGACGACGCCGTAGCTGATCAGCAGCAGCACGCCCACGACCAGCGCTGCCCTGTGCACATGCAGGCGCCGCGACGCGATGACGATCAGGTATGCGAGCAGCAACAATGGCCCGATGCTGGCCAGGTAATTGCGGTGCTCGAACACCATCTCGAGTGGAAACACACTCGACTCGAGCGCGTGGTTGGCGAGGAAGAACAGCACGGCGAACGCGAAGACCGGGAAGCGACGACGCACTGTCACGGCGGCCAGCGCGATAGCGATCAACGCGGCGATCGCCGCGAGCGTCGTCGGCGGCTGTGTCCAGCCGCGCGACACGACGACATCGTCATGAAACAGACCGAACGCGGTCACGTCGGGCACCAGCAGCCAGGACACGTAGGTCCACAGCACACGCGGCTGGGTCAGCAGGCGTTCCTCGAGCGTGAACGGCCGCTGGTCGTACGACAGCAGTCCGGGGTGCATCGACAGGTAGGCGAACGCTGCGGCGATGGGCAACACGATGTAGACGAGCTGGACCGCGCGCACAGCGCGGGCCCGTGTGCCGAGCGTCAGCCGGTTGAGCAGCGTCAATTCGATGCTGAGCAGCAACAGTGGCACCAGCGCCGCGTTCTCCTTGCTGAGGAAGCCGATCATTGCCATCGGCGCCGCGGCCAGCATCCACGCTATTCCTGGCCTTCCTCGACTGATCTGCAGCCTGCCCCAGACGTAGCTGAGCAATGCCAGCAGCATGGCCAGCGCCGACAGCAGGGTCATGCGTTGCACGACGTAGAGCACCGAGCTGACATGCAGTGGATGGATCACCCAGACGGCGGCGGCGACCAGCGCGACCAGTCGCCCGTCGGTGCTCGCGGCGTCGCCGCTGAGTGCACGCTGCGCAAGCCGCACGAACGCGTAGATCAACAGCCCGTTGACCAGATGTAGCGTAACGTTGACGGCCTTGTAGGCGCGCGCATCGAGCCCCGCGAGCGCATGGGTCACGCCGAAACTCAGCTGCGCCAGCGGTCGATTGCTCGGGAAGTCGCTGAACGACGAATTCCACGCGCGGTGCAGGCTCGGCCAGTCGACGGCGTCGATCTTCACCCAACGGTTCTGCGTGATGTGGACGTGGTCGTCGAACAGGAACGGCCCATCGAGTCCGGGTGTATACAACAGGCCGGCGGTCGCCAGGATCAGCGCCAGGGCGAGGCGATGCAGAGTCGGAGTCAGGGTCACGCGGGGTATGGGCCTGCCGTAGCCGGTTGCTTGTCTGCCTGTGGCGGCAGGCGCTCAAGTCATTTAAGCGCCGGCCGAGAAATGTGGCAGTATTCTCTCAAGTTTTGTACTAAAAAACCGAACAAATAAGTCAATGTTCGATGGTCTCATCACTTCGAAGACACGGGTCCAGATCCTGATGCGCCTGTTTCTGAATCCTGAGAGCCGTGCCTACCTGCGCGAGCTGGCCGGCGAATTCAACGCGTCGCCCGGGCACCTGCGCAGCGAATTGGCGCACCTGACCGAGGCCGGCCTGCTCACCGCGGAGAAGGAAGGGCGGCAGGTGCACTATCGCGCGGCCCGCGGCCATCCGCTGTTCCCGGAACTGCAGTCGATGGTGCGCAAGGCCTTCGGCATGGATCGCATCCTCGAGAGCATCATCGAGCGGCTCGGCCGACTCGAGGCGGCCTACCTGACCGGCGACTACGCCCAGGGCCGGGATACCGGGATCATCGACCTGATCCTGATCGGCGATATCGACCAGGCCAACCTGCTCGACCTGACACGCAAGACCGAGCGCCATCTCGATCGCCGGATCCGCACGCTGGTCATGAGCGCCGACGAGTTCGCCACGCTGCAGGCCGGGCCGGGCCGGCAGGGCTACCTGCTGCTGTGGCACGCACCCGGCTACCGGATGACTACGACGGGGGAGCGATCGCAATGAAGCAGGTGTTGATCCGCCAGGGGCAGGCCGTGGTCGAGGAGGTGCCGGCACCGCAGGTCGAGCCGGGTCGGGTACTGGTGCAGGTCGGTCATTCGTGCATCTCGGTCGGCACCGAGATGAGCGGCATCTCGAGCAGCGGCACGCCACTGTGGCGCCGCGCTTTGAAGGATCCATGGAAGATACGCAAGGCCGTGGAGATGGCCGCGACGCGCGGCATCGGCCACACGGCGCGCATCGTCAGGGGCGAGATGGAGGCCGGTTCGGCCACCGGCTACTCGGCCGCGGGCCGCGTCACCGCGGTCGGCGACGGGGTCGCGGCATTCGTCGTCGGTGACCGCGTCGCGTGCGCGGGTGCGCAATGTGCCCACCATGCCGAGTACATCAGCGTACCCGAGAACCTCGCCGTCGCCGTGCCGGACGGGCTCGACGGCGCTGCGGCGAGCACGGTAACGCTGGGCGCGATAGCACTGCAGGGGGTGAGGCGCGCGCAGCCGACGCTGGGCGAGACCTTTGTCGTCGTCGGCCTCGGCATTCTCGGTCAGCTGACCTGCCAGCTGCTGCGCGCCAACGGCTGCCGGGTGATCGGTATGGACACTCGCGCCGACCGCATTGACACGGCGCTGGCATCGGGTATGGAGCTGGGGATCTCGGTCGACGACGGCGATAGCGAGGCGCGTGTCCTGCACTACACCGGCGGTCTCGGTGCCGACGGGGTCATCGTCACGGCGGCGTCGCCCAGCGAGTCGCTGTTGACCGGTGCGATGCGCTACTGCCGCCGCAAAGGCCGCACCGTGCTGGTCGGCGACGTGCCGATATCGATGCAGCGGGCCGACATCTACCGCAAGGAGATCGATTTCTACATCTCGACGTCGTACGGGCCCGGGCGCTACGACGCCAATTACGAAGAACACGGCCTCGATTACCCGCCCGGCTACGTGCGCTGGACCGAGAACCGCAACATGGCCGAGTACCTGCGGCTGCTGGCCGACGGGCGTGTGTGTGTCGACGAACTCGTCGGCAGCGTGTTCGACATCGGTGCCGCGGCTGACGCCTATGCGAGTCTGCGTGGCGACGGCGACAAGCCGCTGATGGTGCTGCTGTCGTACCCGGAAACGAACGAACCCCGTACCGCCGCGACGCGCGTCGACAACCCGGCGACGGCCGGCGTCGTGCGGCGTGATGGGAGGATCGGGTTGGCGCTGATCGGCGCGGGCGGTTTCGCCAAGGGCATGCATCTGCCGAACATCCAGGGCCTCGACAAGGACTACCGGCTGGATGCGATCGTCAGTCGCAGCGGCCACAACGCCCAGGCCGTCGCTCGCCAGTACGGCGCCGCGTACGCATCGACGGACGTCGACGCGGTCTTCGATGATGACAAAGTCGATGCCGTGCTGATTGCGACCCGACACCATCTGCATACCGACCTCGTGTTGCGCGCACTGGCGGCCGGCAAGCATGTGCTGGTCGAGAAGCCGTTAGCCATGAACGCCGACGAGCTGGACGCGATCGCGGCCTTTTTTGCCGAACGCGATACCACGCCGGTGCTGTTGACCGGTTTCAACCGACGTTTCTCGCCGCACATCCAACCGCTGTTGCAACTCGCGCGGCGTCGCATCAACCCGTTCATCGCGAACTACCGGATGAATGCCGGTTACCTGGCGTCCGATCACTGGGTGCATGGCGCGGAGGGCGGCGGCCGCAATATCGGCGAGGCGTGCCATATCTACGACCTGTTTACGGCATTGGCTAATTGCCAGGTCGCGTCCGTCGCTACGCGCGCCATCCGACCGGCGACCGAGCATTTTCGACGCGACGACAACTTCGTCGCGACGCTCGACTTCGATGATGGCTCTGTGGCCGCGCTGACTTACACCGCGCTGGGACACGCCGACCACCCGAAAGAGCGCTTGGAATGGTATTGCGACGGCGCAGTAGCAGAGGTCGACGATTACCGGGCGACGCGGTTCCACGGAGCCGGCGCGGCGGCCTCGCCGGTGCAGAGTGCGATCGCCGACAAGGGCCAGAAGGAAGAGTTGGTCGCATTCGCTGCGGCGATCCGCGGCGATGCCGACTGGCCGATTCCGCTATGGCAGCAGATTCAGGCCATGCGCATTGCATATTCTGTACAGGAGGCTTTGTAGCCGGATGTCGAGCCATGAGCACTATCTCACGATCAGACGGTGTCGCCAGGCGTGCGTGCTCGCAGCATCGCCATGCCAAGGACTGCCCGGCACCGGCAACCGGTCGCAGCGGCGGGACGGGCTCGAGCGGTTCGGAGGGCGGTAACTGAGATGTGCGGCATCGCCGGAATCCTGCAGTTCGAGCCTAACGGCAGGCGTGCAGATGGCGATCTACTCCTGCGCATGCGCGATAGCATGACGCACCGGGGTCCGGACGGCGCAGGCAGCTGGATCTCATCCGACGGCCGCGTCGGGTTGGCGCACCGCCGCCTCGCGATCGTCGATCTCAGCGACGCCGCGGCCCAGCCGATGGTCTCGCCCGACGGTCGTTTCAGCCTGACCTTCAACGGCGAGATCTACAACCACGTCGAGTTACGGCGCGAACTGACGCGGCTTGGCTGCACGGACTGGCAGACCGATCACTCGGACACAGAGGTGATCCTGCAGGCATTTCGAACCTGGGGCATCGACTGTGTATCGCGATTCCGCGGCATGTTCGCATTCGCGCTATGGGATGCCCGTGAGCGCCGGCTTTGGCTGGTCCGCGATCGTATCGGTGTCAAGCCGCTGTACTACACGCGGTCCGGCGATCGGCTGGCGTTTGCGTCCGAGATCAAGGCGCTGTTGCAGGATCCGGGCGTCGAACGGCGGTTGGACGAGCAGGCGCTGGTCCACTACCTGAGCTTCCTGGCGACGCCGGCGCCAATGACCCTGTTCCGTGGCATCGCGAAGCTGGCGCCCGGCACCTGGCTGCGCGTGGAATCGAACGGCGAGACAACGGAGACGCGCTACTGGGATGCCTGGCAGAACGCCCGGCCGCTCGCCGCGCGCGCTGAGCAGGACATCGCCGATCAGGTACTCGACGAGCTCAAGACGGCCGTTCGCCTGCGTGCGATGGCCGACGTTCCGGTGGGCATTTTCCTGTCCGGAGGCATCGATTCGAGCACCAACGCGGCGCTGTTCGCCGAGCACTGCACCCATCCGATCAAGACGTTCAGCGTCGGTTACGAGGAACAGTGCGAGACGTATCGCAACGAGTTCGAGTACGCACGCATGATGGCACAGCAGATCGGCGCCGATCACCACGAGCGACAGCTCAACGCAGATGATGTCTTGGCGCTGCTCGAGACCATGGTGTGGCACCAGGATGAGCCGCTCGCCGACCCGGTATGCGTGCCGGTGTACTACGTCTCGCAGCTGGCCCGCCGTCACGGCGTCAAGGTCTGCCAGGTAGGCGAGGGCGCCGACGAGCTGTTCTGGGGGTATCCGGCGTGGCGGACCTTGCGTCGGGTCCAGCAGCTCGACGATCTGCCGGTGCCGCAGCTGTTCAAACGCGCCCTGCTCGGGAGTCTCGACGCGCATGGGCGTACACAGAGTCGCTACTACGAGTGGCTGCGCCGCTCGTGTGCCGGTCGACCGGTCTTCTGGGGTGGTGCAGAGCGCTTTACGTATCCCCAGAAGCAGGCGCTGCTGGCACCCCATGTCAGCGATGCCGTGAACGGCGTCGATTCGTGGGAGGTGCTGGAACCGATGTGGCAGCGCTTTCGCCAGTCTGCCTGGGAGCCGTCGATCCTGCACTGGATGAGCTATGTCGACCTGAACTACCGGCTGCCCGAGCTGCTACTGATGCGCGTCGACAAGATGAGCATGGCCGTGGGACTCGAGGCACGGGTGCCATTCCTCGATCACGAGTTCGTCGAACTCGCCCTCAGTATCCCGGAGGCCGTCAAGACACGCGGCGGCGACTCCAAGCACATACTCAAACGCGCCGTCCGCGGCGTTATTCCGGATGCGTTGATCGACCGCAAAAAGCAGGGCTTTGGCGTACCGGTGTACGAATACCTGTTCTCGCACGTCGGCGAACGTGTCGCCGCCGAAATCCGCCAGTTTTGCGACAGCACCGGCCTGCTGAACCGCGACTTCGTCGACGGACTGATAGAGCGCAAGGACGCCGGAGGGCTGTGGTTGTTGCTGAACCTGGCGTTGTGGTGGCGCCGCTTCATCGACGAATCGCCGAGCGTTTCGCACGAGGCGCCGGTGGTAGCGTCGATGGTCCAGACCGGAGCCCTCAATCCATGACTGCGGAACCGACACCTGACAGCTATAAGCAGCAGACCAGAAAGCAATGGAACGCGACGCCCTGCGGGACCGGCGACTACCTCGCCGGTCTGGAGCCGGAGTCACGAGCCTATTTCGACGAGATCCGTCGCAGCCGTTACCAAGACAGTGACCCGTGGATGAACCGGCTGATACCGTTCACCGAGGCTCGGGGAAAGCGCCTGCTGGAGATCGGCCACGGCATCGGCAGTGATCTGCTGACATTCGCCGAGGCCGGCGCCGAGGTCTACGGAGTCGATATCACCGAAGAGCACCACCGGCTGGCGAAAAAGAACTTCGCGTTGCACGAGCAAAAGGTCGAGCTGCGCCTGGGCGATGCCGCGGCATTGGATTTTCCCGACGCGAGCTTCGACATCGTCTATTCGTTCGGTGTGCTGCACCATACACCGGATACGGTGCGTTGCCTGTCCGAAGCCTATCGCGTGTTGCGCCCGGGCGGTACGTTGATCCTCGGTATGTACCGCCGCTACAGTGCGTTTCATGTCGTTGCCAAGTTATTGGTGGACGGCATCCTGCGGCGCAGGCTTTGGCGTCTTGGCTACGATGGCCTGATGGCCACCGTCGAGTACGGCGCCGACGGTAAGACGATCAAGCCGCTGGTGAAGACATACAGCGCGCGGCAGTTGCGCTGCATGCTGGCCGATTTCTCGTCGGTGGAGTTTTCAGTCGGGCATTTCAAGCGTGAGCACCTGTCGGTCTTCGGTCGACTGCTGCCACGATTCCTCGAGCGGCCGCTCGAGCCTTTGCTGGGTTGGTACCTTGTTGCGCGGGCGACCAAGGCAGACCGCTGACGCACGTGCGGCCCGTGTGCCGCGCAGCGCGACAGCCCTGGTTTGCGGGGTCAGCCATGTGGCGTAGTCTCGTGGACGCGGATTCCGTGGCCGGCGACCTGCTGCGCCGCATCGGACAGACGTTTGCGACCCGCCTGGTGTTGATCATCGTGTCGCTGCTCAGCAGCGTGATCATCGCACGTACGCTCGGCCCCTCGGGGCGCGGGGCATACGGTGTTGCGTCGGTCGTTGCGATGATCGGTGCCCAAGTCAGCATGCTGGGACTGCATGCCGCGAACACCTACCAACTGGCCAAGGATCCCGCGCGATTGCCGGTTTTGCTCGGCAACAGCCTCGCGATCAGTTTACTGGCAGGTAGCGTGTGTGCCGTCGTGGTGGTGTTGTGGTTCGGCGGAGCTGGCCCGCACCGGTCGCTGGAAGGCGTGCTGCTGTGGCTGGCGGCGCTTGGTATACCGCTGTTCGCGGCGTTCGGGTTGCTGCAGAACCTCTACCTGGGGCTGTACGACACCGCCCGTTTCAATCGCGTTGACCTGCTCAGCAATGGCGCGAATCTGGGGTTGCTGATAGTACTGGTGCTCGTGGGCGTCGAGAGCGCAGTGACCGTCTATGGTGCGTCGCTGGTCGTCGCCGCAGGCATCGGTGCGTCGATGATCGCCTGGCTGTACCGCAAAGGTGGGTCAATCGGCCTGTCGGTGCGAAGATTTCGCACTCATCTCGGATTTAGCCTGCGGTCATACGTATCGATGCTGTTGATGCTTCTGGCGCTACGCATCGATCTGTTGCTCGTCGATCATTATCGCGGCGCCGAGGCAGCCGGGCACTTCGCGATCGCTGCGACACTCGCCGAGTTGCTCGGTATGCTCGCGGTCGTCACCGGCAGTATTCTGTTTCCGCGCCTGTCGTCGGAAAGCGACGCCGCGGTGCGCTGGCACCTGGCCAGTCGCACAGCGTTCTGGATCGCCGTCGCCGTGGGCTTTGCCGGTTTGCTGTCGCTACCGCTGGCCGCGCCCGTATTGGTCACGCTGTTTGGCGATCAGTTCGCTGCGTCGGTGGTGCCGTACCACTGGCTCGTACCCGGCGCCGTGTGCCTGTCGATAAACGCGATCCTGATGAATTACTTCGCGTCTGAGGGTATGCCGCCAGTGGTTATCGTCGGCCCGCTGATAGCGCTGCTGACGAAGCTCGCGTTGGCGCCGGTGCTGATCGCAGACCACGGTGTCGCGGGCGCTGCAATAGCGGCGAGTGTCAGTTATGGCGGAATGTTTCTCACAAGCCTGGTCTACCTGTTTTGGACCCGGCGCGCCGAATACGCGGTGCCGTGATGCAGCCGGTCGCGCAACCTTGCCGAACGAGCGCGGATCTACGGCAACCCGCTCGCATCGCCAGTGGCGGTGGGAGCAGGACATGAAGGGCAGCTGGATGGACGGTAGACCTGAGAACGTCTACGCCAGCCAGAAGCGCCTGGCGTGGATCGCGAGTCGCGTGACCGCGCGCGACCGCCTGCTCGAGGTCGGCTGCGGGACGGGCGCGATGATCACGCTGCCGCTGGCGCAAGCCGGTTTCGACATTCGCGGTATCGACCGTGATACCGCCAGCATCGATCACGGAAAGGCGATCGCAACCGAACTCGGCGTTGATCCCGCGGTGCTGCGGGTCGGGTCGCTGACAGATGTCGATGCACGCGTCGATGTGCTGATCGTGTCCGAGGTGCTGGAGCACCTGCCGGAGCCGGCCTTGGACGGGCTCCTTGGGCAGCTCGCCGGTCTCCTGGATGCCGGTGGCAGGCTACTGGTGACGGTGCCCAACGGTTACGGCTGGTACGAAGCAGAGTCCTGGGTCTGGAATCGATCCGGCCTCGGCGGCCTGCTCGCGGGTTCGTGGTTCGAACGCGGCGTGCGTTTCGTCAAGATCAAGGTCGGCGGCTATCGGATCGAGCAGATCGTTGATCCCTACCTTTCTTCGCTGGACGCGTCGCCGCATGTACAGCGTTTTCGTCACCGCAGCCTCGCCCGTCGCGTCGAGAGCTATGGCTTCCGCAAAGTCGGCTTCACCGGTAGCAGTTTGTTTTCCGGCCAGCTCAGCAATCTTCTGTGGACCGGGATCGACCCGGTCACACGGTTCAACAACTGGCTGGGCGGGCGCATCCCGGCGTTGGCCAGCGGTTGGTATCTGGAGTTTGAGAGGACCTGAATGGACAGGGAACGCCAACGACGGTTGCCCAGGCCGGAGCTCCTGCTGCTCGACGCCAGCGTCCAGCTCGACAGCCCGGTCGACGGCGTCCGACGTCAGCTCGACGAGTTCGTGACCCGTGGCTTTGTCGACCTGCTGCGCCACGATGCGCTGCGCTACGGCGATGTCCGGATCAGGACGCACGACATCGAACTGATGCGCAAGCCGTTCAACAAAGCGCTGCTGATGCGGCTGCTGGCGACCGGGCGCTGCCGATTCGAGGACGAGCAGGGTAGACGCGAGGCGTTGACCACCACCGACCTGCTGCGCTTAGCTTACCGACGGCTGAAGGCGACCTGGCGCAGCGCGCGCGCGCGGCGACGCCTGGGTCCCGTGATCGACGGACTCGAACGGGCCGGTCCGGTTGCCAAGCGTCGGGGACCGGGCGCACCGCTCTATCTGCGCACCGACCTGGTCTTCGGCCTGCGGTCCGGTGGGTCCGTGACCCACATCGCCGGCGTCGTCAACGAGTTGGCAAAGCGACCTGGCGGCGTGCGCATCGTGTCCACCGATCGCATCCCGACGGTTGCCGATGCCGCCGACTGGACGATCGTCAAGCCGGATGCAAGCCTGCGCGACGTGCCCGAGGCGAACGCACTGTTGATGAACCTGCCGACGCTCGATCGCTTGGGTGCACTGTTCGATGATGCTGCACCGCGATTCGTCTACCAGCGCTACAGCGTGCACAACCTTGTCGGCGTGCTCGCCGCGGAGCGCTGGGATGTCCCGCTGGTGATCGAGTACAACGGTTCCGAGGTGTGGGTGAGCCGCAACTGGGGACGCGCCTTGCGTGACGAAGCGACCGCACGGCGCATCGAGGACCTGAACCTGGCCCGCGCCGACCTCGTGGTCGTCGTCAGCGAGGTTCTCGCCGACGAGATTACGGCGCGCGGCGTGTCGCGCGATCGCATCCTGGTGAATCCGAATGGCGTGGATACCGACGTCTACCGGCCTGACCGTCCCGCAGCGAATGTCAAGGGGCGTCTGGCGCTGGACGGCAAGACCGTGATCGGTTTCATTGGCACGTTCGGCCCATGGCATGGTGCCGAGGTCCTGGTCGACGCCTTCGCGCTGCTGGTCGACGAGCATCCGGCACTGCGCGATCGCGTACGGCTGATGATGGTCGGTGACGGGCAGGAGATGCCGGCGGTGCAGCGGGCAATCAAACGCGGCGATGTCGACGAGCTCGTGGCGCTGCCGGGGCGGGTGGCGCAGCAGGCCGGTCCGGACTACCTGGCCGCCTGCGATATCCTCGTCTCGCCGCATGTGCCGAATCCGGATGGCAGCGAGTTCTTCGGTTCGCCGACAAAACTCTTCGAGTACATGGCGATGGGTCGGCCGATCGTCGCGTCGCGGTTGGCACAGATCGGCGAGGTACTCGACGATGGCGAGACCGCACTGCTGGTGCCGCCCGGCGACCCGCAGGCAATCGCCGCGGCGATCTTTTGCTTGCTCGATCAGCCGGCGTTGGCGCAACGACTGGGCGACAAGGCGCGTGCGACAGCCGTGCGGCGCCATACGTGGCGGGACCACACGCGGCGGATACTCGACAGGCTCGAACAGCTCGTCGGTGACGATGTTACCTAGGCTGCGTAGGCTTGCCGGCCGCTTTTTGCGCCTTGCCAGGCTGGCGACCGGTCTGGTATTCGACCAGTTCCGCTGCACCTACTCGCTGACTCCCGACCGCTTCTCGCCGGTACTGTCTCCCGGGCTGCGTGCGCACCTCGAGCCGACGCACGTTGAACGCGAGCGACTGGCGCGCCTCGCACAATACTACTTGGAGCACCGCTTCGACATGCTCGGCAGCGGCTGGCGGCAGTGGAACCGGCCGTACGGACCGTCGATCCGTTCGACGTTCGCGAATCGCCGCATGACCGCCGTGGTGCGCGGCGAGATCGTTGGCGACTATCAGGCAATCGACTGGCACTGCGACAGGCGCTCCGGTTACCGGTTTCCGGCGACGCGCTGGGCGCGCCTGATCCGACCCGGGCCGCGCAAGGGTGTCGATATCAAGGTGCCGTGGGAGCTGTCGCGGATGCAGCACCTCTTACAGCTCGCGCTGCTGGCGATCGACGAAGCCACCGACGCGGCCGATGCCACGGCATTTCACGACGAGGTCGACAACCAGATCCGCGATTTCATCGCTGCCAACCCGCCGCGCTTCGGCGTCAACTGGCGGGTCGCGATGGATGTCGCGATTCGTGCGGCGAACTGGGTGTTGGCGCTGTCGGTGCTGCATGCAGGCGGCCGGGACATTGCGTCGATCGCCGGGCGTGCCGGCGCGAGCCTGCGTGATCACGGGCGCTTCATCATCGAGCATCTCGAATGGGATCCACACTGCCGCGGCAACCATTACCTGGCCAACCTGTGCGGGTTGGCATTCATCGCCGCGGCCCTGCCGGCCGACGACGAGACCAACGCATGGCTGCGGTTCGCCGCCGGCGAGCTGCTCGCCGAGGGCGTGTCGCAGATCCACGCCGACGGCAGCGGCTTCGAGGCGTCGACGGCATATCATCGACTGTCGCTGGATATGCTCGTCAATGCCTCCGCGCTGCTCCTTGGCATTGACGCGCGGCGCTGGCGCGCGGTGCGCGAAGGTTCGGTGCTGCCATTGCCGCTGCCACGCGGCTTCGTATTACATCAGGTGCCGTGGCAGCGAACGGACGCTATGCAAGGCACCTTCCGCTGGCCCGATGCACTGGTAGTGCGGCTGTCGCGGGCCGCGGCGTTCACCCGGGCGGTGTCGCGCCCGGATGGGCGGGCCCTGTTGATCGGCGACAACGACAGCGGCAGATTCTTCAAGCCGTGCCCACGACTCGAAGTCGTGGCCGAGGGCCGCTTTCGCGAGCGCTTCGTCGACGCCGCGGTGGTCGAAGACATCCGCGAGGTCGGCGCCGATCACGCCCACCTCGTCGACGCGCTCGACGCACTGTTCGGGGGTGAGGTTCACGGTTGCGTCGAGGCGCGGATCGTCCGGGCGCTGGCGCGCGGGCGGTCGCTGGAACGGCCCACGGCGGTGCCGGCGGTGCAGGTTGAAGACGCACCGCAGCCGTCGGTGCCACCGCTGTCGGCTGATGTGCTGGAGATCCCGCTTGGCCGCGACGTCGACGTCGACACGGTGCGCCTGTATGCCTTTCCTGGTTGGGGACTCTACCTGTGGCGTGGCGACGGCCTGCTCGTGAGTTTCCGCTGTGGTCCGCTAGGGCTCGCCGGCACCGGCAACCATGACCACAATGACCAGCTGGCGCTCACGCTGCATCTCGACGGGCGCGATCGGGTAGGCGATCCCGGTACCTACCGCTACACTGCCGACGCCGCCGAGCGCGATGCCTACCGGTCCGTCGCTGCACACTTCGCACCGCGCCTGCACGGCGCCGACCGCGAGCCCGGCTCCCTCGATGACGGGCCCTGGGTGCTCGGTGATCAGGCGCAGGCGCGCATGGAGATTTGCGGCGACGACGTGTTGCAGGGTGCGCACCGGGGTTACGGCGTGCCAGTGCATCGGCGCCTGGTGCTGCATCGTGACTGCATCGTCGTCAGCGACTGGGCCGACGGCGATCTCGATCTGTTGCCGCTCAGCGCCCAGTTCGCGGCGCTGGATGCCGATGGCTGTGCGCTGGCCTATTGCCCGGACTACGGGGTCCGGCATGCGTAGTGTGCTGTTCGTTGCCTATGATTTCCCGCCCGGTCCCGGTATCGGCGCAGGCCTGCGCTCGGCGAGCTTCGTACACTATCTGCCGGCGTTCGGCTGGCAGCCACGGGTGCTGGCACTCGACGGCGGGCAGCCGCGCGACGACGACGTCGAACGTCTCGCCAGCACGACCCCGTGGCGGCGTCCGTACGAGGTCACGCCGTACGGCTGGGCACATGCGCTGCGCAGGCGCCTGCGACGTAACGGTGATCCGGTCTGTGACCTCGTGTACGTCAGTTGTCCGCCGTTCCCGCAGGCGCTCCCTGCCGCCGCGTTCGCGCGCCGCCGTGGTATCCCGCTGGTCGTCGACTTCCGTGACGCCTGGTCGCTGGACCCGTACCAGGAGGGCAGCCGGTTGAAGCGTCTGCTCTAC
>JAAUYD010111833.1_pt1 | contig 20477 bp, 16 predicted proteins | sample 7278101 | NCBI WGS metagenome assembly JAAUYD01 (sample SAMN14350128, study PRJNA611818) | marine sediment metagenome | isolation source: surface marine sediment (0.6m) | place: French Polynesia: Moorea | collected 2018-08
AAAAACCCCTTCCTGACCCGGTTTGAAGGCCAGATTGACCGGGATTGCGGTCGCGGCACTTTCAACTTCTACGGTCAGCGTTGAAAGACCGGTGCGGCCGGGATGAACGTCAACGGTTAAAGACCACTCCCCAGTTTCCGCGTTCACTTCTACCCCTCCATAGGCGATGCCGTCCGGGTCATCTTCAGCCTGCAGGGTCACAATTAGCGGTTCGGATGGCAGAGGATTAATCGTGCCTTGAAACGTGTATTGATTGGCGATAAATATCGTCTCCTCTGGTTGAGGACTCGAAATGACAATATCGTAAGAATCGGGAGTTGGGAGAGGTATTTCTGTTGGCACAGCTGTGGGTTCGGGAAAGGACGTTTCAGGCGTCAGGGTCGGTTCGGGTGGTGTTGTCGGAGAGGGTTGAGGAGCAACGTCCTGTTCGGCCGCGGATTCAGCTACTTCACCGGCCACCTGGGTTGCGGTGGCCTCAAGATCCGGCTCGATTTCAGCCGTTGGGGAGGAATCCGGGGTTAACTCGGGAGGAGGCGGCAGCTCGGTGGGAATGATTAAACCATCATCTGGCGCTTGCTGACAGGCTATTAGCGCTGTTGCCAGGAGAAAAAAGTAAATTATCCGTCGCATGTGGTACTTCCTTTGCGCATGAAAAACAAAATAAATAAAGATTAAAGAATTATCACGGAATTATTCGATGTTTGCCAGACGAAAGAGCGATGGAATGACGATGGACGAAATACGAAATACGAGATACGAAATACGAAATCAGAAATACGAAATTAGAAATACGAAATTAGAAATACGAGATACGAAAGACGAGAGATCTGGGATGAGAGACACGAGACGAGAGATGGAACGCAATTCGTATTTCTAATTTCGTTTCTCGTATTTCGTATCTCTTTGTCTGTAATATAATCCTCCCTCATGTCCTTTTTCTCGCGAAACCGCCTCGTCGCCCTGCAGCACCGCGATTTTCGTCTGCTGTGGACCGGTCAGCTGATTTCAACAATCGGTTCTCAAATGCAAAATATCGGCGTCAACTGGCACGTCTATCGCATTTTGCAGGGAGAAACCTGGCAGCTCGAGATCCTTGGCCGGTCGCTTGATTTAGACTTAGGAGCGCTGGGGTTGGGATTTGGCGGGCTGGTGCGCGTGCTGCCCATCATGATTTTTGCCCTGGTGGGTGGGGTGCTGGCTGATATTATCCCTCGACGGCGGTTAATCATCGTGACCGATTCGGCTGCGGCGCTGATCGCCTGTGGTTTGGCGCTGGTAACCTTTGCCGGGCTGGACAAAATTTGGGTCATTTATTCGCTGACGGCTTTGGGGGCGGCCACCACGGCGATGAGCACCCCCGCTCGTCAATCGCTGGTGCCAAACCTGGTCCCGCGTCACCATATGACCAACGCCGTCAGCCTCATTTCCCTCCTGTTTCAAATTGGCACGATTGTCGGTCCGGGATTAGGCGGGCTTCTCGTCAGTCGCTTTGACGTGGGGATGGTTTACGCCGTCAACGCGATTTCATTTATCGCGGTTGTAACCTCTCTTCTGTTCCTGCGTCATCGCAGCGGTCCGGCGGCGGCCGGAAGGCGGCTCGATTGGGGGATGATGCGCGAGGGATTGCACTTTACGATCAATCACAAAATTTTATGGGGGACGGTACTGCTCGATTTTTTTGCCACCCTGTTTGCTTCAGCCCGCACCATGCTCCCTATTGTGGCTGAAGAGATTTTGGGAATCGGGGTTGAAGGGTATGGCCTGTTGGCAACCGCTCAACCGCTGGGGGCATTTATCGCAGGGGGAATTGTGGCCCTGCGCAAGGAGATTAAGCATCAGGGAGTTGTCTTGTTGTGTGGCGTAGCGATTTACGGGCTGGCAACGGCCGCTTTTGGCTTTTCTACCAGTTTTGCCCTCTCCTACATTCTTTTTGCCATGACCGGTGCCGGCGATACCGTCTCTACCGTCATTCGCGGCACCATTCGGCAGCTGGTGACCCCCGATCATTTGCGCGGCCGGGCCACCAGCGTCAGCATGGTGTTTTTTATGGGAGGGCCGCAGCTGGGTGAAGTTGAGGCCGGTTTGGTGGCCTCGGTGTTGGGGGTGCCCTTCGCCATCATTTCTGGCGGATTGGCGACGGTGGCCATGACTTTATGGGTGGCGTGGCGATACCCAAAACTGCGTCAGTATCGGGGGGAGGGGTCAGTTGACTCCCGTTAGATTGGACCAATCTCGGTCCAATCTTCAAAGGGGCGTTCCCTCGTAAAAGTAACTTTGATCCGCTTAAGCCGCGTTGGCGATGGTGACGGTTGCCTTGGCTACGAGTTTGCTTTCCTCATTGTTTTGAGTGAAGATTTCAGACTCAACCACGGTAATAAGCCGCCCGGCTTTGAGGACCTGGGCGTGACAAATCACCTTCTGGCCGACGGCCGGCCGCAGTAAATTAATCTTAAATTCTACCGTTAAGGGGTTGGTTTGACCGGGAGCCACAGAAAACGCTGCGGCCCCGGCCGTTTGATCGGCCATCGTGGAAATCACGCCGGCGTGGATATATTTGCTGTGCTGCAAGTGGCGCTCGGCGGCCGTTAATTCCGTGCGGCACCACCCTCGGCCGCTGTCAACATACACGATACCCACATCATTGGTGAAATGGGAGGCGTCAAAAATCGCCCGAATTTGATGGCGATTGTGGTTGTCCTCGGCTGAGGAATCGGGTTTTGAAGAGGTCATCAGGCTTTTGGATGATGTTATGGGGTCGTGGTCATAACCGGGGTGAGAGTCGGCGATTCGGTGGTGGGAGCGGTGTTTTCTGCACCCGTTGATTCATCCCGTCCGCCGATCTCCGCCTCTTCAATCACCACCGTAATTGTCTCCGGCTCAGTGGAACGGATTTCTATCTCGTTGGCGGAAACGGTCACAATCGGCCTGAGATTGTATTCCCCAGGCCCAAGATCGAGCAAATCAAGGGTCACCGTGACATCCTCTTCGTTGATCGATTCCAGCGCCGGCAAAGGGCCAAAAAGGAAAATCGTTAGCTGTTCCGGTGTGGCCATGGCGGTCAGGTCTTCTCCGAGGGCGCGGAATTCGGGAATGCGGCGCACGACGTCAATCGTAAAGATGGGTTCAATTTCAACAGTCACAAAAACCGATTCAACTTCATCCGGATTAACCCCATCCGGAAAAACCAGGGCGACCTGCTGCGTAAACGATTCGTTCAGTCCGGAAATATCAATTTCTTCAGTGGAAACCGAACGCAGGCCGTCGATAACGGTGGGGGAGCCGCTGACGACCAGGCTGGTTGGCTCTGCCCGAACGTCCAGGAGACGATAGCCCAGGGCGGGGCTGCCGGACCAGTCAACGGTGATCGGTTTTTCGGCCACTCCCGCGATCTCGTCAACCGGCAAAACCACCTCGATTTCGTTGGTGCTTGTATTAAGACCAGACATCGAGACCACGTTGGTTTCCTGATCGATAAAAGTCGGCCGGCGGACGGCAGTGACGTCTTCTCTTGGCTGCTCTAAAAAGATTGTAATTCGCGCCTGAGCGATCTGGCTGACCCGCTGTTCCGGCCCGGAAACCTGAATGAAGGACGGGTCGCTAATCGGTTCGCCAATCGTATGACCTCGAGCGGCGCTCCCGCGGATATCGACGGTAACCGGGATATCACGGCTGATAATCTCCTCAGCCACCACGTCGACCGTTTGGGGGTCTTGAAATACGATCTCGATCTCTTCGGAAGCCAGGTCGATGTAGACCGGGGCTTGGGATTCTCCAAAGGGTATTTCACTGAGGTCGATATAAGCTGAAAAGTCGCTGCGGGTCAGGGGGTTGACGATCGACTGCGGCCCTTCGATGGTAATGCGTACCAGATCATCGCTGGCGCTCCATTCCCCTAACGCCGGCAGTAAGCCCCGATCGGTAATATCCAACTCCAGCGATTTATCGACGATGGGATCGTTGGCGCGTACGGCCACTACCCAAATGATCATCGCCAAAATAAATGAAAGACCCAGCGTGGTGATGTCGGTCAGTAATGTTCTGAGGATCTTCATTGCAGCTGTCTCGTCATCGGCTGTTTTTGGATAAAGGTAGTCAGGATTTCCATCAGGCGTTCCGCCGGCTGGCGGCGCAAAATCCGGCCGTTATGCGTGATAGCAAATTGACCGGTTTCTTCAGAAACGACCAGCGATACGGCATCACTAACCTCGCTGATCCCGAGTGCGGCCCGGTGGCGCAGCCCCAGCTGCCGATCTGAAAGATTTCCGCTGGAGAGGGGCAGCACGCAGGCGGCCGAGGCCACTTTTCCTTCGCGAATGATGACGGCGCCGTCGTGGAGCTCCGTATTTTTATTAAAAAGAGTCAGGAAGAGTTCAACTGATGGTTGAGCATCAAGCAAAACGCCCGTATCCACATATTCCTGAATTTTTGTTTCTTGCTCAAAGACAATTAACGCCCCGTGGCGTCGTTGGGAGAGGCGCATGGCCGATTGCACGACCTTTTCGACCACCGGATCCGATTTGTTGCGCTGGAACAAACGCCAAATCCGGCCGGTTGCTCCCAATCGTTCGAGGGCCCGACGCAGTTCTGGCTGAAAAATAACCGGTATGGCTAAAAATAAGGCGGGAAGCGTTCTTTCGATTAACCAGCTCAGGGCCGGTAACTCCAAAGAGGTGGCGGAAATGACGGCAAAGAGCAGGGCTGCCAAAATCAAAAATCCGCGCAGAACGGGAATCGCCCTTGTTCCTTGGATGAGGCGTAGGGCAATATAGATGATAAAAGTCACCAGAAGGACATCGATCATGGTGTCCCATTGCCCAAGCTCCTTAAATTGTGAGGCAAATTGCTCGAAAGATAAATCCATAACCGGTCAAGAAGTTGGTGAATGATGTCTGCCGCGATGGAAACAGAGTATACCTCCAATCCGATCCCAGGGTCGATGTTTCGGGTGGAAGATTAAGATTTTAACTGGCTTAGCAGTTGACGGTACGCTTCTTGGTTGGGTGGATTTAAGCTTAAAATCTTCTTGATGGTGACGACGGCCGCCGTTGTCTGACCGGTTTCCAGCTGGGCTTCGCCTAAATGATCGAGTAGTTCAATCGCCTTTGACGTTCTTCTTTGCTGAATATAGAGGCGGGTCAGGCGATCGACAAGCCCGGCCTCGGTTGGTCTATGGCCAACCATATCTTCGAGAATGCCCAGCAGTTTCCCACCTTTACCGGTTTTTGCCAGCTGTACCAGATAGCGGTCCAATTCTCGCAGCGCCTGATCGCGATCGCCGGTTTTGAACAGTACATCAACCAAGGTGATGGCGACCCGTTCATCATTGGGTTCCGCCCGGCGCAGTTCGCGGTAAACCGGCAAGGCCTGCCGCCAATCAAGACGCTGCATATCGATATCGGCGATTTTTTGCAGCAGTTTTGAACGCCACTTCTTATCGGCCGATCCGCGGGGAGCGAGTTTTAACGCTTCAATATATGTTTGGCGAGCTTTATCGATTTGCGCGATCTGGTAGTAGCTTTCACCCATCGATAAATATTGATCGATGGCGTCATCGTAATTATCATGCTGCTTGAGCAGGTCGATTAATTTGACCCGTGTTTCATGATTGAGGGGAGAGATGTCCACCGCTCGCTGGTAAGCGCGGGTTGCTTCGTGGATATCGTTGCGCACGATACACACGTCGCCGATGGTGATAAATTTATGAACCCCCTGCTCGATACGCTGCAGTTTGACCAGCAGCTCGCCCATCTGCATGTGAGCGGGCAAATAAGTGGGGCTGATTTCGATTGCTCGATAAATCTCTTCCATGGCCGAATGATAAAGATGGCGTTTGCTGTGCTCTTTGGCCAGGAAGAGGGATTCAAGCACCCGGGAGGAACCGGCCGTTAAAATATCTCCCAGAATCATGGTGCCGTCCCCATCGGATAGGGAATCGAGCCGCCCTCGAGCTTCTTTGACCTTGTCTTCCCACCCTTTGTGGCTTAAAAATTCGACCAGCGCAGTTGAGAATTCACTGGCTTTATCTCGTTCACCCGAAGCGATTAAGCTGTCGGCCAAATTTTCGTAGAGCTGAATCAGCCGGTCGGCCTGCTCATGCTGAACGGTGGCCAGATCAACTATTTGGAGGACGTTAATAAAATGCTCAATTGCCTCGTTGACCTTGCCCAAGGCGCGATAGGATTCACCCAAGGCAAAATGGCTGGCCAGCCGGTAATCAACTGATTTGACCGATCGGAGAAGGACCTGAATCGCTTCTTCAAAGCGGAGTTTTTCTTGATAAAGCAGGCCCAGGTTAAAGTAAACGGCCGGGGTTTTGACTCCTGTTTCCAGCACCTGCTCGTAACTGTGAATCGCTTCGTTGATCAGACCCCGGGTTTGAAAATCAAGCGCCTGGCTAATGGCGGCCATGCGCGACATTTGATCAATTTCATCAACATCGCTGTCGCTTGAGGAAAAAATCTCCTCGGCCATTTTCTCGCGAGAAACTTGCAGTGCTTCTTCAATGGGGGAGACGGTTCGTTTTTGGCGCTCGGCCGCTTTGACCATGCGGGAGGGCGGGGCGTCAAAATTGACTGCCGGCGGCCGGATCGTCCCTTCACCACCAAACGCTTTTTCACCGGTTTGCAGGAGTTCCAGAGCGGTTAAGACATCCGGATTTCGCGGATCAAGATTGAGGGCGGCCTGGCACGCTTCAAGCGCCTTAAAATTATTGCCCTGCGCCTCGTAGAGACGGGCCACTTCCATATATTCGTTGATCGCCTGCACCGTGCGCCCCTGACGCTCAAAAACGGCTGCCAGGCGCTCATGCGCTTTGAGCAGTTCCGGGTTGAGGCGAGAAGCGAGCATCCATTTGTCAACCGCCTCGTCCAGTTTATTTTCCCGGAGACGCATTTCGCCGATCCACATCCACGTTTGACCCGCTTCGCTGTACAGACCGAGGCGCTGTTGAATATCCGCAACCTGTTCCAGATAAATTGGGTCACCGTTTGAAATTCGGGCCGCCTGTTGATAATTGTCGAGGGCTTTAGGGAAATCGCCCAATTCCCGGTAAGCGGTGGCTAAACCGTCATAGAGGGTTGGATCTTTGGGGATACCGCGCAGGGCGTATTCAAATGCTGTTACCGCATCTTCCCAACGCTGCTCCCAGATAAATGCATGTCCTTTGTTACCCGCTTCGACAAATCGTTCTGTCACAGCGACCTCCTAAATTTAATCTGCCAGCAGAGTGGCCAAAATCGCTTTTTGCGCATGAAGTCGATTTTCCGCCTGATGGAACACAACCGATTGTGGCCCATCAGCAATTTCAGCTGTAATTTCTTCACCGCGATGAGCCGGCAGGCAGTGCATCACGATGGCGTTCTCTTTGGCACCGGCCACCAGCTGGCGGTTGACCTGATACGGTGGAAAGACCTTGAGCCGCTTTTCCGTTTCCGCTTCGTCACCCATGCTGGTCCATACATCGGTATAGACGACATCGGCATCACGCACCGCCTCATGGGGGTCGGTGAACGCCTTAAAAGCGGCCGGACCGTTTTTGAGCTGATCGGCCGCGTCGTAATCATCTTCCGACAGGGCATAGCCGGCCGGGGTAGCGATGCGCAAGTCGATGCCGGTTTGCATGCCGCCGAACAAAAGCGAACGCACCACGTTATTGCCGTCACCGACATAAGCCACTTTTAACCCGGACAAATCCCCTTTATATTCAACCATCGTCAAAAGATCCGCGAGGGCCTGAGCCGGGTGATTGTAATCAGAAAGGCCGTTGATCACCGGCACTGAGGCATATTCCGCCAGTTCAACCACGTGATCGTGGTTAAAAACGCGAGCCATGATGCCGTCTACATATCCCGAGAGAACCCGGGCCACGTCGGCCGCTGTTTCCCGGACCCCCATCTTAACTTCGCTGGGCGAAATCATGAGGGCGTACCCACCCAGGTGGACCATGCCCATTTCAAATGAGACCCGCGTCCGCAGGGATGGCTTCTGAAAAACCAGGGCCAGGCTTTTGCCTTGCAAAATGGGGGTGTTCCCCCCACTTTTGAACGCCGCTTTTAATGATATTGCCAGATCGAGTAAATTTTTAATCTCGGTGGCAGATAGCTCTGATAAACTCAAATAATGTTTCATGCTGATCACGTCATTTATCGCTTGTTTAAATCGCATTTTTTACGATGCAAAGTATATCACACCCAAGGGAGGGTGGAAATAAGTACTATACATAATCAGCTTGACATAGTTGTTTGGACTATACTGTTATGGTAAGATATTCAACGTATTTAACTATCCCAAATTAGTACTAAACAGGTAGGTCCCCATGTTGGATATAGTCTGGGCCTTTATCAGAGGGTCGCGTAACACCATACTACCAATCGTGACGGCCGTCGTGGGCTTCATCGTTGGATTGGTCCTTTTCGGTTGGTATTTGACCCCGGTGGCATTTATCGATGCCGGTCCTCAGGATTTGCGGACTGAAGATTATATGCAAATTTATTTGCGGACCGTGGCCAAGGGGTACGCGGCCGATCTCAATCCAGACAGCGTTCGGGCCGCTCTGGGAGTGGGCGGTCAGGCCTGGCCCGATGTTTTGGGGGACGTTTGTAACGCAATTTCCTGGGCCCAGCTGGGGTACGAGCAATCAAACGGATTTTTCAACCCACCCGATCAGGTTGCGGCTCAGCAGCTGCGCGACATGGCCCTGGTTCTTGATCCCAATATCGCCTTTACCGATCAGGGGCTCTGTCCGGAAGGATTGGCCACGACACCGGCCGCCGATGAAGGCGGCATTAACTTCCTCAATGCCTGTCTCCTCGGTTTGCTCCTCTTGGGTCTGCTGGCAGTATTCTTTGTCCTGTGGCAGCGTCGCGGTGGCGGCGGTGGCGACATCGATTTTGCTATGCCGTCGAGCCGTGCTGTGGATGTGCCGTCGAGTCAACCGGCCGGTTATGCTGAAGTGGGGACAGAGGAAAACGTCACCCCAATTGCCAGCTACCGCACGACGTTCTCTCACGGCAACGACGTCTACGATGATTCATTTACCATTGAAAACGTCAACGGCGATTTCCTGGGTGAATGTGGGATCGATATCGCCGAATCAATCGGTACGGACAGCCCCAAACACGTGACGGCCATTGAAGTTTGGCTTTTTGACAAAAACGATATTCGCACGATTACCAAGGTAGCCATGAGCGATCACGCTTTCTTTGATGAAGCGATTAAGGCTAAACTGGCGCCAAAAGGTGAGCCGGTATTGGCTCGCCCCGATGAAGTGATCGTCCTCGAAACCGCATCCTTGATCATCAATGCCCGCATCACCGAAGTGGATTATGGTGAGAACCCGGATGTTCCACCGCAGAGCTATTTCGAGAGATTTGCGGTGGAGCTGTCGGCCTGGGCCAAAGACAGCGCCAGTGGTCAGGCGGCCGCATCATATGATTTTGATGAAGTGGAATAACTAGAAGTAAAACGAAAAAAAAGCCGGGCAAACGCCCGGCTTTTTTTATTGGCCATTGACCATTAGCAATTGACAATTATTATGGTCGTTCTTGGGGCATAAAGAGCCTTTCCCACTCGTTCAATGCATAACGATCGGTCATGCCGGCGATGTAATCGGTGACCACCCGGTGAACCGGCCGTTCAGCCAGCTGGGCCTGGGTTTGAGAGGGGAGCATGCGCGGTTGGGCGATATAAGCATTGAACAAATCTTCGATAAATCGTTCCGCTTTGGTCTGCATACGCACCAGCCGATAATGACGGTACATGTTTTCATAGAGGAACGCTTTGAGCTCCTTGACCTCTGACTTTAACGGCTCTGAATAATCCACAATATTGGTGGAATGGGTTTGAATGTCATCGGCCGTTTGTAAACCGTTATCCTCCAAATATTGATGGGTGTTCTGCACCAGGTCGGTTACCGTCAGGCCGATTAGCTCCCGAATAAGTTCTCGGCGGATGAGGCTGTCAAACGCCTGATCGTGCCATTTTATGTTTTGACGGAGGCGCTGCCAGATCGCCAGCTGTTCCAGATCATTTAAGTCTAAAATGCCGGCGCGGATGCCATCATCAAGATCGTGGGCATTGTAGGCGGTTTCGTCCGCCAAATTGGCGATTTGCGCTTCAAGCGAAGCCCGTTTATCGGGTGCGTACACCGTATTGTGACTGTCATCATAATCGGTTTCGTGCTTGATAATCCCTTCTCTCGTTTCATAACTTAAATTTAAACCGGGAAACTGGGGGTAACGATTTTCCAGCTCGGTGACCACCCGATAGCTTTGGGCGTTGTGATTAAACCCGCCGTGGTCGGCCATCAGCCGATTTAAGGCGTGCTCCCCGGCATGACCAAAAGGGGAATGACCCAGATCATGGGCCAGGCAAATCGCCTCGGTTAAATCCTGATTGGCCCCCATGCCGCGGGCCAGCGCTTTGCCGATTTGAGCCACCTCAATGGTGTGGGTCAGGCGAGTTCGGTAATGATCCCCTTCATAATATATGAAGACCTGGGTTTTATACTCGAGCCGGCGAAAAGCGGTGGTGTGGATAATGCGATCCCGATCGCGCTGAAAGGCGGTGCGGGTTTTGGATTCATTTTCTTCATAGACACGCCCTTTTGAATCCGCGCTTTTTAAGGCATATGGAGCCAGAGAGGCGTTTTCAATTTTTTCCAGGGCGTCGCGTTCAAATAACATAGGGTACTCTCTTAATTATGGAAGGGTGATCAGCTTCAGGTCATCGATAACCAGGTTATCATAGCCAATTACCCTCAGAAGTGGTAGTGTGTTTAGAGATTGAGGGATAGGGCAAGGGAGGCATTTCGACTATTGTCATCATTGGTTATAATATCATAAAGCGATTTGCTCTTGCCGGTGATTGGATCCTCGATCCGGTACCGATTAGGGCCTTATGCTAGTTACGTGTTGATCTATGATGTAGACGCGATTGGGAAATCACGCTTACGCCTCCTTCAACTTAAACAACGAGCATACCGCCCGATTAATAAATATCATGCGAATTTTCCAGAATACCCTTGTCAGTTTACTCATTACGGCCAGCATCATCATTGCCGGAATTACGATATTCTTCCTTTCTGTTCAGGGGCGGCCGGAAGCCCCGGCTGATCTGGTGGCCCAGGCTGACGCGGCCCAGGCAAATGCCCTGGCGGCCCAGGAGCAGCAGGGTACACCGGCACCCGATCCGGCCCCGGCCCAAAGCGTGACCGTTGTGGAAGGAGTGACGATTGTGCTGGATCCGGTGGTTGGTGAAGTGGTGCAGCGCTCTGATACGCTGCCGGTTGTGCCGCAGGTTCAACCCAGCCCAACGCCGGAAACCGTTGTGGTGGATCCCGTTCCCCAGGGTGATGGACAGGTGCCAACGAACACCCCTATTCCGGCAGCCCCGCTGCCAACGGCCACTCCCACCCCCATGATTGTACAGCAGCCCGTACCGGTGGGTGCGGCCGATTTTCAGGCTCAGCCGATAATCTTTGCCAACCACGTGGTGGTTGCCGGTGAAACCCTTTATTCCATTGCCAGATTGTACAATTCGGCCGTGGAGCTGATGGCGGATAAAGGAATATCCTCAACCAACCTGCAGCCGGGCGCGACGATTTCCGTTCCCTATCCAAATCCGGCTTATTGCCCTAACATGACCGGTTATGTCGTTCGCGAAAAAGATACCGTTTTTCGCATTGCGAGCGTGAATGGGGTGACGGTCGAAAGCATTCGCAGCGCCAATGCGCTTGATGAAAATTACAGTATCGACGTGGCGCAGGTGCTGTGCATCCCTTAAAGACGTCAGACTACAGACAACAGACTTCAGATCGGCTGATGTCTGTAGTCTGTTGTCTGTGGTCTATGGTCTCAATATGATTTCACCCGAAACCGTCTGGCAAAAAATTTGGCCCAACGTAGAAATACTCATTCAAGGGACCTTGTCTGAAGATGACGAAGCGGTACAGTCGACGCTGCATCCGAAGGGCAGCGCCTTTCAGCTTTATGACCTTTTTGGACGGTACGTCTTTGAACTGCTGGTAAAGACCGTTTTGGGGCGGCAAAACCTGAGCGTCACCCGAGCGATTGAGAGTGATGGGGGAAAGGCGGTTCATCTCGAGCTGGTGTGGCCGGAGCCAGGAGTCGATGCCGGATCTTATTCTGCGGCCGATTTGGTGGCGGTTAAACTCCGGAAATACCGGCAGAAGTGGCTGGTGTTTGAAATCAACCCGGCCGCCGTGGATTTGCCTCTGACCGAAGCCCGGGCGGCGGCCATCCTCATGAACACCCGATCGTTAAACCCGGATGGTGAACTGCCCAAAGAGGCATGGCTTCTGCCGATTGCTCTATATGCCGGAGCGCTGCAAATCACTCTGCAGGAGAAAGGGATGAAAGATGAGGTGGAGCGTCTGCTTCTGCCGGGTTTGCAGAAGCAGGGGTATGGTTTGCTCTCTTTGCTGAACGGCCGAAAGCTGTGGCGCGATTTTACCGCAAAGCAAAAGGGGCCGATCGATCAGGACCAAGCATCGGCGTGGGCGGCGGCGGTAGAATTTATCGTCAGCGAACAGGCGATGCGCGAGCTGACACAGGCGGCCGTGGCCCAACATTACAACTTATCGATGATGAAAATCGTCTCCAAAATCGGTCAAATCAAAAAAGCGCTGGATATTCAGGGGCTTGATGAGCGGTATACGGCGGTTCAGCGACAGCAGCTGGTGGTGAAGAAACAAGAGGAATGATTAGTTCGATTAGTTTGATTGGTTCGATTCGTTCGATTGGTTCATCGGGTAACGATTCAATAAACCAATACACCAATATACGAATAACCAATAAACCAATAACAATTAACAGATAAAAAACGAGAGATACAGGATGGACAAAAAAACAATTGAAGACATTGATGTACGTGGAAAAAAAGTGCTGGTGCGAGTGGATTTCAATGTGCCGTTGAGCAGTAAAGATCCAGCCGATGACATTACCGTCACTGATGATACGCGGATTCAGGCGGCTATGCCGACGTTGACCTATTTACTGGATCACGGGGCCTCCTTGATTTTGTGCTCCCATCTCGGCCGGCCAAAATCCGCGGCAGACAAACAATTCGCAATGGATCCGGTGGCGGAGCAGCTCTCCAGAATCCTGGGGCGGCCGGTGCAGAAGCTCGATGAAGTTGTCGGAGATGCGGTAACGGCGGCTGCCGAGGTCCTGCAGCCCGGTGACGTCATGCTGCTCGAGAACACCCGTTTTGAGGTCGGTGAAAAGAAAAATGACCCTGCGCTGGCCAAAGCCCTGGCTGATTTGGCCGATGTGTATGTCAATGACGCCTTTGGCAGCGCCCACCGCGCCCATGCCAGCACGGAAGGTGTGGCTCACTTCATCCGCGAAAAGGGCGCTCCGGCCGCGGCCGGTTATCTGTTGGGCAAAGAGATTCAGGCGCTGGGTGGTGCCGTAAACAACCCCACCCATCCCTATGTGGCGATCATGGGTGGGGCCAAAATCTCAGACAAAATTCTGGTGATTGACAATTTGCTGGAGATCGCGGACAAAATTTTAATCGGTGGGGGGATGGCCAACACCTTCCTCAAAGCTCAGGGGCATGAAATCGGCAAATCGCTCGTCGAAAACGAGGCCCTGCCGGAGGCAAAGCGCCTTTTGGAGATCGGTTCAGACAAACTGGTGCTGCCGGTGGATGTGGCCGCCGCAGTGGAGTTCGCCGCGGATTCAGCGCATCAAATGGTGGCGGTCGATCAGATTCCGGCCGACAGCATGGCTCTTGATATCGGACCTCAGACGATTACGCTTTTTAAAGAGACCCTCAACGGAGCCAAGACTGTGGTCTGGAACGGGCCGATGGGGGTCAGTGAGATGCCGGCATTTGCGATTGGCACGGAGGGAATCGGGGCTTACCTTGCTGATCTCGTCACGGCCGGTGCGGAAGTGATTATCGGCGGTGGTGATTCGGCCGCGGCCGTCAAGAAATTGGGCCTGGCTGACAAAATGAGCCATGTTTCCACCGGTGGTGGCGCAAGTCTCGAGCTGCTCGAAGGGAAAGAGCTGCCGGGCATCGCTGCCCTGGACGATCGTTGAGCACCCCTGTTCGCAAATTCAAGGGTGGTTTAATCAATCCACATTGGTAGGGGCTTGGCTAGCCAAGCCCCTACACACACGCATTGGTTTCATCCTAGCCGCCTGGCCACAGCTTGAACCCGGCAAGGACGGTTGGTATTGTGGCGATGCGCAAGCGGTGGCCTCCTTGCTACGGCGTCTTGAAGAGTGAACCGAAGCCCCTCCCGACGCGGGTTCTAAGGTGGACAGGTAGGGTGCAAACCACTTGTCATTCAGAACGGAGCGCAGCGAAGTGAAAAATCTCGTCAACCTTGATGAAAGAAGGTGGATTGGAAACGATGAAAGCCCATGGATGGCCATCTTCGCCTTCTTGTTCGTTGACGGGATCCTTCGCTCCGCTCAGGATGACAGGGGTCCGCGAACGATGAAGTGGGTTATGAAAGACCTGTCCGCCCCTAAACCGACGCGGGGAGGGGAGCTTGTCGGTTTTTATCCCTCCTAAAGCAAGCCCCCCAGCCTTTGAACTGAAAGAATGATAGTAAGAAATTAATGATATAAACCTATTCAGGTTACCCGTCGCGGCTTAAAAACTTACACACCCCCTATTCTTTTCCAAATTACCTCTTTGGGGTAATTGATTGATTATTTATTGTGAGCCTTGACCTTATAAAAAGTTTGGCGATTGATTAGGTGGCAGGTTGATCACCACTTTGACGACGGAAAGACGTTTAAAATTCATCGTGAAAGCATCTTAACCCGTAAATAAAAACGTGATACGGTTTATTGACATGATCGGACTTCCAAAACAGATTTTGCGGTTTTCCAAAAAAACGAAAAACAGGTAGGAATGTAAACAATGAAGAATTTGATGGTTACCGGCGGCGCCGGTTTTATTGGAGCCAACTTTGTTCATCATATGCTCGGGAAATATGATGGTTATCGCGTGGTGGTGTTTGATAAGTTAACTTATGCGGGCAACCTCGATAATTTGCTGCCGGTCAAAGATGACCCTCGCTACGCCTTTATCCAGGGGGATATTTGCGATGCTGAGGCGGTTGACGCGGCTATCGAAGCTCACGATATCGATACGATTGTTAATTTTGCGGCCGAAACTCACGTCGATCGCTCCATTCTCGATCCAGATGCATTTGTGCAGACCAGCGTTTACGGCACGTATGTGCTCCTCGAAGCGGCTAAAAAACACGGTCTGGAGCGCTATCATCAAATTTCAACGGATGAGGTCTATGGCGACATCCCGGAAGGATACTCCTCAGTAGAAAGTGATGCGCTCCGGCCGCGCAGCCCCTATGCGGCCAGCAAGGCCAGCGCAGATTTGATGGTGCAGGCGTATCACATCACCTATGGTCTGCCGATCACCATTACGCGCGGTTCAAACAACATCGGCCCGTATCAATACCCGGAAAAAGTTGTGCCCCTGTTTACGACAAACGCCATGGATGATAAGCCTCTGCCCCTATACGGGGACGGCCGGCAGAAGCGGGAGTATCAATATGTTGGTGATCACTGCTCGGCGATCGACCTGGTCTTGCACAAAGGGGTAATCGGCGACGTGTACAATATCGGCACCGGCGTTGAAGTCGAAAATATCGACATGGTCAAGATTTTGCTGGATACCGTAGACAAGCCGCATGATTTGATTCGGCACGTTACCGATCGGGCCGGGCACGACCGCCGCTACAGCCTCAATATTGGCAAGATTTTGGCCCTCGGCTGGGAACCAGATCACACGCCGGAGGAGGCGATCGCCAAATCAGTGGCCTGGTATCGGGATAATGAGTGGTGGTGGCGCAAAGTTCGCAACGAAGATTTTGAATCGTACTACCAGGTGCAGTACGGCAAACGGCTTGCTTCTTAAGCGGTGCAGCAATGATCCGGCCGCTGGCGAAAAATGGTCAGCGGCGGGGTTTATCCTCTTGCGGTGGGTTGAATAAGGAGTATTGGCGACATGCACTCAAATTTTGACGGGTCTCGCATTTTAATCACCGGCGGATTGGGGTTTATCGGGTCAAATTTGGCCCGCAGTCTCGTTCAGATGGGAGCCAAGGTCACGCTGGTGGACAGCTTGATTCCAGAGTACGGTGGGAATCTTTACAACATTCACGATATCAAAGAGCAAATTGACGTGAATATTTCGGATGTGCGCGACGTGCACAGTTTCCGGTATCTCGTTCAGGGTCAGGATTATCTATTTAATTTAGCCGGCCAAACGAGCCATATGGACTCGATGAGCGATCCGTACACCGATTTGCAGATCAACTCGCTGGCCCAGCTTTCGATTTTGGAAACGTGTCGTCAATACAATCCGGACATTCGCGTTGTTTTTGCCAGCACGCGGCAAATTTACGGGAAGCCGGATTATCTTCCGGTTGATGAAAAGCATTTGCTGCGGCCGGTAGACGTCAACGGCATCAATAAAATGGCCGGCGAGTGGTACCACATTTTGTACAACAACGTCTACGACATCCCGGCCAGCGCCCTGCGCTTAACCAATACTTACGGCCCTGGCATGCGCGTAAAAGACGCTCGCCAAACGTTCCTGGGAATCTGGATTCGCCTGTTGGTTGAAGGGAAACCGTTTGAGGTATGGGGTGGAGAGCAGCTCCGCGACTTTAATTATGTGGATGACGTCGTCAATGCCCTGCTGGTGTGCGCATCTCACGATGATGCCCGCGGAAAAATCTTTAATTTGGGAGCCAATCCGCCCGTCAGTCTAAAAGAAACGGCCGAGCTGCTGATCGAGGCGGCTGGGGAAGGGGAGTATAATATTCGCCAATTCCCGGTCGAGCGAAAGCGAATTGACATCGGCGATTATTACTCCGACTACACCTATATCCATGAAACTCTTGGTTGGGAACCCCAGATCGGTCTTCTCGAAGGGTTTAAACGCTCGGTTGATTATTATCGTTGGGCGCTGCCACATTACCTTTAGTAATTAACAATTAGCAATTAGTAAAATTAATCAATATGAAAGATGAAATGATCCTTCCGGCAAATCCAAGTGCGAGCTACTACGCGCACAAAGATGAAATCGATGCGGCGATTCAAGCCGTTTTGGAAAGCGGGTGGTATATTCTCGGCCAGGAGGTTGAGAAGTTTGAAACCGCTTACTCTGAGTGGCTTGGTGCCAAACATTCGATTGGGGTTGCCAACGGAACCGACGCTATCGAATTGGCGCTGCGGGCCGGTGGTGTACGGCCGGGCCATCTGGTATTTACCGTTTCAAATACGGCCGTGGCCACGGTATCCGCTATCGAGCGTGCTGGCGCTACCCCCATCTTGATCGATGTCGATGAAGAGACGTTTACGATTGACGTCAACAAGCTTGAAGAAGCTCTGGATCAAATTGTAAAAAACCCTCTGAAATTTCAGGGGATTCCCAAAGCGATTGTGGCCGTTCATCTATACGGTCACCCGTGTGATATGCCGGCCATCATGGCCCTGGCTAAAAAACACGGTCTGTTGGTGATCGAAGATTGCGCTCAGGCGCACGGGGCGGTGTTGGACGGCCGAAAAATCGGTAATTGGGGAGACGCAGCGGCGTTTAGCCTCTATCCAACCAAGAACCTGGGTGCCCTGGGAGATGGCGGGGTGATTTCTACCAACGACGACGAAATCGCCCGCCAGATTCGGCTGCTGCGCCAATACGGGTGGGAAGAACGGTATATCAGCCTTATTCCGGGCACCAATTCTCGACTGGACCCCATTCAGGCGGCCGTCCTGTCCGTCAAGCTTAAATACCTAAATGAGGATATCGTGCAGCGGCAAAAGTGGGCTGCCTATCTAAACGATCATCTTCGGGAGTCCAATTTGATTACGCCGCTGGTAAAACCGGGGGCGGAACACGCTTACCATCAATATATTGTGCGGTCACCCGATCGAGATCACTTACTGGCTCATATGCGCGCCCATAAAATTATGTGCCAGATTTTGTACCCGGTACCGATCCATCAGCAGGAAGGGTATCTTGGCCGCATTCCGATGGTGCAAGAATTAACCGTCACCGAAAAAATGGCCGGTGAAATTATGAACCTGCCGGTGTATCCGGAGCTGCGTGAGGAACAAATGGCTCACATAGTCGATGTCGTTCGGGCAGGATTAAGATAGAAGCGACCGTCTAGGTCAAGTGGGTTAGGATTATATGGCTGATAAAAAAAGGATTTTATTTGTGCACGACACGCATGAACATGGCGGGATTGAGCTGTTCATGCTGCTGTTAATCAAATATTATGATCCTGATAAATATGAAACGATGATCATGGTGCCGGGGTACGAAGATCCGTTTCGATCCAGTCCGCAGATATTTATTGATATGATTCTGGAGCAGGGGATTCCGCTGCTGCGGCCGCCAGATCCTACAAAGCAGCCAGGGTGGACGTTTTGGGTTGATATTCAAAATATGCGCCGCCTTTTTCGGGAAAATCGCATTGATTTGATTCATATTCATACCCCGTCCCCCCATCGGACGCTTAAGCCAACCCTGGCCGCCAAGTTAAACGGTTTGCCGGTCATCCGCTCCGAACATCTGCCACCCACATACTGGCCTGTCAACACCAAAAGGGTGCAGTGGGGAGCAAAATTGATCGAATGGTTATCCGATCGCATCGTGCCCGGTTCAAAGGCTTGTTTTGACGAGCAAATTGAAATTTTGCACCGCGGCAAAAACAAGGTGACGGAATCGTGCTACGGCATCGAACTTGATCGGTTTGACCCTCAGCACGATGTCAAAGCCGGAAAAATCAGCCTGGGCCTCGATCCGGATATCCCGGTGGTCGGCAAGATTGCCCGTTTGAGCCCGGAAAAAGGGTATCAATATTTAATCGATGCGATCCCTCATGTGGTTGAGGGGTATGGTCCGGTCAATTTTCTTATCGTCGGTGATGGGGAAGAGCGTGAAGAGCTGCAGGCTCGAGTCGAAAAGCTGGGTATAGAAGAACACGTCGTTTTTGCCGGTTACGTCGACAACACGATCCCCTACATGCAGGCGATGGATATTTCGGTGATGAGTTCGGTGAACGAAGGGGTTTCGCTGGCGATGCTGGAATTTATGGCCATGGGTAAACCGTTGGTGGCCTCCGCTGAGCCGAGCTTTGTGGAAACATTTGAGCACGGCAAAGAGGGGATTTTGGTGCCGCTGCGCGATCCAAAAGGGTTGGCGGACGGCATATTGAGCCTGCTGCGCGATCCTGAGCTGGCCTGCCGTGTTGGTCAGGGGGGGTATAAAAAAGTACACGATACTTTTGGTATTCGGCGATCGGCCCGGGTGCAGATGGATTTATACGATGAGCTGTTGCCATAAATAATCCGGAAATTTATCATTTCGGCCGGGAATCGTATTTAAAACGACGCCCGGCTTTTTTGTTGCCTCTATAGAATATGAGTAAACTTAGTGAAGCGCATTGAGCTTGCGGGATATCGTCACAGATGAACCCATACATTCTGCGGACAAGTTTTTCCGAAATCTATTTTGCGAAAATCGTAAACCAATTGAGAGTTAAAGAAAAAATGAGAAGAACCTCCCTAGCATTTTTGTGTACGGCCGGTTTGTTGCTGACACTGTTGACGGCGTGTGGCGGCGATGAAGCCCCGATTGCCCCGGTGGTGCAGCAGCCCACCTCGGCCGTGACCGCCGCGGTTGAAGCGGTAGCGTCACCCACCTTGGAAGCCACGCTCCCTCCTCCTGTGGTGGCCTCTCCACCACCTACGGCTGCGGCTGATCCGGCCGCTGAAACCACGACCGCAACCCCTGAGTCAGAAAATATCGCCCTGTTGAGCGTGGAAGATTTTGGCACGACCTATAACCGCTTAACCGGTGAAGAAGTGGCTGATCCGGCCCTCTTGCAGCGTCGCCCGCTGGTTATCAAGATTTCTAACGCTCCGGCCGGTTGGGTGCGGCCGCAGTCAGGCTTAAACGAAGCGGATATTGTCTTTGAACACGTAACGGAAGGAGCGTTGACCCGCTTCACAATGCTGATTTACGGGAAAGATCCGGAACGGGTGGGTCCAATCCGCAGTGCTCGCCTCATCGACATGGAACTACCGGCAATGTATGATGCAGCACTGGTTTTTTCCGGTGCCAGCACCGGTGTCAGCCGCAAGCTTTACAGCTCTGATTTTGCCTCTCGTCTGCTGGCCAGCGGGGAAGAAGGATTTTTCCGCACTGGTGAAGACAAGCCCTATGAGCACACCCTATACGCCCGGCCGGATGGCCTACGCCGAGCCCTAACCGGCAAGGGATTAGAGCAGCCACCCAACTTTAACCAGCTGATGACGTTTACCAGTGAACCGCCGGCCGGGGGTACCCCTGCCACTGAAATTTCGCTTGATTTTCGGTGGGAAACGGTCACCTGGACCTACGATGCGGACACCGGCTACTATTATCGCACGGCTGCCGGTGCTCCCCATCTTGAC
>JAAUYD010163994.1_pt1 | contig 20471 bp, 25 predicted proteins | sample 7278101 | NCBI WGS metagenome assembly JAAUYD01 (sample SAMN14350128, study PRJNA611818) | marine sediment metagenome | isolation source: surface marine sediment (0.6m) | place: French Polynesia: Moorea | collected 2018-08
GGTTCATTGGCTTCGATCAATTCGAAGGGCAGATACACCCGTTTGTATCGGAGTTATTGGCTGGGTTTGACTAACTGAATGGCCGCTGCTGGCCGAATCCAGCCGTTCGGGTGTTTTGAGGTAGGATGACTCCTACTAACCCGTAGCGGACGCTGAGCAAAAGCGGATGAGCACCGCTGAGTTCAATTGCCTTGATTCACGCTTACACCAGAGTCTTGAACAGAAACCTCGCCCTAATCTTCGCTTGTTTGTCCATTCTCGCAGGATGCGATGACTATTGGAGCGACGAACGCTGCGAGGAAATGAAGGAACTCCTTGACGTCGTCGATGGGGATATTGCGGTCAGTGAGTTCAAGGCGAAAGACTTTAAAGAGACGTCATCCGACTCTACCGTAACGCGCGGTGACTACACGATCTCACTGGTTGGCATAGAAGAATCGAATCTCTTGAATTACAGCGTTGTAGATAACGACACGCCCAATCAAGTGCTCATCGACATCACATCAGGACTCCGAATTGACGAAGTGGTCCCATCCAACCTTTGGGAAGAAAGCGCGTTTGCAGCTAAGTACACCGAGACGGCGAAAAGGCTTAGCTGCGACGGCAATCTTACGCAGGACGAGAAGGCCGTTATTGCGACTGTTTCTTCAACGGCCATAGGTTTTTGGACTCCGTTGGCAGAGCCGGTTGGCCTGTTTCTGAGTACAGAATTACGGATCATCATTCTCATTGAGCGGGACAATCAAGACGCTACTCTGGGAAGACTCATCCATGAAAAGAACGGTGAATTGCACCAGGTCTATTTGTACGGAGGTGAGGCTACTTCAGTTCTTGCCAGTCTTGGATTAACGGCCGTGACGAATCGATGACTGCCAGTCGACTGGGGATTCGAATGTCCAGTTTCCAGATGAGGCCGCAGCTACGAAAGTCAACTTCGGGTTGCGTTGATCCGACAACGACCAATTCTGACCGTAACCAGTCGCCTGGGTGATTCGGGTTAAAATGACGGCTCCTGACCCAAAACAGCTTTTCGAAAATGTACGTCTGGCAACCTGATTTTGACGCGTAGAGTAGTAATTTTGGCCACTGTGCTGCTCGCCGCAGTGTTGCTCATCGACGGTCGCACACCAAAAAAGTACTGCGACATGTATTTGGAGGGCGAATGGGGACGAGCATCTGTCTTGAGAGTCTCGGATGATCGCGTCCCGCGTCGTCCTACCGCAGAAGAGGCGGATCAACTTCGTACAGCTATAAAGGTCTGCCGGCCGTTTACGTCGCGATTTGATTTGATTGCCGAACTAACCGGCGGGGGAGTGATTGGCAGCATTTCTCTGATCACGCTAGCTGTCGAGCTTGACGACCCAGAGTTGCTTGAGAGTCTGGTCTCCGACGGGCACCCGATTGATGGTCTGCCTAACTTCGCCGATCTGACGACACTGCAATTCGCAACGTACAGGCAAGCCTGGCGCTCGTTTTCTTGGCTGCTTGAAAACGGGGTGGACCCGAACGCGAAGGATATCGACGGCAATACCGCGCTACTGTACGCGGCACCGCAGCCTCAGGACGAGTTTGATGCCATTCGAGTACTGATCGACGCTGGTGTTGATGTAAACGTCGTTGGCCCAAAAGGTTGGACCCCGTTAGCGATTGCAGTACGTTCTGGAAGGTTCGACAACGCTGCTGTACTGGTCGAAGCAGGCGCTGACGTAGGATCAGCAAAGCAGTTCTTATTGGAACTCGCGGAGGACACGTCGAGTGCTGCTGCTATTGAAATTCGTGAGCGCGCAAGTTCATTTGAAGACCAAATAAAGGATCAGATGCGCGAATGACCGCTAACGGCCGGAACCGGCCATCTACGCGATTCGATGTAGAATGACGGCTTCTGACCCCAAGCCGCCGTTCGCATCATGGCGCTATTTTGAAAGGAAACTCAATTGAAGAAGGCGATTGAACGCTACGTCATTTGGCTAGCGCCAGCACTTATCTTTCAGGCATGGGCCTACTCGTACAACGATGGATACGTTCCAGATATAGAAGGACTTTTCGCAGAGCCTTCTGAGTTTTCCCTGTTTGAAGATCTGCTTCCCAGTGTTTTGGCGATTATTGGCTACTACCTTCCGGGAGTAGTGACCGCGGTCTGGTTGTTGAGGAACTCTGAAGGGTCGCTAGGGATGAAATTGGTCTGGGCGGTCATTGGGTTCTTTCTGGAGTACCTCGCCCTTATTCCGTTCATCGGATTACTCCTAGTTGGCAACGAGTCTAGCGAAGAAGAACAGGCTGCTTGACCGACCGGTTGTGGCCGTAAACCGCCATCCAGGTGATTTGAGGTAGAATGACCGCAGTTGGCCAAGTGCGGTCGTAGTCTTTTTTCGCTTTCATATGACCCGAAGTTCCCGACTGGCAACAGTTTTTCTTCTCGCACTGGTCGCTACTGTTGTCGCCAAATACTCAGTTGAGCAGTATCCAGGGGGCTTCGCGTTTGCTCCTAGCGGATCCCTTGCTATTTACTTCCGGCTGTTATCCCTTTCCTCGACAGTAGGTTGGCTCTACCCTGGCATTGCATTCGCGACAGCATGTTTCGCCATCGCAGTCTTGCTCAGCCTTGCTCTGCTAGTCGAATCGAAGCAGGCTCTGCGCGCATCGACAGCATTGTTTGTGTTCTTGGCCGTATCCAACGCAATTCACTTCGTGGGGAATTGGGAGCAAGGCGTTGCCGTGAACGGAATCGGCTACGTACTCAAGCTCCTGATTGTCAATGTAGCCTTTGCCGCGACTTGCGGTGTACTGCTAGTGAAAGCAAGGCAGTATGAGGCCGATGCAATACCCTTGTATCAGGCACATGGGCTCATGCTACTTTGGCTTGGGTGGGTATCAGTTCCGTTTTTTGGGGTGATCACCTACGGTTAGCGTTGGTGAGCGGCCGCTTCTGGCCGGTAGCTGCCGGTCAGACACATTGAGGTAGGATGACTCCTACTGACCCATAGCGGTCGTTCTCGGCAACCGCCGTTTCTGGAATCCGAGTATTTTGCCACGAAACCCAGATAACCCAAGTCTAGGAGTCGCGGCGGCGATAGCGCCGCTGTCAATTCCACTCTTAATCCTCTTCGCAATCGTTGTATTCACGGACGAATCAATTAACGGCCTGAACAGTCTCGTGCTCACCTGGGCGACGATGTTCTCTTACTTAGGTTGTTTGGTTCTTGGGCTTCCTATTGTGCACTTATTGAAGAGACACAATCTGTTGACGGTGACTGCGTTATGCGTATCAGGCTTTGTTGCAGGGATGATAGTCACTTTTCTGTTCTCGGCCTTTCTTGGGGCTACTGTGGGAATAGTCGGAGCTGAGAACGTAGAATTGGAAGGCGTTTTTCTCTTTGGCTTTGGTGGCGCAATTGTCGGCACGGTGTTCGGCCTGGTCGCGAGAATAAGGCTCTATTGAAGTCCGCAGACAGGGCTTGCGAAGTAGTCCAAGCAACGCCCTTACCACAATTCGCCACTATTCAAGCACGATCCTGCAACCGTAGATTCTCAGAATTGTGATGAGGCTCGTTGGGTACGGCTGATCGCTTCGCTAGCATTAGCCAGACAACCGGCCGCTTTCGTTTGAACTGAATAGACAGGCAGATCTACTGTGCGCATCAATACCATGTATCCAGGCGTATTCCTTGTTGCCCTGTGCTTTGGTTGGCAGGATGCCTCGTCCCAACAAGAAAGCCGCTCCGGGGCCGTTGAAGAGTTCGCGCCAGCAATCAGGGAGCTTTCGTCGCAAACAGATGTCGGTTTTGAGATGCGGCCCAGAGTCGGACTGTTTGGTATCACTGAGCTAATGATGGCGGCGCTGGAAGCCGACCTTGACGAAGTGAAACGTCTCGTTGAGCAAGGAACAAGTGTCGACGAGACGGATGACACGGGCGGTACACCGCTTATGTGGGCCGTTCAGGGCGGAAATACTGACGTTGTCGATTACCTGCTTGACCACGGAGCCGATATCAATTCCGTCGGTGGTCGCAATGTAACAGCGCTCATGATTGCGGTTACTTCTGGCAAGGAAGACATAGGCATTCGATTGCTTGAAGCCGGTGCAACATTCGCTGGCGAACTCCGATATCAGCAAGACTATCTTGAATACGCAGCCGCCAATCGATACGCCAAATTGGTTCGTGCATTGATCGAGCACGGAGCGAACCTCGAGGGATCAGGTCCTGACGCTCTTTGTTTTGCAATCCAGAATCGCGGCTTCGAGGCTGCCAAAGCGCTGATCGATGCGGGCGTAGACGTCAATCAACCCGGCAATCACAATAATGATCTGCCCATTGTTCATGCGGTGAAATCGGGAAATACCGCTTTCATCGAGATGCTCGTCGAGAGCGGCGCCGAGCTGAATCGTAAAGACAAAATGAACAGGGCCTCGATCATGTACTACGCGGCACGATCCGGTCTGCCGTCGATCGTTTCGTATCTCTTGGACAATGGCGCCAGTCTGAGCGAGGACGAGGCGCAGGGACTGCTTAGCCACGCTGTTTACCAAGGTTCGATAGAAATGGTCGACCTGTTCGTGAAAATGGGCGCCACGATATCAGCTGAGCACATCTTCACAGCTGTCACAAACAAACACCATGAGATGGTTGACGCGTTTATCGATGTCATTGGCATCGAATCGATGGACGACTATACGCTCGACGTGTTGGTCGACCATGCAAAGATGCATGGCCGGCAAGAATTGGTCGATGAACTACTGGATTTCATGGTTGCGCAGCAAGAGCGGGGACACTTGCGGCTGCTGTTTGAGACGAACGACACTGACAAGTGCAGCCTCAAGACCTGGGATCCGGAACACCGAGCCGTCAGTTCGACGGTGTTGGATGGCTATTCGTGCGAGGCTCAGCTATTCACGTCCAGGCAAAATAGCAGTCTCTTCGTGCTGCACAAGGACCGGATCGACGTTCGATCGATCGACAACCGGTTTCCAGCCTTCACCTTGGATGTCCCGACCGAGGAAATCGATGCGCGGCGTCGCGAACTCGGTCGTCAGTTTGCGGAATGGCTGGGCGACGGCAGCGAAGATTCGTATGCCGCAGAAATCATCACAGTTGGTTACTTGGAGAACGGGCAAATTACCGTGATCACCCATACTGTTGGGCCGGCCGATGGCACCTATGCGTCCCAATTCGTATGGGACGGAGACACATGGACCCTGGTGGATACGCAGAATTGTGGTCGATTTGACTGGATCTGCCACAAAGCAGGCGTGGACGGTCGGTCAATTGATCGCTGGTCGTTGCGGCGAGCGGTCTGGCACGCTGCGCTTCAGCGCAACCGCGGTTTTGTGGAACACGTCATCCAAGGCCCCGCCGAGGCCGACGGCGAGTGGCGAAGCGCTGTGGTCTTCGAATTCGACGGGCAGAGATCAGAACTCGAATACAAGACGTCTGGCAGTGACCACTGCGACGGCGTGTGTGTTTTCACGGATTCGGTCACCATCAACTCTGGAGGTGCGGACCCGGTTCCATTCAACCTTGCATACACTCGTGTATCAATTGCAGACCGGTTCATCCTGTTGCGTCCGTATCCAACGACCCTGAATACGCGGTTGTATGACCTCGTTACGGGCGAAGACATCCTTAGTGATATCAGTCGAGCCTCGTGGATTGACTGATGGTTTTTGAGCAAGAGCAGACGCTTGGCGGCAGAGGCAAGTACTGACCCAAACTCGGCATTCGTGAATGACCGCTTTTGGCCGAAACCGGCCATCCACGCGTTTCGAGGTAGAATGACGGCCACAGACCCTTTCCGGCCTCTCAGCGATCGGCTTTGTACGCATAGAAAATGGATCGACAAGAACAAATTCCGTACAAACTTCGGCAACCAATTCTCGATACGATTGATCGCCAGTTCGACGCCGAACAGGCGCAAGACGTCCGAGACAAACTTGCAAATAGCGAGTTGATCTGGGGACGCTCCGCCTGCGTTCCAAGAGTGCATTTCGCCATTTTGTCTCTGTCTCAAGGAGATATTGCAGAGTTTGATCGCCAGCTCAACCAGGCACTTTGCGACTGGCGTGATGTTCTAATTGATGCTGGTCTAGCTAACGAAGACTGGCGCGAGGTTTTGGCGACGAAAGGTGTTGATGCTCAAGACTGGTAGACGGCTGCTTTTGGCCGAAATCCGCCCTCCAGGCGAATTGAGGTAGGATCACTACTACTGACCCATAGCGGACACTATCATTAATAGCCTTGGCAATGAGTCGATGAGCGATGTAGCTTCAAACGGACGGCTGCTTCCCGCGATACTAATTAGCAGTTTCTGCGTTGCGGTTCCTTTTATTCTGTTTGCTGTCTTTTCGGGTCAGCTTGGAAATTCGAGAATTACGTTCTTTATTCCGATGGCGCCGATTGTCGCGTTCGTCGGCGTGACTGTCGTGGGTATCCCTGTGCACTCGTTCCTGCTCTGGCGCCGTATGTCGCGTCCAATACACTATGCTGTTCCCGGGTTTGTCGCACCCGCACTTTACGTGATCTTGATGCAGCCGCTGGGCGCAGGAGATACTCTGGCGATTGGCAATCAGGCACTGCTGTTCGGTAGCTTCGGAGCAGGAGTGGCTCTGGTTTTTCGGTGGGTAGCTCTGGGCAAACCCCGCACGAAGGACCGCGCGCGGTTTTCTCACGATTAATCGCCTAAGCATTGATCGCTGTTTGCCTTGGGCCGTTACTGAGGTCGTGTCTGCCAGATTCCTGAGTGGCGTGTTTACCTCGATATTGACCGCAAGGTGTTTGCGCTAGGTCCGCTCATGGCGGGCACCAGCTGGCCACGCAATCTGAGGTAGACTGACAGCTACTGACCCCAAGCGGTCGTTCGCTGAATGACTTCACTTACGGAGATTTTGAACCGACTTGCATATTCGTAGAACACAAGCATTAAGTATTGCGATCCTGCTTTCGGTCTTGGCGTTCGTTCCTTCCGGCCTCAGAACGCTGCCGTGGGCGAGCAATGCGAGCGGCCTGATTACGTTGGCAATGACTCCGGAAAAGGACCACTCATTCAACCCATTCAATGGAGATTCCGTTTTGGTCAGCCCCGAAATGGCCGTTTGGATACTCGAATCTTTTGAGTGGCCATATCGGCGCAATGACAACTCTGAAATGCCATTGCTTCACAGTGCGATTACGGCGCGAGGCCTTGTCGGAAGCGCTCCCGAGGACCGGGACCGGATGATGAGTCTGGTTGAAACGATGGTCTCTCGAGGAGAAGATTTAGACCAGTATTGGGACTACTACACGCCGCTGCACATGGCGGTGATGTACTGCGAGCCTGAGATTGTTCGCCTATTGTTGGAGTCGGGCGCCGACGCAGAGCTGCCGTTCATCAAGACCGGTTCACCCGCGGAGGGATTGAACCCATTGGAGTTTTCGAGGTTTCTGAGAGGCCAAAATGACCGTTGGCAATGTGACGTCGACATCACGTCGATCATTGCCGGCTAGACTCACCATTTCGATGGCTGGTTCTGGCCGCTATCCAGCAGACTAAAGGAATCGAAAACGGAGATCGTTTAGTTCTTTGCAAGTTCCAACTAATGGGGCAAATCGCACAGCTCTGAACGTCCGCTTTTGGCCGGAAACAGACGTCCCGGCATTCTGAGTTAAGATGACTCATTCTGACCCAAAGCGGACAGTCGAACGAACGATGACGATAACGCATCGATGATGCAGGCACGGATTCAAGATTGTTCGTTATAAGCGAGGGGGACGCTATCTTCAGCGTATGATCACTGGACCATTGAGTCGATTCTATGCCTTCGAGATCCACGCTAAGAGCCGTACTGATAGCGCCGCTTGCAACGGTGCCATGTGTTGCGTTTTCGCTTGCAGTATTACCTGGTTCATACTACGGACTCACTGAATCTCGGACACTGTCGGAGTATCTGGCGGGGGTGCTCATGCTTTGCGCCTTCGCGATTCCGATCGCACTGGCGGCGGTGATCCTGCTCGGATTGCCGCTTCGTCTATTGTTCCGGCGAATGGGTGCTTCTACCAGTTCTGCGTACATTGTCGTCGCCGTAGCCATCTCAAGCCTCGTTTTTTGGCGTCTTTCCGGCGGTTTTTCCCTTCTGTGGCAGTTGTTAGCAATTTCCTGTTCGTTGTCGGTAGCGCTCCTGTTCGCGTACATAATCGGAGATCTTTCAGACTGAAACGACAAGTACGATGCTTCGCTCAATGTCCGAGGGTATGAGCAAACCATCGGACACGCGGCGAGTGGGCGAACCTTGCTGGGTCGGGGCCAACTTCATTGGCTGCTCTTGGCCGTCAGCTGCCGACCAGAGAATTTGCGGTAGGATGTGCAACTGACCCAAAGGCGCTGGCCGGGAACGGCCGAATTTGCGTGCCGCTGGATCACGATCAAAGAACGCCTCGGAGAACTGAGTGAAACGGTCTAAATGGCGAGTATTTCTGGCAGCGTTGATTGCGCCTTTTGCGGTAGTACCCATAGTCCTCGCTTTCACGCTATTGCCTGGGGCTTTCAGTACTGGATCGCTGGATTCCGTCTATTGGGATCTGGGTCTGTTGATAGCCTTGATAGCGTTCGGCGTAACTCTCGTCGGCGCTTTCATTATTGGCATTCCAGTCTTCCTGAATCTGGCGCAAAAAAACGTCTACTCCCCGTTTGTTCACGGGGCGGTGGGCGGCTTGATCGGCCTGTTCGTTGGATTACTGCTCGTGGGTGTAAACCCGGTGAACCTTGCGATGGCCATGGTTTGCGGCGCCGCCGTTGGGTTGGTATTTCGTATCGTCGCCGGCAAATACACGCAGCTCGACAACCTGTGACAAAGAACTCGCTATTTGCCTGATGTCCAGGATCCCTGCCAGATCGCCTTACGTTTTCGCCTTGATCGCCGGCTGCCTGATCTACATTCTGTTTGCATTGACCTGGAGCCACTCTTGGGTTTTGGAGCAACGAACCACTCACTGGGCGGTGGGCCGCCCATACATTCTGGTCTACTTGCTCAACTTGGTTCTTGTTGGTATCGGTGGAATTGCTGCGATAGGGCTGTCCTTGACCGAGATTGTGGATCGATCAGATAGTTGGCGAAAGCATATGTTCGTTGTCGCCATAGTTTCAGCGGCTGCTAATTCGTCACATGCCTTCATATATTTGGGTGAACGCGGCTGGTATGTCTTATATCGAGACATAGTATTTTCCGCCGTATTTGCCGCTCTCATTGTGGCGGTAATGGGATGGCTGGCTCGACGACTGAGCCGATCAGGAGCGAGCTCGCTTCGACTGATTACTGTCTGCTTGCTGACACTGGTATTCCTCGCGAATATTTCTTTGCTCGGCCTCTTTGTAGTTCACTGTACAAGTGGAGACTGCCTCTAGATCGGCAGTCTGCCTGCCAGCATCAAGCGACCGCCCGCTGTACGCCGTTTCCAGCCGTTCGTGCAAAGTGAGGTAGGATGACTGCAACTGACCCATACCGGTCAGTCAAAAAGCTTGGCGGGAAGTTGGTTCACGATAGGTGATTCTCATGCGAGCCTTTCTTTTATTATGCGCCACCTTATTGGCGTTCCCCGCCAACGCAGATTCAAACATCGGCAAACTCAGCAAGATTACCCAAGACCTTGCCGAGCGTGGTCTGACACCTGCTCACATTACTGTGGAGTATTCGTTGACCGATAACTGTCGCCTCACGGGCCTGCGTGTTCTCGAAAACTCTCATCCGGATGTGCTTGGGCCAGAAGTAGTGGATAAGGTCGTAAGGGTAATGATTGGGCCATTCTCAGGTTCAATGCCCTCGGACGAGTTGATGCGGTTTTCGACGGATGGCGAGTCGCCACCGAGGAAACTGTCAATGACCACCAGAACGATTACTTGGAACTCGAACGAGGGTCATCGATACATTGTTTGCCGGTTTTTCTCTGATGGCGAACTGAAGAGCGCCAGGTTGATTGACGGCCACGGACCTCAGTACGACAAGAAGATCAAGGACCGAATCGTCGGCCAACCGCTGTCGGAACTGGAGCCAAATACGATGAGGGCGTCCTTCGTATCCGAGGACGACTGAAAGTCCGGAATTGGCCGTAACCAGCCGCCCGGGCGATTTGAGGTAGGATGACGGTTATCGATCCAAAGTGAACATTCAAGCTATAACGTCGATTTCAATGATTTCCCTATCTCGCTTCTGTACGTTCTCGATGGTATTCGCTGTCGCCGCAATCAGTCTTCCGGCCGCAGCGCATGTTGGTGAGTGTGTGAATCTGGATCCAGACGAAATTACTGCCGACGTAAGTTTCAAGATCCTTGACGATAGTTGCGACGCTGAGGGTGTTTGCGGCTACCGCCTTCGTATCCCCGCTAAGTCAAAGGACGGAGCACTATCCGGATTCGCTCTCGTTGTTTATGACTCTGCAGGTACCGATGAGTTAGTCGTTGAGCTGGATTATGACGTTCTTGATGATGGTGATGCTGAGGTAAGCTTCTTCGCTCACAAGAAGTACTCTGCATCGCTGGTGGTAAGGGCGGGCTACCACTGTGCTGGAGAGTGTCCAAAAGTCGCAACGTATCGTCCGAGGTCGTGAGTCTGCTCGCGGGTAGCGAGCGCGGTTGAACGGCTGCTAATGGCCGTTCGGAGAAGCGCCTCAGATTTCGGATTCAATATAGAGCTGCTTCAGCATTGGTTCGCTTAGTAGCTTCATCGCCGCCCAGTCGTCGACAGGACTCTCGAATATCACGATATAGATAGTGCTCGTCTCTTCGTTTGCGATAACGAGGTGGTGCGATACGAAATCACCCTTGGCGAAATCGGGAGTCGTGATGATGATGCCGTGGGCGACGAACGGTCCCATTCGATTTATCCAGGGATTCTTGCGGATGTGCGAAGAACTGGCTGCATTGCGGACATAATTCTTGGCGAATTCAGCGGCGGAGACCCCATTTTTGTTGCCGTAGTCGACCAATGCGACCATCGTCAGTCCCGTCGTAAATTCCCCATTCGCATCGATATTCTCTTTGCTGATGTAGTACTCGCGTTTGTCGCTGCCGATTTTCTTCTTGAAGTACCAGCCGTCGGGTCGCAACAAGGCACCACTGATCTCGGGGCACGCCTGCCATTGATAGCCCTTGGGCGGTGGGGGCAATTCCATCGATACGGCTTCCGCCGGCGCCGCGAAGACTCCGACGATGCTCACATGAAGCAGTGCGAAAAGGAGGAAGAGCTTTGAATTTCGAATACTCATGCTTCATTTGAGCATCCCCCGCAATGCTGTCTCAATAACGTGGGTCACAGAATCCGGGGCGGGTTTCAGCTGTCCGCCTCCGGCCGGACGATGTCCGCATAGGGATACCTATGGAGCTTTGGCTGCTACGACCCATGGGCGGCCACACTTGAGGTAGGATGACAGCTTCTGAAAAGACGCGGCACCCAACAACCTATGACTAAGTTCCTCATCACACTGGCTCTCTGTCTAATTGCTGCGACCGCTACTGCAGGTGCATGGGGTACCGGTGTGTTCGAAAATGACGATGCATTGGACTTCGTGTTGGAGCTGACAGAGGGCGACCCAGCGGAGCCAGTCTCGTCACCATTCAGGTTTGCTTGGCACGGTGGCGGATATATCGACGCCTATCTCGGTGCCCGGATTCTTGTTGCCGCGGAGGTCTACGCAGCAATGTTAGGAAACCCGAGCGATGATCTGCCTATCGAACTGAAGGCGTGGTTAGAGGGAAAAACGAAGAGCTGGGGGAATGACATCAAAGGGCGTGAGGACACCATCTCTACGGTCAAGTCTTTGTTGGATCCTGAGAAGTCCGAACTGGCGGAACTATGGAGCGAGTCTCCCGATGACTTTGCGCGCTGGTCAGAGACCGTAAAAGATGTTGCTCGACGCCTCAAAGGTTCTTCGAGGTAGCGGTCAAATCAGGTCCCCAACTCTCTTCTTCATTACTGAAGGTGATCGGAGTTTATGAGCATCTGGAAAAAACAGTTTGACCTGGACGAGATCAACGCCGCGGGCAGGGGTGGCGCCAATGAGGTGCTTGGCATCCACATCACGGAAGTCGGCGAAGACTTTGTTCGCGCCGAGTTGCAGGTCGAACCGCGCACCCATCAACCCTTCGGTTTACTGCACGGGGGAGTATCCTGTGTACTCGCGGAATCACTCGGTTCGGTTGGCGGATCACTGGCTTGCGACGAGGGCTATACAATTGTCGGCGTGGACATTAATGCGACGCATATGAATGGCGTTCGCAGCGGCAAAATCATCGGAACGGCCCGCCCACTGAAACTCGGGCGTCGGATGCAGTTCTGGTCGATCGAGATCGAAACCGAGGATGGCCGTCCGGTCTGTGCGGCGCGCCTGACAACCGCCGTGGTGCCTATCCGTCCCGAAACTTAATCAGGTGAGAATGCTATGACAACCGTTTCGTCAATGAGGGTCTTATTGTTTTCAGTAGTTGCCTTGACGCTGGCTGGCTGCGGTTGGGTCGCCAAGAATAAGGCGAACAATAAGGCGGGCGTTCGTGTCTCCGAGGTGGTCTGGGACATGAAAAAGACGTCCGACAAGCACAAACAGGAAGAGCATGAGCAGCGGGTGGAAGAGCTAGAGAGTGAGTACGAAGAATTTGTTCGCTCGAAGGAAGAGATCGATACGGATGACAATGATGAAGAGCGCTCAATCATGATCATCAAGGATGAACAGAATTAGTGCATTGCCCGCCAGGACTTACCGTTTTTAAGCCCCTTTCTGGTCACGATGGTTCAGGACGTACTTAGCGGTTTCTTCCAGGCGTCCATTGCACGATTCTTCGCGTCTGTCTCGATCAGATCGCCATGGGCTATCACGATCTTGTCGAAGTCCCATTCCAGAATTCTCTGCAGCGATTTCCGTGCGGCTTCTTTGTCTTTCCAGCCCATCTGGTACTCTGGCGCCGGTTTTGGGTTGTCCCACATATGAAAGACCGTCTTCCACCACAATTTGAGCAGCCAATTCACATTGGGAGTTTCGTCCGTGAAGTTCTCGATCAGATCGACCAGTAAAAGTGTCTTGCTAGGGCGGTGGAGGAAGGCGACTTCCCAAATGTGTTTATTGCCCCGTACCAGGACCTGATCGAGGGTCCCCGCCCAGGCCTCCGGAGGCCGGTCTCCCAGAATCCAGTCAAAATCGAGGTCAGGCCGCTTCCTTTCGACGCCTGGACAGATGTAGGTATCAGCATTCGGGAATGCGGCTTGCGCAGACGGCACATGAAAATAGTGGTACGAACCGGGCGCAACAACGTACGCAACGTCCCCCAGGCCCGATATTTCGTCCCTTAACGCCGAGTCAATCTCACAAGGCGAGTGCAGAAGAAGTTCGGTGTCGGAAATCTTGACCACAGCCATGCGAGCGTTGAAATCACAGCCGGCGTAGTGAATCGGGTAATCCTGTAGCCAAATCTGACCAGGTACAAATTCGCTTAACGACACTTTTGTACGCTCCTGTTTCGACGTGGGTATACCTACGCAACCCCTTCATGCCGAACTTAAGAACAGGCGTCAATTCGTAGAATCGCGTAACGCTAGGCTTTGCCGTGCAGGTTTGTCGACCCGGAGCGCCGCTCCGCCAGATCCGCCTGCACGCGCTCCATAAAGTCTTCCGACAGGTCGTAGAAGAACAGCAGGACGATCGACAGCAACACGAGGGTACCCGGGATGATACTCAGAGCGAGTTTGATGCCGAGAATAGCCTCCGGCGTCTGGTCGACATTGGGTACGTAGTTGAACGACGCGAGCAACCAGCCAGTCAGCGCACCGCCGACGCCCCAGCCAAATTTTTGCCCGAAGGTCGAGGCAGAGAAGACGATGCCTGTCGCCCGGCGACCATACTTCCATTCGGAGTAGTCGACGACATCGGCGTACATGGACCAGAGAATCGGGACTGCCGGGCCACTGAAAAAGCCCACCAGCGCTGATAGCAGGTACGCCCACAGATACTGCTCGGGTGAGGGCAGGAATAGCGCCAGGATCGCCAGACCCGCCAGCAAGTTGCTCGCGACGTACACATTCCGCTTGCCGAAACGTTCGCGCAGCGGATTGGCCAATGCGACGCCGAAGATCACGCCAACAACGCCAAGAACCGCAAACGCCGAAAACAGGCTCTGGTCGCCGACATAGTATTGGAAGTAGTAAAGCCCCACGCCCAGTCGCAATGACAGGAAGATGAATGTGATCAGGCCGAGGAAGAACAGCACCACCCAGGGACGATTGCGCAGTAGGTCGCGCAGGTCGTCGCGCACTGGCGTTCTCTGCTCCTTAGGGGGCTCGATCCGTTCTCGCGTAGTGTGAAAGGTCACGAAGAAGCACAGCACCGCTACTGTCGCGAACACCATCATCGTGAGCTGGTACCCGCGCGCTTCGTCGTCGCCACCGAGCCATTCCGACATGGGTAGTGTGAGCCCACTGATGATCAGTGTCGCAATCATGGCCAGCACGAAACGATAGGAATTGAGCTTCGTACGCTCCGCCGGATCAGACGTCATGACCGCAGAGAGCGCGCCGTAGGGCACGTTGTTCGCGGTGTAGATCATCCCCATGAGTATGTAGGTCACGTACGCGTAGATGATCTTGCCGGTCGTACTCAGATCCGGTGTCGTGAACATGAGCACGGCGATCAGGCCAAAGGGGATGGCTGTCCATCGAATCCAGGGGCGGAAGCGACCGTGCCGGTTGCAAGTGCGGTCGGCGATTGTTCCCATGAGCGGATCGTTGATCGCATCCCAGATGCGCGCGACGAGGAACAGCGTACCGACGGCGGCGGCGGGTATCCCGAAAACATCGGTGTAGAAATACAGCAGAAAGACCATCACCGACTGATAGACGATGTTTGCAGCGAAATCGCCGAGGCCGTAGCCAAACTTCTCACGGACCGAGAGGGTACTGGTCGTTGTGGTCATAGTCGTAACAGAGCGAAGTCGCGAATAAACAGACTGTACGCGTCGTGTCGTTCATGTTCCATGTTCAACCGTCGGCAACTCGCAGTCTGGGTATTCTGAGTTAGGATGGCTCCTGCAGGCCCCGGTGCCAGCAGTTAATGCGGCAACGCTGATTCGCGCAGAAAGTGGTCCTTATGTTCTCTCTGATAACACCAACGGTCGAATACGAGCAGAGCTATCGAAGTTATATTGACAAATTGGGCAGTGCGGAACGTTATCCCTTCACCCTCGACTTCGAATTCGATGATTTCCCGGCCTTTGTGGCTCGGCTGAATAACTGTTCGTTGGGTATCGATATTCCCGATGGCTGGGTACCGCACACTACCTTCTGGCTGGTGGAAAATGGCGAAATCGTTGGTGTGTCGAGCCTGCGACATCGCATGACAGAGCGGCTCAAACTGCTGGGCGGGCATATTGGGTTTGGTGTGAGGCCCTCAGCGCAGGGCCGCGGAGTAGCGAAGGAACTGCTCAGGCAAACACTGACGCAAGCTGGGCGTCTCGGCATAACCTCGGTGCTGGTAATCTGTCTTAAGGACAACACCGCTTCATCCCGAGTTATCGAGGCAAATGGAGGAAGGCTGGAGTCTGAATACTCCGTGCCGGAATACTCTGGGTTACTGCAGCGATATATAATTCCAAACGATCTACAGCCCTGATAAGGGCAGTGTCAGAGAGCAAATCATGGGTCTCAATACACTAAAGAGAGTGGTCCTTGTCCTTGTCGGGCTTCTTTTGGTCTTGCTCGCCATGATGGCGCTGTTTCCGGAGAGGACTACAGCCATTGCTGTCGACCTCGAGCGCAGTGCGAGTGGCTTGGACTACAAGACGATTGTCGTTGACGGGGAGACCTGGCATTACCTAGACGGCGGCCCGCAGGACGCTGAAGTCCTGTTGATGGTTCATGGATTTGGCGGAGACAAGGACAATTGGACTCGGTTCGCGGGCTCGCTAACTGAAACGTACCGAGTGATTGCGCTCGACTTACCGGGTTTCGGTGACTCTCAATGGCATTCCGACTGGGATTATTCGCTGTTTCCCCAGCGGGATCGATTAGCAGGTTTGGTGCAGGCGCTCGGGCTTGAGCGGATTCATATCATGGGCAACTCGATGGGCGGGCATCTTGCGGCCCTGTACGCCTACGAGTATTCCGACGCAGTCATCTCGCTAGCCTTGGTGACGAATGCCGGTGTGATACCGCCTGTCGAGAGCGATTTCATGCGCGCACTGACCAACGGTGAGAATCCAATAGTGCCTCGCACGGTTGAGGACTTTGATCGGCTACTCGACTACGCCACACACAAAGACCTGTTCATCCCCTGGCCCGTCAAAGGCGTAATGGCGCAACGGGCGGCAAACCGTGCCGAGGAGAATCAGTCGATCTTTGCGGCGTTCGTGGCGGACACGAGCGCGGACCTCGAACCTCTGCTTGACGACGTCGATATACCAGTGCTGATCATCTGGGGCGAGTACGACCGCATTCTTGATGTCAGCGCGGTCGATAAGATGCGACCGCTAATGCCGCAGGCGAAAGTAGTGATCATGAAAGACACGGGACACTTGCCGATGCTCGAACGGCCGGCGGCGACGGCAGCGCACTACCTCGATTTTCTGGAACAGATCCGCTAGCGAATGGCCTGGGCCAGTTCGAGCGTCTTGGGCAGCGTAGCCTGCTCGGCGGTATAGATCGCCTCAAGGCCCGCGTCCGTTTCTGGGCCTGCAGATTCATCCCAGACCACTTCGCGCATGATCTCACCCGAGAGCTTGCTGCTCAGCTGCACGCATTGCCCCATCTCATCGTCTGAGCAGTCACCGATGTCGGCGACATTCCCGGATATGGTCGCGATCAACACGGCCGGGAACTCCCAGGCCTCGAACAGTCCAAGGGTTGCCTCGGCGACGCTCATCGCACCGTAGATTTCGAAAGCATCGTCGAGGTTCTCACAGGTGCCGCTCGCCAGGGCTGTCAGCGCTTTGTTGGCTTCGGCGGGCATCGCGCTGACCAGCCACAACAGCCCAATGCTGTTCAACAGGCCCGCAGTCTGCGCGATATGGACGTCGAGATTGCGCTCCGCGGCGATTGCCGCTGCGAGGTTCGACCGCACGATGGATCTTGCCCAGAACTCGCGGGCCTTGAAGGCCGGGCAGCTCTTCTGGTCAAACGCGTTACCAACAGCCAGTGCAATGACGGTCGTACGGACAACCTTGAGCCCGAGACGCATGCACGCGTCTCTGACGGACGCTACCGGCGTTACAGGATTGGACCAGGCGGAATTGGCGCAGGCGATCACACGAGCCGCGATCGACGGTGACCGCGACACCCTGGTCGCGATTTCATCGATCGTGATATCCGCCCTACCGAGGTCGGCGAGCAGGTCCGTGACCCCGGCCTCAAGCACAGGGATACGGTTCATGGCTTCACGGTCGCGCACGGACGGGCAGTCCTCTGTAGAAGAAACCTATAGGAGATATCGGCCGAACCCGGGCCAGCCTTAGGGTCGAATTGGCTGGAAATCAGAGCCCGGGCATGGCGGCGTTTGGTCGCAGGAATTCGAGAATGCGCCCGGGCAGGTAAAAGGTCGGACGCCAGGGCGTGCCGCCATCGATGAAGCCGACATGACCGCCAGCCTCGGCGACCTCCAGCGTAACGTCATCCGACAGCGCCTCTGGTGCCGGAATGACGTCGTGGGTCATGAACGGGTCATCCAGCGCATTAATAATCAGAGTGGGGCGCTCGATTCCATTCAGGAAGAAGGTCGAGCTGCACTTGTCATAGTAGTCCTGCATGCCCGTAAAGCCGTGTAGCGGGGCAGTGACCCAGTCGTCGAACTCGGCGAAGGTGCTGGCCTGCATTGCCTTGTTCCAGTCAAAGGCGGCCGTATGCGGGTCGAACTTGCCCTTGACAGAATTCTTCATACGCCTTAGCAGGTATCGCTGATAAACCTTTGAAAAACCTTGGTTAAGTGCCTCCGCACACTCGTGCAGGTTGAGCGGCACACAGATCGCGGTCGCAGCGCGCAGCGGCGTATCGTCGCCTGACTCGCCGAGGTACTTGAGGAGTACGTTGCCACCCAGCGAGAAGCCGGCCGCGACGATCGGTCCCGCATTGGCGGCGGCCTCCGGCGTCTTATGCAGACTCTCAAGAAAGTGCCGTAAGTCATTCGTTTCACCAGCATGATAACGACGCGGCAGGCGATTTCGGTAGTCGCCACAATCCCGGAAATGGAGCACGCAAGAGCGCCAGCCAAGGTCATAGGCGGCGAGCATCAACAGGCGACAATACGAGGAATCGGCCGAACCCTCGAGGCCGTGCAGGATCACGAGCAGTGGCGCTGTGCCAGGCAGTTCATCGCCCGCGATGAGCCAGTCGACGGCCGTGGAGTCACCGTCCGGCAGCCTGAGCTCCTGGCGGCGCAGCGGTGGTCGCGGCCCCCAGATCCCATAGATGGACGCGTAAAAGGTCTGCGCATGGCGGTTCTTGAGCCATCGCGCGGGTTTGAATGTGCTGTCTGTAATCATCGCTGGCGACGATGCAATTTTACGCTGTTTGGCCCAAAAAAATGGCCCCCCGCTTGCGCGAGGGGCCTGCCGTGGAGTGGTTACCCCTTCAGGCGTTTGCAACAGGGGGCGGGGGAGCGTATCCCCGTTGCAGCCCTCACGCTATGGCATAGAAGGGGCGTCTGTCAAGACGTTTCCGGGCAGCGATTCTATCGATACGGCTGTCATGCCGATGAGCAAATCGGGCGACCAGTTCGTAACGGCCCATTGCCAGATTTCCGCGAGTGACGCCGTTTCCAGGGCCTTTGGCGGCTCCTGCCGCAGCGCCATCAACGCGGCAAGAAGCTGCGGTCGGGGCTCCTCTTGGGGTACCCCCGGCGCCCCGGTAAGCTTGCTGAGCTTGTCGCCATCCGGGTGCGTAATGACCGGGAAATGCATGTACCGGGGTTCGTCATAGCCCAGCAGGCGCTGCAGCCAGATCTGCCGCGCGGTTGAGTCCATGATATCGATGCCGCGAACGACCTCGGTAATGCCCTCCAGGGCGTCATCGACCACGACCGCCAGCTGGTAGGCGATTAACCCGTCACGACGACGAATGACAAAATCACCCGATTGAGACTCCAGACGCTGGGTCTGCGGCCCCTGGAGCGCATCGTCGAACGTGATCGGCTCGTCATCGGTCCGTAGCCTGATGGCCGTCTCCGGGGCGTCACAACCGGCACGGCAGGTTCCCGGGTAGATGGCGCCGAGCGGCCCCCTGGGAGCGTCCGCAAGGTCCTTGCGGGAGCAGCCGCAGGGATAGGCAAGGTCATGATCGAGCAGCATCTGCAAGGCCGCATCGTGCTCGGGCCGGCTCTTGCTCTGGTAGATCACCGGGCCGTCCCATTCAAATCCGTAGGCTTCGAGGGCGGCCAGGATCTGCTCGCTTGCTCCGGCCTGTTCCCTTGGCGGATCGATATCCTCAATACGAACAAGCCAGAGCCCTTGCTGGGCCCTGGCTTGCAGGTAACTGGCAACGGCTGCGACGAGCGAGCCGAAGTGCAGCGGGCCGGTCGGCGAGGGCGCGAACCGGCCAACGTATTGTCTAGCGGTAGCGATCGTCCCGGTCGCGGAATTGCCGCTCGGCCAGTTCGCGACGCTCCTGGGCTTCCAGGCAAAGCGTTGCGACAGGGCGCGCTTCGAGGCGCTTCAGGCCGATCTCTTCACCGGTCTCGTCACAAAAGCCGTAGGAACCCTCGTCGATACGGGCGAGCGCTGAGTCGATCTTGCGCAGAAGCTTGCGCTCGCGATCGCGCGTGCGCAGCTCAAGACCGAATTCGGATTCCTGGGTTGCGCGGTCGTTCGGGTCAGGGAAATTCGCGGCTTCGTCCTGCATATGATGAACCGTTCGGTCAACTTCGAACATCAGCTCACGCTTCCAGGCGCTCAGGATGTCGCGGAAGTGCTCGAGTTGCGCGTCGCTCATGTACTCTTCGCCGCGCTTCGGCTTGTAGGGTGCGATGCCGTGAATCGGACCGGAGAGCACGTCGCCTTTCGGCTTAGTCTTCCGTGCCGGCAGCTTGCGGGCAGCAGGCCGACCCGCCGGGACCTTCTTCTTGGCCGTCGTCTTCTTGCGGCTTACAGCCTTCTTTTTCGCGGCTGGCTTCTTCTTGCTGACCTTCTTCTTTGCGACTTTCTTTTTCGCGACCTTTTTCTTTGCGACCTTCTTCTTCGTCACCTTCTTCTTGGCGACTTTCTTCTTGCTGGCGGCCTTTTTGGCGACCTTCTTCTTCGCGACTTTCTTCTTCGCGACTTTCTTCTTCGCGGTCTTCTTTCGTGCAGGGGCCTTTTTCTTGCTTACGGCCTTCTTCTTGGCAACTTTCTTTTTCGCACTGGTCTTTCTGGAGACGGCCTTCTTACGCGTAGTGGTCGTCTTCTTCCGCTTCTTGCTCGCGGCTTTCTTTGCGGGCATTTTCGACTCCTGCCGGGGAAAGAAAAGGCGGGGATTATACATTGACTGGGGCGGCAGGGAAGCCCTA
>JAAUYD010135572.1_pt1 | contig 20470 bp, 18 predicted proteins | sample 7278101 | NCBI WGS metagenome assembly JAAUYD01 (sample SAMN14350128, study PRJNA611818) | marine sediment metagenome | isolation source: surface marine sediment (0.6m) | place: French Polynesia: Moorea | collected 2018-08
CCCCTCCCGAATCGGGAGGGGGCTAGGGGGTGGGTCTTCCGCCGGTCATTCTACCCCTCCCCGACACGGAGAGGGGAGCTTGTCGGACAGTCAGGTGCGAACCACTTGTCATTTTGAGTGAAGCGAGGAATCTCGCCCTCTGAAAGAGAGGCGAAGGGAGAGAATGTAGGCGTTGGGCGACCTCAACGGTTCATTCGGTCGTCGGAGAAGGGGATAGATTGATGGGGAAATTATGCCGCGGCGGCAAGAATCTGCTGGCGGCACTCCTGAATGGAGCCGAGCGACCTTTTGATTGTTTTGAGCGGTTTGGCACGACGCAGGTGATTGATGATCGTCTCTACCTGTTCCTTTAATTTGGCCGAGCTCGTAGCGCTTTTAACGTAGATAGAGAGCTGATACGCCAGGTGGACGTTTTGAGTTTGGGCAAACAGCTCGGCAAAGTCGGCAATGGCTCTAAGCTGGTTATTGGGATTTGAGCGATCATCGAGCACTTGAATCAGGTAGGTTTTTGCTTCGATAAATCTAAACTGGCTCAGGGCCGCCCGTCCTTTTAAGCGCAAAAAGTCAAATTTAGATTGCGGCAGATGATATCGATTGCAAAGTTCAAGGGCCAGATCACAAACCGCGGTGACTTTTTTGAGGTCATCGCTTAGAAAGGCGATTTCAGCCCGGTTATAAAGGGCGGTGAGGTGTCCGGATGGATTGCCGATGTGGACAAATGTTTGAATCGCTTTCTGATTGTACTGCTCGGCGCGCGGTATATCTCTGGAGAAAATGGCGTTGCGCGTCAGGTTTACATAAACTTCGCCCAGACCGACCTGGTTATTAAACATCTCGCTTAGCTCGGCCGATTCGGAGAGCAGCGCTTTGGCAATCTTTAACTCGCCGTGATTGTTGTAGACGATCCCTTGATTGTTGAGCGATTTGCTAATCCAAAACGTGTCTTCCAGCTCACGCTGCAGCTGCAGGCACTGATCGAGCAAAACCAGCGCATCCAAAAACTGGTGTTTTTTGAACAGGACAAAAGCCAGCCAGTTATACACCTGGGTAATCAAATCATGCCGGCCGATGGGCAGCCCGATATCAATCGCTTCAATGCAGTAGGCCATGCGCTCCTCATGGGAAGAAACCGGCTGGGCGCTGAGCTGTACCAGGGCAAAAACAACTTCTTCCGGCCGCTCCAGCCGGCGGGCGACGGCCAAATATTCAATGAGCCTCTGCTTCAAATCGAGGTCGTGCGAGACAAAGCGGGCCAGGGCCAGGCGGCGCAGCTGCGCTTTAAGGGAGAAGCTGTTGGGCTCATCGTTGTAAATTAAATTGATTTGCCGGCCGATGTCGGTAAATATTTTAAACCCTTCACTGTGACGCCCGCGCATAATAAAGTAAAGGTACATCGCCTCAAGCCAGATATCGATCAAATCAAGGTCGTAATTGGCCAGAGCCCATTGGGCTGCTTTGCGCAGATTGCCGTAATTTTGATCGATACGGGTCAGGGCGTTTAGCTGATCTCCACCGCGCAGCCCGCTGATTAGGCGGGCTAAACTTTTAAGAAAATAGCGGGAATGGCGATTGCGGGAGGCGATTTTTAAGCTGGGGGCGGCCGACAGCCGTTCCGTGGCCATCTTGCGCAAAAGCGGCTGCAAATAATAAAGGCCATCCTCGGCCGAACGATGCAGCAGAGATTTGGCCACCAGCTGGTTTATTGTGCCGGAGCGGGAACCGGTTACTTCCTCAATCGCTTCAAAGTGCATTCCGCCTACAAAGACCGACAGCATCTTTAGCGTGTCGCGCTCTTCTTGAGACATTTCCTGCCAAGTTTGCTGATACAGGGTGTGGATACTGCGGTGCTTGGCCGGAATTTTGGCTGAATTTGAGTCGAGCACGGTTAAATCCCCGCTCAATTCGACAAATATTTCTTCGGCCGTCATTTGCTGAAGCCGACCGGCCGCCAGCTCGATGGCCAGCGGCACCCCACCGACCATTTCGCATATCCTGCGAATAATCGGCCATAAATTGGCATCGGGCGTGAAGTCGTACTGCTGTTTGCGAGCGGTCAACACAAACAGCTGACATGCCGGGCAGTCCTTTAAATACGCGCCATCGTCGCTTTGCTTGACCGGCAAACCCTGCAGGGGAACGGGAACCGTTTGGAGGATATTCAGTGGTTCATGACTGGTGGTCAAAATTTTGACCGCCGGGGCATGATCTAATATGGCCTGCACGATCGGGGTAACCGTATCCGGGAACGTAATATTGTCTAAAACGAGCAGCAGCCGTTTGTTTTGCAGGAATTTCTGGAGCTGAATTTGAGCGTCTTCCCGGCCGAAGGTGCGGAAGTTTAAGCTGTTGGTAATCGTGGCCACAGCCAGGTGGGGATCATCAACCGCCTCAAAATCGGCGTACGCCACGCCGTGTTCAAACGTGTCTTTAAGCGCTTGTCCGATGGAAATCGCCAGATGGGATTTCCCCATGCCTCCGGGGCCGATTAAAGACACCAGTCGGGCGTTATTTTCGAGCAGCTGCTGCTCGATCATTTCAAATTCACTAAATCGGCCGATCAGCGGTCCAATAAAGGGGAGTGAATCCTCTCTTTGTACCGCTTGATCCATTGCAAAGGAAAATGGTTGTGGATCATCAACACCCAAATGCGAATCAATATGGGTTAAAAAATCTAAAACCAGCTGCATCTGAGGGACGCGATGGTTTTTGCTCTTGGCCAACATTCGGTAGATCAGATCGGCCGCGCTGTTGGGAATCCGCGGATTGAGCCGCTGCAGGTCGGGAACCGGCTGGCGCATAATTGACAACATCAACCGCAGCGGATTGTCATCATAGAAGGGCAGCTGACCGGTTGTCATTTCAAATAAAATGATGCCCAGCGCCCAGATATCAACTCGGGCATCCACTTCGGTTACGTCACATGATTCAGGGCTGAGGTAAGCGTAGTTTGTCGATGTGGTGGGCGTGTGATGGTTGTGTGACAGATCGGTTGGATTTAAAAATTGGAAGTTGTCGAGAATTACTTGATGATCGTCAGCGACAAAAATATTTTCCGGTTTTAAGTTGTAGTGCAGCAAATCGGCCGCATGGGTTAGCGTTAAGGTCTTGGCGATTGACTTGGCAATTTTGACGGCCGTCTCCATGGTCAGCGGTTGTGGAGCATCAATAAGCGCTCGTAAGGAGGGTTCTGTCGGCTGGGCTACCACAAAATAATCACTGCCAACAGCTAAAATCGGGTTAATCTGAGCATCCTCAACCGCCGTCAGCTGTGACAAATTTGTTAGAAACTGCTGATGATTAACGGCGGAATGCTCAACAAAATCAGATTTAAAAATGTTGATGATAACCGGCTGTTCGGTTTGGCGGTCAAAGGCGGATATTCGGCGCAGCTTTCCCTCATCAGACAGCTGCCTGGTTAGGGCGTAACGCGTTTCCAGATTTTGACTGGAAAAGGGTACGCCGCTGCCAATTGTGGTCATGCGGGAAGCAATTGGCGATTGTCCCTTTTGATCGGGCTGAACGCGTTCGGATTGCTGGGCTTTGGAAGAGGAGGATGGACGCCTTTCAATCATGAAAGAATCTTTTTATTTTAATCAGAATACCGTTTGTTGCTCAATGAACCATGACCACCAGGTTGACAAGGGCTGATGTGAATGGAGTTTTCACATTAGGTCTACTCATCATACACCAGGCTTCTTTATCATAAAAGAAAAAAAGCCCCAGGGACACATTACTTTAGACCTATATAATTGTGATATCAACTATATTAATGAATAAAAAATCAAGTGCGGCAGTCGGGATTGATCACTCCCTACTTTACTAGGCATTCCAAAAGTAGTGATATATAATCTTTTTTGTGGCCTGTTTATCTTTTTCTATTGTTTCGTCGCGTTAAACCAGTTGTTCCAGGTCCGTGAATTTGATGAGGAAAATGGGCGGCGCCACGTTGAAATCGTTCATATTAATTTGGAGGAGAACGAATAGAATGAAAAAACTGTTTTTTTCAACAGCAGTGATGGTTTTGGCCATGATTTTTATTGTGGCATGTGGTGGTGGTGAAGAATCCGCTGCTGAAGGCGATTGTTCATCAGAAGAGGTTTTTTGTGTTGGTTTGGTAACTGATGTGGGCCAAATTGACGACAAATCATTTAATCAATCCGCTTGGGAAGGTGTTCAAGCCGCAGAAGCGGAGCTGGGCGCTCAGATCGACTTTGTAGAAACCAAAGATGCCACCGATTACTTGGCAAATATCGACCTGTTTGTTGAGCAAAATTATGACGTGATCGTCACCGTCGGGTTTGCTCTTGGTGAAGCAACCGCAGAAGCTGCTGCGGCCAATCCCGACATCAAATTTATCGGTGTCGATCAATTCCAAGTTGAACCGGTAGGGAATCTCGCCGGTTTAATCTTTAATGAAGACAAAGCCGGTTATTTGGCTGGTGCGTTGGCGGCCATGTTGAGTGATAGCGGGACGATTGCGGCCGTGCTTGGAACTGACCTGGTTCCCCCGGTTGTGGCCTTCAAAGAAGGGTATGAAGCCGGTGCCCTGTCGATTAATCCCGATATCAACCTGATCTCAACCTATCATCCAGGTGGTCTGGACGTCGCTTTTACCGATCCGGAATGGGGGGCCAGCACGGCCGCTCAGGCGATGGATCAGGGTGCGGACGTCATTTTTGGAGCCGGTGGCATCACCGGTAACGGCGCTTTGATTGAAGTTGCCGGTTCGGAAGGGACTTTCTGTATCGGAGTTGACACCGATCAGTGGGAAACCGTCCCAGAAGCACAGCCCTGCCTGGTTTCTAGCGCGATGAAACTTATTACCCCAGGTGTTCTGGGTCTGGTTACTCAAGCCCAGGAAGGCTCATTCCCCTCAGGAAACTTCTTTGGCGAAGTAGGGCTGGCTGATTTCCACGAATTTGACGATCAAGTTTCACAAGATATCAAAGATACGTTGAGCGACATCGAGACCGGCTTGGGTGATGGTTCGATCTCCACCGGTTACAGTCCGTAGAGCAAATGAGAAACGCGAGGTCGATTCACTTGGCCTTAAACGCGATACGTGATTAGAATACGTGCGGGGTTGTACCAGGAGTACACCCCGCACGTTTGCATATATGAGGTGACTTGTGGCAGATCCAAATCCTTCTGACTCTCGAATTCTTAGAATTTGGGACTCGTTTAAATCTCGAATTCCCGAAATCTGGAGCTCAATTAGCGTTCCGGTTGTGGCCGTGATCATTTCCCTGTTGATCGGGGCCATTATTTTGCTGATATCCGGATCAAATCCTTTGAGGGCTTATGGTGCTTTGCTTGAAGGAGCATTGGGGGATGCGGGTGGGATTCGCCGTACCCTGGAAAAAGCCACCCCGCTGATTTTTAGCGGGTTAGCGGTTGCTTTTGCCTTTAAGGCCGGCTTATTTAATATCGGTGCACAGGGACAGCTAATTTTTGGTGCCCTGGTGGCCTCGATTGTCGGGTTTGGAATAAGCGGCATCCCGGCCATCATCCACGTGCCGCTGGCTTTGATTGCCGGAGCCACGGCCGGAGCACTCTATGGGGCGATTCCTGGGGCGCTGCGCACCTTTACCGGTGCACATGAGGTGATCACCACAATTATGCTCAACTATATCGCCCTCAATATCACCGATTATCTGGCCAATGGACCGCTCAAGGACCCCACGCCAGGAAATATTGTGGCCCGCACCCCTAAAATTTTTGATTCGGCCGTCATCCCGGATTTGCCTTTTATAGAATGGCTGCCTCTAGGGTTTGTAGTGGCCTGCCTCATGGCCTCTATCACCTGGTGGTTACTGTGGCGAACCACGCTGGGCTATGAAATCCGCACGGTAGGGCAAAACCCCAACGCCGCTCGATATGCCGGTATGCGGGTGGCCCAAACGGTGATTCTGACGATGGTGATTAGCGGTTTGCTGGCCGGTTTGGGAGGGGCGGTGGAGACACAGGGGATTGTCTACCGTTTTCAGCCTGGTTTTAACGTCAATTTAGGGTTTGATGGGATTACGATCGCCCTGTTGGGTAAAACGAGCCCGTTTGGGGTGATCCCGGCCGCTCTTTTGGTTGGGGCGATGCGGGCCGGGGCAAGCCAGATGCAGTTTCGTGCTGATGTGGCGACGGAAATTATCGACGTGATTCAGGCGATTATTCTATTCCTGGTTGCAGCCGATATGATTATTCGCTGGATCATTCGCCAGCGTGCTGCTGCGGGTGACGGCATTTCTCTGAGCTCCGGCTGGGGAAGCAACTCGTAAATTTCAACAGTGGAATAATGAGGCTTGTGTAGCCCACGGTGAGGAGATTTTTTAATGGCAACTGCATCACCAACAATTTCTCAGACAGAAGAAAAATCCTTTTTGCGGGACAATTGGATACTGCTCTCAGTTTTGGGAGTCACGCTGATTTTAATTTTGTACTTTTACAACCAGAACGCGATCGTTACTACGGCCGTATTGGCTGCTGCCCTACGCCAGTCAACCCCCCTTGTTTTGGGAGCCATGTGCGGTATTTTGTGTGAGCGATCCGGCATTGTCAATATCGGGATCGAAGGGACGATGCTTTTATCGGCGTTTGTTGGATTCATCACCAGTTTTCTGCTTCAAGATGCCCTTGGCCCCGGAGCCATCTGGGTTGGTGTGGTGATTGGTGTGCTTTCCGGCGGATTGATGGGTTTGCTTTTGGCGTGGATGTCGGTTACTTTGCGGATGGATCAAATTATCGGCGGGACGGTGATCAACATCCTGGCTGTGGGTTTAACCGGTTACTTTTATCAGCAGGGGTTGACGGCCGGGGATAAGCTGCGGGCGATTCCACTAGGCCCCCTGGCTGATATCCCTTTGATCGGCCGCGTATTTTTTGACAATCCGCCTTTGACCTACCTGACGCTTTTGTTAATTGTCCTGGTTCATTTATTGATTTACTATACGCGTTGGGGGTTGAGGACGCGAGCGGTCGGAGAACATCCTCGGGCGGCCGATACGGTGGGGGTTAACGTCTACAAAATACGTTATGTCAATGTGATTTTGGGCAGCTGTCTGGCCGGGCTGGCCGGGGCGTATTTAACGCTCGAGGCGGTTGGCTCCTTTGAGCGCCTGATGACCAACGGCCGGGGGTTCATCGCCCTGGCGGTGATGCTTTTTGGCAAACGCACCCCCTTTGGTGCCTGGGGCGCGGCCCTGCTTTTTGGGTTTGCCACCGCCTTAAATACCCAGCTTCAGTTTGCCGATATCAATATTCCACACCAATTTGTGGGGCTGTTGCCGTTTGTCCTCACGATTTTAGTCGTTGCCGGTCTCGTCGGCCGCACGCGGGACCCCAAAGCGTTGGGTACCGCCTATTCAAAAGAGTAGCTGCTTCGTATAGCCTATCTCGGTTTTATTGCTGACGGTTATGTGAGGCACAGCGCCAATCCAAAATGTCCAACAACAAAACAAGGCAAGATCATGAGCGAATTCGCCCTTGAAGTAAAAAATATCACCAAGCGTTTCCCCGGTGGGGTCATAGCCAACAAAGACGTCAACTTCGCTTTGCGCAAGGGGGAAATCCACGCCCTCTTGGGTGAAAATGGGGCGGGTAAGAGCACCCTAATGAACGTCATCTATGGGCTTTACGCCCCGGAAGAAGGTGAAATTTGGGTGGATGGGCAAAAAACGGAAATCGACAATCCCAATGACGCCATCCGCAAAGGGATTGGGATGGTGCACCAACATTTTATGCTGGTGCCGGTTTTTACGGTGGCTGAGAATATTATGTTGGGGGCGGAGGAGCTGCAGGGCGGCCGACTTGATATCAGTTCCGCCCGCAAAAAAATCCGCGAGTTGAGCCGCAGCTATAATCTTGAGGTTGATCCCCGCGCGATTGTCGAAGATCTGCCGGTAGGGATGCAGCAGCGGGTTGAAATTGTCAAAGCGCTGTATCGGGATGCCAAGATTCTTGTATTGGATGAACCCACCGCCGTGTTGACCCCTCAGGAAGCGGACGATCTGTTTATCGTCATGCGAGAATTAACGGAGCGCGGCGTTTCCATTATTTTTATCACCCATAAGCTGCGGGAAGTCTTGGCTGTGGCCGACACCATTACGGTGATGCGGCGCGGAGAAGTGGTCGGCACCACCTCCCCTGAAGGCAAATCGGAAAGCGATTTAGCGGCGATGATGGTGGGACGCGAAGTGCTGCTGCGTGTCGAAAAAGAGGAAGCCCACCCTGCCCAAACGGTGCTGGAGGTTAAAGATTTAACCGTGCATGATGAACGCGGTTTAACGGCCGTCAAAAACATCTCTTTTGACCTCAAAGCGGGAGAAATTTTAGGTATAGCCGGCGTGCAGGGCAACGGTCAAACTGAACTGGCCGAGGTGTTAACCGGCATTCGCGCGCCGGAATCGGGCACCATCATCATTGATGGCCAGAAGGTTCCTGCAGGCAACCCGCGCTATCTGTTTGAGCACGGCATGGCTCACGTGCCGGAAGATCGGCACAAGCATGGGTTGGTTCTTCCATATGATTTGGTTGAAAATGTGGCTTTAAACACCTATTACAAGCCGCCGTTTCGCAAAGGGTTGGTGCGGGATGAAGAAGCGATGTTGGAGGCAACGACAGATATCATCGAGGCCTTTGACGTGCGGACCTCCGGACCTTTTTCCCAGGCTTCCAATTTGTCGGGCGGGAATCAACAAAAAGTAATTGTCGGCCGAGAACTCAGCCGTCCGATCCAATTTTTGGTAGTTAACCAGCCCACCCGCGGTCTGGATGTTGGGTCAATTGAATTTATTCACCGGCGAATTATCGAAGAACGCGATAAGGGGGTTGCCGTCTTGTTAATTTCGGCCGAGCTGGATGAAATTCTCGGTCTGGCTGATCGGATTTTGGTTATGTTTCACGGAGAACTTGTGGCCGAAATGCCGGTAGCAAAAGCCAACAAGGAGAAATTGGGGCTGTTGATGGCCGGGAGTGAGGCGTAAGTTATGGCTTGACGCCTTATTTCGTTATAAGTTACCGGTATTGCCCGACCTATTAAAGCGATGTCGGGTGTTGATTCAAACCATGTTCAAGGAGGTTCACCACAATGTCACGCCCAAATTTTATGGATAACAAAGGCAAAGATGATGGGGGCAAAAAAGATAAAGGCCGCCCCGATTTTATGAAAAAAGCGGTCAAAAAGGCGGAAGAAGCCGCTACTGAAGCGGGCAAACCGAATTTTATGAAATCGGCCAAGAAAAAAGCGGAAGAAACCGTGGAGACGGCCGCTGAAAAAGCCAAAACCGGCCGGCCGGACTTCATGAAAAAAAAGATTGACGCCGTTGAGGAATCTGCTTTAGAAATGATTGAAGAGGCCGCCGGTGGTGGTGAGGAATACACTGTTGTTTCCGGAGACAATTTGAGCTTCATTTCCAAGAAATTTTACGGTTCAGCAGATCATTGGAAAGCGATTTATGAAGCGAATAAAGAGGTTATCGGCGATAACCCAAGCTTGATTCGGGTGGGCCAGGTGCTCACGATTCCCAAAATTGATTAGGTAAAACGCAGATATTAATTAAAGTATCAGCCGTGGAGACGCAGGGAACAGCTTCATGCAGAGAAAACTCTGTGTTCTCCGCGATCTCCGCGGTGAATTAACTATGGGGAGCTTTTCTTTTGATGGCGGCGGGACAACTCTGCTTTCACATCCTCTAAAGTGACACCGTTGGCGCTCAGCACCACCAGCAAATGATAAATCAGATCGGCCGCCTCGCTAGTTAGCCGCTCGGGGCCCTGGTTTAAGGCAGCGATAATCACTTCAGTGGCTTCTTCGCCTATTTTTTGCACCGCTTTGTCGGAATCATTAAATAATTGATTGGTGTAGGAGCCTTCCTGCGGATGGCGTTTGCGGTCTTCGATAAGTTGGAATAAGTGATCTATAATTGACATAAAGTTTTTAGCTCGGGGCAAAGCCCCTCTCAGCACAGTGCTTTGCACTTTCTAGCTGACAGCTTACTTGCTGAAAGACGCGCAGCGTCATGCTAGAAGGCGCAGCGCGCCGAGCTAATTCAGTTTGCGAAAGAAACAGCTTACCTCTCCCGTATGACACGCCGGTCCGGCCGGTTCAACGACAATCAACAGCGTATCCCCATCACAATCATAATACATTTCCTGCACGCGCTGCACGTTACCCGAGGTGGCCCCTTTATGCCATATTTCCTGGCGACTGCGGCTCCAAAAAACCGTTTCGCCTTGCTCTAAGGTCAAAGCCAAAGAGTCCCGGTTCATCCAGGCCATCATTAATACCTGCCTGGTGACGCTGTCCTGAACAATGGCTGGGATCAGCCCTTGCTGGTTAAACTGCAGATCTTCTAAAAACGAGGGGTGTTGGTTATTTAAATTTTGCATATGATTGAGGACTTTATTTAGCTCACCGCGGAGATGCAGAGAGCGCAAAGAATCTCCTCACAGAGAAAACTCTGCGTTCTCTGCGGCCTCAGCGGTGAAATTAGAAGTTAGAGCGATTTTTCTTATATCGTTACTTACGAGCGGCGAATCGGAATGCCTGCTTCCGCCAGGTAATCCTTGACGTCGTGAATGGTCAGCTGTTTAAAATGAAAAAGCGAGGCGGCCAGGGCAGCATCGGCTTCTCCTTCTGTGAAAGCCCGGGCAAAATCGGCCGGCTTGCCCGCCCCACCGGAAGCGATCACCGGGATCGAAACCGCCTGAGAAATAGTTCGCGTTAACTCGTAATCATACCCTTCCTGAGTGCCGTCTCCATCCATACTGGTCAGCAGGATTTCCCCGGCCCCCCGTTGTTCCGCTTCCTGAGCCCAGGCCACCGCATCGAGGCCGGTGGGTTTGCGGCCGCCGCTGACGTACACTTCCCAACCGTTCCCGCTTTCATTTTTCTTGGCGTCGATGGCCACGACAATCGCCTGACTGCCAAACGCCTCAGCCCCGGCGGTAATCAGAATTGGATTGTTGACGGCCGCTGAATTGATGCTGACCTTATCCGCTCCGGCCCGCAAGATCCCCCGCATATCTTCCACCGAGCGAATCCCTCCACCAACGGTAAACGGGATAAATACCTGCTCCGCCACCGCTTTCGCCATTTCAATCACGGTCTCGCGATTTTCATGCGTGGCGGTAATATCGAGAAAGACGAGTTCATCCGCCCCTTCCCGATCGTAAACTTTCGCCTGTTCGACCGGATCGCCGGCATCAACCAGGTTGACAAAGTTAATTCCCTTGACAACCCGGCCGTCTTTTACATCTAAACACGGAATAATTCTTTTAGCTAGCATATTGTACGGTTTGACCTAAATAAGGGAGAATTTGATCACGTCAAAAATTTCGATAAGACTCAAGTTCATTGTACCTCTTTCTCAGACAACTGGATTCAGACGTTATGCCGCCCGGGGTTTTTCGCCGGCAATCGAAACGGCTTCTTCAAGCGTAAACTTGCCTTCATACAGAGCCCGGCCAACGATAACGCCCGCCAGCTGATGATCAACTACCGCTTGAATGTCCTCTAACGAGCTGACCCCACCTGAGGCGATCACCTGAACGCCGGACTGTTGGGCCAAAGCGGCTGAAGCTGCGGCGTTGACGCCGGTTAACACCCCATCACGACTGATATCCGTGTGAATAATCGTCTGCACGCCTAAATTTTTCATCAGGCGAGCCAGCACAACCGGCGATAAACCTGCCCCGGCCTGCCAGCCGCGCGTTTTAACTTCACCGTCACGGGCATCAATCCCGACGGCAATGCGTTCAGCTCCGAATGATTCAATTGCTTCGGAGACGATAGTGGGGTTCTCGACAGCGGCGGTTCCCAAAATAACTCGGGTTGCGCCAGCGTTTAAGGCTCGTTCGATGTCGCTCAAAGAACGAATCCCTCCCCCGAATTGTAATCGAATAGGGAGTGCAGTCATAGTGGGTAAAATCTCCCAATTTCGGGCGCTGTTTTCTCCAAACGCGCCATCCAAATTGACCACGTGGACCCATGTTGCTCCCCCTTTAACCCATTTTTGGGCCACCGCAACCGGATCATCCCCAAACACCGTTTGTTGATTGGGGTCTCCATATTTCAGACGTACAACCTGCCCATTTCGCAGATCAACGGCCGGATAAATTTCCATCATTTTGTCCTTTTACCTTATTTTTTTAGATCAAGCTGCATGTGCAGTTCGCTGCCGCACAAACCGCTGAGCAGCGGATCGGCCGCCAGCGGTTTAAACGGTTTAAAGCCACACTGTTTGTATAATAGAATCGCCGCCTGGTTTTCCCTTATAACCGAGAGGCGGGCTAGCCCGATACCGGGCATTGTTCGCGCCAGGGCAATCGCTTCTTCCATGAGTTGACGGCCAAACCCCTGCCCACGAGCCTCTGCAGAGACAAATACCCCCCAGATCACCCCGGTATGCCGATAACCAGACTGATGCAGCTGAGCGAAGCCGGTCATGCCGACAATTTTTTCTTGTTTGTTAAATGCACCCAAAATAAAGCGATCCGCCTTGGAAACGGAAATCGCGAAGCGCCTTTTTTCATCTTCGATCGGCCGAGCATCAAAATCAGACAGCCTGGTATAAAACGCCTCCGGATTTTGGCGCAGCGCCTCCCGTCGAATGAAGTAAAACACTTCAAAATCAGCCATATTTAACTGCCGCACCATCATCTTTTCTCCTCAAGCTTGAAGGCGTTAACCTACTGACTAGCGCAGTTCAATTTCATCGAAAATTTAGTCAATAAGCCGCTTATGCTGACCGGTAGTCGATATAATTTTGCAGCATTTGCAATCCGTGTTTTTGGCTTTTTTCCGGATGAAACTGAATGCCAAACACGTTTTGATGGGCAACCACGGCCGAAAAACGAATACCGTACTCCGTTGATGAGATTGTGCTGTGAGGTTGGTCCGGGATACAGTGGTATGAGTGCACAAAATAGACATAGCTGTCGCTGGGAACCCGATTTAACAGCCAGTGATCTTCAGCGGCGTGGTGGATCTGATTCCATCCCATGTGGGGGATTTTGAGCCCGTTGGGGACAAAGCGGGTGACGTGACCGGGGATGACCCCTAACCCTTCATAATGGCCCATTTCATCGCTGCTGTCGAACAAAAATTGCATACCGACACATATCCCCAGCAGGGGGATCCCTCGCGCAACCGCATCTTGTATTGGGGCGACGAGGTTGAGCCGGTGCAGCGCGGCCATTCCGGAGCCGAAGGCCCCCACACCGGGCAGCACCAATTTGGTCGCATTCGCCACCGCCTCCGGCCGGTTTGTTAATTCGATATCGGCTCCCAAATGTTCAAACGCCTTGAGGGCCGAGCGAATGTTGCTGGCCCCGTAGTCGATCATGGTGATTTTTGTGGACATAATTTATTCCTTAAGAAGCACGGCCCTGCGGGCTTTTTAGCCTTCAGCACGGTGCTTCGCACCTTTTAGCTGTCAGCTGATCGGCTGAGAGGCGTGAAGCGCCGAGCTAAAAGGCCCATTAGGGCCGTGCTAAGTTAACGTTCCTTTGGTTGAGGCCACATCGCGGCGTTTTGGATCAATTTCAACCGCCTGGCGCAGGGCGCGGGCCAGGGCTTTAAAAAGCGCTTCAGCCTGATGATGATCATCTCGCCCGTACAGCACTCGGGCGTGCAGATTGAGCCGGCCGTGGAAAGCGATTGACTCAAAAAAATGTTCAACCAGAGAGGTTGGAAATTGTCCGATCATGGGCACGTGCCATTCTGCTTCAAAAACGGCGTAAGGCCGGCCGCTTAAATCCACAGCCACAAAACCCAGGGCTTCGTCCATGGGCACGTAGTCGTGACCCATGCGCTGGATGCCCTTTCGATCTCCCAGAGCCTGGTCGAGGCATTGCCCGAGCACGATCCCGACATCTTCAATTGTGTGATGGGCGTCGATGTGCAAATCACCGGTCGCCTGTACATCCAGATCCAGCAGGCCGTGAACGGCCAGGGCGGTTAACATGTGATCGAGAAATCCAACCCCGGTTGAGATCGAGTGGCGGCCGCTGCCGTCTAACCCCAGGGAGATGGTAATCTGCGTTTCTTTTGTATGGCGGGTGATGGTGGATGTTCGAGAGGTCATGGATTGGTTTGTTTGTTTATTGGTTTATTAGTTATTGGTTATTGTTTGTCAGGTTGGATACGCGATCATGTATTCGTAAATCGGAAATCATCAATCGTATTTCGTATTTCGTACATCGTAATTCGTATTTCAAATCTTCCCCAGCGCCATCATCAGCCGATCGGTATCTTCCGGTTTGCCGGCGCTGATTCGAATATAATTCTTTAAGTTTGGTTTTTCATAAAAGCGAACCAAGATGCCAAACTCATTTTGCAATTTGAGCTTTAAATCTCCGGCGCTGCGGTCTTGCACGCGACAAAGGACAAAATTTGATTGGCTTGGTAGGGGGGTTAAATAAGGGATTTGAGCCAGGGCAGCCATCATACGGTCTCGTTCTGCGGCCAGGGCCGCGGCCGTGCGTTCCAGCCAGGCCGGATCGCTGAGTGCGCCGCGAGCAGCCAGGTCGGCCGCAACATTCACGTTGTACGGCTGCTTAATTTTTTTCATGTGGGGGAGCAGCCAGTCGGGAAAAGCCCCATAGCCGACGCGCAGCCCGGCCAGCCCGGCCAGTTTGCTAAATGTGCGCAGCACGCACAGGTTTTCCCTTTCAGCTACCCAGGAGATGCGCGAAGGGGTGCCGGTCAAGGCAGCAAACTCAACATACGCTTCGTCCAGGACCACCAAAACCGGCAAATCGAGCAGGCGTTTTAGGGATTCTTCCTGTATAACGCTGCCGTCGGGATTATTGGGGGAGCAAACGAAGACGATTTTCACGGACGGATCGCCGTGCACCAGCGCTTCGATGGCGTCGATGTCCATCGAGAAATCCGGCCGGCGGGGAACGGTTAAATATTGACCTGAGTTGACATAAGTACTGAAAGGGTACATCCCAAAAGAAGGAGGGGAGTCGATGACCTTATCCTGCGGTTTGAGCACCACCCGCAGCACCAGATCAATTAACTCATCGGCCCCCATTCCCGCCAGCAGCATCTCCGGATTCAGCTGCAGATACCCGCCTAGAGCTTCCCGCAGCTCGGTGGCTTCAGGGTCCGGATAGATGTGAAAAAAACGGCCGTTTTTTAACGCCTCCAGCGCGGCCGGGGCCGGGCCGTACGGATTTTCGTTGGCGTCGAGCTTGATAATTTCTTCCGGCCGGCGCCCGAGCTGTCGCGAAAGTACCTCGAACGGCACAATTGGCGTGTATGGTTCCATGTCTATAATGTCCGGACGAATCATATTTGCAGGAAAATCACCGCGGAGAAAAGGAGAACGCGGAGATTTAGAGTGAGAATCAGAGATTGAAGACGACACGTTGAATACCTCCACGTTTCAGAAGTATGGTATTAAAATTTAGCAACAAGCCTACTTTTAAACCAGAGATTTTTAAATAGGTTATCAATTGCGCTTTATGGATTTGCTCAAGTTTTTTAACTGATTTAATTTCCACGATAACCTTTTCTTCAACTAGAAAATCTAACCGATAACCAGCATCAATTTGATTGCCTTTATAATTCAGCTGTAGAGGGTGCTCAATTTTTAAATTTAATCCTAATTGACTCATTTCATAAGCTAAACACTTTTGATAAGCTGATTCCAAAAGCCCTGGACCTAACTCTTTGTGCACGGTTATTGCGGCCCCAATAATTTTTTTTGTAATTTCATCTTCAGGCCGATTCATTTCTCCTATTTTTTTCATTTAGTACTCCCTCAGCGTTCTCTCCGATCTCTGCGGTGATTTAATTTCGTGTTTTTGTGGTTAATCTTCTTCGATAATTCTCGCTTTGGCCGCGGCCGCGTGGGCGGTGAGTCCCTCGGCCTGGGCAATACGGGCCGCTATCGGGCTTAAGGCGGCCGAGGTCGCATCATCCAAAGCGACCATGCTCGTTATCTTGACAAAGTCGAGCACGTTGAGTGGAGAGGCAAAACGGGCGGTGCCGCTGGTAGGCATCACGTGACTGGGCCCGGCCACGTAATCGCCCAGCACTTCAAATGAGCGTTCACCGATAAAGAGACCCCCGGCATTGGGAATCAGGTCGACATAAAGTTGAGGTTTGTTTGAGGCAATGCACGTGTGTTCTGCGGCAAATTCACTGGCCAGCCGGCACGCCTCCGCCATATCAGCCGTAATCACAATCCCCCCCTGACCGGCCAGGGCCTGAATGATGATCTCCGGCCGGGAAAGCCGTTCAAGCTGCTGCCCAATCTCAATCTGAACCCGTTCAGCCAAAGCGCGAGACGGGGTGAGCAAAATCGCCGTGGCCAGGACATCGTGTTCGGCCTGAGCCAGCAAATCGGCCGCGATCCAGGCCGGATCACCGGTGTCATCCGCGACTACAACCGTTTCGGTTGGACCATAAAGCCCATCTATGCCCACCAAACCGTAAACCTCTCGCTTGGCCAGCGTCACAAACAGGTTGCCGGCCCCCACAATTTTGTCAACCGCCGGTATCGATTGGGTGCCAAACGCCAAACCGCCAATCGCCTGAGCCCCTCCCACGGTATATATTGTTTTTATGCCCACGATCTCGGCCGCAGCCAAAATAACGTCCGGTACCCCCTGCCCCGCTCGCCCTGGGGGTGTCGCCACCACAACCTCCTTGACCCCGGCCACCTGAGCGGGAACAACACTCATGAGCAGAGATGAGGGCAGCGGAGCGGTACCACCGGGGACATAAACCCCTACCCGATTAATGGGAGTCACCCGCTGGCCCAGCGTACCGTCTGACGTGGTCCAATTGGGTAACGGCTGCTGCTCGTGAAAGGCGCGAATGCGCCCGGCCGCATGCTGCAGCGCCTCATACAGCTCGCCGTCAATCTTTTGTGGTGCCTGCTCGATGAGCTCGGCCGGAACGGCCATGTTTTCCAGCTGGACGCCGTCGATTTTTTGGGTCCACTCACGTAGGGAATCATCCCCCCGGTTGCGGATATCAGCCAAAATGCGACGAACCGCTTCCTGAGGAGAAACAACTTCCCCGAAAATGCGTTTCATCCCCGCTTTTAAGCCGTCGGTCATCTCCACTTCGAGCGAAAATCGCCGGTCCAGGATCGTGTTTTTTGCTGTTGGAAGATCGTAGATGTTTATCATTTCAATAACCAATAACCAATTGTCAATAATTAATGGTCAATTTTGTTGACATATATCGAAAGTGGTTAATTTTTGAGAAAATTGCTAATTGCTAATTGCTAATTGCTAATTGCTAATTGCTAATTGCTAATTGCTAATTGCTAATTGCCTTAATCATCGCCTGATACCGCTCTGGCTCTTCTTCAAATATATAGCGCACCGGCGTGACGATAACCCCGCTGCCACCAATCGCCCGCAGTTCGCGAATGGCGGCTGACATTTCATCTTTTTTGACGACAATCTGTACCGCATACCAGTTGGAGGCGCCGGCTGCGGTGCCGTTGTGAGGGACGACGGGTGAGATGGTTGGTCCCTGCAATCCCCGGATATGGGGTTGATCGATCATGGCCCGCGATATCGCTTCCGGCGATTCACCACGCATGTTGGCCACAACCGAATAACAATTTTGGGCGCGTAAATACGCTTCAATAAATTCCAGGAGGTCACGGGTGATGGCCAGCACCTCCGGCCGCTCTTGCAAAACGCGCCGATTGCCAATTAATACCCCCTGCGAATGGATGATGAGGCCATCCTCGATCTGCTGCAGCTGATTGGCACGCAGGGTGGTGCCGGTCGAGACGAGATCGGCAATCATGTCTGCATAACCGAGAGAGGGGGCGATTTCCAGGGTGCCGTCCGCTTTGACCAGCTCGTGGTTAATGCCGTGTTGGGTCAGGAAACGACCGGTTAAATTGGGGAACTTGGTGGCTACCCGCAGCGGCCGATCCTCCTGCTCCTCAATTTCTCGCGCGGTTTGGGCCAACTGCTCCATCGAGGAAATCCGCCCCCACGTCTGCGGCACCGCCAGATACAGCTCACAGTGTGAGATATCGAGGGCGTCGTGCAGAACCAGAATCGATTCTGTGGGCATATTGCCCAGGGAGCGCTCTTCCAGGGCGTCTTGGCCGACGATTGCCAGGTCCAGGCTGCCCATGGCGATCCCGCGTACGATATCATTTTGCCGCTGCCAGACGGCCGTCAAGCCGGGTAAGGCCGGTATCGTGGCCGTGTATTGGCGCTGATCACGGCGGTGAACCGCCAGACCACAGGCGGTCATAAATTGCAGGGCGTCTTTTTCTAATCGGCCGTTACTGGGAATCGCCAGTCGTATATCATCTCTTTCCACACCAAGCCTCCAAAACAAAAAAACGCCCTTCTCGAGTTTTCGAAAAGGGCGTGTTTGGTTTCTTTACTGATTCTTAAATAAATTTGAAACGCGTTTCGCTCACGCTACCTCAACTCGAGGGACCGTTTGGTTACAGAATGATGGTAATGATGAGCAAACGCGGGCAAATTAATCATAACGCGGGCAGTGTAGCACAACCCCACAATTGTAGCAAGGAAAATTTGGAACATGTGTGCATTCACTAAATTCGCGAGGTTGTTTATAATGGGTTCGCTATGTCTGGGAATATTGTTCGCGCCATTAACGATTTTCAGCGATTGCGCCGCCGAGCCGCGCTGGAACAAATTTTGTCTCGTCTCACCGGTAGATCATCTGACCTCCTTTCGTATGAGGAGGTCCGCCGCAGCGTCGGGGCCAGCCAGCAGGTTGAACGCGGGCTGCAGGATGTGCCGCTCGATGCCATTGTTGGGTCGGTCGGCCGCTACAAAGATTTTACCCGCACCTTTTTGCCCAAAGAGTCGACAAACGAATATCGCTGGGCAAACGTCAAGGCCCTCAACCTGGCGGAAAGCGGTTTGCCTCCGGTTGATCTATACAAAATTGGCGACGCTTACTTTGTAGCCGACGGCAATCATCGGGTGTCGGTGGCCAAAGAAATGGGGTTGGCTTCGATCCAGGCGTATGTCACCGAGGTGATGAGCCGAGTGCCGGTTGGGGCCGATCTCGAGCCGGATGATTTAATCATTGCCGAGCAGTATGCCTATTTTCTGGGGCAAACTGAACTCGATGTTTTGCGGCCGGGCAGCAACCTGCTGGTCACTGTTCCCGGTAAATATCAGCTCCTTCTCGAACACATTGAAACCCATCATTACTTCATGGGCATCGATTACCAAAAAGATATCACCTGGGAAGAGGCGGTGGGGCACTGGTATGACAACGTCTACCTGCCTACGATCCGGATGGTGCGCGACCGGGGGATCATGAATGATTTCCCCAAACGAACGGCCACCGACTTTTACATTTGGCTGGCCGAAAATCGAGCGGTTTTAGAAAAAGAGTTGGGTTGGGATTTGTCAACCGAAGAGGCGGTTGATGCCCTTTCCGATTCGGTCAAACCGCTGCTCGATCGCCTGAGCAATTCGATCTGGTCAGCCATCGTCGGTGAAGAAGAGCCGTCTGAAGTAGAGCTGGTGCAGGACGTCGTGGCTGCAGTTGAGAGTAATCAGCTGTTTGCCGATATTTTGGTTTCGGTTGGGGAGAGTCCCGCCAGCTGGTTCGCCTTTGATCAATCGTTAATCGTCGCTCAAAAAGAAAAAGGTCGCATTCGCGGCCTGCATTATACACCTCTGATCAAGGCCAACGGTCCCCATGATGAGGCTCCGCACGAATACTTCAATTTGAAGCTGGCCGAGTATGGGGTTGCCGGCCGTTTAGCTGACGAGAGCGGTGACTGGGCCAAAATCATGACCCGTCGCTCCGCCTGGACCGATTTATTTGTCCTCTCTTTGGATCAACCTCCAGACGGCACGATATTAACCCGTTTGACGGCCGAGTGGCGTCAAATTCTGCAAATTAGCAAGCAGCCGGTTTTGGCGGTTCCCGGTCAACCTTCTCCGCTAAGTAAAGCACTTATCGCCTATAACGGTTTACACCGCGCCAAGGAGGCGTTAACCATCGGGGCTTATTTAGCAATTCGCTGGCATATTCCCCTGGTGGTAACCAGCATTGGCAAACCCGAGGTCACCGCTGCCCACCTAGAGGAAGCCCAGGCTTTTTTGGGTCACTTTGGATTAACGGCCGAATCGGTGGCGGTTGAAGGGAAAGTGGATACCAATCTTTTGGTCACGCTTGAATCACACGGATGTGATTTCCTGATTATGGGGGGCTCAAAATCTAATCCTCTGCTGGAAATGTTTCTCGGCGGAACAGTTGAGCATGTCCTGCGCAATTCATGGCTGCCGGTGATGATTTGCCCCTGATCAATGGTCAATAGGCATTAATCAATTGTCAATGGTCAATTTAGTTGACATATATTGAAAGTGGTTTATGTTTGAGAAAATTGCTAATTGCTAATTGCTAATTGCTAATTGCTAATTGCTAATTGCTAATTGCTAATTGCTAATTGCTAATTGCTAATTGCTAATTGCTAATTGCTAATTGCTA
>JAAUYD010259478.1_pt1 | contig 20468 bp, 13 predicted proteins | sample 7278101 | NCBI WGS metagenome assembly JAAUYD01 (sample SAMN14350128, study PRJNA611818) | marine sediment metagenome | isolation source: surface marine sediment (0.6m) | place: French Polynesia: Moorea | collected 2018-08
ACGTGCGGCCGGTCTGGCAGCTTGTCATGACAATCATCCGAAACATCCCCGAGCCGGTTTTCAAAAAGATGAAGCTGTAGTTGGGAAACAGACTAGACGTGCAACAGACTGTTTCCCCATAGGCCGGGCATAGCTGCAATGGGGCGGCATTGTGACGGGCTGGTGGGTGGCCGGGTGGACCTGGGGCGCGGTGTCCGTTCTGCGGTGCAGCTAGAGCATGTGCGATTGTGCGGGTGCAGAAATGCCGCGTTGCAGCGGGTCCGGTTGCCCGGTGGCCGTTATGTTGCGGTGCGGCGTGGGTCCTTCCCCGGGCTGACGGGCTTCCGCGGGGGGCGCAGAGCGCATTATTCGAGAGTTTTGCACAGAACCTAGGGGGCATATGTCCCCCTCTATATACGTCTGGTGGATATACGGGGGCAGATGGCCCTAAAGCACCAATATCTAGTGATTTTCTTGGATGACCCTCTGCCTTTGCACACAAGTCTGATCGCACCCCCACGGCGACCAGGCCTCCAGACACTCGGGATCACGGTCTGTGATCTCAGATTTTTCCGCGTCGCAGCATGAGAGCATATGCCCCTGTTCCGTTGTTCCATTGTGTTCTATTAAGGGGTCGAGTTAATGGAACACCCTTACCCCTATGTTTTCATTATGTTTTCTGGCTTCTGTTCCATTGTTCCATTAGAAAACCCCAAATAGACAGACAGATCAGAGAAGATGTGACAAATCGGGAGCCGAGACACGCCCCGGAAAGCACACCGGGAAGCAAAACCGTGTCATCTTCTCCCGCTGATCCCCCACATAAGGAAAACTCAATGGAACAATGGAACAATGGAACAGCGGACACCCGATTCCCTGTAAAATAAGGCCCGCAGGTTGTTCCAAGAGACCGGGTGTTTAACGGAACACTCGACCGGATTCCCACGGACCAGACGACTCTGCGACGCAGAAAACGCGAAAATCGGTCGCCGGGCGTCCTCGCGCGAAGCGCGCCGGATAGCACGACCGAGTTCCGTGCCGCGCTGCACCGCCGCAGACTTTTCAAAAAATTTGCTGGGCATCCTTAGACCTTTGACCGAGGGTCGATCAGCGCCGCGGCGACCCAGCCCACGACGAAACCGCCCAGATGGGTCTGCCACGCGAGATGGCCATCAAGCGCCCAATACATCGCGACATTGAGCGAGATCAGAAACAGCGTCACGCGCAGGACGGGCCAAAGTGTCTGGGAAGCCGTGAAGCGGTCGATATAGGCCCAGGCCAGAAGTCCGCCCGCGAGCCCGAAAAGCCCGCCCGAGGCGCCGATCATTGGCTGCGCCGTCTGTGCAAGCGCGGCATAGCCAAGCGCGCCGCCCAGGATCGAGAGCACAAAAAGAAGCACAAAGCCGCGCCCACCCACACGGTCGAGGACCCCGACCCCAAGCGAGACGAGCGTGATCATGTTCACGATCAGATGCACCGGCCCGCCATGCAAAAAGCCGTAGCTGAGGAACATCAGATAGGACTGGCCGGGATAATTCGGGCGCCAGCCGGCCAGAAGCCCGGGCCAGAAGCCAGCATGTTCATAAACCGTCTGGCGCAGCCGGACCACGCCGAAAACTTCACTGAGCGATAGCGTGAGCTCTACCGTGATGCACAGTGCCGCAATCGTCCAGAGCAACGCCCGGCCCCGTGACAGGCGCACAGGCATCAGGCTCACGGCCGGAAGGAGAAAGTCCGCTCCAGGTTGAGGGAGAACACGTCGCTGCGGTCGGTGCGGTCGCCATCCTCATAGGTGATCCGGTGGTCGGCGCGCGCCACCAGCGCCCAATCATCGGTCAGATCGTGGATATAGGACAGGCCGAGCGAGGCGGCGAGCGTATCGTCCGCACTGCCTTGCTGCACATCCACGCTGGCCAGGGCGCCGGTGACCGCAAAGCGACTGTTGCGAGTCAGGTCCTGTTCGTAGACGGCGTTGAACCGAGTGCGCAAGATGTCCTCGTCATCATCATTCTCGCCTCCGGTCTGCCGGAGCGCCACCGTGAGCGTGCGCCCGCGCAGGATCTCCTGGCTATAGGTGAGGCCGAAAGCGGGCAGTACATCGCCATCCTCGAACGCAACCAGCCCCGCCGAAGCGCTCACCGCCGCACCATTGGCCAGCGTCATCGACCGCGCCGCGGTGAGGGTGGTGAGTTCATCGTCTTCGAGCACTTCGTGCGACAGCGAGAAGACCAGCCGGCCGTTCGGCATGAACCGCGTCAGCTCGGTGATGATCTCGTAGCCGTCCTCGATCGTCGTGCCCCCGGTCGTCTCGGTCTCTTCTTCAAGGAGCGCCACGTCGAGCGAGGCGGTCCAGGCCCGGTCGATCAGGAAATCCCCGCCCGCGCCGATGCGGGTGACGGTCTCCACCGTTTGCACGGCATCGTCCTCCGACCGCTCGGTCCAGTCGGCGAAGGCCCTGAGCTCGATCCGCCGGTCGATCGAGAAGCGCAGCTCGGTCGAGGCGTCGTAACGGATCTCGTCGGTCAGGCCGGGATCGGTGGTGTCGATGAAATCGATCTGCCGGTAGCCAAGCTCGGTGGCGATGCCGAAGAGCCGGTCGCGGCCGGTTTCCACGCGCAAGCGTGCGGCATGGGTTTCGCGGGTGCCGACATCGGTGATCAGGTCGTCACTGTCGAAATCGGGGTCGAGAAATTCGTCCTCCACATCGCGCTCGCGCCAGGACAGGTCGAGCGCCACCTCGGTGCTGCGATTGGCCAGCGTATAGGCCAGCACCGCCGAGGGCTCGGTGAAATCGCTCATCTCTTCCTCGATCCGGGCGAGTGCGCCGACCGAGAAGCGGAAGGTCTGGTTGCGGGTCTGGGTGAAGACGCCGGCATTGAACCTCGTGCCGAAATAGGCCTCGGTCGGGTCGTCCTCGTCATCCTCGTAGGTGAATCCGGTCGACACATCGAGCGTGAAGACCGGGCCGGTGCCGGTGTCGCGGCGCCCGGCGCCATCGGGGCCGGTGGCGGCCGGATCGCCGCCCGCGGCGGCGCCATCGGCCGTCGGTGTGCTCTGCAATTCCTCCGGCGGCGCCTCGAGGCCAAGCCCCCCGCCGACATTGAACGCCTCGTTGCCGAAGATCTGCGCCTGAACCGATACCGGCAACGCCACCCCCGTGAGCATCACGAGGGCGACGGCCAGTCTGTCGAGGCGGTTTGATTTTTTCATTGTTACCACCCGGCCTGCTCGCCGCCGCTGTTTCGCATCATTCGAAGAGACGCCGCTCCGGAACCAGAATGACGTCGCCATCCATCAAGACCGGGTCGCTGGTCAGGGCCGCGCCGTCGGAAATGGCGCGGTAATCGATGGTCACCACCTGGGCGCCACGACGCAGCTGGATGCGGCGCTGCGCGGCGAAATTGGTGAAACCGCCGCCGAACGCAAGCGCCTGCAGAAGCGTCGAGCCATGCGGCACCGAGGCCACGCCGGGCGAGGCCACCTCGCCGAGGAAGTAGACATCGATCGTGCTGGGCGCGAAGGATCCGGTCGCCACCGGTGCAGTCAGCTGGCGCACGGTCACGAAGACATTCGGATCAACTGCGAAATTCGACGAGATCCCCTGCGCGATCAGGTCCTGCACCTGACCGGTCGTGCGGCCCGAAGCGGGCAGATTGCCGGCGAAGGGAAAGCTGATCGACCCGTCCGGCAAAACCAGAACCTCGCGGTTAAGCGAAGGATCCTGCAGAACCTCCACCGCAAGCACATCTCCCGGCCGGATCTGATACCCGTTCTGCGCCATCGCCGCGGTTGTGATGAACATGCCCATTAAGGCCAGAAAAACCGTTTTCATTCGTCGCATCCTGTTTGACCTATTTTCTAATGCAGAGATTCCCCGCGTTTCGAAAGGAAAATCTAAGATTTGCTGGGATCTGGCACGTCGATTGTTCCTCTCCCGTCACAGATTCGCAGCCCTATTCCGACACCGCTTCGGCGGCCTCAGCCTCGAGCCGCGCAATCTCGTCCCGCGCGGCGGCGAATTGCGGCCGCCGATCCTCCGCCCCGGCCAACTCCACCGCCCGGCGCAACTGCGCCAGCGCATCGGCATCGCGGCCGAGCGCCAGGTAGGTCATGCCCAGATGGTATTGCACCAGCGGATCGTCGGGCATGCCGGCGGCGGCAGGTTCCAGATGATCGAGCGCATCCTGGAATTCTCCGCGGCGATAGGCGAGCCAGCCATAGGTATCCTGAAACGGCGGCAGTTCGGCCCCGCGCAACCGCCGCGCCACGGCCCAGGCGCGTTCGAGGCTTTCCTCGTCATCGCGATAGGTGCTGAGCAGGCTTGCGAGGTTATTGGCCACCACTTCGGCCCCGGGCGCACGTTCGTACATCAACTCGTAAAGCGCGATCGCCCCTTCATAGTCACCATTGCGCTCGCGGAAACTTGCCTGCGCCCAGAGAAGATCGAGCGCTTCGGGCAGCACGGTCAGCGCCTCGTCGAGCACCGCCGCCGCCTCGTCCTCGCGGCCCTGGCCATTGAGCGCGCGGATAAGCCCTATCCAGGCCTGCTGGGCTTCGGGCGCCTCTTCGGTCAGCGCGCGGAAGCCGGCCTCGGCCGCCGCCAGATCGCCCACGGCGCTTTGCGTCGCCGCCAGCGTGAAACGATAGGCGATCTCGTCAGGCGCATCGGCCGCGAGCTGTTCGGCAAATTGCACCGCGCCCGTCGCATCGCCACTGGCCAGGCGCGCCCGGATCACCGCAATCTGCGCGCGGGTATCGGCGAGACCCGTGCTGTCGGCGAAGCTTTCCAGAAATGCGATCGCTTCTTCATTGCGGCCCTGGGCGGCCAGACGTTGCGCCTCGAGCCCCGAGGCGATGCGCAAGGAGGTCTCGTCGCCAGCTTCCCGCAGGCTCGCCTCGACCTGCTCGGCGCGCGGCCAATCCTCCATCCGGATGTAGAGCTGGCCCAAAGTGGCCATCAATTCGGGATGGCCCGGCTGCAGCCGCAGCGCATCGATCAGGAGGCCTTCGGCGGTGAGATAAGCCTCGTCCTCCTCGATGAGGATGCGCACATAGCGCAGGGTTTCGGCAGGTGCCGCACCGGAGGCTTCGACGGCCAGGGCATAAAATTCGCGCGCCAGCGTGCGTTCGCCATTGCGGTCATGGGCTTGCGCCATCAGCGTCAGCGCCTGGGGGTCATCGGGATCGGTTTCGAGCGCGGTGCGCAGGCTCGCGATGGCGCGGTCGGCCTCGTCCTCCTCGATGAGCCAGGCCGCCTGCATCTTCAACGCCTCGGACTGTCCGGGATCACTCTCCAGGGTCTGTTCGACCTGGGCCCGGGCGCCGACGGGATTGCCGCTGGCCAGGAGCATGCGGGCCAGGGTGATCCGGACCTGACCGGTCTCCACCACCGAAAGCTCGCCTTCGAGGATCTCCTCCAGCTCGGCCAGCGCCGCGTCGCTCTCGCCCTGTTCGAAGCGGATGGAGGCGCGCAAGGCACCGAAAATCGCCGGGCGCCCCGTGCCGGCGGCCAGTATGGCATCAAGCTCGGCCAGCGCCGCCTCCGGACCCTCGGTCTGCATCAAAAGCTGGATGAGCCCGGCGAGCGCATCCTCGCGCGCGTCTGCCTCGGTGGCCGCCGCGGCCTGATCACGCAGGAAGCGCACAGCCTGATCCGACGCCCCCTGCGACAGGTAGTAGCGCAGCAGGAGGCCGGGCAGTTCGCCATCCTCGGGGAAGCGGTCAAGCATCGTGATCAGCTGCGCCTCGAACGCGTCCTCACGCTCGAGATCGACCAGGATCGACAGCCGGATGTCATGGAGCATGCGGTTCTGCGGCTCGTCCTCAAGAGCGGCATCGATGGTCGCAAGCGCCGCGGTGAGTTCGCCTTCGCGTAGCTGATGATCGATGCTGAGCCGGCGCAACAGGGGATTGTGCGGAGCCTCGGCGATGAGCGCGGCCGCCCGGTCGAAGACTTCCCGGCGCGCCGGCGCATCGCCATCCTCGATCGCCGCGAGATAGTCCAGATAGAGCGCGATCACCGCGATGCGCGGATCCTCCTGCGGCGCCTCCTCGATGGCGCGACTGCCATGGCGCCTGGCCTCTTCCCAATTGCCGAATTGCAGCGCCATCTCGGCCAGCGCGATCCGGCCCTCGACATGGTCGGGGTATTGCTCGACGAGACGCAGGTACTGGCTGTAGGATTCCTGCAACTCGCCCTGCCGGCGCTGCATGGCGGCGAAATCGGCGCGGGCATCTCGATGCTGGCCGTCATGCTGGAAGACATTGAGGAACTCGACCCGAGCGCGGTCGAAATCGCCCTCCGCCATCAGGGCGAGAGCATTCTCGTAATGGCCCTGCGCACGTTCCTCACCGCTCTGGCATGCCGCCAGCAACCCAACAACCGCGAGAACCAGAAACGGCCTTTTCATGGCATGGATACCTACAGTCAGTCGCGCCCCGCACCGCTGCATATCAGGTTTTCCAGAGCCGGCGAAAGAAAACATCGCCGGCCTTGGCGTGCGCAATCCTCAGTAGCCGGTCCCGCGCAACACGACCGAAACAGTGCGCATCAGGATGGACATATCCGTCGAGAACGACATCGTGACCGCATAGGTATCGTCGAAACGGACACGGTCGATGAAGCGGCTGTTGTTGCGCTCCGAAACCTGCCACAGGCCGGTCAGGCCAGGGCGCATGCCATAGTAGCTCGTGCCGCTGTAGAGCTGCTTTTGAGACAGCATCATCGGACGCGGGCCAACGAGGCTCATGTCACCGACCAGCACGTTGAACAACTGCGGCAGTTCATCCAGCGAGGTCTTGCGCAGAACGCGGCCGAAGAAGGTGATGCGCGGGTCACGCTTGAGCTTCTGGGTGGCATCCCATTCGGCCCGGGCTTGCGGATTGGCATCCAGATGGGCCTCGAGCTTGGCATCGGCATCGACCACCATCGTGCGCAGTTTCCAGATCCAGAAGGTGCGGCCATCCCGACCGACACGTTCCTGGCGGTAGAACGGGTTGTGCCCATCGGTGGCAGCCAGCGCGGCACCGATCACCACGACCGGCAGCCAGACCGGCATGGCCAGCACGATCAGGACCAGATCAAGCACCCGCTTGAAGACACGACGGTAAAGAGTGTTTTGACCGGATGCGGCAGATGCGGACGAAATGGCCCGACCGTTTGCGGCGACATCCGTTGTCAGATCACGAACGACAAGAGTCATGAACCCCAAATTACCTTTCACGCGCCGCCTGACTTGGCGGCAGACCAAACATGCGGGGAACTCCGCCATATGATCGAAACACCGCGACCCGGCCTCGGCCGGTTCCGTGATTCTCAATGTCTAACCGAAGTGGCTGACAGACGATTTCCCCAGTTACACTCGCCCTCTCTCAAGGACACACTCAGAACTTCCCCAGTTACATTTCGTTAAGTTAGCGGAATATGAACCGGCTGTCTTGCAAAAATACCGTGACAGTTAACGGACTGTGATCTGAGCCACAGTTTTTTGTCCATTTTTTCCACATCTTGCTCAGAACGGCGGCAGGAAGAGGCGAACACTGTCACTCGGACGCGAACAATCTGTGCGATCGGCAAAGCAACCCGAGGCTTTCGGGGCGCAGCACGCTGCGGAAAATCTGCAAACGAATCAAGATACGGTCCGTGCGATGATCGCGAAAAAATTGCTGTGAATGGTTTGGCATCGGGGTGGAATCGCCGTGCATCGGCAAATGAATTCACCTATATGCAATACACGGGCCGGGCATGTTTCCCTCCTTACCGCCGGCTCCGGAAAATGAGATATGTCTGGTTCTGAGTTCTTTGCGCATCATTTCGGGCTGACTGAACGCCCGTTCACCCTACTGCCCGATCCCGATTTCCTGTACTGGTCGACGGCCCACAAAAGAGCCTACGCAGTGCTGGAATACGGGGTCATGACACGTGCGCCGATCACCGTGGTGACCGGTGAGGTCGGCGCCGGCAAGACGACGCTTCTGCAAAAGCTGCTGCAAAATCTCGACGAGGACGCCATCGTGGGCCTCATCTCCAATGCGCAAGGCTCCCGCGGAGAGCTTTTGCACTGGGTCCTCAACGCGCTTGGCATCCCAAGCGAGCGCGGCGACGAATATGTCGACAAATTCCAGCGTCTGCAGGATTTCGTCATCGAGAAATATGCCGAAGGCAAGCGTGTGCTCCTGGTCATCGACGAGGCGCAGAACCTCTCGGTCGAGGGGCTCGAAGAGCTTCGCATGCTGACCAATATCAATTCCAACAAAGATGAGCTTCTCCAACTCATCCTCGTGGGCCAGCCGGAATTGCGCGACATGATCACGCGCTATGAGCTGCGCCAGTTCGCGCAGCGCGTCTCGGCAAGCTACCATATCCCCGATCTCGATCTGGAAGCGACCGAGGGCTATATCCGCCACCGGCTGCGCCATGTCGGCGGCACCGGCAACGAGTTCACCGATGACGCGATCGAGATGATCTACTGGCAGTCCGGTGGTGTGCCCAGGCTCGTCAACAAGCTCGCCGATTTCGCCATGGTCTACGCGGTGACCGCCGAGAAGACCATGGTCGACGCCGCCATCATCGAAGAGGTCATGGGCGACAACATCTTCCTCAACACGGTCGATCCCTCGAAGGATGCCGCCGAATGATGGAAGAGGTGAAATTCTACCTGCGGCTCGTCCTGCGGCGCCTGCCCGTCATGACGGCGATCGTGATCCTGTGCTCCACGCTCGGACTGATCCAGGCCATCCGCCTGCCCGCGACCTACGAGACCGAGGCCCGGCTCCTGGTGGAATCGTCGCAGATTCCCGGAGAATTGGCCGATACCACCGTCAACCGCTCCGCCGACGAGGAAATTCAGATCATTCGCGAGCAGCTTCTGACCCGGGCCAATCTGCTGGAGATCGCCGATGAATTCGACGTGTTCCCGAACTATTCCGAGATGACACCCGACACGATCGTCACTCAGATGCGCGCACGCACCGATATCAGCAGCCGCGGCGGGCGCAACCAGGCCACCGTGATCAGCGTGTCCTTCGCTGCCCGTTCGGGCCAGATCGCCGCCAACGTGGTCAACGAATACGTCACCCGGATCACCGATGCCTCGGTCTCCAGCCGCCGCGACCAGGCCGAGGGCACGCTGGATTTCTTCGAACAGGAGGTCGAGCGCCTGTCGCGCGAGCTTGAGCTGCGCAGCGGCCGGATCAGCCAGTTTGCCTCCGAGAACGCCGATGCGCTGCCCGATGACCAGAATTTCCGGCTCAGCCGTCAGGCCGTGCTGCAGGAGCGCATCGCCAGCGCGCAACGCGAGCTGTCCTCGCTCATCGACCAGCGTGCGCGCATCATCCAGATCTACGAGGATACCGGCCAGGTCTCGGCCAATGACGCGCTGCTGAGCGATGATGAACGCCAGCTGCGGGATCTGGAGCGCGAGCTGGCGCAGCAGCTGACCATCTATTCCGAAAGCGCACCCCAGATCGTCACCCTGCGGCGACGGATCGACCAGTTGCGCGACCAGGTCGCGCTGACCGCCACGCCCGTGGGCGACGTGACCCCCGGCCAGGCCGTGCTCGACCTGCAGCTCAGCCAGATCGACGCGCAGACCGGCGACCTGGAAAGCGTCATCACCGAGGCCGAGGCCGAGCTGTCCCGCCTGCAGGAGGCGATCGCGCGCAGCCCGCGGGTCACCAGCACGCTGGAGCGGATGGAGCGTGACTACGAGAATATCCGCGTGCAGTACGACCGCGCCGTCGACCGGCTGGCGCAGGCCTCCACCGGCGCCGTGATCGAGCGTACGAGTCGCGGCCAGCGCATCACGCTGGTGGAATCGGCCAGCGTTCCGACCTCACCCTCCAGCCCCAACCGCCGCCTGATCGCAGCGACGGGCGGCATGGTCGGTGTGGGCTTGGCGCTGGCGCTTTTCGGGCTTCTCGAGGTCATCAACCGCACGGTCCGGCGTCCCGCAGAGATCACCCGGGCGCTCAATATCGAGCCGCTGGTGACCATTCCGTTCATCGAGACTCGGCGTGAACGGTTCGCCCGCATCGGGCTGCGCACGGCCTGGCTCCTGCTCGTCCTCGTCGGCCTGCCGGCCGCGCTCTGGGCGATCGACACGCATTACATGCCGCTCGACCAGCTGGCCGGCATGATCCTGGACCAACTCGGCCTCGGCTGAGTGCGCAAGACGGAAGCCCGCACAGATGGAAAAGCTGCAAAAAGCTCTGCAAATCGCCCGCGAGCAGCGCGCCGGACACACCACCGCCGTGCAGCAGCCGGTCGCCCGTGACGACGCCTGGGAGGCGCTGCCGCGGGAGGATCCGGACGTGAAGCTGCTGGAGGCCAATCGCATCGTCTCCACCCAGGTCAAGCCGGTCGCCCGGCCGTTCGACATCCTGCGCACCAAGGTGCTGCTGAACATGCGCAAGAACGGATGGAAGCGGCTCGCGGTCACCTCGCCCGAGGAGGCCTGTGGCAAGACGACGCTCGCGTGCAACCTGGTCCTGGGATTTTCACGCCAATCCGACGTGCGCACGATCCTGTTCGAGTTCGACCTGCGGCGGCCGACCATCGCGAAACGGCTGCGATTGCCGGCACGGCCCAACATCTCAGAGATGCTGCATGGCGATGTCGACTTCGCCGACCAGGCCGTGCGGCTGACCGACAGCGTGGCGGTCTCGGCCGCGAGCGCGCCCGTCGCCGATCCGACCTCGACCATCCTGAACCAGAAGACCCACGACACCCTGGCCGATATCGAGGCCCGCTACAGTCCAGATATCGTCGTCTTCGACCTGCCGCCGCTTCTGCTCAGCGATGAGGCGCAGGCCTTCCTGAAGGATGTCGACTGCGCACTCATGGTGGCGCGCGCGGAATCGACCACCGTCGCCCAGATCGATGCCTGCGAACGCGGGATCGCCGAACACACCAATGTATTGGGCGTTGTGCTGAACCAATGCCGGCACGGCGACGACGTTCATCTGAACTACGCCGACTACTGACGCCCGGATCTCCGATGCCCTCAAGGGGGGCGCTTTGCACCCCGTCCTGCTCACGAAACCGGCAGTTTTCCGCACGCCCGGCGCGCGGAAGTGCGGGATTCCGCTGATAATCGCGGAATCAGACGAGAGTAATTTTCATCTGTTTCAGTTGTTTGCTTTAAGGGCCGCAGCACTCGACGGCACAACGGGGACATGTTTCAGAATGTTACAATGGCGATAATCCGCACGCCTTAGTTTTGCCGATTTCCGGACATTCTGTGTCCACACCTGCGACGCAAGGATTGTTTCCGGAACATGGATAAGTAACCCGTTCGCTGGTTCCGGCGCGTAGATGTTTCCCCTCCCTCTCAACCCCATCACGGGGCTGTTCTTGTGGGCAGCCTCCCGAGACAAATACGAAAGAGACCGGCTTTCATGACTGCCATCAGCCCGATCTTTGCTCTGCTCGACACACTCTTTCTCTCCAGCCGCGCCGATGTCGTGAACATCGAGCCCGACGGCATCCCGACACTTCAGCAAGGCACCGTGGCCCTGGCCTTCACGGCTGACAGTGCCCGCGGACGGCAGGGGCTTTTGTCGCATGACGCCCGCAACCATTCCGGTGACGGCAATCACATGTCCATCACCGTGGAAAACGGCACACTGGTGGCGCGCCTGCAATGGGAAGGTGAGGTCAACAGTCTCAACCAGGGTGGCATCTACGACCAGGAACTGACCTTCGGCGGCATCGATGCCGGCACCGAATACCACGTCGCCGTCACCTTCGACGGCAGCAATGCACAGCTTGTCGTCAACGGCGAGGTCGTCGATCAGGGCGAAAGCGGCTTCATCTGGACGACCGGTGAGCAATGGACCCAGGTCGGCGCCTATGGCGGCAGCAGCCGCACGGGCCAAAGCGATTTCAGCGATATCTTCGAGGGCTCTATCTCGGACGTGGCCATCTTCGACCAGGTGCTGTCCGATGCCGACCTGGTATCGTTGGCGGATGCAGGGGCTCCTGCGCCCGATGATACGCCTGTCAGCGATGATGGGGACGGCAATAGCGATGACGGCGGCGAAGCGCCGGTCCTGGACACGCCGGAGGGCGCGATCTTTGCGATGGCCGGCCCACTTGAGGATGTGGTCAACCTCGGGCCGCCAGATGGCAACCTGGCACTGAGCAGCGGGACCGTCGCGCTCAGCTTCACCGCCAATACGATCGATGGACGTCAGGGCCTGATTTCCCGCGACGCCAAAAGTTTTGCCGGCGACGGCAACCATGTGTCCGTCTACATCAAGGACGGCGATCTGATTGCCCGCTTCCAGGACGAGGACGGCGGCAAGAACACCCTGAAGCTGGAATATGAGGGGCTGCAGGTCGGTGTCGAATACCATATCGCCATCACCTTCAGCGGCACGACCGCGCAACTCATGGTCAATGGCGAGATCGTTGACCAGGGCGCCAGCGCGATGGATTGGGAAACCACCGAGCAGTGGCTGCAGATCGGCGCTTTCGGCGGCGGCAGCCGCAATGGCCGCGACGATTACACCGATATCCTCGACGGCTCGATCTCGAATGTCGCGATCTTCGATGAGGTGCTGAGCGAAACCGCGGTGGCCTCGTTGTGGGACGGCTCCGTGGAGACCCCCGATACGCCCCTGCCCGACCAGCCACCCGCGGCCGAAGACGAGGCGCCGGCGCAGGATGAGGTGCAGGATCCGCCGGCACAGGAAGAACCGGTCGCGGAAGAGCCGGATCTGGTCACCGACGAATCCTCCGAAGGGCCTGATGACGCCCCGGTCCAGGATGACCCCCCCGTCGTCATCGATGACGACGATCCGGTCGAGGACGTCGCCGACGCGCCCGTCGAGACGGATGATGACGAGGCCGACACGCCGCCCCCGCCCCCGGCCTCCATCACGGATGTCGAGCATGGCAAGATTATCACGCTGGATGGTCAGGTCTCGGTCATGACCGGCCGGACCTGGACGCTGGAGCATGACGGCGACAACATCGCCTCGATCAAGGTGCTCGACAAACCCGATTTCGGCAATCTCACGGTCAATCCGGACAACAGTCTCGCGCTCGTGCTGTCGATGACCAATCAGACCGGCAAGCTCTCCTTCTCCTACGAAGTGACCTACGAGGATGGCACCTCGGAGACGGTGAACAAGACAGTCGGCGTCACCGAGGGCACGCAGGATCTCGGCTGGGGCCTGGGTGAGCATTACACGCTCGAGGAAGGCGACGACGGATCCTATATCGTCGAGCATGGCGAGGATCACCGCGTCGTCCATATATCCAACAGCAACGACGCCCTCTCGCGCGCCGATATCGCCGCGCTCGAGGGTATTCCGGCCTCGCAGATCGACGGTGAATGGCTGGCCAATCACCCCGAATACGGCGCCGATCCCTCGATGGCGCTCAAGCCCGATGCCGGCATGACGCTGTGGAACGAGATCACCGGCAACGGCCAGGTCAATTCCAACTGGCTGCTGTTCGAAAGCGGCTACACCTATTCGGAAGCCCATCTGGGCAACATCCTCGACCGCGACACCTCGGGCGAGAGCGAGTTGCACCCGGTCTATATCGGCGCCTATGGCGAGGGCGACAAGCCGGTGCTCGATGCGCGCTTCGACATCGTGCAGGGGGGATCGTCGAACATCGTGGTGCAGGGGGTCGAACTGGCCGAGGGCGCCCGCGTGATCGGCGCGGCCGAGAACCTGATCTTCGACGACGTGACCTTCAAATGGGAAGCGGTGTTCCAGAACAGCGAGAACGTCACCGTTCGCGACAGCGCGTTCCTGGAAATCTGGCGCGACGACCCGGTCAATTCCGGCAGCGAATGGGCGCCCCATGCCAACCGCATCCAGGGCATCTATTCGTCCAAGTCCGACGGTCTTCTTATGGAGGACCTGTTCTTCGACCATGTCGGTTGGGAAGACGGCTACGATCCGGATCTGTCGGCCTCCGACCCGATGCCGCCCAGCATCTATTCGCACAGCGTCTACATGCACGCCAACATGGTCGACGTGACGCTGCGCGACTCGATCATGATGCGCTCGGCCTCGTTCGGCGCGCAGATGCGCTCGGGCGGGTTCATCGAGGACAACCTTTTCCTCGACAACAACGCCGCGCTGAACTTCCATGGCGGCGATGTCTACGATGCCGGCCATGTCGGCCAATATTCACTGGTCCTCGACAACCTGATCACCTCGGCCGGTTACCGCGATGAAAACGGGCCCGCCGGCGCGCTGTCGGCCGGAATCGACAACAAGGGCATGGATACCGCGCTGGTCGACAATATCGTCGCGCATCTCTTCGACCCCAACAATCCGCAGGAATTCAACGAAAAGTACTGGGGTCACCAGGCGCTGGAGCACGATCACAACCCCTACTACAACGACACGATCGTCTATAACTGGTATTCCAGCCGCTACGAGAACAACTGGGAATCCAAGCGTCCCAACCAGAATGACGAGAATCTCGACCAGAACGTGGTCGAGCAGACCACCATCCAGCTCTTCACCGAAGAGCTTCTGGGCAGCGGCAGCAAGGACGAGATCGACGATTTCGCCAACTACATCCGCGCCATCTACGAGGACGAGATCAACGCCGATCTGACTTCCGAGGATGTGATCGCCTGGTTCGCCGAGGGCTTCGGCATCGCCGATCCGGTGCGCGACAGCAGCGCCACCCTACGCTTCGTGCCCGATGACCGCGGCGACGGGATGCGGTGGGACAACAAGCTCAACTGGGACACCGAGGACACCCCACGCGACGGCGACAGCGTCGACCTTGCGGGCAACTGGGTGCATTACAGCGGCACGATCGATCTCAACACGCTCGATTTCGGCGATGGCGGCGAGCTTTATGTCCACCAGGGCAAGCTGGATGCCGAAACGGTCGAGACCGGTGATGGCGGCGGCGTGCTGAGCGTCGACGAGGCCGGCCAGGCCTGGATCGGGGATTACGCCGATGGCGACGGGCTCGACGTCACCGTCGAGGGCGGCCGCTTTGCCGTGACCGGCAAGTTCAACGGGCTGTTCGATATTCTCGTGAAGGATGGCCAAGCCCTGCTTGGTGTCGATGACGCAACGACAGAGATTGGCGATGGCTCGACCCTCACCGTCGACGGCTCCGATGCCAAGGTCGGCTTCGACGGCGACAAGGGCGGCGTGTCGGTCCTGGAGATGCAGGAAGGCGGCACGCTTTCGATGGTGGCCGATGCCGGCGGCTTCGCCACGATCGAGGAATTCCGCTCCGGCGCCTTCGACGACGACCAGCCCGATGTCCTGTCGGCTTTCGACATGGGCGAAGGCACGCTTCTGCTCGACGTCACCGGCCTCCAGGGCAAGACGGCCACGGAAACGCTGATCGAGACCGACGAGATGGTCGGCATGTTCGACGAAATCCAGGTGATCGGCCTGGCCGGCAACCAGGACGCAACGCTGGTCTTCGACTATGACGCTGATACGGTCACGCTCAGCCTATCGGCCTCGGGCAGCGGCTCGGGTTCGGTCAATATCGTCAAGGAAGGCGATATGCTCGATGCCCAGGACAATGCCACGATCTGGGATGCTCTGACCGACGGCCAGGGCACCTACGAGGAGCTCGACACCACGCCCGAGGTCAATGGCGAGGAACTCGACGAGGACGATATGCTCGCCGCCTGACCGGCCCAGGTTTCGCACGCGAAAAGGCGGGGGCTTCGGCCCCCGTTTTTGTCTCTAACGCTGACGGATCCAGTCTTTGAGATCCCGCAGCAACGCCGATGTCACTCCCTTGCCCGACAGCACCAACCGGCCGGCCCGCGCCTCCAGCCTGATGCCCGGCGCGATCTCAGCCGGGGAAGCGCCGGGCTCCGTCTTGCGCCATGCGGGCGTCTTCAGGGCGGCCTCGAGGATCGCCCGTTCGGCCCCGGCATCGCCCGGCGCGGCATCCGCCAGCTCCGCCGTCAACTCCGCGGCCAGCGCCGGGCGCGCATCAAGCGCGGCCGCCAGCGCCAGGCCGAGCCGTTCGGGGATCGCCGCGGGAAACCGCAGCGCGGCCCCGAGCGCGTCATGAACCCGCACGAAAGAGCCGATCTTGGAGCGTTTCGCCGGGCTGGCGCTGGAAAAAAGCGCCGCGATCGCTGCCTGCGGGCTGGCATGGAGGCCGAGCCGGGCGGCCTCGGCGGCCAGGCGCGCGCGTTCGTAGAAGGAAATCCCGGCGCGGATCTCGTTTTCCTCGACCATCGCCAGATAGGCCTCGGCGGAGCTGTCGGGCTGTCGGATGATCGCCAGGACCGTCTCCTCGCCCAGATCCCGCAAGGCAATTACGCGGCGCAGGCCCGAGATCAGCCCGAAGCGACCATCTGCCAGGGTGACGACCTCCACCGGCACCTGCTGGCCGCGCGCGGCGAGACTGTCACGCAGGCTGGCCATCTCGGCCGCATCGAAGGCGATCCGGTCGCGCACCAGATGCCCCGTCTCGATCGCATCGAGCGGCAGTTTCTGGATCAGCCGTCCTTCCTCGCGCGCCTCCGTTAGGGTCCGCGCCACTTCGGCGAAACCGGCATCGCGGGCGGCCTCGCCGGCCACGTGCGCGATCGGCGGACGGTTGCCCGGAGACGTCTCTATCGGCCCGTCAGAGCCTGAATCCGGGGTCAATATCGCCGGGGAAAGTCGCTTGCGTTTGGCCATGTCCTGCCCCCTGCCCTATTCCGCGGCGCCAGCAACCGCCGCGGCATCGCGGGCTTGCGCGTCGCGCCACCAGGCCCCGGTGAAAAGCCGTTTCACACCGGCATAGGTCTCGTCGAAGGCCGCCCGGCCGCGGGCATAGGTTTCACGGTTGAAATCGCGATAATCGGCCTCGTAAATCCCGGAGATCTGCTCCCCGGCCTGACCTATGAGCGCGGTGAAATCCTGCCGGTAGGGCGACAGTGCCGCGCCCATGTAAGCCTGCATCAGCGCCGCGAACTCGGCTTGCTGGCTGTTGTCGTAACGCGTCACCACCGCCCGCACCGCGTCCCATTCGAATGCCGTCTGCGCCAGCCCGAGTGCGCGCGCGGCGATGTTCTCGCTTTCCTCGATGGAAGAGAAGGTGGCGTGCAACATGTCGAAGAACCGGCCCGTGGAATCAAACTCCAGGAACGAGGCGCCAAGCGGCACGAGCAGAATATCGGCCGCCGCGAGCGCGTTGATCGTGAGATAGCCGAGCGCGGGCGGCGTATCGAGGATGACGAGATCGTAGGCGTCGAGGATCCCGTCAGCGGCCAGCCGGTCCCCCAGCCCGTCCCAGAGCTTCCAGCCGCGCCCCTGCATCCGCCAGACTGGGATCTGGAACTCGGCCCAGTAGAGATCGAGCTGCGCGCCGATGAGATCGATATTGGGCCAGTGCGTTTTCTGGACGAGATCGGAGGCGCCGATCTCCAGCGCTTCGCTCAGTGTCTCCTCGAGCGCCAGCGGCGCCTCGCCCCGGCCCTGCCGCGCCCGGTTCTCCTCGCGCAGGTATTCGGCATAGTGGCGCGCCAGGAGCGGGAAGGCGGTCTGCCATTCATCGGCGACGCGGCCGCCGAAGATCGAGGTCATCGAGCCCTGGCTGTCGAGATCGAGCACGAGGACACGGTAGCCGTCGAGCGCCGCCGACATGGCCAGATGCGCCGCGGTGGAGGTCTTGCCCACCCCGCCCTTGAAATTCGCCACGCCGATGATCTTGGCCGGCAGGCCCGGCGGCCGGTAGGGCAGGTAATCCTTCGCCTTCGAGCCTTCCGCCGCGAAATGGGCTCTGAGCCGCAGCACCTCGTCGAGCGTGAACCACTTCGCCCCGCCATCGCTGTCGGAATGGCCCTGGGGCAGATCGGGGTTCTGGCGCAGAACGCGCCGGAAATGGGCCGCCGCGACCGGGATCAGGTAGCGCGTGATCTCCCAGGTGGAAAAGCGCCTGAGTGTTTTGCGGCCGGTTTCGTCCAGTCCGCGGTTCACCAGGTCGGCCCGGCCACGGGCGCAGGCCCGGGCCAGATCAGCAAAGCTTTCGGTGCTGACCGCCGCGCCAAGCTCCTGTGCGGCACGGTCGGGTGCGATGCCGAAATAGGCGGGCAGATCGTCCGGGAGATTCGGGGGCGCCATGGGCTGCTCTTCCTCATGTCACATGTTTTTGCCAGAATACCGGAAAACATGTGACATGAAAGAAAAAACGTATCTTCCTCTGCTTTTCTAAGCAAAATCAGATGGCTGAGTATTGGGAGCGGTTTGGTTCCGGAGTCCGCCGTGATGTTATTTTCTGTTATTGAATCTGTTAAGGACATTTCGCCTTTGGCTAAGTATTTGGTTTTCCAACCGCTTTCGGTGTTCGAGGAGGACAGGGCGACTCCGGTCCCACGTTTGCCCGACTCCGATCCCACGACCATGCGACTCCGATCCACCGAGGTCCGGGTCCTGTGGCTGGACCCGGGCCGGGCTTGTGGATAAGTTGGGTGTCACCGAAACCACGAATGACAATCGGGCGCGGGCAGAGCGATGACAGGCATTTCCCAGGCAGACCCCGGCGGGCCGCCGTTGCAGGGCGCGTTTTTCTTCTGTGATTTTCTCAATCCCGTGCCCAAGGGCGATATGGGCACGATGGAACATCCCGTCTTCAGCCTGGCCACGCGTCCGGATCGGCGCGTACTGGAATACCGGCACAACGACGTGGGGGTCACGGTCACGCCCTCGGTCAAGGGCCGCGCGACCATCTTCGACAAGGACATCCTGATCTATTGCGTGAGCCAGCTCGTTGCGGCGCTGAACGCGGGCCGTGCGGTCAGCCGCACCCTGCACCTGACCGCGCATGACCTGCTGACGGCGACCTGCCGCGACACCTCGGGCGACGGCTACCGGCGGCTCCGGGACGCCTTCGAACGGCTCGCCGGCACGCGCATCACCACCAATCTCGTCACCGGCGGGGTCGAGGTGACCCAGGGCTTCGGCCTGATCGAGAGCTGGCAGATCGTGCGCAAAACCCGGGCCGGGCGCATGGTTTCGGTCTCCGTCACGCTCAGCGAATGGCTTTATCGCGCAGCACTCGCGAAGTCGGTTCTGTCCTTGAACAGAGACTATTTTCGCATGCGAAAACCGCTCGAGCGGCGGATCTACGAACTGGCGCGCAAGCATTGCGGGCGGCAGGATTACTGGCGCGTCTCGGTGACTGTGCTGCACCGCAAGTCGGGCTCGGCGAGCCCCAGGCGCGTCTTCCGCGCCATGCTGCGCGAGATGATCTCCGCCAATGTCCTGCCCGATTACGAACTGGCCGAGGAACCCGGGGACATCCTGCGTGTCTCCGCCCGCGCCCAGGTGATCGAGGCCGTGGGCACGCCGCTTGTGTCGCCCGGGGCCCATGACGCGGCACGCGCGCTCCTGCCCGGTGCGGATGTTCACGCGCTCGAGGCCGAATGGCGCGCCTTCTGGGTCTCGACTGGCCGACCGCGGCTCGGATCGCCCGACAAGGCCTTCCTGGGATGGGTCGCGCAGAAGCGGTGAGCGGCCTTGTTTTGGCCCGGAAGCCCCGCTAGGCCAGCCTGCGACGGATCAAGACGGAACGATGCTCCATGGCGGATACGGGCGTGGTGGCCAATACCTACCTGATCGGCGCGCAGAAGGCGGGCACGACCTATCTGGCCACGCTTCTGGACCAGAGCCCCGAGATCTGTGTCTCCGACCCGAAGGAGCCGCAGTTCTTCTCCACCCGGTTCGACCGGGGCTCGGAATACTACACGCGCTGTTTCGCAGACCCGGGCGCGAAGATCCGGCTCGATGCCTCGACCACCTATTCGGCGCTGCGCCCGGCGCGCGATCTGGGCCGCGCGGATGCGCCGGGCATCCCCGCCCCGGTGCCGCAGCGCATCGCCGAGGCCTGTCCCGAGGCGCGCTTCATCTACATCCTGCGCGACCCCGTCGCCCGCGCGGCTTCGGCCCATCGCCACACGTTGCGCAAATCGGCCAACCCGCCCGACGGGCCGGTCTCGCTTGTCGCCTGCATCGAGGAAAACCCGATGCTCGCCGTCTCCAGCCGCTATGCCGACCAGATCGAGCGTTATTTCGAGGTCTTCGATCGCGACCGGTTCCTGTTTCTCGATTTCCGGCGCCTCACGCGCGACACCGGGGCTGTGATCGCCGAGGTCTGCGCCTTTCTGGGCGCTGATCCGGGCCTGATCGATACTGCGGTCTCGGAAGGGTCGAAGAACGCCTCCTACCGGATGACGCCGGCCGGGCGGCTGGTGCGCAGGGGGTTCGAGGCCTTTCCGGGCCTTGCCGGCCGGGTGAAGCGGATGCTGCCCGGCGCACTGCGCGACCGGGTGGCCGACGGCATGCTGCGCGCGCCGGCCGAGATCGTCTTCGATGACGAGGACGCGGCCGCGGCGCTTTTCGCCGAAGACCGGGCACGCGTCGCGGCGCTGACCGGGATCAGCGTCTAGACGCGCTCATTCGGGAATGAAGCGGGGCAGGGGATCCTGCAGCTCGATCAGCACGCTTCTGAGCCGCGCCTCGGCCTCGGCTTCGGTCTCACC
>JAAUYD010015543.1_pt1 | contig 20466 bp, 17 predicted proteins | sample 7278101 | NCBI WGS metagenome assembly JAAUYD01 (sample SAMN14350128, study PRJNA611818) | marine sediment metagenome | isolation source: surface marine sediment (0.6m) | place: French Polynesia: Moorea | collected 2018-08
CTTCCCTCAATCACTCCTACTAACTGTGCCAATAGTCTGCAACAATTCAGTGGCAGTATAGGGTTTAGGTAAAAAAGCTTGGACACCCATTTTATTAATTAAATTTAGTTTCTCACCACTAGCTAAACCACTAACAGCAATAATTTTGACATCAGGGTTAATTTTTTTTAAAGTGCGAATGGTAGTTATACCATCCATTGTCGGCATAACCATATCTGTTAAGACAACGGAAATCTGATCGCGGTGTTCTGCGTAAATTGCGATCGCTTCCACTCCGTCACAGGCTGTAAGGGCCTTGTAATTATGGCTCTCCAGGGATGTTTTAGTAATATCTCGGATGGAATCTTCGTCATCGACTACTAGAATTACTTCCCCACCACCATCAGCTAATTTTGCATTTGGCTTTTCTGTAGTTTCCAGAACTTGCTGTGCTGGTAAATAAACTTGAAATTGACTACCTTTACCAACTTCGCTATAAACATTGACAAAACCACCATGGCTTTTGATAATTCCTACTACTGTGGAAAGTCCTAATCCTGTACCTTTTCCCGTTTCTTTAGTCGTAAAAAATGGTTCAAATATCCGATCTATAATTGACTCAGAAATACCCATGCCAGTATCAGTAACCCTAACAACTACATAGGCTCCTGTTTTGGCATCTAGATGCATTTTGGTGTAGTTCTCATCAACCAAAAAGTTGGCAGCAGAGATACTTAGGGTACCACCATCCACCATGGCATCCCGGGCATTAACGCATAAATTCATTAACACCTGATGTAGTTGGGTGGAATCTCCCAATACCAGCCATAAATCCTCTGGTATTTGGGAAGTAACTCGAATTGATTTGGGGAAGGTTTCGTGAACAATTTGCTCAATTTCTGCAATTAAGTCCCCAATTTTTAATAAAATGCGATCGCATTCGACTCCACTGGTAAAAGCTAGCACCTGTTTGACTAAGTTTGCTCCCCGTTTGGCGCTGTTGATTAAAATTGGTATAAGTTTCTTGGTACGATCACTGTCAATGTTTGATTCTAACAATTGTGCTGTCATCAAAATCGGTGCAAACACGTTGTTGAGGTCGTGGGCAATACCACTAGCAAGGGTACCAATACTTTCTAATCTTTGGGAGCGCAATAATTGTCCCTCCAGTATTTTTTTCTGGGTAATATCAGTATTAACCACTAAAATTGATGGACTTTTGTGTTCAAATTCACTTACCAATGTCCAACGACTTTCAACGATAATATCTTGCTTATCGAAGGTTTGTTGTTGCAGTTCCCCTTGCCAAGCACCATTTTTACATACTGTGCTGAGTGCTGTTTGTAAAGGAATTGGCTTTTCTTGCCATAGTTCTGATGTCTTCTTACCAATGGCCTGTGCTGGCTGCCAACCGTATAACTTGGCTGCGCCTTGGTTCCAAAATAAAATAGTATTTGTTAAATCTTGAACAAAAATTGCATCGGTTGCTACATCCAAAAGGGCAGCTTGTGATTGAATTGTCTGCTGTGCCTTTTTTCTTTCTAAAGCATAACGGATGGAACGTTCTAATAAAGATGCATTCAACAAACTTTTTTCCAGGTAATCAGCAGCACCTGCTGCCATTGCCTGCATATCTATCTCCCGCTCTCCCTGTCCAGTTAGTACAATAATCGGAATAGAGCAGCCATCAGCAATTAGAGACGCTAATAATTCTAAGCCATTGCGATCGCCTAAACGGTAATCCAGTAAATATATATCATGGTGGCGATCTGCCACTGCCTGCATTGCATCCTGATAATTGTCTACCCATTCCAATTGACAATCCAGTACCTGAAATTCACCGCACCAATCACGGGTTAAAACATAGTCATCCTCGTCATCATCAATTAGCAGGACTCTGATTTGGCTGTTCTCCATGTCTGTCTCCCATTGTTTTTAAGGGTAGTTCCACAATTTCCAACCAGTACTTTTCAATCATCCGCATCACTTCTACTAAGGAAGCAAACGTTACTGGTTTGATAATAAATGAATTGGCACCTAAACTGTAGGTATAGCCAATATCATCTTCGGATTTAGAAGTCGTCATCACCACCACAGGGATTTGCCTGAGTTGGGGATCGGCTTTAATTTCCTGGAGTGCTTCCCTGCCATCTTTTTTGGGCATATTTAAATCTAGTAAAATTAGCCCTGGCCTTGGTGCCACTTTGGGATCGGTGTATGAACCCCGGCGATATAAATAATCCATTAACTCTTCCCCATCGGTAACGATATTGAGAGGATTTTGCAAGCGACTTTCTGCTAAGGCTTCACGAATTAGCATACAGTCGTCTTCATCATCATCCGCCATTAAAATAGTCACGTTTGTTTGCCGAGCTTTCATGATGTATTCTCTCCTTGATAATTGTTGTTAGTATCAATTCCCTACAAAACTGCAACAAATCACAACATATGATAATCACAGATACTGGCATAAAATTTTTCTTCTCTGGTAAGATTATCAGGAATAATACTGAACAATAGGTATTTTAATTGTCAGTGTACCCATCAATAAATTGAAGAATGAATACTGGTTATTTTTATTGAAACCATTTATACATTACATTATTTTTTTACTTAGAATTAATATCAAAAAGCTTGCCATCGATCGCCCTAAAGTCCAGTGATTTAATGGTTACTCCACTACTAAGAGCTTACATATTTAAAGCTACTTTGCGTTAATACAAATGAATTGGTAATGTAATAATGAAATTAGATCCTTGTCCTAGCTGACTAGTAGCAGTTATACTGCCACAATGGCGTTCCACAATCTTTTTACAAATGGCCAAACCAATACCAGTCCCTTCATATTGACTGCGACCATGCAAACGTTGAAAAACGTTAAATATACGTTCTAAGTACTTTTCTTCAAATCCAATTCCATTATCTTCTATAATTAATTGGAAATATTCACTGCTCAAAAGTTGATTTGATTGGGATTGATAATCTTGACTATAAATTTTAATAATAGGCGGTGTTTCCGGGCGATGAAATTTTAAAGCATTACCAATTAAGTTTTGTAATAATTGGCGCATTTGTAAAGGATCGGCAACAATGGTGGGCAAATCTTCTACTTCTACTGTTCCTCCAGTTTGCTGAATCCGAATTTCCAAATCAGATATTACTTCCTGGGCAATTTGGGTGAGATTTACTGGGACAAAAGGCTCTCCTCTGGAAGTAACTCTTGACAAACTTAACAAGTCTTCTATTAATATCTGCATCCGCGAAGCAGCATTTTGCATTCTCTCTAAATAGTCCCGTCCTTGGGGAGTGAGGGCATCACCACAGGTAGCTTTGAGCCTGTCGCCAAATGTTTTAATCTTCCGTAGAGGCTCTTGCAAATCGTGGGAAGCAACAAAGGCAAATTGCTGTAATTCCTGATTGGAACGAGCCAATTCTTGACGCTGTTGAGTTTCTTGCTCTAGTAATTTAGCTTGGGTGAGGGCCACGCCAACTTGATCTGCTAGTTGCTGCAACAGTTCTATTTCCCATTCATTCCACTGACGGGGATGGGCACATTGGTGGGCAATTAATAGCCCCCATAACTTGTTTTGGCGCATAATAGGGACGGCCAAATTTGCTTTGACGGCAAATCTTTCCAGAAGTTCTACATGGCAAGGTTCAATGTTAGCTTGGTAGATGTCATTAATAGCTCTAATTCTTCCCTGGCCATATATTTGCATGTAATTTGAGTCAAAACATTTGTCAATGATATGTTTTCCCATAACCACAGGAAAACCGGAAACTACGGATTCTGCCACCGCAATCACACCGTCTGGGCGCAATCTGACGATTACTACTCGGTCTGCCTGGAGTAGTTTTTGTACCTCCGTAACACTGGTTTGGAGAATCTCATCAATTTGCAAAGATTGGCGAATTTTGAGGGTGACATTGGCGAATAATTGCGATCGCAAATGTTGCCGTTGTAATTCCTCTTCTGCTAACTTCCGCTCAGTAATATCCGTATGGGAGCCGGTCATTCTAATTACATTGCCATTTTCGTCCCATAATGCCTGTCCCCGATCTAAAATCCATTTATAGCTGCCATCCTTACATAGAACCCGATGTTCACTGATATAAAAAGGGGTTTTTTTGTCAAAGTGGTCTTGAATGACTTCCATCACCCAACCAATATCATCGGGATGGGTGCGTTTTGCCCATTCATCTATATGGTTAGTAATCTCGTGTTCTTCGTAACCAAGCATTTCTTTCCAACGGGTAGAAAAGAACACTTCGTTAGTTTTCACATTCCAGTCCCAAATGCCATCATTATTGCCCCGTAATGCTAACTGCCAGCGTTCCTCACTTTCCCGGAGTGCTAACTCTGCTTGCTTGCGATTGGTAATGTCTATATCCACCCCAGACATCTTCACTGCTACCCCAGCAGAGTTACGAAATACTTTACCTTTACTGACCATCCAGCGAATACTACCATCAGGCATAACTGCTCGGAATTCAATGTCATATTCACCGGCTCCATCTACAGTCTGGCGAATGGAATGACTGACAAACTGACGATCTTCGGGGTGAATACAGTTAATAAAAGCTTCATAAGTACCATCAAAGGAGCCTTTTTCCAACCCAAACATGGCTTCCTTATTATCTGACCAAGTTACCTTTTGAGTGATAATATCCCACTCCCAAGTACCCATATGTGCCGCCGATAATGCCATCCGCAATTGCACTTCTTGGGTTTGTGCTTGTTCAGTTTGTTGGCGTAATTCTTCAATGGCACAATTAGCTTCTATCAGGCGGCGAACTCTTTGTCGCAATACAAACCCTTGAATTGGCTTACTAATATAATCCGTTGCACCTGCTGCAAACCCCCGCTCCACAGATGCCGAGTCGTTAAATTCGGTAATTATTAATATGGGAATATTCTCACCACTAGGGAGATTTCGCAATCTCTGACAACAGGTTACTCCATCCATCCCTGGCATGGTCACATCCAACAGTACCATACTTGGTTGGAACTGAGTATATACAGAAAGTGCCTCTTGGCCACTTCCAGCTTCCCCTACTTCATATCCTTCAGGTTCTAGCAGCCCACGGATTTGCATCCGCACTAAATGGTCATCGTCCACCACTAGAATAAAATTAGACATTTTGCTCCTGTTGCAATTGCGCTACGCGCAAGTAATAAGTAATAAGTAATAAGTAATAAGTAATAAGTTTACTGTTCATGGGTTTGAGTCCTCAATAATGTCTTAACGTATATGCGTAGTGCTAAATTGCCCTCATCAGTGAAATTTCTATGTCAAAATATAAAATTAGGAGCATTACCAAATAATCACTAATGACATCAACCCTGCTGAAATTTCCCCGTTTGCATGCACCTGTGCTACGTCAGTTACCCAACGGTTTGACTATCATAGCCGAGCAAATGCCCGTGGAAGCAGTTAATCTCAACTTGTGGATTAATATTGGTTCCGCCGTTGAGTCTGATAATATCAATGGCATGGCTCACTTTTTAGAGCATATGATTTTTAAAGGTACGGAAAAACTGGCAAGTGGTGAATTTGAACGCCGTATAGAAGAACGAGGGGCAGTAACTAATGCGGCTACTAGCCAAGATTATACCCATTATTACATTACTACTGCTCCCCAGGATTTTGTCGAATTAGCTACCTTACAAATTGATGTAGTTACCAATGCAAGTATACCGGATGAAGCTTTTGAGCGGGAACGGTCAGTGGTTTTAGAAGAGATTAGGCGCTCTGAAGATAATCCCCGTCGTCGCACTTATAGAAAGGCGATGGAAACTGCATTTAACAAACTACCCTATAAACGTCCGGTATTAGGTCCAGAGGCGGTAATTTCCCAACTCCAACCCCAGCAAATGCGGGATTTTCATGGAACTTGGTATCAACCCCCTTCCATGACGGCGGTGGCTGTGGGTAATTTACCCGTGGAAGAGTTAATAGATACTATTGCCCAGGGATTTTCACCAGGGAGTAAAAATCAAGGTTCACAGGTTAGTTATACTCCAGCAGAAGTTGGTACAGAATTACCATTTACAGAAATTGTCCGCCAAGAATTTGTTGACGAAAGTTTACAAAAAGCTAGATTGGTAATGGTGTGGCGAGTTCCGGGTATGGAACAGCTGGAAGAAACCTATGCTTTGGATGTATTAGCAGGGGTTTTAGGACATGGGAGAACATCCAGATTAGTTAGGGATTTACGGGAAGATAGGGGTATTGCTACCCATATTTCTGTGAGTAATATGACTAATCGACTCCAGGGTACATTTTATATTTCCGCCCAGTGTACAGTGGAAAATATTCCTGTGGTAGAAAATGCGATCGCTACTCATATTCGCAAGTTACACACAGAAATAGTGCAAGACTGGGAAATTGCCCGTATCCGTACCAGGGTTGCGAATCGGTTTATTTTTGGGAATGAAAAACCAAGCGATCGTGCCAATCTATATGGTTATTATCAATCATTAGTGGGAGATTTGGAACCAGCTTTTGATTATCCCTTATATATTCATCAACAAAATGGTGCGGATTTAATGCAAGCCGCACAAAGATATTTATCCCCGGATGCTTATGGTGTGGTGGTGATGAAGCCAGGTGAGGATAAGTAATAAGTAATAAGTAATAAGTAATAAGTAATGAGTAATGAGTAATGAGTAAGTTTCCCTAATACTGTCAACTGTCAACTGTCAACTCTTAACTCTCAAGCTTTGCATTGTAGAGGTTGATTTGGGAGATAATTAAAAAGCTAGCTTTGGGAGAGGTAGCTGTCAATTTTTGTTCAATTAAGCATTTAAGAACATTATACCCATGACTGACTCACAACTGGAAGATTTAACAACACGGGTAACCACAATTGAGGAACAATTAGAGCAAGTGCTTGATAGCCTTGATTTAATTCGCACTATTCAAAACGGTGTAAGACAGGAAGTACGCGCCACTTCTCAATCAACTGCGAGATTAGAACGAACAGTAAGACAACTTGCTGAAATATCTGCACGAACCCAAGCTGTAGTAGTGCGACAACAAGATGAATTGGAGCAATACCGCGCTGATATTCGCCAAAATCAAGAAAATATTAATCGAATGTTGGCATATTTAGAAAATCCGAACCGTGGCGATACTATGCCAAATTGAACTAACACTACGGAAATTAATCCCATTTAAAGCCGGGAAGGGAAGTACTGGGCTTAAAACCCAAAAATGTCGATAAAAAAGTAATTCCACAGGGAATGGAAAAAACTCATCCATTCCCAATAAACCTAGAACACTGATTCAGTGATGAGGAGATGAGGAGTAAAGCAATTAAAACTCTTAACTCTTAACTCTTAACTCTTAACTCTTAACTCCTAACTGTCACCTGTCACCTATTGCGTATCTAAGCGGAGTACAGCCATAAATGCTTCCTGGGGTACATCAACAGTACCTACGGATTTCATCCGCTTTTTACCCTTTGCTTGTTTTTGCAACAATTTCTTCTTCCGACTGATGTCACCACCATAACACTTGGCGAGTACATCCTTACGTAAAGCGGGAATATGTTCACTGGCAATAATTTTACTGCCGATGGCAGCTTGGATGGGAACCTTAAATTGGTGACGGGGGATAAGTTCCTTCAGCTTTTCTGCCATAGATCTACCCACACCATAGGCTTTATCCCGGTGAACAATCATGGCCAGGGAATCCACCGGATCCCCATTAATCATTAAATCCAGCCGAACTAAAGGATTTTCCTGATAGCCAATCAAGTGATATTCCATACTAGCGTAACCCCGCGATCGCGATTTCATCTGATCGAAAAAGTCCGTCACTACTTCCGCCAGGGGTAACTCATAGGTTAAAGTGGTACGCCCTTGGGTAAGATACTTCATATCCTTAAACACACCCCGGCGACTTTGGGATAACTCCATTAAAGTCCCCACAAACGTTTCTGGAGTAATCATCTCCACCTTCACATAGGGTTCTTCAATTTTTTCCCGATCATTGGGAGCAGGTAGGTGGCTGGGGTTATCGATATACATTTCCTCACCCTTCACCGTTGTCACCCGGTAAACTACGGAGGGGGCGGTAATAATTAAATCCAGATTGTATTCCCGTTCCAATCGTTCCTGGACAATTTCCATATGTAGCAAGCCCAAGAAACCACAACGGAAGCCAAAACCCATAGCACTAGAGGTTTCCGGCTCAAATTGCAACGCCGCATCATTGAGTTTGAGCTTATTTAAAGCCTCGCGCAAATCTTCAAACTGATCCGCATCAATGGGGAACATCCCACAAAATACCATGGGATTAGCCTCTGTATAGCCCGGTAATGGTTCTGGAGCCTTGGATTTAACTAAAGTAATGGTATCTCCCACCCGCGCGTCACTAACAGCTTTAATTGCCGCCGAGATGTAGCCTACTTCCCCTGCATGCAGTTCCTCCACTGGCTTTTGGGTAGGAGAAAGCACCCCCAGCTCATCAATCTCGTACTCCTTACCTGATGCCATCAAGTAAATGCGATCGCCTTTTTTGACGGTGCCATCCATGACTCGAAAATAAACAATTACCCCCCGATAGCTGTCATAGTAGCTATCAAAAATCAATGCCCGCAAAGGTTCTTGCACCGTATCTTGGGGTGGTGGTACACGCTTAACAATTGCTTCTAAAATATCGTCAATACCAATACCTTCCTTCGCAGAAGCTTGGATAGCATCGCTACAATCCAAGCCAATGATTTCCTCAATTTCCCCCACAACTCGCTCTGGTTCTGCTCCAGGTAAGTCAATTTTATTTAAAACCGGGATAATTTCTAAATCGTTTTCCAGTGCCAAATATACATTTGCCAAGGTTTGTGCTTCCACCCCTTGGGAAGCATCCACCACCAGTAAAGCACCTTCACAAGCTGCTAAAGAGCGGGACACTTCATAGGAAAAATCAACATGTCCAGGGGTATCAATTAAATTTAGCACATACTCCTGGCCATCCTTTGCCTTGTAATTCATCCGGGCCGCTTGCAGCTTAATGGTAATGCCGCGCTCCCGTTCCAAATCCATATTGTCGAGGAACTGTTCCTTCATCTGCCGCTTTTCCACAGTACCAGTGACTTGCAGCAAGCGATCAGCAAGGGTAGATTTCCCGTGATCGATATGGGCAATAATACAAAAGTTACGAATGCGAGCTACGGGAACGTCAGTCATACACTTCTTTGCTTTACCAGCAACTTAAGATAAAAACGCAGTTACTTCACGTATTTTAATGCTTTCTGGGCGAAGATGCTGCTAGTTATGGTAAAAGTTCCCTATGGTGAAGGTGGAAGGCAGAAAGTTTATAATTGATATTGGAGGGTTTCAACCCTTTAGTTTAGTTTTCATTTGGTAGTTGCCATATTAATCTTTAACTTCACCCCATCACCCCGCCCCTCCATCCTCACAAGGGTAGGTTTTTAATGTTTGGGTGGAGGTGGGATTTACGAAGAGAAGGGAGACTGGTAGACAAAGAAGAAACCCCTTATCTACATTGGGAACTGGTTCTTCAAGTCTAGCCAACACACAATTACCGAAAAATAAACACAGATACAAGCCCCTGGATTTATCCGTGGAGAAAAACAAAGGGTTTTGTCATGATTTCAAGCCCTTGGCTTTAGACATGGGGTTAATCTAAAATCTAAAATCTAAAATCCAAAATCAATGGGATTCAAGCCCCATAAAGGGAAGGACGGCTTGATGATACCATAGAGCTAATCGCTACACAGGCAGGGATTCGCGTCGCACAGCGTCCGAACCTGTTTCGGGGCGTATTTTTTGGAAAAAGTCTCGCTCATGGGGAGCAAGTATGTTTTTCTCGTTTGTTATTTTCGTACAGCAATGGAGAGCAACAAAAGTAAATGTGAGGGAGGGTAAATAGCACCTCTCTATGCCGATGAAACAAGAATCCTCTCGCCTTCAGTTTCTTCGAGCCATCAAAAAAATATATAAAGGTCTAATTACAGCTACTGGCATTGGCCATTTAGGAGCGTACAATAAACATGAAGCATTTTGCTTAATGCTCAATAAATGGGCAGATTATTCCATTGGTGAAAGCCCTGGATAGTAAAAATCAAGCGGTTTACAAAGTTTTGGAAAAAATCCAATTAGAGCATCCTAACCTATGAATATGAAAGATACAGCCGATACAGCCGATACAGCCATCGAAGCAAATCAAAAATTTGCTAAGAAGGTGGAAATTGCTATCCGCTTAGATTCCGAGCTACTAGAGCAAATTCAGCACTTAACTAACGATCCCAGTAAAGTGATTGAAGTAGCTATCCGCCAATGGTTGCGGGGTGAAAGCAACAGAGATGATGAGCTAACCCGCACTCCTCGTAGAATGCACGTACCACCCCGGGGAGAATGGAATGATTGAAGTTTCCCATTCAACAATTACCAAGGGATGTAAAGAGTATTAAAATAAATTTACATCCTCAACAAACAGTGATTAAGTCCCAAAAAATACTCATAAAAATAGTGGCATCTCGGTAACAAAATATGCCATCATTTAAGTGCCGATGCACAGCTAATGCTTTGAGCGTCCCTTTGTTTAACCCACTCGAATCATGAGTATTACTGCCAATTCCCAAATATCCAATGTATTATTTTCCAAAAATCTGGAGTCTATGACCAGTATCACCAATAGTTCATTATTAAATTTGGGAGCTGAACTGGTATATACTCAGGATGCAACGGGACGCTATCTAAGCTTTTATTGGCAGCAAGACGATGTTCCCAAACATGAAAAATCATCGTCTGCGATTCAAGTATTAAATTTACAACAAATAGTCAATGACTCCCAAGAGAGTGAAATCTTCGTCCCAGTAGAACAAGTAATTTATCTACAGAGATTACAGCGAGTATTAACGAATTTAGAACCAGAGAAATGTAGATGTTGGTTTAGTTACTACCAACATTTACTGGAATTTGACCTAGTGATTAGCCCCATTATGCCCAAACGAGGAACTGCGGCGACACAAGTATTAGTCATGGGGCAGCTATTACAAATTAGGGACAACACATGGAATGAGAACCTGGGGACAGAACAAACCCAGCAATTAGATGTGGTTTTACGCTCCCAACAAAATCAGAAATTAGTTCACCAAGTTACTAAAAATATCCGACTTACCCTAGATTTAGAAATTATTTGGCAACAAACAGTGGATGGTTTGGGTTCGGCTTTAAAACCAGAACATTGTATTATTTGTCCCTATAAACCTGGTGATTCTACTGTAAAAGTGACAGCCGCATATCAGCAATCCACAGCAAATTCCATGTTGGGTGTAGAAATAGATATCGCGTCTGAGCCTGCTTTGACTCAAGCATTGACAACATTGCAACCAGTTTTTAGCAACCAACCAATTCATCCTTTATTTAGTAAATATCAATTATTGGTAGTTCCCACTTGTTATCAAGGAAAAGCCAATGGGTTAATCGTTGCAACCATGAGTAAAACATGCTACCCCCCCAATAATTTAGAAATGGAATTAGCCAAGGAGGTAGCTGAACAATTAGGAACAGCCATCGCCCACGCCACACTGTATAAAGAATTAGAGGATGCACGACAACAGGCTGAAGAAGCAACCAGGCGCAAAAGTGAATTTCTTGCTAATGTTTCCCACGAACTGCGAACACCCTTGAATGGCATGATTGGCTTTTTAAAGCTGATTTTGGAGGGAATGGCAGAAGATCCAGAAGAACAAATGCAATTCCTCCTAGAAGCTCATAAATCATCCCTACATTTGCTGGATATTATTAATGATATTTTAGATATTTCCAGAATTGAAGCAGGGAAAATGGAACTGAAACCACAATCAGTGACATTAAGTGAATTATTCTGTGATGTTGAGAACTTTTCCCGTCCCCAAGCTGAAACCAGAAGCCTCAGTTTTCAAATGCAAACCCCTGCTACCTGCGATGAAATTATCATATACGGTGACTATCAGCGCCTCAAGCAAGTAATGCTCAATCTTTTGGGTAATGCCCTCAAATTCACCCATGAAGGGGGTATTACCGTTAGTGCCGATGTGGTGAAGAAAAAAGTGGTATTTCAAAACCAGGAATTTCCCGGTATGGTAAGGGTAAGAGTCGCAGACACAGGTATCGGTGTTTCTTTAGATAAACAAGATAAGCTATTTCAATTATTTTCCCAGGTGGATGGTTCTAGAACTCGCCAGTATGGTGGAACGGGTTTGGGTTTAGCAATATCCCAAAAACTGATTGAAGCTATGGGTGGAGAGGTCAATTTTTACAGTTTAGGGGAAGGTTTAGGTTCTACTGTGACATTTACCGTACCTCTGTATCAACAGCCCCTGTTGCTTTCTAGCCCTGAAAACGAATCATGAAATTCAACCACGAGCAAACCTGGAATTTCTAATTGTTCAGACGCGTCATTGTGACCAATTAATTCATAATATTATTAATTCATAATTCATAATTCGTAATTAATGGTGCAAGCCCCCGGATTCATCCGTGGAAAAATTAAAAATAATTGTGCCTTGTGCTTACGCATCGCGGCACAATTATTCCTTGTTTCAAGCTCCTGTTCCTACATTTATTTATGGGGTTTCTCCCCTGCTCTCTGCTCCCTGCCCCCCTGCTTCTTCCTGACTAGCAGATATTTTTTTTCTAGGTAGACTAAACTGAGAAAGGAGATGTCGAAGTGTTTGTATGACAGTGAGAGGAACACCCCAAGATTTATTCCAAGCCGCCTATGAAAGTCGTTACACTTGGGACGAAAAATTTCCTGGTTACAGCGCGGATGTACAATTGGTGCAAGGTTTATCAGTTTACGAAGGGAAAATTCACATTCACCACGACATGAGTGTAGATGTTACTGATGTTGCAGACAAACAAATTCAAGCAGGTATCTATACTCAATTGCAGGATATTGTCACCCACCGTCAAAAAATTGCTTTTAGTGAGGCTCATGGTGAACATGAGTTTATTTTTGGTGACACGGATGAGAATGGAGCCGTGGAAATTATTGTCAGGGGAGATTCCATGAATTCCCATTGTAAAGTCAAAAATGGGGAGATTTGTCAAGTTACAAGGGTAATGGGACGTATGGCTGTGGCGATTGCTACCCATGAAACCTTAGACACGGGGTCTGGTTATATTGCAACTAGATACGATGCCATATTTAGTGATGCCACAACCAATGAAGTGAATAGTGTACTTAAATTTACAGAAACTTACGAAAAATTTGGCGGTTATTACTTGATGACTAAGCAAAATATTCAGGAGTGTCAAGATGGAGAATGCAATACCACCGAATTTAACTATACAAATATTTCAATGGGGTAAAAACAAATTGCTCAAGTGCATTACCAGACTATAGGCAATTCAAAAGCTCCAATCAAAAAGTTACCCAACTGATTTTTACATGATTCCTGAAAGCCGATTAATTTTGAATATGAGGCTTTTGTAAATCATAAAAAATGTCTAAGTCCCGCTAATAAAAATTTGATATTCTGGTGAAGAAGTAACTATGGGTGTATTTCTAGAAAAATACAAATTGATTGAGTAAGTCATATTGATTGTGGCTATTTATACATCGTTTTGCAGCATATGCACCTGAAATTCTCCCAAGATATTAAATTACTACTACATCGCTTAACCGAACAGCCTTTAAGCCTGGGAGAAATCCTCGCAGAGACTTCTGAAAGGGGTTTTAGTTTAGTGATTGCTGTGTTAGTTTTGCCTTTTTTATTTCCCATGCCTCCTGGATTAACTGGTCCGTTTGGTGGTTCTTGCTTGCTATTATCCGCACAGATAATTTTAGGACGACGTTCTCCTTGGCTACCCCGAAAAATTGCCAGGTATAAATTTCCCCGACCATTTGCACAGATACTGTTAAAAAATTTACGCCAAGTCACAAGAGTTTTAGAAAAAATTACCCGTCCCCGCCTCACAAAAATCGCTGACAATCCCTATGTATGGAGATTTAACGGTTTCTGTATTTTTTGGTTAGCATTATTACTCATTTCCCCGGTACCTTTTACTAATCCCATACCCACCGTCGGTATACTAATGATTGCTGTGGCTATGATTGAGTCTGATGGTTTGTTAATGTGCGTTAGTTATATATTTACAGCCCTGACTACCTTACTATTTGGGTTTATCATTTATGCACTTTGGTTAGCACCCAATTTACTGCCGAAAATTTTTCAATGAATATGAAAAAACCCCCAGCCAGAAACTGGGGGTAAGAATTAGGGTGCATCTAACTGAATTCTGTATTCATTAAGCTAATAAAAACATCCGGAAGGAATTTTCAATTCCCTCCAGGAAGTCACACTCCCTACATCATAAGAGTTAAGAGTTAAGAGTTAAGAGTTAAGGGTTTCCTAACCCACCAAAAGACTTTTTTAGCAAGCCCTAATTATGTAGTGATATTACTAAATTTTCAATTTCAATTTAATTTATACATGATAAAACTCCAATTATTTATGTATTAATTTAAATTTAATACTGCAAAATAAGAATTTTATGCGTGTATTCACGAAATCTGATAGATTTGATCTAAATGTTACAATGCATATTTAAAAAGTTGGGATATCTCGATGCCAGTTGCAGCTAACTCAATCAAGTTTGGTACAGACGGCTGGCGCGGTGTAATAGCTGATGAGTTCACTTTTGAACGCCTAGCTTTAGTCGCGCCAGTTGCCGCTCAGGTGCTACTTAATACTTATGGAGAACAAGTAGGCAACCGCAAAATTATTGTAGGTTACGATCGCCGCTTTATGGCAGAAGATTTTGCTACTAAGATGGCCCAAGTGGTTTGCGCTGCGGGATTTGATATCTTGTTTAGCGAAACCTATGCCCCGACTCCAGCTTTTAGTTGGGCGGCAAAACAACAAAATGCTTTGGGAGCATTAGTAATTACTGCTAGTCACAATCCAGGCAAGTATTCGGGGCTAAAAGTCAAGAGTGCTTTTGGTGGTTCCGTGCCCCCAGAGGTGACTAAGGAAATTGAAAGTTTGTTGGGTAAGGAAGTCCCTCCAGCAGCAACACCAGGTAAGATAGAATACTTTAATCCTTGGTATAGTTACTGTGCTCAATTAGAGAGTAAGGTAAATATTGCCAAGATTCAGGATGCGATCGCTTCTGGAAAATTGACTGTATTTGTGGATGCAATGCACGGTTCCTCAGCCGGGGGATTAGGAAGAATCCTGGGAGAAGGGGTGAAAGAAATTAATAGTGATCGCGATCCCACCTTTGAAGGGGGTGCCCCAGAACCTTTACCTAAATACCTCTCCCGTCTATTTCAGACTATGAAGGATCATCGGCAACACCAAGCCACGGGTTTAATGGTAGGCTTAGTATTTGATGGAGATTGCGATCGCATTGCTGCTGTGGATGGGGAAGTCAATTTCCTTAGTTCCCAAATCTTGATACCCATATTAATTGACCACTTGACAAAACGAAGAAAATTTGCTGGGGAAATAGTCAAAACTGTCAGTGGTTCGGATTTGATTCCTCGGGTTGCAGCTTTGAACAATTTATCTGTATTTGAGACACCCGTTGGTTATAAATATATTGCTGACAGGATGTTAGAAGCTCAGGTATTGTTGGGGGGTGAAGAATCTGGAGGGATTGGTTATGGGAGCCACATTCCGGAGCGGGATGCTTTGTTATCAGCTTTGTATGTTTTAGAAGCGGTTGTGGAGTCTGGTTTGGATTTGGGAGACTATTACCGCCAATTACAGTCACAAACAGATTTTAACTCAGCATACGACCGCATTGATTTACCCCTAGCAAGTATGGAAGTACGGGAGCGGCTTTTACAGCAATTACAAGCCCAACCATTAACGGAGATTGCTGGTAAATCAGTAATTGATTGTCAGACAATTGATGGCTATAAGTTCCGCTTGGAGGATAAAAGCTGGTTGATGATTCGCTTTAGTGGTACGGAACCAGTTTTGCGGCTTTACTGTGAAGCCCCTACCTTAGAACAGGTGCATCAAACCCTGGCTTGGGCGAAGGAATGGGCGGAGTGAAGAGTTAAGAGTTAAGAGTGAAGAGTTAAGAATTAAGGAAGGGAGGAGTGATGACTTATCATCATCGCCTCATCACCTAATTTCCTCATCTCCCTGCTTCTCACTTTTCTGAAGAAGTATCCGTTATAAGTTAAAATGACAAAAAACATACCGTTTCTTTAGGAATTTAGCCTGGGTAGGTAGGCTTTGCTCATCGTATAGCCCTACTCTTCTAGAGTGAGGGAAATATAGCGTAGCCTTATACATAATCGGTATTAAAATCCATAACTCTTAACTCATAACTCTTAACTCTTAACTCTTAATTTGATGACAGAACTTGTTGTAGCTACTGGTAATCCAGGTAAATTAAAAGAAATGCAAGCTTACCTGGATGGCTTGACGTGGGAATTAACCCTCAAACCCCCAGAAATAGAGGTAGAAGAAACCGGCGATACATTTAGCGCCAATGCCCAACTCAAAGCCTCTCAGGTAGCATTAGCAACGGGTAAATGGGTAATTGCAGACGATTCTGGTTTGGAAGTAGATGCCCTCAATGGCGCACCTGGGGTATATTCTGCTCGTTATGGAAAAACTGATAGCGATCGCATTTCTAGATTATTGCAGGAATTAGACAATAAAACTAACCGTCAGGCGCAATTTGTATGTGTAGTAGCAATGGCTAGTCCTGATGGTACAATTGTTTTACAATCGTCAGGTGTTTGTCGTGGTGAAATTCTCTATACACCCCGTGGTAAAGGTGGATTTGGCTACGATCCTATTTTTTATGTTCCAGAAAAGCTATTAACTTTTGCGGAAATGCCCCCAGAATTGAAACGTTGTGCAAGTCACCGAGGAAAAGCATTTGCTGCTTTATTACCCCGGCTAGAAAAACTCCGTATTTGAGTAAGGGTGCAGGCTGCAGGGGAAGATAAATAAATCATTACTCCTTCCCTCTTTCATTCCCTCACTCCCTTACTCCTAAGTTTTCACTACACTGCTTCTAGGTTCGTTTCTCCAGTCCGAATCCGCACTACACCATCAATTGGAGAAATAAATATCTTACCATCACCAATTTCCCCAGTACGGGCAGCAGCAATAATTTTTTCTACCACCATATCCATCTGTTGGTCTTCTACCACAAGCTCTATTTTCAATTTTTGTAGGAATTCAACGGTATACTCAGAACCGCGATAGCGTTCTGTTTGTCCTTTTTGCCTGCCAAATCCCCTGACTTCAGAAACAGTCATACCTACGATGCCAGCATTGACTAAAGCAATTTTGACTTCATCAAGCTTAAAAGGACGGATAATAGCTTCGACTTTCTTCATTTTCGTTACTCTTATATTCTACTAGTTTTTTCCATCTATCTAAATAGATTATCTGCCTGAAGCTTTAAATAGCAGAGTTATTGTCCATCAATATGTACCAAATGCCACATTTGTTGATAGTCAATGTCATGCTGAAATTTGATGGCAAGAGCATCAGCCAGCATTCTCTATCTAAAACTATAGTGGACACTGTGACACGGGAATTTTATGTTCTATTCTGAATTATGAAAATTTTTGACCAAACAATTTTAGATTTTAGACCAATGTTGAGATGGTTAAATCTAACGACTATTATTTTGAAATAAGGGGCGAACAATCAAATATCCGGTACCAAAAGCTGTAAAGATAATTAGCAAGACACAGAACGCTAACCACCAACCATTGGCAAATCTTTTTTCTTCACTGCTTGGATAGTAGGGTACTTCCTGCTCCTCCAGATATACTGGTTCTGGAGACTCAGGCATTTCTATGTCAGAGATGGTAAAAAATGAATTCTGGTCATAGGATTGTGGTGTAGTGGGAGGTGTTGGTAATTTGGGCTCACAGTAGGCAGGAGTAGTTTCTGGTGATGGGGAAACTTGACTGGGGGATTTAGAAGTTTCTACATGATGCTCCACAGGAGATGCTGTGCTAAACCTATCATTGTCAGAAATGTTAGCCCATTTTTGTAAGTGCAATACAGATTTAACTACTGTAGCTATTTCTTGGCGTAATAAATGATTCTCTTGGACTAGTTCTTGATTTTTGGTAGTTAGGGCATCTAATTTAGCTTGGGTAGCTTGTAATTCCCCAGCTAAGTCTCGGTAAACAGATAGGGGTACAGACGGAGAATAATTACGATTAGTTGTACCTGATGATTGATTTTGAATCGATTCTGTAATAGTTCGCATTGCTCAGTTTCAAATATTTGTTTGTATGTCAAGTCTTTTCTACTAATGTAAAAAAATTAGCATTTAGACTATGTATGCCAAAGAATAATCTAAAACAGCTCCATGGGCAAAGATATTTTGTGGATATTTTTTCTATTTCTGTTCAATGTCCGTTAATAAAGGGAAAAAGTGACCCACAGGACCTTGTCCTTGACCTATATTTAAGGAATAATTCAAAGCGGTAGTAACATATTGCTTTGCCTGTAATACTGCTGTTAACATATCCTTACCCTGTGCTAAATTAGCTGCGATCGCAGCTGAGAGTGTACACCCTGTACCATGGGTATTTTTAGTATCTATTTGCTTGGTTTGCATGGTTTCTAGCTGTTGTCCATCAAACCAAATATCCACACCCCGTAAATCTCCTTCCATTCCTCCACCTTTAACTAAAACTGTTTTTGCTCCTAAGTTATGGTGAATGATTCGAGCAGCTTTAGTCATATCCTCTAGGGAATGAATTTTTATCCCACTGAGAATTTCTGCCTCGTAGCGATTGGGGGTAACAATTGCGGCTTGGGGGATGAGTGAATCTCCCAATGTTTTGATTGCTGCATCAGAAATTAATTGTACTCCTGCGCGGGATACCATAACTGGATCGACAACGAGATTGGTAATTTTCCGGGTTTCTACTTGCTGGGAAACTGCGGCAATAATTTCTTGATTCAGCAGCATTCCTGTTTTTGCCCCTTGTACCCTAATATCTTCATACACTGCCTGTATTTGCGCTACCACTGCTTCTGGAGTCATGGCATCAACCCTATTAACTCCCAATGTATTTTGGGCTGTGATGCAAGTAACAGCACTAGTGCCGTGGACACAGTGAAAAGCGAAAGTACGTAAATCAGCTTGTATTCCTGCACCACCACCACTGTCTGAACCAGCAATAGTTAAAGCGACGGGAAGTTTTTTGTTAGTAGTCATAGTGAGGGAGTGAGGGAAGTAATAAGTAATAAGTAATAAGTAATAAGTAAGTTTCCTTAATACTGTCAACCATCAACTGTCAACTAATAACTATTTCTGCAACCGTTGTAATTCTCCTTGTAGAAATTTACACCATTCTGCGGCTAGGGGAATTTCGGTAAAGGGAATTTGTACTGAATTATCGGGTTGAGTGAAGAAAAATTGGAGAGCGATCGCACGACCTTTTGTGGGTATATTTTCTATATCTATCTCCTTACCATTGACTAATACAACGACTTTACGGACATCAAACAAAGAAAATGTTTGCAGATTTATTGGCTCTTTTTGTGTGGGTTTTCCCCAGGTAATTTTGTCACCTTTTTGACCAATCACAGCGAGTATATCGTATTTTGCTCGCTCAAATTGTTCTGCCCAATGGCGATAAGCTTCAACCTTCTGATATTCCTTTGCTCCTTGCCAAGCTAGCCAAATAAATACTACTAATAGGGGTAACCATAAAAGACCACGTTCCATAGGTATGTATCTCTTGATGCAAAATAAATGAAGAATATACTGGATGGTATAGCACTATGCACTAGGGAATAGGAAATAGGGAACAGGGAACAGGCTTCGGCCGTGAGCTCAGCCGAACGGGAACAGCAGGCTATCAAAGGGTTTTTTGGATTTATAAATGTCCATGCTCTATTTTACGTAGTGCTATAAATTAAATCTCTTCTTCCCATCACAACCGACTACTACGCAGCCACACTGATTACCGTACTACCGGAACCGCGCACAGTGCCCCTAATTTTTAATTATGGGGGTGTAGTGCGCTGTGGGAATTTATTCCCCGTGACGTTCTATAAATCATTTGACGCTTTCTAATTATAATCATATAGTGTAAACAGGAGGTGATTCAATTGTTTAATCGTCTTGAAAAGTTTTGCGCCGGGAAACCCGGACGCGCAAACTTTTCGCTGACTTACGAATTCAAGCTCAAGCCAACAAAAAACCAAATAGATATTTTTGAACAATGGCTAGAAACTCATCGTAGAGTTTACAACCATGCTTTAGCTGAACGTAAGGACTGGTATAAATCTCGGTCATGTCAGATTAAAGCTTGTAGTATTCGTAGTTGTTACATTATCCCTGCCGACGCACCACGTCCAACTTACGCAAGTCAATGTAAGTCTTTAACTGCTGCACGTAAAAATAATGAGTATTTAGGTAAAGTTAATGCTCAATCTTTACAACAGACATTAAGAAGACTTGAAAAAGCTTTTGTAAGTATGTGGGAACAAAATCACGGGTTCCCACGATTTAAAAAA
>JAAUYD010102485.1_pt1 | contig 20466 bp, 17 predicted proteins | sample 7278101 | NCBI WGS metagenome assembly JAAUYD01 (sample SAMN14350128, study PRJNA611818) | marine sediment metagenome | isolation source: surface marine sediment (0.6m) | place: French Polynesia: Moorea | collected 2018-08
CAGACCCGCATGGCGGTGATCTCGAACAACCTGGCGAACGTCAACACGACCGGTTTCAAGCGCGACCGCGCGGTGTTCGAGGACCTGATCTACCAGAACATCCGCCAGGCCGGCGCCAGCTCGACCGAGGACACCGAGCTGCCGTCCGGGCTGTACATCGGCACCGGCGTGCGCACCGTGGCGACGCAGAAGCTGCACTCGCAGGGCAACATCATCCAGACCAACAACAGCCTCGACATCGCGGTGCAGGGCAACGGGCTGTTCCAGATCACGCATCCCGACGGCACCATCGTGTACACGCGCGACGGCTCGTTCGGCATGGACTCGACTGGCCAGATGGTCACGCAGAACGGCTACCTGCTCGACCCGGCGATCACGATCCCGGCCAACACGCTGTCGGTCACGATCGGCTCCGACGGCACCGTCTCGGCGCTGGTCTCCGGCACCAGTGCGCCGACCCAGATCGGCAACATCACGCTCGCGCAGTTCGTCAACCCGACCGGCCTCGAGGCGATCGGCGACAACCTGTACCGCGAGACCGCGGCCAGCGGCGCGCCGCAGGTCGACACCCCCGGACAGAACGGCGCCGGCACGCTGATCCAGGGCTCGTTGGAGAGCTCCAACGTCAACGTCGTCGAAGAGCTGGTCAACATGATCGAGACGCAGCGCGCTTACGAGATGAACAGCAAGGCGATCTCGACCACCGACGACATGCTGGCCTACGTCGCCCAGCAGCTGTAACCGTCCGATGCGTGTCGCAGGGGCAAACGCATGAACCGTTCATTGACAGAAACGCCAATCTCGCGCAGCGGCCTGGCCGGCGTGGCGCTGCTGGTCCTGGTCCTGACGATGCTGTCCGGCTGCCAGTCCGATCCCAAGCGCGACCCGGACTACGCCGCCGTGCCGCCGGCGTCGATCCCGCCGGTGCCGCGCGGCAACGGCGCGATCTACCAGGCCGGCTTCGAACGCGCCTGGTTCGAGAACATCCGCGCGCGCCGTGTCGGGGACATCCTGGTCGTCAACCTGGTCGAGGAGACCGAGGCCATCCACGAGAACTCGGGCGGTGTCGACAAGAGCAACAGCACGTCGATCACCAACCCGACGCTGTTCGGGCGTGCATTGAAGTTCGACATCCCGTTCCGCGACGGCTCGTACAACCTCGAGCAGAGCCTCGAGTCGAACACCAGTTTCTCCGGCGACGCCGACAACGAGCAGTCGAACGAGCTGACCGGCTCGATCACGGTCATGGTCACCGAGGTGCTGGGCAACGGCTACCTGCGGGTACGCGGTGAGAAGCGCATCGGCATGACCGGCGGCAACGAGTACATCCGGGTCTCAGGCATCGTCCGGCCGGAGGATATCGACACCCAGAACTCGGTCGACTCGACGCGCGTCGCCGACGCGACGCTGATCTATGTCGGCGACGGCCAGGTCTCGAAGGCCACCCAGATGGGCTGGCTGGCCAAGTTCTTCATCTCGGCGATCATGCCGTTCTGAGCGGTGACACGCATGTTCAAGCACTCCGTTTCCACACTGTTTTCATTGCTCGCCGCGATGGCCGTCGTCGTGCCTGCCGCGCTGGTCACGCCGACCGCGGCGTTTGCCGAACGCATCAAGGACCTGGCGACCATCCAGGGCGTGCGCGATAACCAGCTGCTCGGCTACGGCCTGGTCGTCGGCCTCGACGGCAGCGGCGACAAGGTCGGCTCGTCGCCGTTCACGCAGCAGAGCCTGCGCAGCATGCTGACCCAGCTCGGCATCGTCGTGCCGCCCGGGGTCAACCTGAATCCGAAGAACGTCGCCGCGGTCACCGTGCATGCCGACCTGCCGGCGTTCGCGAAGCCGGGCCAGCAGATCGACGTCACGGTGTCGTCGATCGGCGACGCGAAGAGCCTGCGCGGTGGCGCCCTGCTGATGACGCCGCTGAAGGGCATCGACGGCCAGGTCTACGCGATCGCGCAGGGCAACCTCGTGGTCGGCGGCCTGTCCAGCGAGGGTGCCGACGGTTCGAAGGTCACGATCAACATCCCCAGCTCCGGACGTGTGCCGGGCGGTGCGACCGTCGAGCGCAGCGTGCCGACGCCGTTCGGCGAAGACGCGCTGCTGACGCTCAACCTCAAGTCCGGCGACTTCACGACCGTGCAGCGCGTCACCGACGCGATCAACCAGGCGATCGGCGCCGGCACCGCGTTCGCCGTCGATGCGACCTCGGTCAAGGTCAACGCGCCGAAGAACATCGGCCAGCGCGTCGGCTTCGTGTCGATGATCGAAAACCTGCAGGTGAATCCGGCCGCAGCGGTCGCCAAGGTGATCGTCAACTCGCGTACCGGCACGGTCGTCATCAACAGCACGGTGCGGGTCAGCCCGGCCGCGGTGTCGCACGGTTCGCTGACCGTGACGATCAGCGAGAACACCGAGGTGTCGCAGCCCAACCCGCTCGGCGCCGGCAGCACCGTCGTCGTGCCGCAGTCGAATGTCGGCGTCAGCGAGGAGGGCAGCCGGATGTTCGTGTTCGATCCGGGTGTGACGCTGGACACCGTCGTGCGCGCGGTCAACCAGGTCGGCGCCGGACCGAGCGACCTGGTCGCGATCCTCGAGGCACTGAAGCAGGCCGGCGCGCTGAAGGCCGACCTGGTCGTGATCTGAGGACCGGCGATGCAGCTCGACATGGCACAGGTCTACACCGACTTCTCCGGTCTCGCGGCGATGCGCGCGCGCGCCCGCGACGACCAGGACGCGGCGCTCGACGAGGTCGCCCGCCAGTTCGAGTCGCTGTTCCTGCAGATGACGCTGAAGAGCATGCGCGACGCGAGCTTCGGCGGCGGTCTGCTCGACAGCAAGCAGAGCGAGTTCTACCGCGAGATGTACGACAAACAGATCGCGATGACGATGACCGAGGGCCAGGGCATCGGCCTCGCCGACGTGATCAAGCGCCAGCTCGGCGGCGCCGTCGCACCGCCGTACCAGGGCCTGCAGCCGCAGGAGTATCTCGGCATGCCGATCGTGGCGCGGCCGGCGGTCGCTGCCGGCGCCGAACGCGCGGAGCAGACGCCATCGACGGCCGCGGATCTGGCCTTCGACGGCGATCCCGAGACCTTCCTCGAGCAGCTGTGGCCGGCGGCCGAGCAGGCGGCGGCCGAACTCGGGCTCGCCCCCGAGGCGCTGCTCGCCCAGGCCGCGCTCGAGACCGGCTGGGGGCGCCACGTGATGCGCCAACGCGGCGGTGACAGCAGCCACAACCTGTTCGGCATCAAGGCCGACCGGCGCTGGCACGGCGATCGCGTGCCGGCGAGTACCCTGGAGTACCGCGACGGTGTCGCGCTGAACACCCGTGCAGATTTCCGCGCCTACGAGTCTTTCGAGCACAGCCTCGCCGATTACGTCGAGTTCGTGCAGCGCAATCCGCGCTACCGCGAGGCGCTCGGCAAGACCGACGACCCGGCGGCCTATTTCGACGCGCTGCAGCGCGCCGGCTACGCGACCGACCCGGCGTATGCCGACAAGATCCAGCGCATCCTCGACAGCGAGCCGGTGCAGCGCATGCGGCAGCGGGCACAGGAGGGCAGCACCGCGACCTGATCCACGGGTAGCGCCGCGATACGACCATGGCCAGCATCATCAACACCGGCATCAGCGCACTGAACGCGTTCAAGCGCCAGATGGAGACGACCGGGCACAACATCGCCAACGTCAACACCGAAGGCTACAGCCGGCAGCGCGTGCAGCTGGCGGCACGCCTGCCGCAATCGTCGCCGCAGGGCTTCATCGGCGCCGGCGTCGACGTCGCATCGATCCAGCGCAGCTACGATGTCCACCTGGCCAGCCGGGTGCGCGACTACACGGCCGCGTTCCAGGAGTTCGATGTCTACCATCAGCGCGCGACGCAGATCGACAACGTGATCGCCGACGCGTCGGCCGGCCTCGACGACATGCTCGCGCAGTTCTTCGCCGCGGTGAACGATGTTGCCGACGACCCGAGTTCGATCGCCGCGCGCGGTGTCATGATCAATCGCGCCGAGCAGCTGTCGGACCGCTTCAATGCGCTCAACGGCTGGTTCGAGGACATTCGCAACCAGCTCAACCGCGACCTCGAGAGCGAGGTCGACGAGATCAATGCGATCGCCCGTTCGCTGGCCGATGTCAACGCGCGCATCGGTACGTTCAACGGTGTCGTCGGCGGCATCCCGAACGACATCCTCGATCAGCGCGACAAGCTGGTCGACGACCTGAGCAAGTACACCAACGTCACGACGCTGGAGCAATCCGACGGCTCGATGAACGTGTTCATCGGTACGGGTCAGGCGCTGGTCGTCGGCGGCACGGCGAATGCGCTCGCTGTCATCAACAACCCGCAGGCCGCCGATCACAAGGAGATCATCATCCAGCAGACCGGCGGTCTGACCGTGACCGTCACGTCGCAGATGACCGGCGGCAGCTTCGGCGGCCTGCTGCGTTTCCGCGACGAAATCCTCGACGAGTCGCAGAACGCGCTCGGCCGTGTCGCCATCGGCGTCGGCTCGTATTTCAACGCCGAGCACAACAGCGGCATGGACCTCGACGGCGATCTCGGCGGTGACTTCTTCGCGGTCGCTGCGCCGCAGGTCCTGGGCAGCCCGGGCAACAGCGGCACGATCAGCGTGAACCTCGGCAACGTCGCCAACCTGACGACACACGAATACCGGCTCGACTTCGACGGTGCCAGCTGGTCGCTGACCGACCTCGACAGCGGCGGCAGCGTGGCGCTGAGCGGTGCCGGCACGCCGGCCAACCCGTTCGTCGCCGACGGCATGAGCATCGTCATCGGCGCAGGCGCCGCGGCTGGCGACAGCTACCGCCTGCGTCCGACCCGCAACGGTGCCTTCGACATCGCGACGCTGGTCAGCGATGCACGCGACGTCGCCGCGGCCGAGGCCGTGCGCAGCAGCGCCACGGCGGCCAACAGCGGCACCGCGAGCATCGGTGCCGGCGCGATGACCACGCGCACCGGCAGCACCAAGCTCGCGGCCCAGGTGCCGTCGACGATCACGCTGACCTATCAGGCCGGCAACCAGCTCGCGATCACCGGCGCGCCGGCCGGCACCCAGTTCGTCGATGCCAACGGTGCGGCGCTCGGTGCGAGCGTGGCGTACAACAGCGGGCAGACCTACCGCGTCGATATCCCGGGCCTCGGCGTCTTCGATTTCGGTATGAGCGGTACGCCGGCGGTCAACGACACCTTCACGCTGGCCGACAACACCGGCGGTGTCGGCGACAACCGCAACGCCCGGCGCCTCGCCGACCTGCAGAACGCCAGCCTGATGATCGGCGGTACCGCGACCTTCGCCAACACCTACGGCGCGCTGATCGCCGATGTCGGCACCAAGACTCATCAGGCCGACAACAATGCGACCGTGCAGGAGCACCTGCTCAGCCAGGCCGAGGCCGCGAAGTCGGAGGTCTCCGGTGTCAACCTCGACGAGGAGGCAGCCGACCTCGTGCGCTTCCAGCAGGCCTACCAGGCCGCGGCGCAGGTGATCAATGTCGCCAATACCCTGTTCGATTCGCTGCTCAGCGCAGTGAGGAGGTAGACGATGCGGATCTCGACTGCCCAGCTGTTCCAACAGAGCGTCGACGCGATGCTCGAGAGGCAGCGCGAGGTCGCCGACACCGAGCTGCAGGTGGCCAGCGGCAAGCGCATCCTGCGGCCATCGGACGATCCGTCGGCGGCGGTGCGGGTCCTCGACCTCAACGAGGCACAGAATCGTCTCGCCCAGTACCAGCGCAACGCCGATGCCGCGATCGCCCGCCTCGACCAGGAAGAGACCGCGCTGATCAGCATCGAGCACCTGCTGCAGCGCGTCCGTGAACTCGCCGTGCAGGGAGCCAACGACACCTACAGTGCCGAGGACCGCGCGGCAATCGCTGCCGAGGTCCGCGAACAGATCGACAACTTCCTGCAGCTCGCCAACTCGCGCGATGCCAACGGCGAGTACATCTTCGCCGGTTTCCAGAGCCTGACACAGCCGTTGTCGCACGACGGCGTCGGCACGTTTACGTACAGCGGCGATACCGGTCAGCGTAGGCTGCAGATCGGCGAGACGCGCGAGGTCGCGATCGGCGACCCGGGGACGATCTTCATGGAGTTCGCGGCCGCCGACGGCGGCACGACGAACGTCGGCGAGGTGCTCTACGACCTGGCGACGACGCTCGCGAGCGGTAACGGTTACGAAGACGCGATCACCGACATCGACACCGCGTTCGGGCGCATCTTCGACACCCGCGCCAGGATCGGCGCGCGACTCAACGCCATCGACGACCAGAAGGCTGCCAACGACGCGTTCGACCTGGCGACGACGCAGGTCAGGTCGACGCTCGAGGATCTCGACTATGCCGAGGCGATTGCGCGGTTCAATCAGCAGCTGACGGCGCTGCAGGCCTCACAGCAGGCATTCGTCCGCGTCCAGGACCTGAGCCTGTTCAACTTCCTGCGCTGACGCCAGCCGCGCGTAGCTGCCGCAGCGGCTGCGCCGGATCGTGCCCGACCGGGTTGCCGGCCCAGGTGTCACCGGCCCCCGGCGGCAGTGGCACACGTGCCGTTCGCTGTCAGGGGCTGCCGACGACCGTCAGGTAGGCGGCCGGGAGGTCGGTGCCCTCGACGTGGTAGACGAAGGACTCGTTCGAGAACACGCCGAGCAGCACGCGTTCGCCACCGGTCGCCACGCCGGCTTTTATCGACCCGTTTTGCAGGATCGTATGCGTGCCGCTGCCGGCCGGAGTCTCGAAGTAGACGGTGCAGGGATCCGAGGTGCAGATCGCCGACGTCCCCGGGCGCACCGTGACCTCGAAGTAGTTGTTCGGTGCCCCCGCGGCCATGACGCCGCCCGATAGTGCCGCGATGCCCAACGCATGCAGCGCGCTGCGGAAAGCTTTGTCGAGTGCGCGAGATGTTCTCATCGGTAAATCCTCCGCTTGCGGATGCCCGTGCGACGAATCATGGTTGCAGACGGGGTACCGCTTCACCCTGTACATCGTGCGGAATAGGCCGCCGCGCGGGCACGCGCGACGCTCTGGCGCATGGTCAGTGCCGAGGTGCGAGTGACCCTGCGGGGTTTCGGCCCGACGGTCGGCAACCGGTCTGACCGGTGCCAGCGGCGCTCAGCCAAACATCTCCGAGAACTCGGCGCTGGCGCGCTCCAGGTCCTCGACACGGCCGATGTCGACCCAGTAGTCGCGCAGCGGGAAACCGCCGACCTTCTCGCCCTTGTCCATCAGCGAGTTGAACAGCGTCGGCATGTCGTAGAACTTCTGCTCGGGCACCAGGTCCAGCGTCTGCGGTTCCAGGATGTAGATGCCGGCATTGACGTAATAGCGCTCGACCGGCTTCTCGACCAGTTCGTCGACGACGTAGCCGTCGCCGATCTTGAGCACGCCGTAGGGCACCTGCTGCTGGTGCTCGCGCATCGCCATCGTCGCGACGAAGCCCTGTTGCTGGTGGAACGTCAGCAGGCGCACGAAGTCGACTTTGGTCAGCAGGTCGCCGTTCATGACGATGACCGGTTCCTGCGGGCGTTGCGGCAGCAGGCTCAGTGCACCGGCGGTGCCGAGGCGGCGGTCTTCGTGCAGGTAGGTGATGTTGACGCCGAGCCGTTCGCCGTCGCCGAAATGGCCGCGGATCATCTCGCCCTTGTAGTTCAGGCAGAGGAACAGGTTGACGAAGCCCTGCTCGGCGAAATTCTCGATGATGGTCTCGAGCACCGGCTTCGGACCGACCGGGATCATCGGTTTCGGTGTGACCTCGGTGAGCGGCCGCAGGCGGGTGCCGAGGCCACCGGCCATGATCACGACCGGTGTGCTGCGCTCCGGCTCGAGCGGCATGCTGTACTGAACCAGGTCGACGACGCAGCCCCGGGTATCGAGTATCGGCAGGTGGCGCAACGAGTGGCGGTGCATCGTTCGCTGCCAGCTGTCGAAGGTCTCTTCGGCGAGCCCGGTGGTCGGGTTGGCGTTCATGACCTCGGTGATCGGTATGTCCAGCCCCTTGCCGTGCAGCACGGCACGGCGGATGTCGCCGTCGGTGACCGTGCCGAGCAGATGACAGTCGCCGTCGACGACCAGTGCGATCTGAATGGCGCCACGGTCGAGCACCTCCCAGGCGCGATGCACGCTGGTATCGGGCCGGATGGTGATGTCGCGCCAGTTCTTGGTCATCGAGTTCGCCGATTCGCCGGCCAGGCGCGTCGCAATGCCGCGTCAATGGCCTGACGTTTGCCGTGATCGGGCTGTACGCTGCAAATACCGCGCCAGTCCATCGGCGACGGTGCCTGTTGCGGCGATTGCCGGGTGCCGCGGCGGCGACACGGGGCGGCCGCCTGCGAGGCCCAGCGAGGCCAAGTGACCGGAACCGCGTTCTCCCCGGGTGTCGGCGCCGCATCCTGGCCATTTCGACAGATCTCATGTGCCAATAAACAGTTTTGGCGGACTACGTTCGAGATAGCGGCGCGCCGGAACGGCGGCCGTTGCCGACCCACCGGCACCCAGACGCGGCACCCGAAGGAGGGAAGTCAATGACGGCCTACGAAAAGCAGATCCTCGAGACCGAAGCGTTCTACGATGCGCAAATCGCCCTCGCCGAGGCCGATGGCGAAGAGATCCTGAGCTCGATCGTCGAAGACAGTCGACTGCACGAGATCCTGCACAACCCGGATACCGAAGGTATCGACGAGGGCTGACGGCCCGCGCGAATGGTAGGCGAGGCGCAGCCCGCGGGCTGCGCCTCTTTCGTTGCCGGCGCGGCGGCGCCAGGGGGCGATTCAGGTCGACGCGCCGGTCGTCGGTCCCTTCCGGCGGCGTTTCGTTGCCAGCGACCGGCCTGTCTTCGCCGTAGCCCCCGGCGACGAGCGTGCATCAGCATGTGGAGATCCTGCGACGTTCGCAACCGTCGTGGCGCCGGCCAACAGCGGGAGTCGTAGTCGCCTGAGGGTTTGAGCGGCTACCAAGCCACAGCGAGCGGGAAACCGCAAGAATCCGGCAGGTATAGCGACGGCTGCAGACCGCAGCGTCCGGTTTCTCGCACCAGCTGATGGAAGCCACCGGGATACCAGATGCGTACGGCGTTGGCACTGTTCGGCTCGGGCTTCATGCAGGCCAGAGCGACGCCCTGCACGCCGCTGTCTGCCAGGTAGTCGACGCCGCGCGGCGCGGGGCGTCGTGACCGGGCGCGGTTGCAGGCGTCCCCGACGCCATTGTCGGTATGACCGGCGATGCTGACGCGGATCACCGGTAGGCCCGCCACCGCCACCGCGACACCGCCGGGGATCGCCAGCGACCGGTCGGTCAGCGCGTCGGACGCGCTCTTGACGATGACCGCGCGCGGCACGTTGCCCGCCGCGTTGTCGCCGATTGCATCGACCCCGGCGCCCGGCGTGCGGCCTACAGGTCGCCGGTGTCGTCGCCGGCGGCCGGGTCTTCCGGTTCGCCCGGCTGTACCGGTGCCGGCATCGGCATCGGCATCGGCGGCGGCAGGTAGTACGGTGCGTTGTGGTAGTAGTTGTAGCCGCGGCCCCAGCCGTCACCGTACCCGTAACCGTCACCTTCGCCGCGCAGGTCGCCGCTCATCCACGCGCGCAGCGCGAAGCTGAAATCGGCCTCGCCCTCGGCATCGCCGGTGCCGTCGCCCCAGGTATTGCCCCGCGCGTCGCCCCAACCGCTGTTGTAGGCGTCGTTCCAGCCGTGACCGCCCCAGCCGCTGCCCCACGGCACCCAGTCGTTGCCCCAGCCATTGTTGCCCCAGCCGCCGCCCCACGGTGCCCAGCTGTTCCCCCAGCTGTTGCCCCAGGGCATCCAGCCGTTGTTCCAGCCACCGGGATACGGGCGGCCCCAGCCGCCGCCGTACGGGACGCCGCCCCAGGGTCGATGCACCGGCACCGGGCCGTGCATCACGGCTGCCGGTGGCGTCGCCAGCGCCGGGTCCTCGGCGGCATATGGCGGCGGTTCCGCGACCTCGGGCGGCTGCGTTGCGGCCGCCATCTCGCGCATGGCCGGGGCCTCGCCGTCGGCCGCCACCGACGCCGGCGGCGGCTCGGGCACGTCACCCTTGGCCGGCATCGTCTGGGCCTGCGGTGCGGCCGGCTGCGCGGTCTGCGAACGACGCTCGATCACCCATGCCGGCACCCCGGGCGGCGCGCTGTCGGCTTCCGGGGCGGCCGGTCGTACCGGCGCGGTCGGTGCCTGCGGTGGTGTCGGCGCCTGTGGAGCGGCGGCCTGTGCGCGCCGTTCCTTGACCCAGTCGGGGAGGCTCGGCGGCGATTGATCCGCAGCCGCGGTCGGTGCCGGGATCTGCACCTGGTGCTCCTTGACCCAGTCCGGCAGCGCCGGGCGTTCGGTCGTCGCATCCGGTGGTTGCGGCGCGGCCGGCGCGTCGACGCGGTATTCCTTGACCCAGTCCGGCAGTGCCACGCGCGATGCCACGGTCTCGGCGGGTGCGCCGGCGGTCGCGGTGCCAGGCGATGGCAGTGCCGGCGCGACGGGACGCATCGGTGGCGTCGGCGCCGCCGGTGCCGGCGGTGGCGTGTTCAGCTCGGCGCGCCGCTGTTCGATCCAGGCGGGTACCGCGGCCCGGTCGGGCATCGGCGGCGCCGCCCAGGTGGGCGCCTGGCGGCCCGGGTCCGGTGTGCCCGTTGCGCCACCGGTCTGCTCGGCCTGCAGCGCGTGGGCGCCAAGACCGCTGAGAAGGGCGCCGCCTATCAGCAAGGGTTTGAGCATCGTGGGTCTCCTGGTCGGATCCGAATCGGGCATGCGACAACGTCGCGGCCTCGGTAGGTCGAGGAATCTACAGCAACGCCTTATCGACCGCTAATTTCATGCCGGATTCTCGCCGACGCCGCGGATGCCCAGTATCGACCAAAGCCTCGACTCGTGTAACCTAGACGGCACGCGAAACCGGTTTGCACCGGCGTCGCGGTGCCGCCGTCGACCCAGCCGTACCCTCCGGGAACCCAGCGAATGACCGATCTGCCCCAACACGGATTCCTGCTGCCGCAGGCCATGTCCGTCGATCGCCTGGCGGCGCTGCTGGGCGGCGACGGCGCCTGCGATGTCGATGACTCGGCCGCGTTCAGCCTGCGCTTTTTCGACAGCTTCGACTGGCGCCTGTACGGCGCCGGGCTGACGCTGCTGCAGCTCAACGTCGCGCAGGATTCGGAGCTGCGCCTCAAGCCGGTCGACGGCGCCGAGGTCCTCGATGCCGCGGCCTTCGACGGCACCCCGCAGTGGCCGGCGGAGCTGCCGCCGGGCGCGCTGCACGACCGCGTCGCCGAGCTGCTCGACATGCGCGTGCTGCTGCCCATCGTCGAGGTCCAGGGCACCGCGACCGATCTGCGCGTGCTCAACGACGACGCGAAGACCGTGGCCCGCCTGCAGTACCTGTCGATGAACAGTCATGCGCCGAGCGTCGACGAACCGCGCAGCCTGTGGCCGCGCGTGCGCCTGCTGCCGGTCAAGGGTTACGACTCGGCGCTCGACGAGCTGGCGCGATTTTTCGCCGCCGACCAGGAATGGCCGGCGGCCCCGGCCTGCCTGCTCGACGAGGCCGTCGCGGCGATCGGCCGCGAGCCCGGCGACTACTCGTCGAAGCTGGACGTGTCACTGAAGCCGGACATGCCGGCGCTCGACGCGATGCGCAAGATCTTTCTGACCCTGCTCGACACGCTCGAACGCAACGTCGACGGCACCCGCGCCAACCTCGACAGCGAGTTCCTGCACGACCTGCGCGTCGCGACGCGGCGCACGCGGTCGGCGCTGTCGCAGGTAAAGCGCGTGCTGCCCGATGCGATCGTCGACGAGTACAAGCAGCGCTTCGCGTGGGTCGGCCAGATCACCGGGCAGACGCGCGACCTCGACGTCTTTCTGCTCGAGCTGCCGCGCTATCGCGACAGCCTGCCGGCAGCGATGCGCGGCGACCTCGACCTGCTGCAGCGACGCCTCGAGGATGCGCACGTCGATGCGCAGCGCACGCTCGCCGACGCGCTCGATTCGGCGCCGTTCCGCGCGCTGCTGCGCGACTGGCGCCGCGTGCTCGAGGCCGAGAGCCTGCCCGGCGAGCCGGGCTGGTTCGCCGACCTGCCGATCAAGCGGGTCGTCTCGCAGCGCATCTGGAGGCTGTACCGCCGGGTCATCAAGGACGGCCGCGCGGCCGTGCACAGCGGCGAACCGCTGGCGATGCACGAGCTGCGCAAGGACTGCAAGAAGCTGCGTTACCTGATCGAGTTCTTCCGCAGCCTGTACGATCCGCGCCTGCTCAAGGGCACGGTCAAGACGCTGAAGGCCCTGCTCGACAACCTCGGCGAGTTCCAGGACAAGGAGGTGCAGGCGCTGCACCTGCGCGAACTGGCCGCCGGCTTCGACCTCGGCGACGCCGCGGTGCTGCCCAACGTGCTCGCGATCGGCGCCCTGGCTGCGGACTCGCTGCGCGCGCAGGAGGCGGCGCATGGGCGCTTCAGCGACTGTTTCGCGACATTCGATTCGCCGCGCAACCGCGAGCGCTACAAGGCGCTGTTCAAGTCACCCGGGGGCAGCACGCGATGAAGATCGTCGGCGTCTACAACATCAAGGGCGGTGTCGGCAAGACCGCTACCGCAGTCAATATCGCCCATCTCGCTGCGGCCAGCGGCCTGCGCACGCTGATCTGGGACCTGGATCCGCAGGCGGCCGCGACCTTCTACCTGCGGGTCAAGCCGAAGATCAAACGCAGCAAGGCGATGCTGCGCGACAAAAAGTACGACCTCGACGGGGTCGTCAAGGGCTCCGACTTCACCGACCTCGACCTGCTGCCGGCGGACTTCTCGTACCGCAACATGGACCTGCTGCTCGGCGAGAACAAAAAGCCGGCGCTGCGCCTGCTGAAACTGCTGCGGCCGATGTCCGAGCATTACGACCTGGTCGTGCTCGACTGCCCGCCGAGCATCTCGCTGGTGTCGGAGAACATCTTCCGCGCCGCCGACGCGCTGCTGCTGCCGACCATCCCGACGACGCTGTCGTTGCGCACGATGGAGCAGCTGCTCGACTTCATGGAAGGCCACGACCTGAAGGCACCGGTATACGCGTTCTACTCGATGGTCGACCGCCGCAAGCGCCTGCACCAGGATGTCATGGCGAGTCCCGGCGACCCGCGTTGCGCGGTGCTGGAGACGACGATCCCGTACGCGACCGAGGTCGAGCGCATGGGCCTGGAGCGGCGCCCGGTCACCGACTATGCACCGCGCTCGACGGCCGGTCGTGCCTACCGGCAGCTGTGGGACGAGATCCGCGACAAGGTTGGCGGCCTGCGGCCGAGGCGGGTGGCCAGTCTGCCATTCTGAATTGCGGCGCGGGTCGCCGCGCCGATCGCCGATGCGTTCGGCGACGCGCAGGCCGTGCGTAGTCGGGGATCGCGAAGCCGGTCGGCACGCCGCCGCGGCATGACCGGCGCCTGGCCTCGCCGGCGAACCGGTTCCCGACCTCGTCGGCGCAGCAGTCGTCAACCCGACCCGAACCACGCGATCCGGCAGTGCGCGGAGCGCAGTGGCATCGCGCGCGGCAGGCGTCTGCGCTTCGCGTCGTCGGTCAAGCCGGATCCGCGTGCCCCGCCTCGTCGGCGTCGATCAGCTCGTCGGCGGCATAGTCGCGCTTGGCCGGTTGGCCGAGCAGCGCCCAGTAGTGCAGTGGCGAGACGCCGTCGCCGGGGCGCTTGCTGGTCAGCGTCGCCGGCGTGAACGGTTCGCCGGCACGGATCGCCGCGGCGGCGACCAGCGACTTGCGCGCCGCGCCGGCATTGGCCATCTCGGCAGCGCCGGGCCGCTTGTGTGCGCTGCCGAGTGCCTGCGAGACCGTGCGGACGCCGTCGACGAGCGCGCGCAGTCCTGCCGGATCGAGCGATGCCGCGTGGTCTGGTCCCGGCAGCGCGCGGTCGAGCGTGAAGTGCTTCTCGATCAGGCGTGCGCCGCGTGCCACGGCGGCCAGGCCGACCGCGATGCCGGTGGTGTGGTCGGAATAGCCGACCTCCAGGCCGGTCGCGTCGCGCAGTGTATCCATCGCGCGCAGATTGACGTCGCCCGGTGGGCACGGGTAAGCGGTCGTGCAATGCATCAGGCGCACGCGGTCGGCGATGCGCGACGGCTCGCAGGCGTCGCGACAGTGCTGTGGCGATCGTGGCGCGATGCCGTCGCCGGCCAGGCAGCAGACGCCGAGCGCGAGCCGTACGTCGTCCAGCGTCGCCATGCCGGTGGACAGGATGAGCCCGGCGTCGCTGGCGGCGACCTGCCACAGCAGCGGGGCATTGAGCAGTTCGCCGGAGCCAAGCTTGATGGTCGGCAACGCTAGGTCGTCGAGCAGGAACGTCGCGCTGGCGGTATCGAACGGTGACGACAGGAAGTCGATGTCACGCTGTTGACAGTGCAGCAGAAGTCGCCGCTGTTGATCGAACGGCAGCGCGAGGCGCTGCAGCATCGCCAGCTGGCTGTCGTCGCCCGGATCGTTGCGTCGTTGGTAATCCGCCTTGTGCGCACCGGCGCTGGCCAGCGCGGACGGCACGAAGGTCTGGAACTTGACGGCGTCGGCGCCGGCGTCGGCGGCGACGTCGATCATCGCCAGGGCCCGCCCGACGTCGCCGTTGTGATTGACGCCGGCCTCGGCGATGACGTACACACGATCGCTCATCGCGCGGGTTCCGTGCGACGCCTGAGGAACAGCTCGGCGATGTCCAGATCGATGGCCTCGTCGATGTCGATCGAGCGCTCGCGCGGCATGACGTATGCGTAGCCCGCGTCGTCTTTGGCGCCGTCGTTACCCAGCAGTGCCGCGCAGTCATGGATGTAGATCGCGCCGTTGAGCCGGTAGCTGGTCGGCAGGTCCTGCGAACGACCGCCGCGCACACCCGGGCGGAAGAAGTCGCGCATCGAACCGTCCGCCGGCAGCGTGTTGCTCCATTCCGGCGGATGGTCGGTGCGGCACACGCTGGTGACCGAATGCGCGTGCCGGTCGAGCAGCAGTGCGATCGCGGCGTCGATGTCGTGCGCGGTGCGCAATGGCGACGTCGGCTGCAGCACGACGACGTAGTCATAGCGTTCGCCGGCGGCGTCGAGGCTGCGCAGGGCATGGCAGACGACGTCCAGCCCGGTCGCGTCGTCGTCGGCGAGTTCGGCCGGGCGTTTGAACGGCACGTCGGCGCCGTGCGCGCGCCCGACGCTGGCTATCTCGTCATCGTCGGTCGACAGGATCAGGCGGTCGATGTGCGTCGCCGCCAGCCCGGCCTCGATCGTCCACGCGAGCAGCGGCTTGCCGGCGATCGGCAACAGGTTCTTGCGTGGCAGGCGCTTGCTGCCGCCGCGCGCCGGGATCAGTCCGACGAAGCGGGGGTGGTCGCTGTCGGGCATCGCCGCGTTGTCGCCGGGGTCGTTGTCTGCGTGGCCGGTATCATCTCTGGATCTCGTCCCTGGTTGGTTCGCGTACCCGGGTCGCGCGATGCGCGGCGACGGGGCGCGTGGTACCGGCAAGTATATTTCAACTACACTGGCGCCATGCCAGCTGCCAGGTCAGGTCGGTGCCGCGTCGACGGATCGACCGTTTGCAATTCACGTCTGCACCGTTCCCGGTCTTTGCGCCGTCGCGCCACCCGCGGATCTGCCGGGCGCCTTCGGCAGCGCTGCGCGCCGGCAGCCTGCCGGGCGGCACGCTGAGACATGGCCGACGTGCGCACGATCTGCGCGGTAAGCGGTACACGCGCCGACTTCGGCCTGCTGCGCTGGACGCTGGAGGCGATTCGCCGGCATCCCGGACTCGCGCTGCGGCTGGTCGCGACCGGTGCGCATCTCGACCCCGCGTTCGGCGACACCGCCAGCGAGATCGAGGCGCTCGGCTTCGAACCGGCCGCCAGCGTGCCGCTCGGTACGCTGGGCGGTTCGGAGCGCGAGATCGGTCATGCACTGGGCGGGGCGACACAGCGCCTCAGCGACGTGCTCGCCGACCTGCGGCCCGACATGCTGCTGATCCTCGGCGATCGCTACGAGATGCTCGCGGCGGCGCAGGCGGCGACGGTCGCGCGCGTGCCGATCTGCCACCTGCACGGCGGCGAGTCGACCGAGGGCGCGATCGATGAGGCGATCCGTCATGCGATCACGAAGATGGCGCATGTGCACTGCGTCGCCGCCGAACCGTACGCCCGGCGGGTGCGCCAGCTCGGCGAGTCGCCGGCGTCGGTGCACGTGGTCGGGGCGACCGGGCTGGACGCGATCGCGCGGCTGCGTTTGCTCGACGGCGCGGCGCTCGACGATGACCTCGGCTACGCGGTCGGCGCCGCACACCTGCTCGTGACCTTCCATCCGGAGACCCTGAGCGACGCGAACCCGGCAACCGCGTTGGCGGGTCTGCTCGCTGCGCTCGATCGCCGCCGTGACAGCGTCGTGACGATCACCGGCGCCAATGCCGATGCCGGCGGCACGGCGATCAACGGACAGCTGGCCGCATTCGCGGCGCAGCGCCCTAACGTGCATTTCACGCCGTCGCTCGGCCAGCTGCGCTACCTCAGCCTCGCGGCGGCGTCGGCCGCGGTGGTCGGCAATTCGTCGAGCGGCCTGATCGAGGTGCCGTCCCTGGGTGTGCCGACGGTCAACATCGGTGACCGCCAGCGTGCGCGGCTGCGCGCGCCGTCGGTGATCGATTGCGCCGGCGACGCTGCCGCGATCGCGGCGGCGCTCGATCGGGCGATGACGGCGGACATGCGACGAATCGCCGCGCGGCGCGAGAATCCCTACGGCGAACCCGGTGCGGCGGCCAAGGTGGCCGCGATCCTGCGCGACACCGATCTCGACGGCATCCTGGTCAAGCGCTTCCACGACTGGCCGGAACCGGACTGAGCCGGCCAGATGGCGGATGCCGTGGCCGCGTGGCCGCGCGGTCACGGCAACCGGCGGACAGGCCGGCCACCTACGATGAGATCTGCCGCAGCAGCTCCTCGATCTGGCGCCGGTGATCGGGGTCGCGGGCCCCGGCCAGTGCCTGCTGCAGCATGTCCCTGGCACCCTCCTGGTCGCCGATCTCGAGATAGGCGCGGGCGAGATCGAGGCTCATCGTGAAGGTGTCGTCCTCGACCGGCGGCGCTGCCGGGGGTTGTTGGTCGGCCGGCTCGTCGACCGGCTCGTCGACCGGTTCGAGTTCGATCCGCGGCGTCTCCGGGAATTCCGGCGAACTCGACGACGTCAGCTGATCGTCGAGTTCGGTCAGGATGCTCGGGATCTCGTCGCTGTCGTCGGCCAGCGACTCGTCGTTGGCGCTGCGCGACTCGCTGCCATCGGCGTTGTCGTTGTCGAGTTCGCGGATCCACGACGCGATGTCGTCGTCATCGAAGTCCGATTCGCCCTTGTCCGCGGTCGGCGCCTCGGGCAGCAGACGGCTCTCTTCGAGCATTTCGGCGAGCACCGAGTCGGTGATGTTTTCGCCGCCCTCCAGCTCCTCGGCCGCGGCCGTGATCTGACTGATATCGAGCTCCGGCAGCGCGGCCTCGGGCTGTTCGGCCGGGTCGGTCTCCGGCAGCCTGGCGTCGGCGACGGCGCGCAGGTCCTCTTCGGCGCCGCGCAGCTCGGCGGCCTGCGGTGCCGCGCTGCTGGCGATCCCGGCGCTGGCCGTGGCGGCGGCCGGCGCGACCGTGGGCAGCTCGACCGCTGCCGGCTCGCCGGCGACCGGCTGTGGCCGGCGCAACAGCAGGGCCAGCGTCGTCACCGCGAGCAGGGCCAGCGCGACCCAGATCAGCCACAGGTACTGTTCCTGCCAGTTGCGCATCGCCGTCGATGGCCGGGCGGCCGGGCCGACCGCGTCGATCGATCCGATCGGCGTCGGTGCGACTACCGGATCGACACCCGGCGACGCCGTCCCCGGTGCCATCGACGCGGCGACCGCGGGCTCCGGCGGCGCCGGTTCGGCCGCCAGCGCCGCGGCGTCGATGGCATCGCGCGTGCTGACCTCGGACTGCAGCGCCGCGATCTGTGCGTCCTTGAGCTCGACCAGCTGCTGCATGCGCGCGATCTCGGCCTCGAGCCGGGCGAGCCGGGATTCGATCGCCTCGTTGTTCAGCCGGTTGCTCTCGATCTCCTCCATCGTGACCAGCAGCTTCTCCTGCAGGTCCTTTTCGTCGTTCGCGTCGGCCGTGTCCGGCCCCGGCTCGCCGACGATGCGCAGCTGCGGGTCGTCCGGCGTTTCGCCGCGTGGCTGCCCGGCGAGCGGTGGCGCGGTCGCGGCCGGCGGCGGCGCCGCTTGCGGCGCGGCAGGCGCCGTCGCCGCCGTGGTGGCGCGTGGCGACGTCGCGACCGCCGGTGCGCGGCGCTGGGTCGCGGCGGCAAACTGTTCGCGGGCGGTCCGCGGATCGAGTTCCTCGATGAAACCGAGCGGCGGGATCGTCAGCGTGGCGCCGGCACGCAGCTTGTTGATGTCGCCGTTGATGAATGCCTGCGGATTGGCGCGCAGCAGCGCCATCGCCATCTGCCGGGTCGTGATGCCGGCCGGGCGCAGCGCCTTGGCGATTGGCCACAGCGTCTCGCCGCGCTGCACCGGTCCGTAGCTGTCGGCGCGCGGCGCCGCGGCTGTGGTCGCGGCCGGGGCCGGCGCTGGTGGCGGTGCCGCGGCGCGGCTGGTCTGGGTCGCGCGCGCCGGGCGGATCGGCCGCTGCGGGTCGAGCAGCAGCGTGTACTGACGGATCATCTGGCCGCCGGGCCAGGTCATCTGCAGCGGGAAGTCGACGAACGGTTCGGTGACCGGCCGGCGCGTGCGTGCGCGCACCAGCCAGCGCTGGCCGGAGCGCACGACGTCGAAACTGAGGTCGGCCAGCAGCGTCGAGTAGACGATGCCGAGGCGGTCGAAGTACTCCTGGTTCGCGACCCGCAGCCGCAGGGCCTCGTGCTGTCCCGGGGCGACGCCGATCAGGTCGATCTCGACGTCGAGCGGTTGGTTCAGGAACGATTTGACCCGGGCCTCGCCGAGCGTGACCGCCTGCGCGAGCGCCGGCAGCAGCAGGCACAGGGCAATCAGGGCGAATCGTCGGGCGGGAAACATCGGTGTCACGATCCAGTCGTTGTTATTGCGTTGCGGCCGTTGCCGGCGGATAGCGGCAGAATAAGCGCATTCCTGAGGCCGGTCGCCGGCCCGGCTTCGGCCAGCCGTGCCGAGACCAGGATCTGCCGTGGCCGCGCGATTGCTTACAGTTTGCGTTCAGCCGCGAGTCTAACAGGTTGTTCGGAATAGGGAAGTCCGGCTCAGATGTTGTATCGCAGGTGCTTGTACCGGGCCAGGTTGGTGGGTTCGACGAACCAGTCGATGGTCTGTTGCAGCGCGCGCGCGAAACCGTCGCGGCCGGCGAAGGCCGGCGACCAGCCGAGCAGCTCGCGCGCCAGGCCGTTGTCGGCCCACAGGCGTTCGACCTCGCTGTCGCCCGGTCGCAGCCGGCGGTCGTCGGTCTCGACCCGGATGTCGGACCGCATCAGCTCGGCGATCAGCGCGACGGTGTCGCCGATGCTGATCTCGAAGTTGCTGCCCAGGTTGACGACCTTGCCGACGGCGGCGTCGCTGCGCGCCGCGGCGATGAACCCGGCGACGGTGTCGCTGACGTAGCTGAAGTCGCGGGTAGGATGCAGCGAGCCGAGGCGGATCGTGTCCAGGCCCGCGGCGATCTGCGTGATCACGGTCGGGATCACCGCGCGCGCCGACTGGCGCGGTCCGAAGGTGTTGAACGGCCGCACGACCGTGACCGGGGTCGCGAACGACTTGTGGAACGACAGCGCGATCTGGTCGGCGCCGATCTTGGTCGCCGAGTACGGTGACTGCCCGACCAGCGGGTGCGTTTCCGCGATAGGCACCGATTGCGCGGTGCCGTAGACCTCGCTGGTCGACGTATGGACGATACGCTCGACGGCCAGGTCGCGGCCCGCCTGGACCACGTTGAGCGTGCCGCGCACATTGGTGTCCACGTAGGCGTCCGGCGAATGGTACGAGTACGGAATGCCGATCAGCGCGGCGAGGTGCAGCACGGTGTCGCAGCCCTGCATTGCGGTGCGCACGCCGTGCGGGTCGCGGATGTCGCCGGCAAATACGTCGACGGCGTCGCGCACCGCGGCGTCGGCGCTGTCCAGCCAGCCCCAATGGCCGAAACTGTTGTAGTAGACGAAGGCGCGAACGTCGTGGCCGGCATGCACCAGGGCCTCGCACAGGTGCGAGCCGATGAAGCCGTCGGCGCCGGTGACCAGTATCTTTTTCATTGCCTGTCGTTGTCGGCAGCTACGCTGCCGTGCCGAGTCCGTCCAGCAGGGAGCGCGCCGCCTTGTTGTCCGGGTCCTGTTCGAGGATGTACGTGAACGCGGTCCTGGCCGCGTCGACGGAGCCCATGGTCTGATACAGCTTGCCGAGACGCAACAGCGTGACATGGTCGCCGGGGGCGCGGCTCAGGTATGCCGAGTAGACGTCGACCGCGGC